>Ga0129311_1002421_pt1 | contig 11309 bp, 10 predicted proteins | sample Go1ome_FD_94435 | JGI IMG/M metagenome (GOLD analysis project Ga0129311, IMG submission 94435) | Western lowland gorrila individual fecal microbial communities from Wisconsin, USA - Go1022B metagenome | ecosystem: Host-associated > Mammals > Digestive system > Large intestine > Fecal | place... | reverse complement strand
TTCATAGAAAAATATAAAAGTCAAGAAGAATCGTTATTTGCAATATAGGTGCTCAAAGTATTTATTTTAAATAATTTGTGACAAATGATTGACTAACCTACAGGTTTAACCGAGACTTTTTTAATACTTCTATTGACAAAATGAGAATTTGTAGTATAATAAATAAAGTTTCATATGGGCCATTAGCTCAGCTGGTAGAGCAGCAGACTCTTAATCTGACGGTCGGAGGTTCGATCCCTCTATGGCTCACCAAATTTAATTTAGTTATGTTTTAAAAAGAAACCAGTAGAATTTTATAGTAACTTATAAGAGAGATAATGGTTGGTGAGAATTATCAGTATATAAAATTTGAATTACAATTCTTATAATAACTAACGTGTTGCTACGAATAAGCTATAAAATGAGGCAATAATTATAATATTATTGTGAATAAAGGTGGTACAACGGAGTCGATTCGTCCTTTAATTAGGGTGAATTGACTTTTTTGATACAAAAAATAAAATAGGAAGGAAAAAAGAAAATGGATAATTTAGAAATAATTAAAAGAAAAGCGGTACAAATATTTTCGGAAGAAGAATTAGAGAAAAAAATTAAAAGTGGAAAAAAATTAACAATAAAATTAGGAGCAGACCCATCAAGACCTGATTTACACATTGGACATAGTGTTGTTTTAAGAGTTTTAAGACAATTTCAAGATATGGGACATGAAGTTGTATTTTTAATAGGTGATTTTACAGGAATGATAGGAGATCCAACAGGAAAAAGCAAAACAAGACCATCACTTACATTTGAACAAACAAGAAAATCTGCAGAAACATATATGGAACAAGCTACAAAAATACTAGATAAAAATAAAACAAGAATAGCTTTTAATTCAGAATGGCTATCAAAAATGACATTTGAAGATGTATTAAAATTAGCTGGAAAATATACAGTTGCAAGAATAATGGAAAGAGATGATTTCAAAAACAGATTTGAAAACAACCTTCCACTATCAATGCACGAATTATTATATCCACTAATGCAAGGATATGATTCTGTTGCATTAAATGCTGATATTGAAATAGGTGGAACAGATCAAACTTTCAATTTATTAGTAGGTAGAGAATTACAAAAAGATTATGGACAAGAAAGTCAAATTGTAATGACATTCCCACTTTTAGTTGGATTAGATGGAAAAGAAAAAATGAGTAAATCTCTTGATAATTACATTGGTTTAAATGACACACCATTCGAAAAATTTGAAAAATCAATGAAAATTCCAGATGATGTATTAAGACAATATTTTGAACTTGCAACAGATTTACCAATTGAAGAAATTGATAAAATAATGGCTGGAGATATAAGAGAAGCACATATGGCTTTTGCAAAAGAATTATTAAAAATGTATGATGATGTAAATGAATTTGAAGCAGTAAAAGAAAAATATCAAACCATTGCAAAAGGCGGAATTCCAGAAAATATTGAAGAAATAAAGATTGAAGAAAAAGAAATCAATATTTGTGATTTATTAATAAAAGTAGGATTTGCAAATTCTAAAGGAGAAGCAAAAAGAAATATCGCAGGAAATGGCGTAAGACTTGATGGAGAAGTGATTTCTGATATCAATAAAATTGTAAATATTGAAAATGGAGTCGTTGTTCAATTTGGAAAAAATAAATTTAAAAAAGTAAATTAAAAAATAAAAATTAGTAAGAAATAAAAACTTACTAATTTTTATTTTATGAAAAAAGCTAAAAACTTGATTATGTAGTTATTCTGTGGTATAATAACTCGTAATAAAAAATTATAAAGGAGGGATAATATGATGTTACCAGTAACTTCTGGTTTCATCTTTCCAAATGGCATCATTTTAGAAAGTAATGGAAGCGGACATCGGAAAACAGCAGCAGAATTCATTAGAAAGAACGGCTTGAGAGAAAGATACAGAGAATATGAAAGAAAGACATCTGGAGGGGAGGATGAGTATCTAACATATGCGTTAGGAGCTGTAAAAGCATGCCATTATTGTGGTGTGCATTACTTATATGTACCAAGGGTGCATAATGATTATATAGAATCAATAGTTAAAAAATACAAGGATGAAGAGTATACTATAAAGATATTAGATTCTTGTATGTCTTTAGATGTTAAAGTACAGAAAGTACAGACTTCTGCTGATGGTTATGGCAGAACCGTAACCTCACGTAAGGATGTAAATGGTATGACATATTACATTTACAATCCTAACAGAGTTGGGGATTAAAAATCAAAAAAGCTTCAATTGAAGCTTTTTTGGTTTTATAAATTTAAGTAGAGTAAAATACGCGCTTTTTATGAGAATTATTATGAAAATTGACAATAATCAAAAAAAATGTTAAAATTTATTAAATATTGCTTTAAAAATAAGAGGTAAATATGGAAAATAAATTTATGAAAGAAGCTCTAAAAGAAGCTCAAAAAGCATATGATAAATTAGAAGTTCCAGTAGGCTGCGTAATAGTAAAAGATGGAAAGATTATTGCTAGAGCTCATAATCAAAAAGAAACAAAGTTAGATACAACAAAACATGCAGAAATTTTAGCAATACAAAAAGCAAGTAAAAAATTAGAGTCATGGAGATTACTAGATTGCGAAATGTATGTAACTTTAGAACCATGTCCAATGTGTGCAGGAGCAATTATTAATTCTAGAATAAAAAAAGTTTATATTGGAACAAAGGATGAAAAAACTGGCGCTTGCGGTTCCAAACTAAATCTTTTAGAAGATTACACATTTAATCATAAAGTAGAAATTGAAACTGGAATAATGAAAAATGAATGTGAAGAAATTCTAAAGAAATTTTTTAAAGAATTAAGAAAAATAAAGAAATTAAATTAAGATGGGGGAAATATGATAGAAAAAATAAAAGAAATAACAAATAAAAAATCATTTCATGTAATAGTAATAACAATAATAATGGTGATATTATTTTTTATTTTAGGAATAACAATTTTAGATTATAATGAAAACGGTGAATCTAATATGCCATTCAACATTTCTAAAATATCAATAATAAGTACAAGTGAAGGAATTGATAAAGTATCAGAAGGTAATAAATGGGCATTTGATATAAATCAAAATAATGATATATTTGTATATATAAAGAAAAATGACGGATATGGCAAAACAGAAACAATAAAAAGCATAGTTTTAGATAATTTTCAAATAGAGAAACAAAGCGAAAAAGGAGAAATGAAAATATTTAAACCAGATACAACATCTGAAATACAAATATTCACAAACAAAGAAGAAAATGTGGAAAACTCATTAGAATATGTAGCTGGAGCTGAATCTAATTTTAAAAATTTACAAATATCAAACCAAGGTGATAAATTAGCTTTTAGATATTCAAATGTAAATGTTGCATCTTATGAATCAAATGAAGAAGAAGAAATAAACCATGCAGAGTTATTAAAAAAATCAGGTACAACAATGGAAGATTTAAAAGGAACATTAAGCTTTGATATAACAATAAATTTAGATTCTGGAAAAATATTTAAAGCAAATGTAAAATTAGAAATGCCAATTGGAGATATAATAGAAAACGCTAGTCAAAGTATAGAACTAACAGATTTTGAAGACGTAGTGTTTAAAAGAATAAAAAATTAGTTATATTACTTTATTATTAACAACATTTAAAAATAAAATATAAATTTAATAATAACTCTTGCTAAATTAAAAAAAAGAGTATATAATACAAAATGGTATGAGACTTAATTCTTGTATGGAGAGTATATCCAATAAAGACCTATGAATCTTGTCAGGTCCGGAAGGAAGCAGCAATAAGTAGAATTCTTTATGTGGAGATGCTTTCCATAGAGGGATTAAGGTTCACACCATTTTTAAGTTCTAGGAAATTGCAATTTTAAGAAGCAATTTCCGTAGAAATTAAATATGCGAACGTTACAAATTCTAAAAGCATAGCTTCAAGAATTTGTTAGTCCGTATTTTTAATATTAAGGGCAAATATAAAGGATGTGAGAAATATGGGGTACACAGCACTTTATAGAAAATTTAGACCAAAGGTATTTTCAGAAATAGTTGGTCAAGAGCATATTACGAGAACTTTGCAAAATCAAATAGTTGCAGGAAGAGTAGGCCATGCTTACTTATTTAATGGAGGTAGAGGAACTGGAAAAACTTCTGCTGCAAAGATATTGGCTAGGGCAATAAATTGTAAAAATCCAAAAGATGGAGAACCTTGCAATGAATGTGAAATATGCAAAGGAGCAATATCTGGTTCATTAACAGATATTGTAGAAATGGATGCTGCATCAAATAATAGTGTAGAAGATGTAAGAAGTATTCGTGAAGAGGTTAATTTTTTACCAACAAAGGCTAAATATAGAGTTTATATAATAGATGAGGTTCACATGCTTTCAACTGGGGCATTTAACGCACTTTTGAAGACATTGGAAGAACCACCTGAACATGTAAAATTTATTTTAGCAACAACAGAACCTCAAAAATTACCAGCTACAATACTTTCAAGATGTCAAAGATTTGATTTTAAAAAAATTTCAAATGAAGATATTATAAAAAGATTAAGAGTTGTTTGTAAAGAAAGCAATTTAGAAATAACAGAAGGTGCATTAAATATAATTGCTGTATTGTCTGAAGGTGCAATGAGAGATGCATTATCTATTTTAGAAAGATGTGTTCAAGATGGAGATAACAGCATTGATGAAAACAAAATAAAAGATTTAGTTGGAATTCCAAAACTTGAATTTGTGCATAATATGGCAAATGCTATAATAGAATACAATGTAGAAAATGCTTTAAATGTTACAAATAATATCTTAGAAGACGGAAAAGAACTAACAAATTTTATATGGGAATTAATAAAATACATAAAAGATTTGCTTATTTTCAAAGCTTCTGGAAAATTAGATTTATATAGTGAAGAAGAACTAAAAAAAATAGATGAGTTGTCTAAAAGGGCAGAAAAACAAAGACTTATAAATCTTGTTTATGAACTATCAAACTTAGAAACAGAAATGAAAAAATCTACACAAAAAATTATAATGTTTCAAGCAGGAATAATAAATTTATGCAATCAAGAACAACAAGTTTCAAACAATTTAGAGGAAAGAATAGAAAAAATTGAAAAATATTTAAGGTCAGGTAATATAAGTGTGGCTAGTAGTCCACAACCAAGACCACAAACGATTGCAACAAATACCACACCTGTTAGAATGGCGGTTAATTCGCAAGTGAGTCAAAAAAGCGGTGAAAGTGCAACAACAAATGCAACACAGCAAAAGAAATATCCAAAGGAAGCTGCAAAATTCTGGCCACAGATTGTAAATGATTTAAAAGCAAGTGGAAAAATAGTGTTATATACTAATTTAATAAATACAAATGCAATTGAATTAAATGATATGACAGTTGGAATAAATTTTCCAAGAGGTTTAACATCATTTGGAAAAACGGTTTTGGAAAAACAAGAAAATAAAAGAGAAATTGCAAATCTTGTGTCAATGGCTTGTGGCAAGCCAATGGAAATTAAATATATTTCAGAAGCCAACGTTAATCAAGTCGCGACTAATGAAGATAAATTGCAAGAATTTGCAAATTCACAAGATATACCCTTTGAGGTTATTGAGTAATTTAAACAAAATCTAAGGAGGAGGAATTTAAAATGGGTAAAAGAGGAGGATTCCCAGGAGGCATGGGAGGATTCGGAGGAATGAATCTAGGAAATTTAATGAAAGAAGCTAAAAAAATGCAAGCTGATATGGAAAAATCACAAACAGAACTTGCAGCAATGGAATTTACAGCAACAGCAGGAGGTGGAGCAGTAAAAGTTACTGTTTCTGGAGCTAAAGTTGTAAAAGATATTACAATTCAAAAAGATGTAGTAGATCCAGATGATGTAGAAATGCTTCAAGATTTAATAATTACTTGTGTAAATGATGCACTTTCTCAAGTTGATAGCGAACAAGCAAAACAAATGGGAAAATACAATATACCTGGACTAATGTAAAGGAAGTAAAAAAATGTCACTATATTCACCATCAATAGAAAAATTAATAGAAAGTTTTGAAAAGCTACCTAGCATAGGGCATAAAACTGCTGCTAGATTGGCTTTTTATATGTTAAATTGTTCTGAAGAAGAAACAAACGAGTTTATTTCTTCAATTGTAAATGCCAAAAAAAATCTGAAATATTGTAGCAAATGTTATAATATTTCAGATACAGATCCATGTTCAATTTGCGGAAATCCAAAGAGAAATGAGGCTCTAATTTGTGTTGTAGAAGATGTAAGAGATGTTATTGCAATGGAAAAAACACACGAATTTAAAGGGGTTTACCATGTATTACATGGTTCAATTTCTCCAATGAATGGAGTTGGACCAGATGATATTAAAATAAAAGAATTATTATCTAGGTTGATGGATGGAACTGTAAAAGAAGTAATTTTGGCTACGAACCCAAGAGTAGAGGGAGAAGCAACAGCTATGTATTTATCGAAGCTGATAAAACCACTTGGAGTTAAGGTTACAAGAATAGCGCATGGAATTCCAGTTGGTGGAGATTTAGAATATACTGATGAAGTAACACTAACAAAAGCTTTAGAAGGAAGAAGAGAAATATAAAAAATGCAATTGATTTTAAATCAATTGCATTTTTTAAAACATATTTCAACAATATCATAAGAAGAGTATTTATTTGCTATTAGTTTTGTACATTCCTTCATTTGAACAAGCTTTTCTTCATTATTCAATAAGCTTTCAAGTTTTTCTTTAATATTATCATCTTTTCTCATCCAAATGCCAACACCTTTTTGTTCAAGAAATTCAGCATTTTCTTCTTCTTGGCCAGCAATAGGATTTATAATAATCATAGGCAATCCCATAGCTAAGCTTTCAGATGTTGTAAGCCCACCAGGCTTTGCTACTACAAGGTCTGCAACACTCATAAGCTCTGGAACTTTATTTGTATAATCCAAAATTGTAACATTATCTAAATTATATTCTTTAACAATATTCTCATAACCTTCTTGCAGTTTTTGATTTCTGGCAGAAATTGCAACAATTTGATAATTTCTTGAAAAAGTAGCTAACACTTCAAATATTTTTAAAGTTCTTGTTTGTGCGCTTCCAGAATTCCACCCTCCAAAAAATAAAATAGTTTTTTTATCATCTTTTAAATTAAATTCTTTTAAAATATCAGTTCTATTAAATTCCTTCGTAAAACGAGTAGAAATGGGAATTCCAATATCAAACACTTTGCTTTCATCAATGCCTTTGCTTAATAAATAATTTTTCATTTTATCATGTGCAACAAAGAAATACTCTGTAAATTCATGCCCAACAAGCCATTGGTCATGTGGTGCAAAATCTGTCATAATTGTAGCAAGTGGAAAATTAACTTTTCCTTTTCTTTTTAAATATGCACACATTTGGCTACTAAATGGATGGGCAGAAATTACCATATCTGGATTTTCCTCTCTTAATAATTTAAGTAATTTAACAGCCATCATAGCATTAGAGCGAGTGGAAATATGAGCTATAACACCTTTTTGAGATGCATTATAGATTTTTCCCCATGCCCAAGGTGCTTTTTTTGCCATACCTCTATATGCAGCTGTAGTTATTTTTTCTAATCCTTTATTTACATATTTCATACAATCAACTAATTTTGTTTCAAAATTAGGATATTTTTCATTTATAACGCTTTCAATGGATTTGGCAGCAGATAAATGTCCACCACCATAAGATGCGTAAAATATTATTATTTTTTTCATTTTATTACCTCATTTTTGTTTTTAAATATTTTATCATTTTTTTAAATAAAATGGAATAATTTTGTTAAATCTTTCTAATAATATTATTGATTTTTAGTAAGAAATTTATATTAAAAGAGTGAGGACGCGTAGGGCGGAGCAAAGCGTAGCGTTGGAGCGCCCTTACATACAAGTAGTTTTAAAATATGGAGGGTCGTGACAACAAGGACGAATGGTTTAATATAAATTTCTATAATATAAATTTCAATATAATGCTAAGATTTAGGAGAAAATTATGAAAGATTTAACAAAAAATTATTTAAGTGCATTTACAATAGTATTATTACTAATAATAGCAGTATTAGTAATAACAATTTATAATAAAAATGAAGAACTAGTGAGAACAAATGAAAATGCATATAATATGGCCTTTTATCAATTAGTAGATGAAGTAAAAGATGTAGAGGCATATTTAGCAAAAGCACAAGTAACAACAACTCCAGAACATAGTGCAGAAAATTTAACAAATTTGTGGAGAGAGGCAAACATGGCACAAAGCTATTTAGCAATGTTGCCAATAGAAAGTCAAGACCTAGAAAATACGCAAAAATTTTTAAATCAAGTAAGTGATTATAGTTATTCACTATCAACAAAAAATATAGATGAAGAAAACTTATCAGAAGAAGATCTGAAAAATTTAAAAGACTTACACGGATATAGTGTGGAGTTAACAAATACTTTAGTACAATTATCAGAAGACATTAACACGGGAAGAATAAAATGGCAGGATTTAAGCAAAGAAGAAAATGTAGCATTTGCACAACAAGTTGACAATATTTCAAAAGATAGTTTTAACAATATGTCAGAAAATTTTCATGAATATTCGGGGTTAATATATGATGGAGCTTTTTCAGAACATTTAACAAATTCTCAAAAATTAGGTCTTACAGGAGATGAAATAGACGAAGAAAAAGCAAAACAAAAGGCAATAGAATTTATAGGAAAAGAAAATATTGAAGAAATAAATAGTTTTGGATTAGCACAAAATGCTAATATTGCAGCATTTAACTTTTCAATAAATACAAACAAAAACGAAAATATAAGTATTGCGATATCTCAAAAAGGTGGGCATATAGTTTTTATGAATGCAAATAGAGATGTTAATTCAGAAATTCTTCAATATGATCAAGCAAACGAAATCGGAAAAAAATTCTTGGCTGATAAAGGTTTTCCAAATATGAAAGAAACCTATTACATGAAACAAAATGGATTTATAACAATAAATTATGCTTATGTACAAGAAAATGTAGTAATGTACCCTGATTTAATAAAATTAAAAATAGCTTTAGATGATGGAGAAATACTTGGATTGGAGACAACAGGATATTTAAATAACCATAAACAAAGAGATATAAGTGAAATAAAAATAACAAAAGAAGAAGCAAAAAATAAAATAAACAAAAACATACAAATATCTAGCGAAGGGTTAGCAGTAATACCAACGAAATGGCAAACTGAAATACTTTGTTATGAATTTAAAGGAAAAGTAGATAATACAGATTTTTTAGTATATATCAATGCAGAAAATGGAAAAGAACAAGACATTTTAGTAATAAAAGATACTCCAGATGGGGTACTTACTATGTAAAAATGTTGGACATTAAAAAAACGACCAAACTTTTTGGGACACTCTTGAAAATCAAGAGTGTCCCAAAAAGTTTGGTCGTTTTTTTAATGCCTCTTATATGTATCTTTTGATAACAATTTTTCTTCTACTACAACACCATTTTTGCGTAAGATTTTATATGTTTGAGAATTTGTAGTATTTGCAGTTTGGCCAGTAATTTTTGAATATATTTCTACATCATAATCATTATCTGTTCTTAAACCTAATATTTGGAATGTTGCAACACCTCCATTTACAGAACAAACAATTTTTATTGGGTAGTCTCTATTATTTTTAAATTTAAAATCAATTGCTCCATAAACAACAGTTGCATCTCTTCCAGCTCCTACATAAGAAGGGACAAATTGATGATTTGATCTATCTGTAACTTCTAAATTTGCATAAACAACTGCATTGTAAAGAGTGGTTGTAATCTGACAAATTCCGCCACCTAATCCGTCTTCAACTTTACCATTTACATAGATAGGGGCTTCTTTATAACCAGCTGCAATTGTTCTTTCTCCCACAACTTGGTTATATGAGAAAACTTCGCCAGGCATTAAAACAGTTCCATTTATTTTATTAGCAGCTAATATAAGGTTTGTAGTTCTATTGTAATTTCGTGCGTCATAATATGTAGTAAACTTAGAAAGCTCATCTGGAAATGCATCGTTACCAATCATATTATTGGTTACTTTAGGGTAAACAACTTTTAAAGGAATAACACATTCTTTTTCACTTTCATTCAATTTTGCTATAGCTTCTTCTAAAGAAATTGCAAAATCTATACCATTCTTACTTGGTGTAACTGAACGAGGTTCAATAGTATAACTAGCATCTATGGCATCTTTATGCACTTCATTGTAAATTGCTTTAATGTCTAATAAATCGGGTTCAGCTGTTTTTGTAATAATATCAATACTATTATTTAGATTTAAATCCGCAATATTATTTTTAATTACTTTAGACATCGCTTCAACATCAATAACATTTCCTTGAGCACCTTTATTTAAAATCAAATTATTTCCATCAATATAATAACCACTTTCAATAACTTTATCTGGCAATTTAGCAGAAATATCTTTAAGCATTTTAGATAGTGATTCTTCATCAAAATTTAAAGTTGGTTCTACATTTTTATTAAAAAACATTGTACCTAAAGCTTCAAAGCCATCTGAAAAAATATTCCCACTTCGTCCTAAACTATATGCAACTTTTATAGCAGATGTAGTATCAAATTTTATATCTAACTGAGCTGTTGAAATTGTAGCTTCATAATCTCCATGCTTTAAAACAATTTCTTCAGGAATTTTACTTTTTAAATACATTTCAATTTTACTTTTGGCGTCTTGTTTGCTTAAATTGGAAACATCAACGTTTTTTATATAAATTCCAGAAAGTATATTTGAGTTACCCTTTAAGCTAAATGCAAAAATTAAAAAACATGTTATAATTATCAACAAAAAAACACAAAGTAAAATTGCAAATAATGAAATTGTACTTAATCCTTTTTTTTCAGTTAAATTTTCAGGATTAGCTACAATGCTTTTTTCTTCAGGTTTAATTTCTGCCATTGCAGTTTGTTCTTTTTCTACTTTAACAATTTCTGTACTTTTAGGCGTTTTAACTCCCATTTCTTTCTCTTTCAAAACATAATCTCCTTTATTATATCATAAAAGCGTGAATTTGTCTACTCTATTATATTGATTCAGTTGTAAATTTTTCCGTTTCTGCCCGATTTAACTACGTTTCGAGTGAGCGTTGGTAGAGAATATAAGCGTGAATGCCACTTTTTTTCTACCATTTTTTCTACCAAAATCACACGTTTTTTGATTTCTTTTTCTTGATTCCACTTTCGTTGATTATATTCTATAATGTTGACATCTGCGATTC
>Ga0129311_1002419_pt1 | contig 11312 bp, 9 predicted proteins | sample Go1ome_FD_94435 | JGI IMG/M metagenome (GOLD analysis project Ga0129311, IMG submission 94435) | Western lowland gorrila individual fecal microbial communities from Wisconsin, USA - Go1022B metagenome | ecosystem: Host-associated > Mammals > Digestive system > Large intestine > Fecal | place... | reverse complement strand
CACAACCTGCTTTACCGGATTTGATTCATATCCGATAATCAGATCACCTTCTCTGGCATCAAGGAAATTCTGAAAAATTCGTCTTTTATTTCCATTGTCATTGTACATCGTATAATTCTGTTCCTCGCCAACTTCAATGTCCGAAAAACTCCATATCTTCGGATTTGCATTCAGCCACCAGTAATTAGCACCGTTTTCTGATTGCTCAACATATAATTCTATATCAGAAAAATCTACATCCTCTAACGCTTTCTTCAATTCGTCCCGCAGTTTCCAAACAAATACACCTTCCTCATCAGAATTTGCATTCCTGCCAACAAACAAAATTGTCCAGTATCTCTTATTGCCGTCTTTTTCCTTTACTGAAATATCACAACCTGTCTTTTCTGCAATCCGCTTCGCCAATGTTGTTGCACCAGTATTGTAGAAATTAGGTGTTTCTCCATATTTTACCGAAAGCTGTTTACAGGTTGCCATTCCTCCATAATCAAGAAATCTATACAGTACTTCCCAGCTTTGCGTATTGAAAATACTCTCATCTTCAAACATTGCTCTCCAATCATCTGCTGAGATTCCAAAATCTATGTCCGCACCTATCCAATCTTCTTTCACTTTCTTTGTTTCATCAGCCAGATAATTTGCTATGTAAAAAGATAAATCAAAAGTGAGCATTCTATGACTTTCGTCTGCATAACAGTCCGATTCAAGGTTACTTTCAAATAATTCTATCAGCTCGCTATCCTGTGAAACCGCTTCCTGCATCTCGCTAATCAGTTTTGAATTACCTTTAATATTCTGCTCTGTATGCCCCTTGGTTGGTATAAAATCATTTTCCAGATAAATTCCGGTCGCCTTACATACGGTATATTTGAATATGTCATATTTCTGTGGATACTTCAGACACAAATACACTGTAATCGCCATAGGACGCTGATAATGCTGATACCCCGGAGATAATCTGTCACACAAATCCTGTGCTGAAGATTGGAACTGTAATATACGCTCTGTCACATCTTTGGATTCATCATAAAGATTGATAAACATTGCTCGTACCGCTTCTGCATCATCCTGTGCATACTGAATCATCATCTTTCTTGGAAAATTGTTCATAGATGCCAGTAAATTAGCGGTTTTCTCAGTTGCTTTAGCAAACATATCTGCGAAGTCATTCGCACTGATGTCCCAATTATCTTGGAACCATTTCACCGCTTCCCATTTATATTTTTCACTCTGCCATCTTTCATTAAAAATTTTCTTATATTCCACGAGCGCATTTTGCAATTTCTCCAGATTTATCATTATATAGCACCGCCTTTTCTCTTTTACACAATTATTTAACTCTTGCCAACTTATACCATCTTTTGATGTATGCGTCTGACAGTAATTTTTCATCCGCATCAACCAATTTAACAAATAAAGCTGTCAATCCGTCATATTTATTGTAATTTCCCGCATCATACAATTTCCAGTTAAGCTGTTCCAATGTCCAGTTACTCTTTATAGAATTATGAAGCATAGATGTTGTTGCCCAATTTTCCATCGAATCTGCACCACCTAGCGCAACCGGATAAATATGATCTACCGTAGGAACAAACTCCCAATAAGCATTATGACATTCTTCCATTTTCCAATGTGAATGATAAGGAAAAGTCTGTGGCATATAATATGACAGAACCTTTAAGATTCCGGGATTTACAAGTTTCTGACCACTGTATCTGTCTATGAACCCATCTCGGATAAACTGCTCCATTTTTTCCTTATCCGTATAATTTCTGCCCTGAGCTATAATTTTGTAAAAAGGATATTCCTTGTCAATAACAGCATTTGCTTCTGTAAGTTTTTCTTGCAGAAGCATTGTTGCCGAAAGTTCTATTGCATCTATTTTCTCCATTGTTTTCCTCATTCTCAAGTAACCACTTTTTACTATATCTCTATCATGATTTCTTAAAATGGTCTCTATCCTATTTGATTATTTAGCATATTTCTTAAAATTTTCTGCCTGCTCCAGTACCTCTTTATATACATCATCAATCGTAACTGGCGGATATCCATATTTGTCTAGCAATAGAATTAAATCCACCTGCAAATTAGCCTTAATATCCTCTCTTGTCGCCCAATCTGTGTATTTAGCTTTATCATCTACAACTACCTTTATTTCCTTAGACAACTCTACCATTTTATCATCTGGGTACTCAAAGTCATATTTCTTGGCAACTGCAAGAAGAATATCATAAAATGCCTTTTCCTCATAATCTATGCCCATATTTTCAAAGGAATTTTTCTCCTTCTTCAATTCATGTAACAAATCCGCTAATTGGTTAGCTACATCATCAAGTACCTCATTTGCAAAGGCTTCATCTCTTCGTCTGTTATTATAAATATCTACTACGGCACGCATTCTGTCACTGAATTCAATACTTTTTATGCGGTTTACCCTCTTAAATTCTTCTATGGCATAGGATAAAAGTCTCTGTAATGCCTTGATTTTTGTATTCGGAAGGCTGATTTTTTCTATTCTTGCCATATATTCATCACTGAATATATCTACATCAATGTGCTTTCCTGTTTCAAAAAGTTCTTCAATTCCATCCGACTGAATTGCATCATCCAGCAGCTTTCGTACTTTCATGTTCATTTGCGCCGTATCAGGTGCATCACCTTTTGTCAATTTAAATAAAATAGAGCGTACTGCCTGATAAAAATGCACTTTTTCAATATCATGATCTGTAAATTCTTCACTGGAACTACATAAATTAAATGCCTGTTTTAATCTACGAACATTCGCCATAAATCTTGTTTCCAGATCCTGTGTCAGCTGAACATATTCAACTGCCTTATTCAAGCAATTCAACTGCTCTAATGGATCTCCATCATAGAAATCTTTTGCATTAAAATTGCAAAACATTTGATCAAGCACTTCTAACTGATCCTTTACAATCGTTACAGATTGTCCCGAATCATCAAATTCCTCTTTTTCAAAATTCGTATATTTTCTGAGAGCTAGATTCATATTTTTCTTAATACCAATATAATCTACTATCAGTCCTCTGTCCTTACCCTCATATACCCGATTTACGCGCGATATTGTTTGAATCAAGGTATGCTGCTGTATCGGTTTATCTATATAGATTGTATCAAGACATGGAACATCAAAACCAGTCAACCACATATCAACAACTATCGCAATTTTGAAATTGGATTTTACATTCTTAAACTGTCTGTCAAACTCTTTTCTATCTTCTTTTGTTCCAAGTAAATCCCAAAGTTCCTGCTCATCATCCTTATTTCTGGTCATTACCATCTTTATTTTTTCGATAGGTTTAAGTTCTTTCCTATCTTCATCTGTAAGTTCTACCCCATCATCGCATAATTTCTTCTCTGTCCACTCTGGTCTAAGTGCCCTAATTTTACGGTACATATCATATGCGATAAATCTATTGGCGCATACAAACATTGCTTTACCTGCGACTGTAGCCCCCTCTTCAACTCGTTTTTCATAATGAGTAACAAAGTCCTTCGCAACAGCATCTAATCTGTCTGGATCACCAATAATAACATCCAAATGTGCAACTGCTTTCTTGCTTTCCTCTATCTGTTCCTCTGATGTCCCCATATCTGCACATCTGTCATAATATTCTTCAATTTCATTCAACTTCGCATCATTCAATGTAACCTTTGCTGCACGACCGTCATATACTAGATTAACTGTAATTCCATCCTTTACAGCTTCTGTCATAGTATATGGATGTCCTACAATATCACCAAACACCTCAAGTGTTGCATCTATTGGTGTCCCTGTAAATCCAACGTATGTTGCATTTGGTAGTGAATCATGCAGATACTTTGCAAATCCGTACGTTTTATTCACTCCGTTATCAGTTACGGTCATCTTCATATCAAGATTAATCTGTGATCTATGAGCCTCATCAGATATGCATATTACATTAGTTCTGTCTGTAAGCAGGCTTAAATCCTCAGTAAATTTCTGAATTGTAGTCAAGTACACTCCGCCACTGGCTTTGCCTTGTAACTCACTCTTCAATCCTTCTCTAGATTCAATGCTTACAACATTGTTATCTCCTATATAAAGTTTGGAATTCACAAACTGCTTAGAAAGCTGGTCATCCAAATCTGTCCTATCTGTAATTACCAATATTGTCGGACTCTTAAAATAAGTACTTTTCATCAACATTCTGGCAAGAAACAACATAGTATAGCTCTTGCCACATCCTGTTGTACCAAAATATGTACCACCCTTTCCATCCCCATCAGGTTTCATATGCTTCATAATATTCTGGTACAAATTACTTGCAGCAAAAAACTGAGGATATCGGCATACTACTTTTAGGTTTTTATCAGAATTATCCGGGAAATAAATAAAATTCTTGATAATCTTCAAAAGCCTATTCTGTTCAAACATTCCGTCTATCATAGTGTATAATGAATTTATTCCATCCATTTCCAGATCTTCATCATTCACTTTTCTCCATGCATAGAAGAAATCATACGGACTAAATAAAGAACCATATTTACTATTAGCACCATCACAGATAACCACAAATGCATTGTACTTGAATATTTCAGGTATATCCCTTGTATAGCGAACTGTAAGCTGCGTATATGCATCCATAATAGTCGTATTTTCCTGAATAGCCGTCTTAAATTCAAATACCACAAGAGGAAGACCATTCACATATACAATTCCATCCGGAATGCGAATTTGATAATTATCTCCCTCAATTTCAAGCTGATTTACAATTTTAAATATGTTCTTCTCCGGCTTTGCATAATTGATAAATTCAATATGAATATCCTTCTTAGAACGATCCTCTCTGTTAAATATAATTCCATCTGTAATCATCCGGAATATAACCTTATTCGTTTCGTACAATGTCCCTGATACCGCATTTAAGGACAATATAATACTATCTATCTCGCTCTCTGTAAGACCATCTGTTTTGTATCTTTCACGAAGATATTCCTTTAAATCAGATATCAGCAGAACATCTCCCTTATTACGCACAATATCAGCACCTGTCACATGCGTATAACCTTTGCCTTCAAAAAGTTTCATAATAGACATTTCCAGTGCATGTTCATTGAATTTCATTGTGGCTCACCTCCTTATTCTTGTCGATGACTTTCCTTTTATGTGTATATAATTTGTGATGACAATCCTTTGCATATCAATATAAATGATAATTTAGCAGCTTGATAATTGTGTTATTAAGGTATTACGCACATCTATTAACTGCTGTATTTCCATTTGATTTAATACTCGAACCTGCTCTATTTTGGACAATGTGTATGTTAAGATAGTCATAGATGATTCACATGGCAAATATATCGGTAAACCACATTGTTTGGTAATTCCAATGTAAGCTCGTGTACTTCCGCCACCTGCAAAAGCTTCCAGCGTTGATTGAAAATAGCTTGACTCAAAATAGTAACGTAAATAAATATTGCTCAGTCCTTTATGGACACGATAGTATGTAACTTGTGGGGTTAAGATAATATATTCATAACCTTTGGGTACGATAGCAGTTCTACCAAGAGTTGCTTTGTGTGTTAATAAAACATCGTCAGGTCGGGCAAATCCTTTTCTAAGCGTCTTTGCCTGCTTTTCAGTGATAAAGGCACATTGAGTTAGGTCAACAAAGCCATTAGATAAATTGTTTGCCATAACAAAAGGAATACCCGTGGCTACATAGTCACTTACTTTTGGGTGCAGTTCTCCGTGATTTCCGTCCATAGGCGAATCAATAAACTTTTTATCAATGAGTTCTTGCACGGTATATTTTATCCACGGATTACCATTTTTAATATCTGAGCAGTATTGTTCATACATAATACACGAACATTGTGCAGCTAAATTATCATTTATCTTCTGTTTTAAAACAATTCTATCAGTTACCACCTTATACGCCGCTATAATTTCTTTTTGTTTTTCTATTGTTGGTACCGGTAATCGCATTTTTGCGAACTCTTCCCAAGGCATACTTCCACGCACTCCACCAACAGCAATAAATGCAGCTTCTCTATCAAATTCCGGTCTTTTAAACCACATATCTAGATATTCTGGCAAACATACATTTGTATCCTTAATCCTAAAAATTGGATAAGCAGGTGACATTATAGCAACATCATAGTCATCTAATCTCGCTACAGGGATCTTAGAATCCCTGCTAACCTGCATAAGGCTTACTGCAAAATCATTTCTACGAATTATTTTGTACTTTGACAGGTCTGTGCCATTCGTATTCGCAACAGATTTTATAAAACACTTATCAATACTGACACCAATTAGATTATTTATTTTGTTGTCAGTATTTCTTTCATCTACTCTTTCCACCAATTCTTCTATGGACTTATACATTATGCACCTTCCGATCTTTCCAGTATTATACCGATTATAATTTAATTTCATATCCTAGCTCTTTAAACACGTCCAGCAAATCAGCTTTTGACTTTTCTTCCTGCTCTAACAAATCTTTCAATTCCACCTGCAATGTTTTCATTTTCGTATCAAAGTCAATATTTTCATCTCTGTTTACAAATTCAATATATCTACTTGGAACAAGTGTGTACCCTTTTTCGGCAATCTCATCTAAAGATGCACTATAACAGAATTCCGGTATATCTTTATAATTTTCTTCATAACCTTCTTGCTGCCAATTATGATATACTTCCGTAACTTTATCTCTATCTTCTGGTGTAAGCTCTATGTATTTTTTTTCATATGGAGAACCCATCTGCCTTAAATCCATAAACAAAACTTGATTCTTTCGGTCTCTATATTTTTTTACAACTCCATTTTGATCTACTTCTCGTTTTTCTTTGTTCCTATTTAGTATCCAAAGTGTGACACTAATGTCAGTAGTATAGAACAGATTTCTCGGCAATATCATGATTGATTCCACTAAATCATTCTCTAATAACTGCTGTCTGATTTTTAATTCTGTTCCATCATCAGATAAAGCACCATTTGCCAAAAGAAATCCTGCCACACCATTACGGGATAACTTTGATACAATGTTCAATATCCAACCATAATTGGCATTGCTTGTAGGCGGTACTTCATACCCATCCCACCTACTATCCTGTGTAAGTTCATCAGCACCTCTCCAATCTTTTTGATTGAAAGGTGGATTTGCCATTATATAATCAGCTTTAAGATCCTTATGTTGGTCGTTTGTGAATGTATTAGCTGCCATCTCTCCAAGATTTGCAGATATTCCTCTTATTGCAAGATTCATCTTTGCCAGCTTATATGTCGTATTGGTGTATTCCTGTCCGTATATTGAAACTTTTTTCTTATTACCATGATGTGCCTCAATAAATTTTATAGACTGTACAAACATGCCACCTGAACCACAACAAGGATCATATAATGTTCCGTCATACGGTTCAATCAGTTCTGCAATCAGATTTACAATGCTCTTCGGTGTGTAGAATTCTCCCTTTCCTTTTCCTTCCGCAATAGCGAACTTGCTAAGAAAATATTCATATACTCTACCGATAATGTCATTCTCTTTATCTTTGGTTGTATCAATCTTATTAATCTCATCTAAGAGCGATGCCAGTTTTACAGTATCAATCTGCAATCTTGAGTAATAGTTATCTGGCAATGCTCCCTTTAGAGATGGATTAGTCTTTTCTATCGTATATAGTGCGGTATCTATCTTCAATGCAATATCATCCTGCTTTGCGTTGTCCATAATATATGACCATCTGCTCTGTTCTGGTAGATAAAAAACATTGTCCTTTGTATAAAATGCAATATTATCTATAAATTTTTCCATTCCCTGTGTTTTTAACTTGCTTCTTTGCTCTTCAAATTTATCACTTGCGAACTTTAAGAAAAATAAACTTAATACCACATGCTTATATTCTGATGGTTCAACAGAGCCACGCAGCTTATCGGCTGATTTCCACAATGCTTCTTCCATTGATACTTCTTTTGTCTTCCTTTTGCCTGCCATAAATACCTCCACTTATTTTTCTATTTCAACAATATCATCCAAATCACAATCAAGTGCTACACAGATTCTCACCAAAACATCCAATGCAACATACTCATTATTGTTCATCTTCATAATTGTGCTTCTCGCAATAGATGTCTTTTCTCTTAAATCTGTTTTAGACATTTCCCTGTCTATTAAAAGCTTCCATAAAGGCTTATAGTTAATATTCACCCTATTATTGGTCATCATATCTCCTCCACATTTCTACAATAGACAATCATAGAATGATTATACCAAAGTAGTGGCGATAATACAATCAATTTGTCCGAGTTCTCAAACATCTAAATACTTGATACTCATTTAAAATTCTTATCAAAACAATCAGAAATATCAAACAGCTTTCTATGCTCATATCCACTCAAAAATTCTTTGATTGCATTGACGAAATCTGCCCAGTTTTCCGGCATTCCGTCTCTATCATAAATGCCTTCAAGAACTGTTTGCTCCTTTGAATGGTAGGTTATCACACATTTGTATCTTCCTAAATTCTTCACATTATCACCAACCATACCATCATCATTCACATTTATTTTGGGGATTTCAGAATAGCTCAGTTCATCAAGTAACTCCCTTACTCCGTTTTTATCTACATACAAGGAAAATATCCTGCGCCCACCTCCGAATCTGGTTTCATACATTACAATCCCATCCTTACGGATTATGTTCAAGTTCTCACTATATTCTGAATCAAGCATATTTAATTCTATTAGAACATCCCGAATAGACTCTTCATCAATAAATGGATACAGCATATCCATAATTTCCATAAATTCATCCCAATCGTTCGGATATGTATTATCCCCATAAATATGCCTGCAACGCTTTCCTACTTCCTTATAATCAAGGTTCCACTGTGTTCCATCGCAGATCATTATTTCCTCTGGCGGCAGATATTTTGATTTCCACTTATTTATCTGCAACTCCTCAATATTCTGTAGAAATATCTTGGAATCAGCCTTTCTCAGCTTATTTTTACTTATTATTCCATCCACAATACTTTCTGTAACATAATGAACTATATCCTTTTCAACTTTTACCGTTACTTTAGTACACCCAGCCATACCACCAATCGAAAATTTCAATTCTTCCAGCATAAGCACCTCCCAAAAAATATGAACCAATCAAGGGACTTTCCCTATCATGGTTCCTATTATAATCTCCATGGTGTCCGATAAACACCCCTTGCACCTTTAGGCTCGTTTCTTCGTTATCTCAAATGTAAAATTATATGGTAATCCTTCAACCTTTCCATCATGATTGCACATATCTGTCTCAATGCCCATATTCTCAAGCAATTCCATTACTTCAAAATGTATGGTAAACAATTCAAGTCCCAAGTATGACCTTGTTCCCCATATGTTCTCTTTATCATCCGGGAACAACTCTGCCATTGCTCTTGCTGTCGTTGTCACGGTTCCTATCGGCATAGCTCGTATATAATCCGCTATCTGTTGAAACATCTGTTTTTGTTCATTGCTGTATTTCATTGCTACCTCCTATTATAAAACTCATGCAATTCATCAATTTCCTGCTTCATCCGCTCCACCACGTTACTCGGTCCTAATATTTTTACTCCTGTACCTAGTGCAAATACCCAGCCAAAAAACTGACTGCTGATTGCCACGTTCACATTTACTGTGAAATGTTCATCATCTACCGGAGAAATGGTAACATCTTTTCCAAATCTATCTATCACTACTCCGACCAGTTCATTTGAAAACTGCATACGCACATTTTCTTCCTCTCCACCAAACATTCCAAAATTTTTCTTGGCATAGGCAGCAAGGTTGAATTGCTTGAAATACTCCTTACCTTCCCTTTTCGCATCCATAATAGTCAGTTTTCGCATCTTATCTACTCGATAATGCTTGATTTTCTCAGCCTGTGCATCATATCCGACTAAATAGTAATTTTCATCGTCCCATGTTAATGCCCATGGACTAACCTCATAAAACTGTCCATCATGCCGTAATTCCATCTGCTTTTTTATGTTCCATTGGAAATACTGAAAACGTACCTTATGGTTGGTTGCGATTGCAGAGTGTATTGCATCCACATTATAGTAAATACACTCATTCATAGTCTTTATACGCCCTGTAACTACAACCTGCCTTTGAAGCTGTGCTGCTTCATATCTACTTGCAAAACTCTCCAGCTTTTTAATCAGCTCATGCGATTTCTTTACAGTAATAAATTTAGATGATTGAATTGCATCTACGAGCAATTTAAGCTCCGCTAATTCAAATTTCTTTTTTCCAACATGGTAATAATAGCTCCTGCCACGCTGTTCTCCCAGAATATCTATTTCCATATCACGTAGTACATTAAAATCGTCATACAAACTTTTCCTGTCTGCGGTAACCTCATAATATTCCAAAGCTGTTTTTATATCCTGCAAAGTCATTGCGTGTTCATCATCGGTATTGTTTACCATGATTTTGGCTAAATAATACAATTTTAATTTCTGATTTGTCCCCTTTGGCACATTCTCCGCCCCCTTATGATAAAATATCGACTATATTTTACCACATTTGTATAATGCAGGGAATATTATAGGACAGGTTTATCCTTTACGGATGTTCACCGTCTCGTCTGCAATTATCATAAAATTGACAAAATAAACAACAATGTCTGCAAAACTTTTTATTTCCTATGGACTTCCACATCCAATAATACAATCTGTTCATCATATCCGCTTCCTTTTCTCTTTCTGATTTGATTATAAAATCTATAGTGTCCAATAAAAACCCCTACGAAAAAACTCGCAGATCGGTATTTTCAATACCAACCTACGAGCTGCTTTCTACTCTGCCGCTTCCAACACTAATCCGTCATATGCTTCATCACTCATACTTTCCAGTTTTTCTGCCACTCGCACAGACAATTCTGCAAGTTCCTCATCTTCTATATGTGTCATTGCTTTATGAATATCCTCTATAACCTTTGTTCTGCTATCACTCTGGAAAATACATATCAAATTCGTTTCTTCTACTGTAAATGGATTATTCATATTCCTATATCTCCTCCCTGTTCGTCTTTTTAGTCTTATCCTGCCCTTTGGCATCTTTATTCTTATACTGTGCCACTTCCTTTTGTTTGGCTGCAAGTCGCTCTTTTAAGGAAGAACGTGCCTCCGTTTTTTCCTGCTGTTCTTTCTTTTCTTCTTCACGATTGAATTTCTCCACACCATTGTTGAGCCTGTCATCAATCATGTTGTAATTCTGTTCCTCAATCTCCTCGATTTTGGCAAGTGGCTTATATTCTGCCAGCTTTGCAAGCAATTCCTTT
>Ga0129311_1002418_pt1 | contig 11314 bp, 10 predicted proteins | sample Go1ome_FD_94435 | JGI IMG/M metagenome (GOLD analysis project Ga0129311, IMG submission 94435) | Western lowland gorrila individual fecal microbial communities from Wisconsin, USA - Go1022B metagenome | ecosystem: Host-associated > Mammals > Digestive system > Large intestine > Fecal | place... | reverse complement strand
CATACTCAGCCTTTGTAGCTGAATATGGCGTTTTTTTCGTTGACCAATCCCGTCTGACAGATGCTCATTTCGTGTTATTTGGCTAACACTGTTTTACGAACACCTGTCATATCCGGGGGCGGCTGCGTGTTCAATGCGGGGCGGCTTATTCGGCCTTGGGGCCGGCGGCGACCACCTCGGTGCTCATGTGGGTGTACTTTTTGAAGTTCTCCACAAAGCTCTTGACCAGCTTCTGGCAGCTTGCCTGGTAGGCGGCCTTGTCCTCCCAGGTATTGGCGGGAATCAGCAGCTCGCTGGGCACCCCCTCAATGGAGGTGGGCACCTGGACGCCGAAGGTGGGGTCGGTGACGAACTCGCTCTGCTCAATGGCGCCGGTGAGGGCGGCGGTGACCATGGCCCGGGTGTAGCTGAGCTTCATGCGCTTGCCGGTGCCGTTCCAGCCGGTGTTGACCAGATACACATGGGCGCCAGACTTCTCCACCTTTTCCGCCAGCATGGCGGCGTAGACGGAGGGGTCCAGAGGCAGGAAGGGCTCGCCGAAGCAGGTGGAGAAGGTGGGGACCGGCTCCGTGATGCCGATTTCCGTGCCGGCCACCTTGCTGGTGAAGCCGGAGACGAAGTAATACATGGCCTGGTTCTTATCCAGCTTGGAGATGGGAGGCAGTACGCCGTAGGCGTCGGCGGTCAGGAAAATAACGGTCTTGGGGACGCTGGAGCTCATACCGGACAGCTCCGCGTTGGGGATATACTCCACGGGGTAGCCCACCCGGGAGTTGACAGCCAGGGAGTCATCATCAAAGTCGAATTCCCGGGTCTCGTCGTCCATGACTACGTTCTCCACCAGGGCACCGAACTTGATGGCATTGTAGATCTCCGGCTCGCCCTCGGGGCTGAGGTTGATGCACTTGGCGTAGCAGCCGCCCTCGAAGTTGAATACAGAGTCATCAGCCCAGCCATGCTCGTCGTCGCCGATGAGCAGGCGGTTGGGGTCGGCGGACAGAGTGGTCTTGCCAGTGCCGGACAGGCCGAAGAATACGGCGGTGTCGCCGTCCCTGCCCATGTTGGCGGAGCAGTGCATGGGGAACACGCCCATCTTGGGCAGCACATAGTTCATGACGGAGAACACGGACTTCTTGATCTCGCCGGCATACTGGGTGCCGCAAATGACCACAAGCTTGGCCTCATAGTCCACCAGAATGGCGGCCTCGGAACGGGTGCCGTCGATTTCGGGGATGCACTTGAAGCCGGGGGCGGCGATGATGGTGTAGTCGGCCTTGAAGTCCTTCAGCTGGCCGGCGGTGGGGCGGCGCAGCAGCTGGTGGATGAAGAGGTTCTGGGAGGCCAGCTCATTGACGATGCGGAAAGCCTGGGTATACTTGGGGTCCGCGCCGGCAAAGCCGTCGAAAATGAAGACTTCCTTGTTCTGGAGATAGGCGATGATCTTGCTCTTGATGGCCTCAAACTTGGCCTTCTCAATGGGGCGGTTCACCTTGCCCCAGGCGATCTCGTCGTGGACAGCGGGGGTATCCACAATGAACTTGTCGTTGGCGCTGCGGCCGGTGTACTTGCCGGTCTTTACCACCAGGGCACCAGTATTGCTCAGCTTTCCCTCGCTCCGGCGCAGAGCATGCTCTGTCAGCTGGGCGGGTGTGAGGTTACGGTACACGGCAGAAGGGTTGATGATGCCGAGTGTCTCCAGACCGTAGGTTTCCATGAGAAAGACCTCCTTTTGATATAGATGGGTGGAGTTTTGTGCAGATATGATATGCTGCCGGTTTGGTTTTGGTAAAACGGTTGCGGCAATATTTTTTGGCTAATTTTACCCTAATTTAGGGGGAAAAGCAAGACGGAAAAGGAAAATTCAGAAGAGCGGGGGAAAATCAACGCTTCCGGGCGGAAATAGCCCGGGACAGCCTGTTGAAGTCCTCCAGCGTCAGCTGCTCACCTCTGACGGAAGGGGAGAAGCCGCATTCCGCTACAGCGGCCTGGATATCCTCTTTGCTGTATTCGGACAGGGCGGCCGCAAGGCTGTTCACCAGTGTCTTGCGCCGCAGCAGGAACGCCCCCCGCATACAGCGGAAGAAAAAGGCCTCGTCGTCCACATCCACGGCGGGCTTTTCCCGCCGGACGCACCGGATGACGGCGGAGGTCACCTTGGGCGGCGGCAGGAATTTGTTCGCCGGGACTTCAAACAGGAGTTCCGTTTCCATGTGATATTGCAAAAACAGGGAAAAGGAGCCGCCCTCCGAGGAGCCTTGGGGAGCGCACAGCCGGCGGGCTACCTCCCGCTGGATGAGGACGGTGACAGTCCGGAAGCAGGGGGTCTCCACCAGCTTTTCCAGGACCGGAGTGGTGATGTTATAGGGCAGGTTGGCGCAGACGATAGGCGTCAGTCCCTGAAATTTTTCTTCCGCCAGGGCGTTCAGGTCCAGCTTCATCACATCGCCGGAGATGATCTCCACATTGGGGTAGGGGGCCATGGTCTCCGCCAGTACCGGAAGAAGGGAACGGTCCAGTTCCACGGACACCACCTTGCCGGCCCGCTGGGCCAGCTCCGCCGTCAACGGCCCGATGCCGGGGCCGATCTCCAGTACGCCGCAGCTCCGGTCCGCCCGGGAGGCCGCCGCGATATCATAGGGCACCTGGGGATCGATGAGGAAATTCTGCCCCATGGATTTGGAAAAGTGAAATCCGTGTCTGCCCAGCAGGGCCCGGATGGAGTCGTAGTCGCAAAGGTTCATGGCAGTACCGCCTTTCCAAGCATATGCGGATAGTATATCAAAAAAATGCCGCCTTGAAAACCCCCGGTCCATCCGGTACAATGGAAATACCACAGGAAAGGACCAAGTGCCATGCTCGAACACATTTTTCTGGATTTGGATGATACGCTGTTGGATTTTACCCAAGCGGAGGCTATCGCACTGACAAAGACGCTGGCGGAAATGGACGCCCCCGCCCAACAGGCGGTGCTGGACCGTTACCATGTCATCAACCAGCGCCAGTGGGAGCTACTGGAGGAGGGCGTTCTCACCCGGGCGGAGGTACTGGTGTCCCGGTTCGAAATTTTGTTCCGGGAACTGGGGCTTGCCCGGGACCCGGAGGAGACCTGCCGGCGCTACGAGGGGCATTTGGCGGAAGGGCATATCTTCCTTCCCGGAGCACCGGAACTGCTGGCGGCCCTGGCCCCCCGGTACAAGCTGCACCTGGCCTCCAACGGGGCTGCCGCTGTCCAGCGGCAGCGGCTGGAGAGCGCGGGCATCCTGCCGTATTTTCAAAATGTGTTCATCTCCGAGGAGATGGGAGCCGACAAGCCCAGGCCGGAGTTCTTTCACCACTGCTTTGCCGCCATCCCGGACTTTGATCCGGCGAAGGCGCTCATGGTGGGGGACAGTCTTACCTCTGACATCCGGGGCGGACGGAACGCGGGCATCCACACTTGCTGGTTCAATCCCAAGGAGAAGCCGGCCCGACCGGATATCCGGCCGGATCACACGATCCATGCGCTGTCGGAGCTGCCGCTCCTTTTGGAAACGCTTTGACAGAATGAAAAACTCCCCCGGTACAAGCCGTACCGGGGGAGAAACGCATTTACATGATTTCAAAGGGAGGATGCAGCAAGCTCACTCCAGAATATAGACCGTGCAGCTGCGGCGGCCGAAATTGATGCACTGCTGATAGGTGTCGTAATACAGGTCCACCTTGTTGCCACGAACGCCGGTGTCCTCAGCCACAGCCATGCCGTAGACCACGCTGCCGTCGCTGGAAACGATATACATTTTCGTACCCAGGGGGATGACGTTTTTGTCCACGGCCACCACGCCCTTGCGGACGAAGGTTCCGGTGGCGGTGCAGCTGTCCGCGCCGCCATAGCCAGAGGTATACGCCGTGGCGGTCATGGACTTCGCACTGGAGAAATTCAGCGTGGCGCCGGACTGGAACACCAAGGTGCCGCTGCCGTCGCTGTTTTGATTGACGCTGGCGATACGGTCATCGGTGGTGACGGCAGTGGCGGTGGCGGCGGTGCCGTACTCAACGATCTCGTTGACGGCGGTGCTGTCCACTTCCTCCACAAAATGGCGGGCGACCTGCTCACCGCCGGACCAGATGACCTCGTAAATGGCGGTGCGCTCACCGTCCGCACCGGACTGCACCACCCGTTCCGTGCCTTCGGTCAGGTTGGAATTGGCTACCCGCTCTGTCTCGTAGGACACGGTCTCCCGGACCTGGTCATAATACGTGATCTGATCGGATACCGTCAACTCCACACCGGGGGCGGAGAGGTCCACAGCCACCATGTCCATGGGGCCCAGCTCAATGTGGAGCCGGTTCAAAAGAGCGGAAATGGTCTCCTTCCGGGACTGGGCGGAGATGGTGGAGCCGTGGTGGTTCACAGTGACAGTTTGGTCGGCGGCCAGGGTCACGTCATAGCCCGTGCCGCTGCTGGTCACATACACCAGCTGGGAGGAGAGGTCTGGGACATCCCGGCTTCCTTCATCCAGAACGATGGCCGCGTCATTCGTACCCGTGAGGATATAGAGGGCGGCAGCCTGATCCGTGGCGACCCAACTGACAAGGAGCGTCATAGCCAGTCCGGACAGGAACAGGCCCCGGCGCTTCCAGAAATCATGCGGTTTTTTCTGTCGGTTTTGCTTGTTCAAAGTGTACCTCCTGAAAAGTCGATAGGCGGTTTTTTGCCCGGCGCAGGGCAGGAGACCGCGGTTTGTTTTTTAAGGAAAAACAACTTGTAACTTTTGTTACCGAACGAAAAACTGGACCTAGTATACACCTCGGACCCACTTTTGTCAAGTTTTTGGGATGAAAATGGCGTTATGTCTCCCACTTTGGGTAAAAAACGACATATTAAAATTTGGAAAAAATTAGGCAAAAAAACAAAGGGTTACAAAACGGTAACACATAGAGCCTGCCGAAAATAAATGGAATACTTTTTGCTAAAAACGGATTGATTTTAAAATAATCAGCGGCAATTGATACAAAATAATTGCAAAATCAAGCGTTTGTGAAAATTGACTATAACTGTAAAAAAGACGTTGGAGGCAAATTTTTATAAATGGGGAAAATCGGCGTTTTTTCACGGAAAAAATTTCACGGAGAAAGAGCCGCAGATGCGTAGAAAGGCCTTGACTTCCTGACGGTCTATGGTATGATGAAGACAGAAAACTAATAAAATTTTTGGTCATCTAAAAAATTTTAGGAGGTTGGATCTTATGAATGAACCCATCAAGTGGGCAATCAACCAAATGCCCGCCAGTGAGGACCGGCAGTTGTCCGTTATGTCCACGGAAAACGTGGCGAAAGCCGGCGCCTTCCACCACAGCTTTCCCCAGTACTCCATCACACCCCTGGCGAAGCTGGATGGCATGGCCAGCCGCCTGGGCCTGGGCGGCCTGTATGTGAAGGACGAATCCTACCGCTTTGGCCTGAATGCCTTCAAGGTGCTGGGCGGCTCCTTTGCCATGGGCCGTTACATTGCCCAGCAGATGGGCCGGGACGTCAGCGAGATGACCTATGAGTATCTGACCAGCGCCGCCTTCCGCCGGGAGTTCGGCCAAGCCACCTTCTTCACCGCCACCGACGGCAACCACGGCCGGGGCGTGGCCTGGGCGGCCAACAAGCTGGGCCAGAAGGCTGTGGTCCATATGCCCAAGGGCAGCAGTAAGTCCCGCTTTGACAACATTGCCAAGGAGGGCGCCAAGGTCACCATTGAGGAAGTGAATTACGACGACTGCGTCCGCATGGCCGCCGCCGAGGCCGCGGAAACGGAGCACGGCGTGGTGGTCCAGGACACCGCCTGGGAGGGCTATGAGGAGATCCCCGCCTGGATCATGCAGGGCTACGGCACCATGGCCGCCGAAGCAGCCCAACAGCTGCGCCAGGTCAGTGTCAACCGTCCCACCCATGTGTTCGTCCAGGCGGGCGTGGGCAGCTTGGCGGGCGCCGTGGTGGGGTATTTTGCGAACCTGTTCCCCGAGTGCCCGCCCAAGTTCGTGGTGATGGAGGCCCGGGCGGCGGATTGCCTGTACCAGGGCGCTGTGGCCGCCGACGGCGCTCCCCGCATCGTCACCGGCGACTTGCAGACCATCATGGCCGGCCTTGCCTGCGGTGAGCCCAATATCATCTCCTGGGATATCCTTCGCAACCATGTCTCGGCCTTTGTCTCCTGCCCGGACTGGGTCAGTGCCCGGGGCATGCGGATGCTGGGCGCTCCAGTAAAGGGTGACCCCCGGGTCATCTCCGGCGAATCCGGCGCCGTGGGCATGGGTCTGCTGTCCGCCGTTATGGAGAACGAGACCTATCAGGACCTGCGGGAGCAGCTGGAGCTGGACAAGAACAGCCAGGTCCTCATGTTCTCCACTGAGGGCGACACGGACCCGGACAAGTACGCCAGCATCACCTGGGGCGGCGAGTATCCCACGGTTTGACCATCAAAGAAGCAGCGGCTTTTGCCGCTGCTTCTTTTGTCATTGTTTTGTTACGACTTTCCGTTTTCGCCCTGATACCATGAAAAAAAGGGGGCGGTGAAATGGAAGACTTTGGCGGAAAGGACTGCGGCTGGCAGGAGGCGCGGGAAGTCCCGGCGCTTCCGCAGCAGGCGTGGGAGGCGGAGCGCCGCCGGCGGCTGGATGAGCGGGCGCCTCTTTTGGGAAAGTGGCTGAGGGTGCTGTTTTGGCTGGTCATCCCCAATGTACTCTCTGCGGTGATGACCCATGAGAATGTGGCCCGGGCCCTTCCTGCTCTGGAGGTACCGGGCCTGGTGGTGGAAGCGGCGGCACAGTTGGCAAGCGTATGCATCCTATGGAAGCTGTCGGCGGTGGAACGCCGCTACCGCCTGGCGGCGGTGTGTGCCCTGGGGCTGCCCATTTCCACTCTGCTGCCGTTGATGGGGTTCCGGGAGGGGAAAGGCCTGTGGTGGCTGTTCACCATCCCGCTGCTGGCTGTACAGCTAGTGGGCATTTATGCGGAGTGCAGCGCACACGCCGCGGCGCTGGGCGGGGTGGATGATGTTCAGGCAGAAAAGTGGCGGAAGCTGTGGAAGTGGGAGCTGGGTCTGATGGCGGGCCTGTTTGGCTGCTTGGTGTTGACTTTTCTGTTCAGACTGCTGGGCTTGGTGACGCTTCTGGCGGTGGCGGTCGGCATCATCGTGACGGCGGTTTTGAGGCTGGTGTACCTGTACCGGATGGCGAAGCTGTTCCGGGAGTGGATGCCCCGGGACTTGAGCAAGAGGGAGCGGGGCGTGCTGCTGGGCGCCGCTGCCGTTACGGTCTTGCTGGCTGTGGCATGGATGCTGCCAACTTCCCGCCAGATCGACACGACCCTCACCGCTGTGGAGTACCGCTTCGATGACCCGGATCATGCGGTGGAGCACACCGTTGCCATCCAAGGCCGGGACACCCGGAACCGGCTGGGCCGGGGCGAGTTTGAGGGAACCATTGCGGTGAAGGGCTGGGAGACAGCTGGGGAGAACTGGATCTTCCGGGCCACGTTCCCTCTGGAGGAGCGCATGTTCAATATTGACGCCATCCACATTGACGCCATCCACCCTGGCGGACAGTGGTTTACCCGGGACATCTGTTCCCTGACGGCAGACCGGGACTGGACTGCCTTTGTGGCCCTTCTGCCGGAGGAGAAGTGGGACGCTGACGGCAGCCACAGCGCCAGCTTTGACCCGGACACGGGGCGCTTTTTGGTCAGCGGCCCAGCGGACCGGGAGACTGCTTTATCCCGGGCGGCGGAGCTCAGCAAAGGGACCGCTATTGAGAGGATATTTGCACCATAAAAAAACGTCAGGCACGCTGTGCCTGACGTCTTTTTATGTGGCTGTCAAGATTCTTTCGCTTCCCCGGCAAGCTCCGCCTTGGCCTCCGCCAGGATTCGGCGCTCCGCCTTGGTGGTCAGCTGGGATTCGTCGAACTTCTCGAACATGTCCGGCCTGCGGCGCATGGTGCGCTTGTAGCTCTCCTTCTTCCGCCAGGCAGCCACCTTGCCGTGGTCGCCGGAGAGGAGAATGTCCGGCACGGCACGGTCGTGCCACACGGCGGGGCGGGAGTACTGGGGATACTCCAGAAGGCCGTTCCAGTGGGATTCCTCCTCGAAGCACTCCGCGTCCGGCAGTACGCCGGGCACCATGCGGCACACGGCGTCCGCCACAGCCATGGCGGGGATCTCGCCGCCGGTGAGGACAAAATCGCCCATGGAGATCTCCTCGTCCACGCATTCGTCGATGAACCGCTGGTCGATGCCCTCGTAGTGGCCGCAGACCAGGATCAGGTGGTCGTAGTTCTCCTTCAGCTCCCGGGCCACGGCCTGGGTGAAGGTACGGCCGCAGGGAGACATGAAAATGGTCCGTCCGGGACCGTAGGTCTCCAAAATATGGGCCCAGCAGCGGTACAGGGGGTCCGCCTGCATGACGGCACCCCGGCCGCCGCCGTAAGGGTAATCGTCCACCTGCATCTGCTTGTTGGTGGTGTAGGTGCGGATCTGATGGCTGCGGATGGTGATGTAGCCCCGCTCCTGGGCCCGGCCCAGGATGCTGACGTTCAGCATGGCGTCCACAGAGTCGGGGAACAGTGTCATAATGTCAATGTTCATCACTGGCCATCCCTTCCCATACCTGGACCTCCATACGGTTACGGTCCAGGTCCACGGACTTGATGAAAATATCCTTCACGGCGGGGATGAGATATTCACGCTGGCCTTTTACGGTGTATACCTTGTGGGCGGGGTAGCTCTCCACCGCCGTCAACTGCCCCAGCTCCTCGCCGGTGGCGGCATTGAAGACGCGCATACCCAGCAGCTCATCGTCAAAGCATGAACCCTCCGGCAGGCGGGCGTCTGCCCGGCGGATATACAGGTCCTTGTCCTTATAGGTCAAAGCGGCGTTCATATCCTCCACGCCGGGGAACTTCATCAGCACCAGGCTCTTGTGGACGTGGTTGGCGGTGGGGGAGACAGGTTGGCCGTCGATATAAAAGGTTTTGAAGCGGGTGAGAAAAGCCGGGTCGCCGTCCCGGGGTTGGACCCGGACTTCGCCCCGAATGCCGTGGGCGTTGACGATGCGGCCGACTTTGATGGTTTCCAGTTTCATGGAGAAAGCTCCTTTGTGTGGATTCGGAAACAGTATACCCTGTTTTCGGGAAAAGGGCAAGAGGGACGGCAAAAGGTCTCATTTGCCTTAAGCGTTGATGAAATAACCTTCGGCGATTTCAGAAACCGGTTTTGTTGCGGAAAATCCGCAGCATGATATGATGAACTCGATAATGGGAATTTGTGGAGGAATTATTATGTTGAGAGTGATTGTTCAGTATCTATTATCGCCAATCGTCTTTCCGCTAACATTTATTCTTCCTGTTGTATTTTTCTTTGTCAATCGCAGATATGTAAAACCTCCAATGTGGTGCTTCTATTCTACACCACATCGGAGATTTACAAAAAATTTGGGATGGTCTCAGAAAAAAGGAGCGAGGAGTCCTGCGACTCCTCGCTCCTTGACTTCCGGGGGAAGTGTTCAGTCTACAATATCCACGGAAACCTTGACGCCGGTACGCTGGGCATAGGAGCGGATAACGGTCCGGATCTCCTTGGCGATGCGGCCCTGGCGGCCGATGACCTTGCCCATGTCGTCGGGGGCGACACGCAGCTCCAACGTCAGTTCCTGATCGCCCTGAATCTCCGTGACGGAGACGGCATCGGGATCATCCACAAGGTTTCTGGCGATGTAGAGCAGCAAGTCCTTCATGATCCGCCCTCCGGATCAGAGGACTTCCACTTTTTTCAGCAGAGCTCTGACAGTGTCGGTGGGCTGGGCGCCGGACTTGATCCAGGCCTGAGCGCGCTCGGTGTCGATCTTGATCTCGGCGGGAGCCACGCAGGGGTTGTAAGTGCCGATCTCCTCAATGAAACGGCCGTCGCGGGGGAAGCGGGAATCGGCCACCACAACGCGGTAGAAAGGAGCCTTCTTGGCGCCCATGCGGCGCAGTCTGATCTTAACCATGATTTGTACCTCCAAAAATTTAAAAGTTGATCGTATATCTATAAATGCTGTGCACTTATATCCAAAAGAGTTCTGCGTTTACTTGAAACGCTTCTTGCGGCCGAAACCGTGCATCCGGCCGCCCATACCGCCCTTCATGGCGGGACCGCGGCCTTTGGCCATCTGCTTGGTCAGCTGCTGCATCATGTCGAACTGCTTCAAAAGGCGGTTCACATCCACCACTTCCAAGCCGCAGCCGGCGGCGATGCGGCGCTTGCGGCTGGCGTTGAGGATCTGGGGGTTTTCCCGCTCCAGCGGCGTCATGGAGAGGATAATGGCCTCCGTATGGGCCATGGCCTTTTCGTCGATGGTGGCGCCCTGTAATTGCCGGCCCATGTTGCCGGGCAGCATACCGGCCAGCTGGCTCAGGTCGCCCATGTTGCGGATCTGCTGGAGCTGTTCGTAATAATCCTGAAGGGTGAAGCGGTTTTTCCGCAGCTTTTCCTCCAGCTTGGCTGCCTGCTTTTCATCGTAGGTGGCCTGGGCCTTCTCAATAAAGGACAGCATGTCGCCCATGCCCAGGATACGGGAGGCCATCCGGTCGGGATGGAAGGGCTCGATCATGTCCAGCTTTTCGCCGGTGCCCACGAACTTGATGGGCTTGCCGGTGGCGGCCCGGATGGAGAGGGCGGCGCCGCCGCGGGCGTCACCGTCCAGCTTCGTGAGGATGACACCGTCGATGCCCAGCGCCTCGTCAAAGGCGGAGGCGGCGTTCACGGCGTCCTGGCCGGTCATGGCGTCCACCACCAGCAAAATCTCATTGGGGTGTACGGTGGCCTTCATGCGCTTGAGCTCGTCCATCAGCGTCTCGTCCACATGGAGACGACCGGCAGTATCCAGAAACACCATGTCACTGCCGTGGTCTTTGGCATGGCGGATGGCGTTGGCGGCGATCTCCACGGGGTCGCCCTGGCCCTGTTCGAATACCGGCAGGTCCAGTTGTCCGCCGACTACCTTCAGCTGCTCAATGGCGGCGGGGCGGTACACGTCGCAGGCGGTCAGCAGGGGGCGCTTGCCGTACTGGCGGCGCATGAGCCCGGCCAGCTTGGCAGTGGTGGTGGTCTTGCCGGCGCCCTGGAGGCCCACCATCATGACAACGGTGGGGCCGTTGTTGGCCATGGTCAGCTTGCTGCCAGCGCCGCCCATCAGGTTGGTCAGCTCTTCGTTGACGATTTTGATGACCTGCTGGGCCGGGGTCAGGCTGTCCAGCACGTCGGAGCCGATGGCCCGATCCGTGACAGTGGCCACGAAGTCCTTGACCACCTT
>Ga0129311_1002417_pt1 | contig 11330 bp, 7 predicted proteins | sample Go1ome_FD_94435 | JGI IMG/M metagenome (GOLD analysis project Ga0129311, IMG submission 94435) | Western lowland gorrila individual fecal microbial communities from Wisconsin, USA - Go1022B metagenome | ecosystem: Host-associated > Mammals > Digestive system > Large intestine > Fecal | place... | reverse complement strand
AGGGTTTCCTCATAAATAACCTTGTTATCCAACACTAGATTAAGCTTATACTTCTCCCGGTTCAGATAGAAAGACATTTCAAACTGCGTCCGTTCCTTGTCCGACACATCATCAAGCAAGAAAGGCACTACTCCAATCTCGTCGCCTTTGTTCAAACCATCATTGACCATGAACTGAGAAAAGAAATCTAGTGCTTTCAAGATGTTTGTCTTACCTGAAGCATTAGCCCCATAGATAAAGCCTATCTTCAAAAGCGAGACACCGTCAGCCACCTCTTCGGTATAGATATCACGAGAAGTATCATCATTCGTCGGGATAAAACTCAGCGTCTGCTCATCCCGCAACGAGTAGAAATTCCTAATTTTGAATTCCGCTATCATAATTGTTCAATATTAAACGACGGTTCAAAGATACAACAAATTTTTGATGCCAACGATTTTGTTTTTAATATTCGTTCAGATTTCACGAAATATTAATATAAATTCTGCCAATTTGTCATTTTCTTTTCTTCTGGCAGCGTATTTGCCGTAGAGAAGAATAAAGGGGATAGTCCGAATCCCTTGTCTAACCCGAGAACCTTGGACAAGTTCTCACAGGGCCTGAAAAGGAGCAGGCGTTAAGCAACCAAACCAATGGCAAAAAAGGATACTTACAAGTATGAACTGCACAATGGCCATAAGACGGTTTACGTGGGTACAATAAAAGTGTTGTCAGGCGGCCGCCAAACGCGCCCTCTGTTCTATCCTGTCCGTCTGCAATAATTTCGTGAATTGTCAAGCCGGCACTTGTCTGTCATCTACAAATTCTTTTCAATGAAATCCTGAACAAGTTGGCAGATGTTGACGTACTTGTTTAGGATTGTAATCTCCTGAAAGATAGGTGATTATGGTGTTAAGGGCCTGAATCGGCCCATGCCAACTCTCATGAAAAAATAGGGGAGTGGGCACGCTGCTGATGTTGCAATGCGCTGTTCATCAATTGCTTCCTGGATATTAGGCCTGCCAACTTGTTCAATAAAGCCTGTTCCTCATAATTATTGAAAACAGGTTTACGAAGATAAATAGATAAACCTATGCTTTGATTGATTCTGTATACTTTTGACAGCCGCGCGATTAGAAAAAGAATTTTGCCCGCAGTGCAATCAACAATGAGGAACTGAAACCGGCAAGATTCTATAATTATGCTTAATGTAAACAATAAAATTTTTCATCGCTTCACGGCCTCCTTCAAAAGACTCACAGCCAAAGCCTTTCACATCTATGCTAACCACGGTCAGGAGATTTATCAACTCTTGAAATCAGCAAAACTCATCTACGACTTTCTCAAACTTTGGAACCCTCATTGGCCAGATCTCCCCGAGTTGCCATAGACAACATCCTTCCCTCTTCTTCCAAGACTCCTCCCGTCATGTCAATGATGCATCTGCTTATCGTACAGCAATTGTATATTTGCATAAGCACATGCAAGACTGCCAATGTAGCCCCGAACATTGATGGAGGATATCCTGAGAAAGAACCCATACTACCAGCGCGACCAGCGTAATCTGGCAGAACTCCTGCCCCATTGCTCCCAAATACCAAAAGTCGCTCGAATCCTGTATAATCCCACTGATTACACCAAAATTCGAGCGACTAATTCATCTCTCAACTACATCCCCTTCACAATCTCCGCGAAATTCTCTATCACGTACACTGCGTCCTCCATTGACATTTTGGTGTTCAGAGGGAGCAGTTCGCGGAAATTCCCTTACCGAATCGCCTCTTTGATGCAATCTACAATGTAGTGGACATCATCGTCGGTTACGTATGGGCCGGCAGGGAGACAGAAGCCTATCTTGAAGAGAGCGGTTTCCACGTCGTTGGTGTAGGCTGTGGCACCTGCGTAGACCGGTTGCTTGTGCATTGGCTTCCAGACTGGACGGCACTCGATTTTCTTGGCGAGCATAAAGACGCGGAGAGCCTCCACATTTTCGTTCGGCTGACAATCGGTCGTCGCACAATCTACGGCGTGAATCACACCTGCAGCGCCGCCCACTGCGGTCTTGATGACCTCCTTGTAGGCATTCTCCTGACCTTGAACATGAACGGAAGGGTCCAATGTCGCTGCGCAGAGCCAGAAATTCGCATCATAGCGCGGATCCGCAGGCTGCTTATGGATATGAACACCAGGCACATCGGCCAGCAGTTCCTCATAAAGCTTCTGCACATGCTGATGATGCTTGATATGCGAATCGAGAACAGTCATCTGGCCGCGACCGATACCTGCGCAAACATTGGACATACGATAGTTGTAGCCGATGGCAGTGTGCTGGTAGTAAGGATAGGCGTCACGAGCCTGAGCGGCATACCACATTACCTCATTGGCATCCTCGGCATTGCGGCAAACAAGAGCGCCGCCGCCGGAAGTCGTTATCATCTTGTTGCCGTTGAACGACAGCACGCCGTACTTGCCGAAAGTTCCAAGCACCTGGCCGTTGAAGCGCGAACCCATGCCTTCAGCGGCATCCTCGACAATCGGAATGCCGTATTTGTCGGCAATAGCCATGATCTCGTCAATCTTGTACGGCATACCATAGAGAGCCACCGGGACAATCGCCTTCGGATATTTGCCCGTTTTTTCTTTTCGGTCAATGATTGCCTTCTCAAGAAGCGCAGGATCCATATTCCACGTCTCCGGCTCTGAACCGATAAACACTGGTTTTGCGCCGAGGTAGGTTATCGGATGAGAAGATGCGCAGAATGTGAAAGACTGCACACAAACCTCGTCATCGGGGCCCACTCCGCAAGCCAAGAGAGCGAAATGAACTGCAGCTGTGCCTTATTTTATCAATTTTTCGACAAGTTTATATACGTCAGTACTTAACCCTCCAGGAATACGCTCGCCAAGGTCACGAATCATCCTCGCATTTTCTATTGCAACTTTGACCCTTGGCATAAAAACCGATGCCTTTGGTCTCTTGGTGTAACCTCGTCCATCTCCGATACAATCTGCAAGATATAGATCAATGTAGTTATGTTTAACACTGACTTTTTCATTTTCCAATATCTTTTCCCAATCATCTCGGTCAATTATCAGCCAAAACTCATCAGTGGCTCTGAAATTGTATTCGGCCTTCGCCTTGGACAACAGCTTTTTCACGTCCAGAGGGCTATTGCCTGCATTTCGCTCTTTTTTCAGCGGAATTGTTTCTATCGAGCCGGAATTATTGAACATTGGGGATTGTCGAAGATCCTCAAAATACTTTTTCTCCGTAACATTTCCTTCATAGGCAAGAACGTAAAACTTCTCAGCCTCCAAAAAGCCACTTTTACGGACTAGTGGAGTACTTTCTCTAGGCATCTTTACTAAGTTTTAATGATAGGTCATACCTGTTTCCTATACGAGGAATAGCTTTGAAACGTCCGAGAAGATAGTCTTTTCGGATTTCCTTGTCGAAGCGGACATTATAATCTTCCAATGAATGCATATGACTTGTTCCATTGTCATCCTTGACAACAAACCATATTTCATCCTTCCTGAACAATTTCTGAGTGAGAAGAGAAGACTCATGCGTCGCTACAATAAGTTGGCTGTGCGTACTCGATGACGAACCGAGGAATAAGTCGAAGATGTCATATATCAGATTGGGATGAAGACTACGCTCCATTTCATCAATAATAAAGACATTATTACCTTCGATCAAATCTATGAGCAGAGGTATAAGGTCAATGATTCGATTCGTTCCATCAGATTCATCCTTCGTATCAAACAGGACCTCTTTCCCTTCATTTGTGACGTGTTTTGTCTTAAGTTGCTGGAACTTCAGCCCACTCCCTTCACGTGACAGAACGTAGGTATAGTTGTTGATGCCCAATATGCTCCTCACGTTTTCACTCTTGGAATTCATCAGGCGCTCTTTTATCCCGGAAAGGATAAAATCCGGTATAACGACACTGCTCGGCTCGACATCTTCCAGGCATACCCCCACGATTCCTGTCCCAAAATACTTGAGCAACTCTTTATAGATGGTATTTAACCGTTCATTATCATTGACCTCGGACTCCAAACCGACATTATACTTATCCTCCGGAAAGACGATTTTCAGCGTATTGAGAAACCAGTTGTAAACCGAAGTTATATCGCTCAGGCAACTTACATTCTCCGCAACTTTACGCACGATCAGTTCCCTCAAAAACAATTGGTTATCCGGAGTTCCCTTTGCCGTGAAACGGATAAACTGCTTGTCTTCCTCCTTCTCGTTCAATTTCAGCAGCAGAGCCAAATCATAGTTGCCTGTAAATTGCGGATTACGTTCAAATATCTTTTTCTCCGAACGCTTCGTGACTTCATATAGCCACTCTTCAACAATCCGAGTGTTATTGAAGACAAATCCATAAGCATAATTCTTGCCGTCAGCCTGAATTTCGAATTCCATCCTAGAATTACTTTCAGCTGAAGATTTGTTCAAACGATATTTTTCATAATCAATCATCTGGCCGGCAGGAAAGCCTTTCACGACCATGAATCGCCCGAAAGCCATGGCCTTGATGAGATTCGATTTGCCAGATGCATTGGCCCCAAGAATTATACTAGTTTTAAGCACGCTGATGCCATTGATTGCCGGCGCCTTATGCTCTTTTTTCAAAGAGCCTTTGCCTGGAATCATCGAAAATTCAGTCCTTTGATTGAAAGAAAGAAAATTCTCTACCGAGTACCTTATAAGCATATCTTCAGATGTTATTTTGGACAAATATAGTGATTTTTTCACATCTTACCGCAAAGGTGCGATAATCTTCCTCAATATCTCTGGCACTTCCTTATGGTCTTCATACCAAATCACCTGTACTCCTAAGTCGCATAATTGAGATTCTATTGTATTGAAATGCAACTTATTATTTTCAATCTTTTCAAATGAAGGAGACGTAATTGTAACATTATTACGCTTCCCTTCAAGAAAATTTATAAGTCTGTTTCTTTTACCGAAATCAAGCAGTTGCTTTTTTCAGGTTTCTACTAGATTATGCAGTTTTTGTCCCATATTACTATTATTCTCTAATTATCTGATTGTCAATTATAAAATTTTATCACAAAGGTTCAAGCAGAATTATATAATTTAGAATGGAAGATCATCATCCATTTTCCGTTCGATATTATCAAACCTTGTCCAAAGATTATTCAGTACAATTATTTTGCGGTCTTTAGATAGTTGATTCCACCACTCATAAAAGCGTTCAACCTGATTCACCTGAACCACGGCTCTTGTTATATACCTAAATCTTCCAGACACAAAACACGAAATCAAATCTTTATTGCTTTGCAGGTATGTTTCAAGTATAGATTTTTGTAACAGGTCACTAATCTTAGCTGTTATTATTTCCAAGTCTTCAACATATTTGGAGTCTTCATACATTTTAGTACAAACGCATGTAAATGAATCAGCCATATTAGAGTATATGTTTTTTTCTTCTTCAGAAAACTTGACTAATAGCGAATTCTCTGAAGTGACATTCCTAACCACTTCTTGGAAAGATGAAATACGATTATCTGGATTAGGAAGTATCATACTTTCCAACACTACTGAATACTTAAATAGTTGCGATATGTTATTATCACCTATAAGTCGTTCAAAGAGCTTTCCGACGAAATATACTTCAGTCTTGTGATCGTAAATATTATTAACAAATTCTTCCGGTGTTGAGTATGCCCAGTTAAGACTGACACTCTTGGTGCAATCAATTGTTTCCTGAGTAGTTTTACCAAAACCAAAATCAATTATTTTAGGGATGCCGTCCGTTGAGACCAATATATTTCCAGGCCTGACATCACGGTGCATAATACCATTATCCTCAAGATATTTGAAGCCACTTATGGTCTGAACAAAAATATCGTTGATAGCTTTTGGATTAGCTTTTATATACTCGTCTATGTTGCACCCTTCAATATATTCCATCAGGATATATCCGGTTGTATGTTCCGGATACAGATGATATGAAAAGACGCGGACAATGTTCGGATGATTTATCTTGTATAAAATCTTGATTTCATTGACGAAATGCTCATAATATTTTGTCTTACATTCTGAAAAATATGGCGAATATTTTTTACAGACAAATCGTTCATTTATTGTTTCGTCTTTGATGAGTATAGTTCGTCCGGTACCACCTTGTCCCACTTCCTTAAGGTATTTATACTCTTTTGATTTGATAAATCTTATAATATCTTCTTTCATATGAAATCTACTCTACTTTTATATCCGGTAGGCAGTTTATAAATCCTACTATATTGTTGAAAGGTTGAGCTATGTATTTATTTCTTCTTGACCACATATTTTTGATTAGGGTCTGTTTTACTTTCTTTAGAAGTCATTGTCAATACATCGCCAAGTAATGGATCAATGTAAAAGCGCTTCATCCTATATTTGTCGGAATATCCTAGATGTTCTGATATTTCCTGTAGAGTTCGAGGCTCTTTACAATAGCTCATCAGTTTTTGTATTGTTTCCTGCCTTTTCACTTCTCTTGACTTGACTCCTTGACTTTTTACTCCTTGACTTTTTACTCCTTGACTGTTACTCCTTGACTTTTCTATATATTCAGAATTCAAGGAGTAAGAAGTCCAACGACCTTTGTTGGCAGGTACAAGCATACCTTTTCCGACCAAGGCGTACAATGTTTTTCCGACATCCAATGAATTTCTACCGAGTAATTGTTGCATACGGTAATTTGATGTGCATTTTTCGGTAAAGGCTGTTGCCAAAACTAATTGCTCCTCCTTGTTAAGCTTCTCGTAGTCGCTACCATATATGTCGTGAAGTGCTATGTGGCATTCGTCTGGTATCAATGACGCCATAGTGAGTGTCAATTCCACCAAATGCAAATCCTGATTTTCAATAAGACAAGGCTGACGCCAATTTTCTTTTTTCCAAGCATTTAGTATTGTTGGAAATCCAGAACCTATGTTGTCACCAAAACCTATCATCCTGAACATTGCCTGCATATTAGGGTTGCGGGCTTTGGAGTGTCCTCCGGTATAAATATCCATTACAGGAATTTTCAGGGAGCCAGGATTTGAGAAGACAAAACAATCATCGTGCTTCTCAACTTTCAACACTCCGGTTATCATATAGTCAGAATGTATCACAAGATTGGTCAATGCTTCTCGCACTGCTTTATGAATGGCAGTGTCATCTATTCGCTCCATACCTTCCAATCTAAACGGGCGCTTCAAGTCTTTGATTAATTTGGACTGCACTGTCATAAAGAAGTTGTACAGATTGTTTTCCCATCGTCCATCGTATGTCAGGCGGTCACTCCAGCGACTATCAGGCTGCAGGTTCGTCATGTCTATATAGTCCATACGAATATTGTCAAACCGCTCTCTAATGGACAATCCTTTACCGAACATCAGCAAACCGGCAAGGGTCAATCCCTCTCGATGTGTATTCCTGTCAATTATATAGCCTCCCATATTCAGCAAGAAGTCCTTGTCTGAGTAGTCGTTCCAAACATGATCCATGTTAGCTGTGCGGAATCTATTGCGGTACGCTGCAAGAGTATTAGCATCGATGTCGTCCATCGTGTAATTCTCCATAAGAACAGAATCATTGCCGCTGTCGTTGGCATCCCGAATCATTGCCTTTACATCATCTTCGGTACAATGGTAGTCGCCCTCATAGTTCCGTTTAAAAGAGCCGTTCATCATATTACCGTTGATATAGATTGGCCTTTGTCGATAATCTACTTGCGGAATATTGATAACCAACAGAGAATGTCCTTCGTATTCAACTACATCAACATCTTCTTCGATAAGGATATTTCGGTTTACTTTGTTGCTGTTCAAGGTATCGAAGAACTCCTTTTTTAATTTCGTTGGATTATTAACACCGGTTATTTCAAATCTTTTTGCTTGGTCTGGTTCTTCCATATGCTCGGTTATGCCAAGCACTATGATTCCTCCTACAGTGTTTGCGAAGGATGAATAAGTCTCCCATACTGATTTAGGAATTTGATTCTCGCATTTCTTACATTCGAATGAAATGCGTTCTCCGACCTGAAGTAAGGTATTTATATCTGTTATATCCATTTTAGTCTTTATTTTTGGGTAGCGTTCATCGAGTGCCGACTTTTAACATTGTCGCTATTTCAGAAAAATTTCGTACTTTTTACATGCAGATTAATTTTGCGATTCCTCCAATTTCTCACTTTCGACGGTGATTGGGGGGATTCTTTTTCCTTTTTCAAAGTTACAAAACTCCTATCGCATTATCAATCAGTTCATTAGGAAAGTTAAAAACTTTTTTCGGCATTTCACGACAGTCCCTACGCTAAATATCTGATAGCCAAAGATTGACTATAAAGTGGTCAGGCGTTTTAGAGTTTCAATTCTTTCTTTGATAAGTTTCTTGGGGAGACGGTTATTTGAGCTCAGAAGGCGCCCTAAGGCCGTAATCATTTCATCACCGTCAACTACAGACTCCTTTGTAAGCATATCGGTGAGGAATAAAATACCCGAAACTTTTACGTTTTCAAGCGTTGCCTTATCCTTCAACCTCTTGTCACCGGTCAGCAAACGACAATTGTTGTCTATGGCATAAACCATGACGGAAATGTCTTCCACGGACAAATTACAAACGCCATTGTATTCAGCAACCTTTTGGAAAACAGTTCCGACCTGCTCACCAGAAAGAGAATAGACGGACAGAGTGCCCTCATCAATAATGCTTTGGACTGCTGAATACTGTTCAGAATCTTCAATCTCGTTGATAACGACATCCAATGTGCGAAAGTCGAGATTGAGTTTCTTGCAATACGGCAGCAAACCAGCGTTATAGAGGTCGATCAAGATATTTGTGTCATTAATAACAATCTCCATACTCACATCAGATTGAGAGTGTCGCGGACTTCATTGACAGACATATCCAATAGTGCTGCAGCTTTGGAATATGAGATAACCTCGCTGGCAAGCGCACGATAGACCAGACGCTCAAAGCGGAATGTATGCTCCATTGGATAGAGGCTTTGTTCTACCGCCTTCTTGAAAGTTGGCAAAGCATTCTTCTTTTTATGGTAAGAAGTGAAACGTCTGTCTGTAATGATATTCAGTTGAGCAGCCTTTACCATAAGAGCATCAACGGAAATACCGTATTCACGCTGTATAGCCTGCAGCTCAACCAGGGAAATATCTTGACGAGACTCACCAATCAAATTCTTGAACTTGTCAGATGGTATCAACACCTCGTTTGCGAACACGTTACACATCTTCTCCTTGTCAACGCCGTCAGCACAATGCATCAGAAGATGCCCCAATTCGTGGAAAATGGTAAGACGCTTGCGCTCAGAACACATATTCTTGTTGACCACAATAACAGGCAATCCTCCAGCCTCATTGCAAGTACCCGAGAAAGAACTGTCATGATCAATCTCTATTATCTTCACACCAACAGATTCCAATAAATCAATAGCGGAAACAATGGCATCAGAACCGATATTCAAGTCATTGCGAAGACGCAATGCCAAGAGTTTCGCTTCGTTCTCTCTCTCGACGGACGTATTGCTATAGTCTAAAGAGAATTTGGACGTGATGCCAAGAATGGCCTCGATTTCAAGATACTTCTCTATTTCGGAGCAGACAAGGTGCTTTATAGATTCGACCTCCTTACTTCCCATATTTGACTTCTTGCGGAACTCAAATTTGGAAGGGTCAATATCAACAGTGTAAGGACGGAAAAAGTAGTCAAGTTTCATGTTCAATGCGTTGGAAAGCACAATCAACACGTCACTTGATGGCATCATCAGTCCCTTTTCATACTTAGCAATTGCAGTTGGAGACACTTTGCCATCAACCGAATTGCATAGTTCACGTTGTGACATACAACGGATTTTTCTGGCGTTGACCAATCTTTGAGCAAAAGTATTATCCATAATTAATCACGTTTGGGTGTGCAAAGTTACTAATAATTCATCAAAATGCACACCAATAGCATAGATGTGACGTGGTATTTTAACAAATGGTTTAGAAATTCCGGCAACTTTCTTTTCCGGATTGTCTGGAACCCACCAATAACCTTTGAATATGTGCGGTTCAGTTAGTTTCAATGGTTTCATTTTGACTCATTCTCTAAATGTTATATTGCGGTCATTTCTGTCAGGACCGGCAAATGAAATCTGGTGAGTCGTATCAAGCATTATCCTCGAATGCAAGTTGCTGGAATGTATCTTTACGAAGAGGACCAATGCCACATTAAATGGACAGCTCAGACAGAGTGAAAATTAGACATATAGTCAATGCCTTGAGAGTCTTTTCCAAAACCAGTGATATCCCAGCCAGATTGGCCACCAGAAGAACTCTGATGGATAGTGAGTGGCGAGGTGCCAATTGTGCTGAATATTGATAAAACAGGAACTGAATTTTTCCTTTACTAATCTTTTTAATACGTGTATCATGATGTCCGAAATTACCACCGGCCATTACTTCGTTCAATATAAATCGCCCTTCATGTTCATCTGGACAGCATATAAGATACTTATGGATTGTCGTTTAATGTTTTCAATCTGAGCGAAGCAGCGGCCAATCCATTCAATTTCTGCGTCTGACTCATCAAAATTTCAATTTTATATCTATTTCTGGTCGTTTCGACCGGTTTTTTTGTCTGTTTTTCATGACGAGGATACAGTTCCCCCACAAGAGCTCCGCATTGACTGCAAGTTTCCGTGTCAGGCGGCCGCCAAACGAGCCTTCCATCGCAGTCGCCCTCACTCTGGCGAGTCCCTTTTGGACAAGGTCTTTCTCCTTTTTCTTCTCACCGAACGGACGGCCTCTTTTCACGAAAGATGTCTCATTTGCCCAACGCCTACAAAGTTTTCGTAATGAAAATCCTGAACAAGTTGGCAGATACTGATGTGCTTGCCAGTGGTTGTATCATCTTGAGGGATAGATGATTATGGTGCTATGCGCTCGATTCAGCCTCTGCCAACTCTCATGAAAAAATAGGGGAGTAGGCACGCTACTGATGCTGCAATACATTGTTAATCAATTATTTCAGAAATAATCAGCCTGCCAACTTGTTTGAAAAATTGACAGGCTGTTTGCAAACGCGATGAAAACATTTCCGATTTCACCAATCAGATAGTCATCCCCTTCACAATCTCCACGAAATTCTCTATTACGTACTCTGCGTCCTCCATGGACATCCTCGTATTCAGCGGAAGCGTAATCTCATTCTCGAACAAATGATAGGCGTTCGGGAAATCGGCGATGTCGAAGCCGTGAGCCTTGTAGGCGGTCATCATCGGGAGAGGCTTGTAGTGGACATTGGCTGCGATGCCACGCTCAGCCATCTGCTCGATAACTTT
>Ga0129311_1002414_pt1 | contig 11344 bp, 11 predicted proteins | sample Go1ome_FD_94435 | JGI IMG/M metagenome (GOLD analysis project Ga0129311, IMG submission 94435) | Western lowland gorrila individual fecal microbial communities from Wisconsin, USA - Go1022B metagenome | ecosystem: Host-associated > Mammals > Digestive system > Large intestine > Fecal | place... | reverse complement strand
TCTGAATGAATGTTGCCCAATCACATAACTGTCGAATGTTGGCCTCATCCTTACAAAAGTGAGAAGCTGTGTGATATGCAAGAAACAAAGCGTTCATATTAACAGAAGGTATGTAAAAAGAACCATCTCCCATTTCCATCTCTATAGCATTTTCTGCCTCCTTTTCAAAATACTCTTCCAATTCACACAACTGAGGGTGAATCGCAGTATTAATAATTAGAGCATGATTTTCCACCACAATACCATTGAAGACAAATGTGCTATGCTTATCTTCATTCTGCTTGCTTTGAATACCAAATTCCTTTTTTATCAACGTATCAGCAAATCCACCCTTTCCATACAGATAAACATCTACATCTCCACATGGTCTATGATTTGGAATAGGATAGTTTAATGAACATCCATAACCTTTCAACAACATCATCTTGATATTGTTTTTACTATAGAAGCATGAGAGATGTTTCAATACCTGCATTTGCTTGACAAATTGACGTTCTTGTTGCATGACAGCACCTATCCATTGCATTTTGCATTGTTTAGGCATGGGAATGGAAGACGATACTGATAGATTTTCTATCTTTTGTATACCATCCAAGCATAATGCCGCAACACCGTGTTGCATTGCTAATTTGAAGACAGATTGCCAATCAGTATTTTCAAATGAAAAATTAGGAAAGGAACTACACAAGGCAGATTGAAGTAAATGAAAAATGCAATCTGAATGTATTTTATTGTTCATTAGAGATTAATGAGCTAATTGTTTCTTGCATATACACAATCAAGCGTTCAATTCTTTTGGCAAATCAAATTCTTTCTTGCCTAATGCTGTTTCAATAATAAGCCACGCAGTTTTTAATATCAGCAAATTATCGTAAATGAAATTCTTATGTTTTACATAATACATTTCCAATTTAAGCTTTTGTGGCACGAATTCCTTCTCATACAAGTCTGCATCCTCATATTTTTCTCCATGCGTATAGTCATAAAGACTGGCAGGACTTGTCAACCCAGGCTTTACATCAAGAATGTGCTTATACTCACCAACATAGTAGTTTGCAGCATTAGCCTCATCTTCTGGTCTTGGACCAACTATGCTCATGTCACCAAACAGAATATTAAAAGCTTGTGGCATTTCATCTATCTTTGTTGCACGGATAAACTTACCGAATGCAAACACACGGTCGTCATTCTGCAAAGTAGTCAGCCTTACTTTACCACTATCCACTCTCATAGAGCGGAATTTATAACAAGTAAAAATTTTACCATGCAATCCCACTCTACGAGCTTTATATATTGCAGGTCCAGGACTAACAATGTGTATAATCACCCAAGTTAGCAAATACACCCATGAGAATACGGTGATAAACAAGACTGCAAACAAGATGTCATAGCATCTAATCAAGAATTTACCCATACCTTAACACAGTTTTCTCAACAATACAAATGTCTCTGTTGGTCCCTGACCTACTTCTAATCCTCTTGCCACATCCAGTTCCTTCAAATGCTGCACCGAACGAGGATGGGGATAATCTCTTAATTCTGTGCTATACTTACTGAATGCCTCATATTTCTGTTCGGCTACATCAGATATGTCAACAAACACGTCTGGCATAAACATTGTATCTGTTTTACTCGGTGTCCATTCGGTTGATGAAGGTACACGATAACAATAAACCTCTTTTACAGTCTGCCCCATGACAGGACGCACAGCCACCAATGTAGACTTATACACATTCTGATGATCCATATTCACATCACCCCAGAAATGTGTAAATACCGTGTCTGGCTTCAGTTGGTCTATTGCCGACTCTATCACTTTGTTGATGGCAGTATGCGGAACAGTATCAAGTCTCATGTCTGGAAGTTCCCCATAATAAACTTGTTTTACGCCCAATGTCTGAGCACAATTCCAAGTTTCCTTTTTCTTGTCATCTATAATTTGTTGCAAGTTGTCCGAAGCGGCATATTGACTTGAACTGCCATCTGTAACGATCAACACATTCACTTCACATCCGTCAGCAGCCAACTTTGCCATTGTGCCTCCACATCCCAAAACTTCATCATCTGGATGTGCTGCTATCACTAATACTTTTTTCATTGTCTTATTGTTTTTTTAATTCATTCCTGATTTAGCTTTTCTAAATGAAGGGTTCAATTGTTTCTTTACACCTTCAACCATAGAAGTCCACATTGCGGGCATATCATGCAATCCTCCTTCTTGATAATGCATGTTCTTTCCAAAAAACTTAAACCAAGAAGGCTTGCAACTCCAACGTCGTGGAGAAGCCATAAACCATGCAATATCCAATCCTAAGTATCTTAAATATTTCCCAGTATGATAATCATAGTTTTTTAATTCACCAGTCATCAAGTCTGTTACAATCATCTCAGGGAAATTAACACCCGAAATAGCAGCACCTCTCAGACTTGCCGGTACTCGTGGATTTATCTCGATTATTTTAAAATCTCCATCGCCTTTCTCCAGTATATCAAAGTCAGCAAATCCAACCCAATTCAGTTTGTCAAGTAGGCTCTTGCACATTTCTGTCATAGTTGCATTCTCAACACTGACACACAAGCTGCTGCTACCTCCTTTGATAGGATAATAACGTAATATCTTAATGATTACACTATTGCCAAACCTTCCATCAGCACTTCTGTAAAGCATCAGGTTGTAGTAATAACTCTTTGAAGCGATATACTCTTGAAGGGCACATTCGCCATATTCAGCGATAATTTTAGGTGCTTTTTCTTTGAGTTCTTCAACATTGTTTACTAAAACTATGCCCTTTGCACCCTCCGAGTGACTTGGCTTTATCAAAGCAGGGAATCCCACTTCATTGGCAACCTCTTTATAATTATCAGAGATTAAGTTTGTCTTTGGATGTCCTATACCATGTTTTTTGCAGAAATCCAGCAATTGGGTCTTGTCGCTCGCCATAGAGAAAACATCCCAATCCATAACAGCACATTTCACGGACAACTTTTCCGTCAATTCCTTCTTGCATCTACTTAGACATGTTGCCTGTGCATCCTCCATTGGTATAATGACATCTATTTGCTCATTTTCTACAATCGAAATCAAACTTTTTACCACAAGCTCTGGTTCTGAATCATTTTCAATGTTTATATGCTTGTCAATGTATCTCGATTTGCTTGCTATCTTATCATGCTTAGTAGCTGCAACAACGTGATATCCGACTTCTTTCATTGATCGGGCAGAAGATATCATCTGTAATCCTCCACCAAAAAGTAATACCTTATACATATATTATATATTTCTTGTATAACAAAGTTTTTTTATCACTCCAAATACTAAATTCTCTAATGTCAATAGGCACGACATTATAGCTCCCCTTCCATCTGCATCATGAAACAGTTTATAATGCCATTTTATAAGAGTAAAATAACTCTGATTACTAATAGAGCCTTTTCTAACACGATAACTTGCTAATATCTCTGGCAACAAATAACAGTCTGCTTTCTTAGCAACTTTAAGCCATATAGCATAATCATTATTTTTCTTGATATTAGCAATCTGAATTAAACCAACATACTCTGCGTCATACATAACACTGAGACAACCAGGCCAACAGTAAGCATACATACCCCATGTATTAATATATCTGGGACCTGTCACATACTTGCCTAACGGTTGTGACTTCTCATCAATAAAGTCGCGTCCTGTATAAGAAAAATGGTATTCATTCTCTACCATAAACGCCAACTGTTTCTCCAATTTCTGCTGATGCCACAAGTCATCAGCATCAAGGAAAGCAATCCACTTGCCCTTAGCCCTACGCAAAGCATTGTTTCGGGTTATTGCAGCCCCAGAGTTCTTAGGATTGCATTCATACTTAATACGGTTGTCAGTCTCCATAAACGGCTTTACAACCTCTAACGTATTGTCCTTGGAACAATCGTCTTGAATAAGAAGTTCCCAGTTATGATAGGTCTGTGCCAAAACACTCAAAATAGAATCGCAAATGAATTCTGCACAATTCCATGTAGGCATTATGATTGATACTAATCCGTAATCTTGCATATTATTTAAATTATATCTCTTTCAAACCACATTATGTATTATATTCTTTTACCGTATTTGTCTTTCAGACAATCTCTCTATACCATCCTTTGCAAGGATATACCCGTATTCTTTCAATTGCTCAAAGCGCTTCTTATATGTAACATCATCAAGAAGTACTTTCTTGCCAGATAAGTATGCCTGCAATAAGACTGTAGTAAAACTACCAACGGAATATTCCATATTTGATACTGACTCCAATATGGTTACGTCCTTAGGTAATTCTATCTCGTTATCACCAACATACTTTTTTAAGACATCCAAATCGGTATATCTGGGATGAATACGATACTTTACTGTTTTTCCTTCTCGTTTTACAAAAGCCATAGATGCAACTATGCTTTTAATATCTTCCTCTGTATCTGCAGCCAAATAGTACTTATAATCTGCATAAACAGATGGATTATGATGAGCTTTGCAGTCAATACGCAGACTTGGTGGTACTGCCACCTTGAATTGTGAAGGTTCTGCATGCATCTCCTTAAAGAGGTTTACATAATGATCATCCCATACATAACATTCGTCATAATGAAAGAAAGAGTCTCTTATATAACGAAGCTTCTCTCCATGTTGCACATCTATGTGTTTTACACCTCTACTATGACAATAATCGGTTATAACAGAAGAGCCAAAACTAAATTCAGAATGTTCTATTAAACTTTTTGGCTGGTACTTAGTTATCTTTGGACTATATTGTGCAATTAGTAATACTATTTTAAACACAAAGTATGGTTGTCTCCACCCTAAAATATGTTTAACAATATACTTTACATCATTTATAGAAAGACCAAAACCTGCGTTCCAAAACTTATGGTTGATTTCATATTTCTCATATAATGCAGCAGGGATAATTTCATCCATACCCTTGTTTTCTGCAATTGTATCAATCCTCTCCTCAAAATGAATAGAACGTCCTTTTACAAATAGTACTAAGACAGCAATAGGCGTAGCCAGCAAACCAACAATCCACCATACGCTTTTTTTCCAAAAAGGAACAAAATAGTTCTGGCACAGAAACTGTTTGTAGCTACGGTCTATATCATCCTTGGGCTCTCCAAGGCTGTTCATATAAGCATATTGCTCTTGAATAGGCACATCAAACAAACCTTTATTACCCTTTTCTAACAAAAGAGCTATCTTAAAAATATTCATCTTAGAATTTTCCTTCTGTCTTTAATTTTTTAAATTGTTCAATATTCCTATACTTAATGACTTTTGCAGGATTACCACCTACTATAGCATAAGGAGGAACATCTTTCACAACGACAGAGCCAATAGCAACAATGGCTCCTTCTCCGATATGTACATTCCCAGATATTATTACATTACTTCCCAACCAAACAAAATCATCAATAACTACATTCTTTTCGCTATAATGACTACCATACGGAATTCTATCTCCATAATCATAATCATGACTTCCAAGCATAATTATAACATTTGTTCCAGAATGAAAGTAAGAACCTATACTTACCCCCCCCATCCCAGAAACTGTAAACCCATTAAAACTGGCATGAGAGCCTACTCTAACCTTCGCCATACGAGATATACGTGGAACTCTTGCAGCACCTACATAATCTCCATATTGTACAAATTGTTTTTTCAACCAATATGTACAGTATTTTCCTCTTATACCACGTACGAAATCTAATAATCTAAATATATATTTTTTCATTGGATAATATCTTTATATAAATCATGATAACATTTTGCCATCTTTTCAAAGGAGAAGTTATGGACATATTCACTTATATAATTTGTATCAAATGATTTATGCATAACTTCAACCATAGCTTGGGCCAATGCTTGATCAGTGCGATTTTCTGCTACTACCATAACACCTTCATCATACAAATCTGGAGTAGCAGGAAGATCTGCAAACGTAACATTTGGCTTTCCATATACAAAACCTTCGATAATACTCAAACCAAAACCCTCTGTTATACTTGTTAGAATTGTAGCATCACAAGCATGAAAATAATTTGACACCTTCTCCTTTGGCTGAATACCACAGAGTATTAATGAATTTTCCAAATGATTTTTACGTATGAACTTAACAAGTTCATCATCTTCTTTATAACGTCCCACAAACAATACTTTACACTTCAATCTTAGTTCATCTGGCAAGAACATCCAAGCACGTGCGACCTGCGCCTGATTCTTGTTCTTAGAGACATTGCCTACGAAAGCAAAAACAAAATCATTTGAATGAATGGCATACTCTCTTCGTATGTCAATTGTCATAGGTTTAATATGTATATTACAGCCATTATTTACTACATAAAAGTTTGTAGCCTTAATACCTATAAAATTCTCTGCCGTTTTCATATTTCCAGTACTAATAAATGATACTGGATAGTGTATCTTTACTGAATCTTTTAAGAAATCACGCTCATATCTACGTAACTCCTCATTTTGTCTTATAGCCTGTTCAAAACTATTCAATCCATGAAGCGTAACAAGAAACGGAACCTTCTGTCTACGACAAGCTTTGATTACAGCGTCAGTTAATTCTGAACAACCATGAATATGCACTATATCATACTGTTTCATCATAGACTCCACTTGACCTATAGACGCAAAAACATAAAGGCTTCTAAGACGCATCTTGAAAGGTTGTTTATATTTATGATTAAAGGCTATCCCATCAATAATATTAGAAAGACGCAAACCTCTCAAAAAACTACATTTGTTGCGCTTAATTACTTTAAATCCGTCTACTTTAATCTCTGGTGTGAATGCCATTGGAGCATATACATCAACATCATCTATTTTTGATACAAATTCGGCTATATCATGTACCATATAGCCGAATCCTGTTTGATTCCGCAGAAATGTTGGATGGCACGGAGAAGTTATATAAGGTGTAATTAACAATATTCTCATTTTTTCTTTCTTTCAAAAATCATTTGCATTGCTTTTTTAAAAATAGGCACACGAAACGTCCAAATCGATAATAAATAAGATGCCGCGCCAATAAATCCGCCAATTATTAATCTAATAATGTTATTATTTTCCTCATATATCCACGAGAACACAAATACTATTAGAGACATTATTACTGTTGCTGCAATAATTCCAATTACGTTCTTTTGAAAATATTCCAATTGTATTTGCTTATGATTCCTTTTCATCAGATATAACAATCTTATAGAAATAAATACTGCAGTAAAACTAGTACCAAGCGCGAGACCTTCAACCCCCCAAATAAATGGAAGGGTAATATTTAATACAACATTAATTAGAACACCTATGGTAGCATTTTTAGCGGGAGTTTTCATATCCTGCATGGAATAGAATACTTTTGTTAGTGTTTCTCGAAATGACATAAATAATAGCCCTAAACAATAGCAACCAAGTAGTGAGGATGTAGCAGCTACTGCAGAAGTGTCAAAAACTCCTCGCGCAAAAGCAACACTCACAATCTCCTTCCTAAAACAAAGTACGCCAAGAACTATCGGCAATAAAAACATTGTATAGAGGGATAACGTAAAATTGACCCTATAAGAAAGTTGTTGTACATCTTTCTTTGCAGATGATTCTGCATACAGAGGATAAACAATTGTTGCAATAGCAGTAATAAAAAAGCTGATAAAAATTGAATTTATCTTATTTGCATAGCTTAAAGCTGAAATTGAACCTACGAAAAGAAATGAAGCTATCATTCGATTTATTACAGCGTTAATCTCCGCAATACTTGTACTCCATACAACAGGAATCGTCTGTTTTATTGTTCGTTTCAAAAGTTCATTCTTAAAATCAAACATAAAGCGAAATTTATACACCCTAGACGAAATAAATAAAATATAGAGCATACTCAAGAATCCACCAATTATGTATCCTGTTGCTGCTGCTACTATGCCAAACTGAACATGCAGCAACACTATTGTTAAAATTAGTCCAATATTTAAGAAAAATACAGAACAAGATGGGGCAACAAAACGTTTGTGTACATTCAATAGTCCAGTCAAAACATCATTAAATATCGTAAATAGAATCGAAGGCAATGTTAAGCGCAATAGCCTTGTTGACAAATCATGTGTTACCATGTCAAATCCCGGAGCAAAAAAATATGTTAGATATCCAGCTCCTATCTCCATAACTACAATAAGCGCAAGAATAACTACACATACGCAACAGAGTACATTACTAATAAAGCCATCAGCCAACTCTTTTGTTTTATTGTATAGTAAATCAGAATAAATTGGCACTATAACTGAACGAATCGAAACAGTTACAATTGAGAATAGAACTACTGGTATAGTGATAGCTATTGTATATGCATCCACGTTAGCAGACACACCAAAGTAATTGGCAATTATAGACTCTTTAAGAAACGATATTAAATAACCTACTGCCAATATCACACTTACGACAATTGAAGATTTTGCTAATTTCGATGATGACATTTTTGTATTACTTAAAATAACAACTTATAAAAACAAGTCACTTAATCGAGTTGGTATAGCTCCCTTGGGAATTGCATATTCCATAACAAATTTCCTCAGTTTTTCCAACTCTGCAGGATTGTCGCGTAGATACCAATAATGCACATTAATAACCATTGGGTAGTTGTGTTTACTGCAAAAATCAAACATCCTAACTAAATAATCATATGTCTGAAGAATACAAGCATTTACTTCTTTGTGATTGTCATATACCAATACACCAGGATAAGGAAGCTTATAAAAAAACCTTAAAGCCCAACGTCTAACATAGTTAATCATATTTTTAATAGTATAATTAACGTTGGGCTTCATGGGGATAATGCCCGAAAAATTCAGCCCGACTTTGGCTACTTGATTAAGACAATACTTTGTAATCTTATTACTTGGTGCAACAAAACAATTAATTGGATAACCGAACAGCTTTGATAACCGTTCTTTTTCTCCCCGCAATAAACATTCAAGATTTGGTTCATTGTCTCTCCAAAGCATCTCAGCCATTTTAACCCCATCACTTGAAAATTTATAATTATGGTTTATACCATGAAGCAAAATATCACATGTCCCTTTTTTTAAACCACATCTTATCCATTCCACAAGTTCCAAATTATCCGCCACATCTTTTGGTACCACATTTCCTTTTGTATCTGTACAGGTTCCTTTTGTTGAAACGTCAATCACGTATGGCACAACTGCGTAGCTAATAGGGAAATTATTGAAATCTTTATAGATTTTTTTTACATCCTCTACTTTGGTAAAGAAATTCATATCATCGTCTCTAATTGCTATTTTTATCATAATTAAAAAGTGTTTTATAAATTTTTTCTTGTTTTGACAACAAACAATTATCTAAGAATATTAACTGATCCAGCCGCATATCAGGGTCTGGATTAAATTCAATGATAATAACATCTTTGTTATTATTAACAGTTACATCCCAACCAATAAAGTCAAAATGAGGTAAATTATGATGAGCTTTACAAACCTCCTTGACCATTTGATCAAATTGTAGTATCCTATATCCCTTAAATGTTATACCCGTATCCGACTGTTCAAACCTTTGATATTTTTTTAGCGTACAACCACTATTAGATAATATACCATCTTTTCCAACAGGAACAGCTATTCCACCTGCAAATCCATTATCAACAAGTGAATTTTTACGACCAACTCTTAAGAAAGCCGAAACGAACTCTATTTTATTCTCTTTCCTATTTCGCCAAGTATGTATTCTAAGCGTATTACATGACGATGGATTCAGTTTTCTTAAGTTATCACAACATACAACTTTTTCTTCAATAACAAAGTTGCCTTTATAACTTTTAAGAAGTTTGTCAAGACTTCCTTGATAATCAGAAACTATTCCATCAGAAACATGAAGTCCTCTTACTCCAATGCCAGCAGATGAATCTTTTGATGGCTTTATAATACAGTTGTCTATATTTTTCAACGAAACGAGCAAATCGTCAAATAAAATCTCAGATTTTACCCCCCCATATAACTATATATGACACCATTACAAGAGGAATATAGCCTTTTGGGAAGGTTTACATCTTGCAAAAGCCAATCATATAAAACTTTATCATCCAATACTTTTTTGAAAGCAAATGGTGAAAATTTATCAAGCAGTTGATTGTAAACTTCAAAAGGCATGTAATCAACTCGAAATACCCCAGAAATAGAATACAGTATTTCATGCCATTTAGTACTAACAGTCACGCCATAGTTCTTTTTATAATAAGCTAATATTTCCTCTTTTTGTGCCTGAGTAAGCTTTTTTATAACAGTTTTTTTTCTTAAACGGTTGTAATACCTTCTGAGAGAATGCTTAGCCATAAGGCTTAAGATAATCTTTTTAACATACTCGATATTCATAATATATATTTTATTTTATTAATTATTTGATCAATATAACTAGGGCAAGGATATTTTTTTGCCATATAAGCAAATCCATTTGAGCAATACTCTGTTGCAAAAGTTTCGGCTTTTATGAGCTCTTCACATTGCGTTTTTTTTGACTTCTTGTTTACCAATCCTTTCAGTACATTTATCGTTTTCTTAGAATCAACATGGATTAAATTTAGGAAAGGATTTTTATGTAAGAAATCTTCCCCTCGTGAAGTTGTTGTTATCAAAACAGACACACCATTAAATGTGTCCATATCCTCCAGTACTTTTTCTACATTCCAAAAATCGCCTATAACAATATCAGAATGACGATCTTCTGTTCGATACTGACAGTTAAAACATGAAGATCGCATAATAAAGTGCTGACCAAACCAGTAATGAAATAGGTTTCTCCAACTTGGTACATCAAATATTTCTCCCGTGGATATTTCGTACGCTACTCGTAAATTACTATCACCTGTTTTTTTCTGCCATCCATGTGATTTACAACGGAAATTATAATTCACAAGATTGGAATGATGTTTCTTTTCTAGATTATTACGATAATCATTCCACACATAAGGTGAATTTACACCATGACAAATGATACTGCAAGTAAGAAGTTTATCATGCATATTTGTTGGTAATAACCGTTTCATTGCTTCCGTCTGACAAGGTGTGCCTATAAATAAGACCTTATATCCTTGTTTTATTTCATTAACACACTCTCTAAATATACCAATGCTATCACTCTGAACATATTTTGAACCTTTAAAAGCCTGGATTTCTCTCTTGTTCTTCGCTATCACATGCTGTATTTTTCCACTTGCAGACATTATTACTCCAGCAACATAATAGCCGTTATCAATAGCGTATTCTGCCAATGCAGATCCAACACCTCCTGAAGTGGAAGTTTTTACAGCGTCTA
>Ga0129311_1002412_pt1 | contig 11353 bp, 11 predicted proteins | sample Go1ome_FD_94435 | JGI IMG/M metagenome (GOLD analysis project Ga0129311, IMG submission 94435) | Western lowland gorrila individual fecal microbial communities from Wisconsin, USA - Go1022B metagenome | ecosystem: Host-associated > Mammals > Digestive system > Large intestine > Fecal | place... | reverse complement strand
GGCCTTTGCCTGGGCGGCTGCCCTTCTGCGAGCCTTCGCCTCTGACTTGGCAAGCCTACCGCGCTCGATTTCCTTCATGACGCCCGGAATATAACCAGGATAATATTTGTCGGTATAAGTGAACGTCGTTCTCGGACGGGACGCGTAATAATCTCTCTCTGAAGCCCTTAATGAAAGCGGCGTTATGCTTTCACGACCTGCGGGACGCCTCTCGGGATCCCAATTGAAACCCTTGAGGACACGGTCATCCTTAGACATCTGAGCGACAGGATAGGCATCATTCTTGGCAGACTCGAAATAATAGACCTTGTCCAAGTCGCCATCCTTGAACTGGGCATAAAGCATTTTCGCAGCACTCTTGTTGACCGTCGCATAGACACTATCCTCAGGAATGTAGAAAATGGCATTGGCCTCACCAAGCGCATCGAAGCGGGTCAGGCCGCCCTTCTCGTCAAAGTAAGCCAACATCTCGGTCGCACGAATCTGATCGAAACACAGCGAATCCTCCTGCACCACGATAAACGCATTGGACATCAGACTGGCCTTCTGAAGGGAACTGCCCTTGATAACGGCATAAAGACTATCTGAAGAATACTGCCTGTTGGTCTCATTCCAGACAACAGGATTCTGATACATACGCACTAGAGAATCCAGATCATTATATTCCAGAGAATCGCAAGCAAACTGAATATCAGACTTATACATCTTCACATTCCTGATTGCCGTGATGAAATTCAGCTTCGTGGAATCCTTCGGAGCCGCAAGGCTGTCAGTCTGGACGCCGACAGAATCCGCGAGCTCTTTCAATGCCCCTGAAGTCAATGCAGTAGAATCCGCAGGAACGCTTTTAAGACTGTCCGCCGCTGCCGCATCCGGTTCTGAAGGATTTGTCAATGCCAGTGTATCAGCTGCATCCGAGGCCTTAGCCGCAAGCGTATCTGCCTGGGCAGCAACATTTTCAGTCCGTTCAGTTTCTTTAGGAGTATCTGCCTGCCTGGCCTTTTCGGAAGGGCCCGCCGGCTTTGCAGCCGCATTATCATTGACCTTACCCTTTGCCTGGTTCTTCTGCTGCGGTTTCGGTCTGTTCGGGTCTTCCTCCGCGGCCTTCGCCGCAGCTTCGGCAGCCTCTTTCGCCGCCTTCTGACGGTAATTCTGGACCGCATCTACAGAAAGATCCTTGAGACGCGACTCGGCCGCTTTCTTCAGGCCGTCCTCGATCTCGAACACCATCCGGGTGCGGGCAATGAGGGTATCCGCCCCGAAATAAACCGTGTCAGGCGCAGCATTTTCTTCCTTGACAATGCCAATGACAGCAGGTTTTCTGGACAGGACTATCTGAGACAGCGTATCAGTGTAATATATCTTGCCGGCCAATGCTGACACGTCACGGGTCGTGTCGATCACCTGGGCATTGCCGAGCATCTCGATATCCCCGCTGGCCCTGTAATAAAACAGCGAATCAGACCAGCCTTCCTGGGTATCGCTCATGCCGTGGACATTCTTCCTGAACAAGAAAATCTCCTTGTTCCTGTCGTACCAGCCGGCATTGGCGGAAAGCATGTTGTCCTCGCTCCAAGTATCTGTATTATAGCCGAATGTGGCGACGTTACGGTTCGCGTCATAGACAATCGACGAAGACTTCACGAAAACTGAATCCGTGAACATGTTCACGTCATCGGTGAAGGTAAACGTCTTCAGTTTGGAATCATAAGTACCTGTACGGCTTTCGATTATCTGGCCGTCCTTATCCCTCATCGAACCTCCGTTGAAAAAGACGGCGACACTGTCCCTCGTGTTATAGTCCAGGAATTCCGTCCTCAATATGTTCCTGTCCTTGTCCTCCAGCTGCACAAGCGAACCCCTGAATTCGGCAAGGTCCCGATCGACATAGTAAGTGAGCTTGTCACCTGTCAGAACAGTCTGGTCCTGAAGAATCTTGACATTCTTGATGGCATATATTTCATTGGAAGAAACATTCCACAAAGCCGTATCGCAAATGAGATACGTGTCATTGTGCAGGAACCTCGCCGGCCCGGTCACCTTACGGTAATTCAACCCGTTCTTTTCGATGAGCTCCATAGACTGGGCACTGAGCAGACGTACAAGAGAATCCACCTGACTGCCTTTTTCCTGGGCAGACAGGCGGAATATAGCTGACAGAAATATCAATACTGTTATGAGACTTCTGCGGAAATTCATGATTATTTACCGGATTCGCCCTCTCGCGCAATCTTGTTCCAGCCTTCGCGAGAAAAATCGCAATTCTTGAAAAGAGGGTCAATGATAATGTAAGTCGTCTTTATCTTTCCGTTGATGAACTGGTCAATGGCAGCCTCTTGCTTCTTGCTGCGGGCTTCCTCGAGAAGTTCACTGTAATCCTTGTCGAAAGATGCGGTATGCGCAGGAATAATCTTGTCAACCTTGATTATCTTATAGACGGTATTTCCATTACGTCCTTCATTGTCAGTAGATTGCACAGGCTCGGAAATTTCACCCTCCTTCAAATCCTTGATAGCGGCATAATCCTCAGGCTTGAGCTGGTCTATTTCGAAATAAGACGAACCGGTATAAGGGTCTGCCATCTGTCCTCCGTTAGTCTTGGTCTGGGCATCCTGCGAATAGAAACGCGCAGCCATCTGGAAGGTCACGGCATTGTTCTGGATTTCAGTCTTCAAAGAATCCAATGTCTTGAATGCCTTCTGCCTGTCCTCGTCAGTGTAAGAAGGCTTGATGAGAATATGGCGTGCATTGAACATATCGCCCTTCTTCTCGAGAACTTCAATGATATGGAATCCGTCCGGAGTCTCCACAATCTGCGAAATGACGCCCGGTTTCAATGACATTGCCGCATCCGAGAAAGCCGGCCAGAAAATGGACTTCGAAGCGAGACCAAGTTCTCCACCCTTTCTCGCGCTGCCCGGATCCTCCGAATAGATACGTGCCAATGTCGAGAATTTCTCTCCGTTCATGATACGCTCACGGATACCGAGAAGCTTCTCCTTCACGGCGAGATTCGCAGCCTCCCTGTCAGGGTAGATGCAAATCTGGCTGAGCTGGTATTTGATAGGAACCATCGGAAGGTCAGCAGGGTCAGTCTCGGCAAGATACTCCTTCACATCATGCGGAGTGAGCTCCGGGACCTGAGAAGAAATCTGCTGCTGCATCTGCTGGGTAAGCGACATGTCCTCCATCTGCTGTTTCCACTCTTGACGGAGTTTATAGAGAGGCTTGCCGTAGGTCTTCTCGACATTCTCATCACCTCCAAGCTGGGTACGCATGGCATCAATACGCTGAGACAGTGTACTTGCGACCATTTCCTGGTTCACTGACAATGAATCGACTCTGGCCTGCATGAGGAACAGTTTGTTCTCAAGCATTCTCTCCAGCTGTTCACAGCGCATATTCTTGTCCGAATACATTCCCTGCATCCGCATATAGAGAATCTCCTGTTCCAATTCAGACAATGAAATCATCTCATTTCCGACAACTGCTATCGTCTTGTCAATGAGGCCATTGCCATATTTCTGTGCAAAACCTGAAATCGGCAGCATCAGTGTGGCAGCAACAGCCGCCAGCTTAAATATATTTTTCATAATTCCTTAATATACAACGAAATTTTCCTGACTGCGCGCATTTTCTAACAAGTCTCGTTCCAAACTGGAAAGAAGCGCCTGTTTTCTGGTACTCAGAATAATATCTTTAATCATTTCCCTATAGTACTCGACCGGGCCGGTAGTTCCCGCCTTCATCATACTGCTGATGTAGGCGATATTGACATTGCCGTTCCCGTCAGGAATTTCCACCACCCCGTCTTTCATTGACGACAACACCGTGCCGTAATCCACCCCGAACTCTCGGGAAAGTTTGACAAGGTCAATCCATTTTCCGCCGAAAGCGGTGTATCTCAATGCTGAAGACACGGCCATGCTGTCGGCCTCAATCCTGTCTTCCGGCTTGGAGGATGTCATTTTCTTCATGATGATTCCGAGATTCGGAGAATCAGAAGAAATATACAGGAACTGGGCCTTGGCTATCGGCAGCTGCAACTTGAAGTTCTCGATATGGGATTCATAGTAATTCTCTATCTGTGACTCAGTTACAGCCGTATCCAGACGCTGGTTGATAAATTTCTGCTCATAACGGAATTTGAGCAGAGACTGCCTGTAAGCCTCCAGTTCCTTATCGACATTCTTCTCGCTCTTGGAAAGTTCCTTGTCGGCGAGATCATTGAACATCATATCAGTAGCCCATGAGTTGATGTACTGCAGAGCGAGTTTCACACTGTCCTCTGGAGATGCGGAGTCTGGAATGTAAGCATTCAGCTCGGTATCATACAATTTGTGGCTGCCGACTTTTGCCACGACTTTGCCGTCATGGACAAACGACGTAATCGTCTTGCACGAAAAAAATGTCGGCAAGACGATTACGATAAGGCATAATGCCAGAATATGTCTGGTTTTTCCTGGACTCAACTTCTTGTTATCTAGAATAGTTCGGTGATTCCTTAGTGATGGTCACATCATGAGGATGGCTCTCAAGGAATCCGGCATTGGTAATTCTCACGAACTGGGCAGCGCGAAGAGACTCAATGTCCTTGGCTCCCACATAGCCCATACCGGCACGGAGACCGCCGACCAACTGATATACGACCTCGCTGACAGTCCCCTTGAAAGGTACCTGAGCGACAATTCCTTCCGGAACAAGCTTCTTGATATCCTCTTCCATATCCTGGAAATATCTGTCCTTCGAGCCATGCTCCATAGCCTCGAGAGAACCCATTCCGCGATAAGACTTGAACTTTCTGCCATTGAGAATGATGGTCTCTCCCGGTGACTCCTCAGTTCCGGCGAAGAGTGAACCTGCCATGACAGTACTTGCACCGGCTGCAAGAGCCTTGGTAATGTCACCTGAGTAACGGATACCGCCGTCAGCAATCACAGGAACACCTGTTCCTTCAAGCGCCTTGGATGCAAGCATGACAGCTGTCAGCTGAGGCATTCCGACTCCGGCAATGATTCGTGTAGTACAGATGGAACCCGGACCGATACCGACTTTGACTGCGCTGACACCGGCATCTGCAAGTGCCTTTGCACCCTCTCCAGTAGCAACGTTGCCCGCAACAATCTGGATATCCCTGTTCTTGAATGCAGCGCAAGCCTTCGCAATGACGTCGAGGACGCCCACTGAATGACCATGGGCAGTGTCAATGACAACGGCATCAGCTCCTGCGCTTACCAGCATTTCGATTCTGTCAAGTGTATCGGATTTCACACCTACTGCAGCTGCAACGAGAAGTCTTCCCTTGGAGTCCTTAGATGCGATAGGATTGTCCTTGATCTTCATGAGGTCCTTATATGTAATAAGGCCGACGAGCTTGAAGTCATCATCCACTACAGGAAGTTTCTCTACCTTGCTCTGTCTGAGGATTCCGGTAGCGTCCTGCAGACTGATTCCCTTCTTGGCCGTAACCAGATTTTCCTTGGTCATCACCTCGAACACAGGCCTCTTCTTGTTGTCCTGGAAACGGAGGTCTCGGTTAGTGACGATTCCTATGAGTTTTCCATTCACATCGACAACCGGAATGCCACCGATGTGATGTTTCGCCATAAGAGCCAGGGCATCGCCCACTGTAGCTTCAGGGCTGATGGTGACAGGATCATAAATCATTCCGTTCTCAGCTCTCTTGACGCGACGGACTTGTTCGCACTGCTGCTCAATTGTCATGTTTTTGTGGATGACACCGATACCACCTGCGCGAGCCATTGCGATTGCAAGGTCAGCCTCAGTAACGGTATCCATAGCAGAAGACACGATAGGAGTACAGAGAGTAATATCTCTAGTGAACTTAGTGGAGACATCTACCGCTCTTGGAAGAACTTCAGAGCGTGCAGGTACAAGTAAAACATCATCGAAGGTAAGACCTTCAGGAATTTCTGAATTAACGAACTGCATTGTGAACTATGTATATTTTGGCAAATATAAGAATATTTCGGCATAGAAGTGAAATATTTTTCACTTTCGCATCACTTCCGCTTAGAAACCGTTAGAAACCGTCAGAAACCGCAAGCCGCCCCTGCCAGGTGCCCCTCTCCACCAGACGGTCATCCAGCATATGAAGTATCTGGAAATTCCTGACAAGACCCCACTGAGTTTCATTGACAAATCTCGGCGGAACCTCTCCGGCGACTCTCTCGATATACAGGTCAGGGCGCAGGCGTTCCAGTATGTCGATTACAAAGTCCAGATATTCAGGTAGTTCCATACGCAGGAAATCCTGCGGCACGGCAGCGAATTCCTTTTCAATGCGGGTTCCCTTGACTATCTGCAACTGATGGAACTTGACGGAATGAAGCGGAAGAGAAGAAATGAAGGAGCATTGGTCAGTCAGCATTGACCTTGTCTCTCCCGGAAGGCCGAGGATGAAATGCGCCCCCGGTTCCAGCCCCCTTTCCGCAGTCAGACGGACCGCGCGCTCCGCAGTCGCGACATCATGTCCCCTCCCGACTCGCTCCAATGTCTTGTCATAGCACGATTCTATGCCATATTCCACCTTCACGAGAGGCGCCCCGAAACCATCGCGATGCCACCCGTCAATGACGCGCCCGTCGCGCAGATCGGCCAGAAAATCCAGTTTTTCCTCATCAATGCAATCAGGTCTGGTCCCTATGACGATTCCGACAATCTGGGGATGTGCCAATGCTTCCAGATACAACTGGCGAAGCCTTGCCAGCGGGGCGTAAGTATTTGAGTATGACTGAAAATAGGCCAGATAATGTTTCGTGTTGCGGTACCGCACACGATGAAACTCGATGCCTTCGTCTATTTGCATTGACAATGACTTTCCGACGGTGCTGTACGATGGGTGGAAGGCGGCATTGTCGCAAAATGAGCAGCCTCCGTAGCCGACGGTTCCGTCCCGGTTCGGGCATGTGAAGCCGGCGTCTATCACGAGTTTCTGGAGTCTTTCGCCGTACAGGCGTTTGTAATAGCCGACAAATGTATTATATCTTTTTCCGTCCGGGAAACCGGACAATGCGGAAGTGTTTTCGTTCATAAGACAATCCACTTGGAATTTCATGTTTCCGGCCCCAAAATAGTGGGGTTTGCGGGGTACAAATCTATCAAAAAGTATGTATCTTAGCAAAGATAATCATAAATCACCATGAAACAGCTTTTTCTAACGGTTCTGGCAGCATTGGCACTGGCCGGAAGTGCGGCCGGACAACAGAAATACGGAATCGTGAAGTATTCCGCAAATTACATGAGGACGGCCCCGGATTACGAATCAGGACTTGAGACTCAAGCACTTATGGGAACCACGGCGGAAATTCTGGACAGCACAGGCTATTGGCTGAAAATCAAGACGCCCGCGCCTTACATCGCCTGGGCTACCGACATGGGAATCATCCGGACCGACAGCCTCGGACTCCAGAATTACATCGCGGCGCCAAAATATATATGTACCGCCCTGTGGTCGGAGGTGCTTTCGGCACCAAAGGAAGGAAGCGCGCGAATCTGCGACCTTGTCGCCGGCGACCTGATGAGGATTAAGGTCAATGCAAGCGGAAAGCCCGAGAAGACGAAGTATTTTCTCCTGGTCATCCTGCCGGACGGAAAAGAGGGCTATGTAAGAAACTATGATGTGACCGAGTTCAGGTCATGGGCGGAAAGCAGAAAGGCGGTTCCTTCCAATCTGGTCTCCATGGCCAAAAGGTTCGTCGGGACGCCATATCTCTGGGGAGGTTTCTCCGCTAAAGGTTTGGACTGCAGCGGTTTGACCAGAACGGCCTTTTTCATGAACGGTGTCCTTCTGCACAGGAATGCGTCACAGCAGGTCAAGGAAGGCATTGAAGTTTCTCTTGACGGTTTCGTTCCCGGCAAAAACGAGGGCAATCTGAAGCCCGGCGACCTTCTGTTCTTCGGAAGGAAGGCAACGGCAGAGTCCAAGGAGAAGGTCACACATGTGGCCATGTATATCGGCAACGGCTGCATTATTCATTCATCGCATGAGGTCCGCATCAATTCCCTCGATCCGGCGGCACCGGATTACTATAGCGGAACACCGAGACTCCTGAGAGCCAGGCGGATGTGCGACTCCAACGGCAAGCCTTATACCTCGACCAAAATCATTGGCAGTCCGTACTATTTTCCTCAGAGCAAATAAAATTCAATAATTTTGACTAACTTTGCCGAGTTGAGACTGTTTCGTAGGAACAACTGGTTTTCCGTGCGTTTCGGAACGGTCGATTTGACAACACTTAATTTAAAGATATTATGAATTTAAGAGATTTCAAGAAAGACGTTGAGTACATCGTCGGTGATTTCGTAGATGATTGCTCTCTCTTCATCGCCCTCAACCCTCACAAGAGTTCCGAGAAACTCGCAGAAGTGATCAGCGAGGCTGTCGATCTTTATAATGAGTTGAAAGACAAGGCCAATGCCAAGGTTGAGCCTAAGCAGAGAAAGGCGTGGTTTGCAGCACTCCGCAAGGATATGTTCGAGAAGACTGATGCTCTCTACGAGAAGCTCAGCGCTATCGTCACCACTAAAGACGCTGAATAACTGAGTGGCGGCACCCCGTGCCGACACATAGACACTTACCCATTTTCGACATTCGTTTCATGATGTCGGAAATGGGTAATTTCGTATCGGGATGCCGGTATTTTCGGAGGATGAAAAGTTGGACAACAGTGTATTAATAACCATTTCCATGATTATTATAATCCATATACATTTCTAAAAATCCACCAAAGAATAACCAGTAGGAGAATAGTTCTGATTACAACAGGATGACTCAATGCACTATAAACTTTCGGTCTGTATTGTCTGAACATTGAAGAGACAGCCATTAAAAATACATAAGGTATAGTCAAGACCAAAAAGGCATTATAATGAAACGCCCCTCGTAAATCACCATTCAACAAACAGTGAATGACGCGTTGCGATCCACAGCCAGGACAACGATAACCAGTCAACTGCAGAAATATGCATTTAGGAAACAAATAGCTCGATTCCGGGTTAAATGTGGAATACAACCAGATAAAAAGCCCTATCAGCAGAACTACAGCCACGAATAGAACTACTTTTTTACCACAGCACAACTCCGGCAATTACAACTATCAAATACAAAAGATACCCAACAAGACCACATATCAAAGCTATCATACTCCACTTTTTCGCATCCCTACTTGCTTGCACGGCCCCCTCATAATCACCGCCCTGATACTTAGACGAAACTTGTGCCGATTTTACAATTCCCACAATGCCAAAAGGCAAACAGCAGAACAGAGTTGTAAGAATAGAATAAACCAAGTAATTATCGGGACAAGTCTTGCAACCATTATTTGATGTTGAACTTGATGGTGATGACGACATAGACTGAGAATCATTCAATCTGTATCCGCAATTAGGGCAAAACGCAGTTCCATCAGTAATCTGCGTACCGCATTTAGGACAAAAACTCATAATCTTATTATTTTTATGAAAGACTAATGCTATTAAAATAATGACAGGGATCAATAAAATCAATATTTCCCATGGTCCTATAATTCCAAGTATCAATTTCACATAATGACTTCTATTTCAAGGTCTTGCCCTCGCCGTCACGATAGGTATTACCGGCAATCATGACTATGTCTATAATAGTCCAGACGCCACAGCCGCCAAGTGTCACCAACATCAGCACCCCAGTTATTACATTACCCGTGTAGAAACGATGAACACCCAAAGACCCAACAAGAATGCTGAGCAGTAAAGCAATAAGCCACCTATCATCATTGATAGTTTCAGATGATGACTTCTTTTGATAATTTGCCAGTTTCAATGGAGCTCCACAATGGGGACAGAAATTAGTTTCTCCTTCAACAGGTTTTCCACAGTTAGGACAATAGTTCATTTGTAGTTATTTTTCTGACAATTTAGAAATTCTCAAACGAATAAACAAGTCCTCAAAAAAGAATTTGTTGTTTCTGCGTCCCCGCAGAAAAAAACAACACCATATTTACTTTCACGGTAAGCGTCTTAGCGGTTACGTATGTCCCCAAGGCTCCACTTGCGAGATAGGGCTCGGCGGATTCATGTTTTATAATTCATTGATAATCAAATAATTCCAAAATCTAATTCTGCCGACTCGATAAAAATTAGGGGGCTCGGCAGATGACATTGATATAACTCATTGATGTTCAATGTTCCCAAAACCAGCAATCCGCCGAGCCCCTCCCTTCCGGACCAGACGATGTCAAGATGCTAGAATGAAACGCCGAACTTGATGCCGATTTCATTTAACCTGCAATTGACTTGGGCATCGAGAATTGTCGTCTTGAAATTATACAGTTCGTATAACAATGTCAATTTCAATCCGACCTTACGCTTCAGCGGGAAATTGAGGCCAAACTCAGGACGGAACAGGAATCCGCCAGTCATGTCGTAGGTGTAATCCAGTTTTGTGCCGACATCCACACCCGCCATCAAATCCATTTTTCTCGAGACAGGCATATATCCCTTGAGGTCCACGAAAATCGGAAAGAGGATGGCTTCGTCGGAGAAACTGGCGGTCGCACCTATGCCGGCGCCGGCAAAAAAGTAACGGGAAAAACGTACGCCATTTATGACTTCCAGATTAAGATTGCTCGTTTCCTCATCAATGCTGAACGAGAATGAGGTGTTCACTTCTCCCTGGTATTTTAAGTATTTGACATCCTGAGCTTTAATGCAGAGTGGCATAAGCAGGAAGGCCAACAGACAATATAAGTAATTCAACTTCATGTTTCTAAGATTTTTAGTAAGCGTTAAAAAAATAAGTTGGTAAAGATTTGTGGAGGATTTTCGAGGATAGATTCCTTTTAGAAGAAGGAGTGTGCTGGACGCACACGACTGATGAGAAAATGAATATAGACCGAAAAGACCCGCAAAGATTCCCAAGTTATTTTTTAAGGATTACTTATTTATTCTACATAAACGAAAAAGGCGCCCAAACCGAAAGAATCAGTAGCGGTGCAAGCATATAATTGGTCTATACCATAAGCAATTTTCATTAGAGTGTTATCAGTTTCAATGTTACTCCGGTAAAGGTAACAATAAATATGTTTCGAAAATGTTACAAATCAAGAAAAACAGAACTATCTGTTGGCACTTTCGTAGCCGAGTGGAAAACGGTGTAAAAAACGGCCTGATTTTACACCGTTTGTTCAAATTTTCCGAAACGGGGTAAATAATGGCGTTTTCTTACACCGTTTTCCAAGGCGAAGGCCTTAACCTGCATGTCGTCTGGCAGGTGGTGCGGTACGGCGGACGTGGCCAACCCACGGCCTCGGAAAGTGGGAGGTGCCTGCCGGAGACAAGTTCTCGCGGGAGC
>Ga0129311_1002406_pt1 | contig 11365 bp, 8 predicted proteins | sample Go1ome_FD_94435 | JGI IMG/M metagenome (GOLD analysis project Ga0129311, IMG submission 94435) | Western lowland gorrila individual fecal microbial communities from Wisconsin, USA - Go1022B metagenome | ecosystem: Host-associated > Mammals > Digestive system > Large intestine > Fecal | place... | reverse complement strand
GGCGGAGACGGCCTTCACGGTGCCGTCCACGGGGGCGGAGACCTCGATCTCCATCTTCATGGCCTCCAGAACCACCAGCACATCGCCGGCCTTCACGGAGTCGCCCACCTTGCACTCGACCTTGAACACGTTGCCGGGCATGGGGCTGTTCACAGCGGTCTCACCGGCGGCCACGGCAGCGGGAGCAGCCTTGGGAGCGGCAGGAGCAGCGGCGGGAGCGGGGGCGGCGGCAGGGGCCGCAGCAGGCGCAGCAACGGGAGCGGCAGGGGCGGCCACAGGGGCAGCCGCAGGCGCAGCAGCGACAGGAGCAGAGGGAGCCCGCTCGATGGTCACAGCATAGGCCTTGCCATCAATGGTGATGGTGTAGGTGCCGGCGCAGTCGCGGCCGCCCATCACCAGATGGGGGGGCTGATAGGTAGCGGCAAACGGCTCGATAGGACGGGCGGTATAGGTGCTCACTTCAGGGGCAGCCACATCCGCCACGTAGACGTGGGGTGCGGCGCTGGAATTTTCTTTACTCACAGGGGGTTCCTCCTTTTTTGTTTTAACCTCGGCGGCGCGCTCTTTAAAGAAATTCATCGCCACCTGGGGGAATGCAATATAAGACAGGACATCCTCGTCACACTTGGCGACGTCGCCCAGTTCTTTCTTGGTCTTTTCAAATTCAGGCGCCAGGGAGTCCGCAAAACGGCCCTTGACCTGGGGCGTATCACCCAAGATCTTCTTCAGCACCTCGGGATCGATGGGAGCAGGAGTACGTCCATACTCGCCGCGGCAATAGGCCTTGATCTCTTTGCCCACTACCTTATAGCGCTGGCCGGACAGCACATTCTGTACTGCCTGAGAACCAACCATCTGGCTGGTGGGAGTGACCAGCGGGGGATACCCCAGATCGGCGCGGACCTTAGGCGTCTCAGCCAGGGCCTGGTCCAGCTTGTCGATGGCGTTCATCATCTTCAGCTGGGAAATCAGGTTGGACAGCATACCGCCGGGGATCTGATAATTCAGGCACTGCGTATCGGTGGTCAAGGAGATGGGGTCCAGGGTGCCGTCCTTCAGGTAACCGGCGCGAACCTCCTTGAAGTGGTCGGCGATCTTGATCAGGGCCTTGTCGTCCAGATCAACCTCATAGCCGAACTGGCGCAGGGCATAGGCCAGAGTCTCGGTGGCGGGCTGAGCCGTGCCGCCGGAGAAGGAAGAGATCGCGGTATCCAGAATGTCGGCGCCGGCCTCTACCGCCTTCAGGCAGGTCATAAAAGCCAGACCGGTGGTGCAGTGGGTGTGGATGACCAGAGGCAGCTCGGGCACCGCATCCTTGATGGCCGCGGACAGGTCGTAGGCCTCCTTGGGACTCATAATACCGGCCATGTCCTTGATGCAGATGGACTGCACACCCATGCTCTTCAGGTCCTTCACCATCTCCACATACTTGTCCAGGGTGTGGACAGGGCTGGTGGTGTAAGAAATGGTGCCGGAAGCGATGGCGCCCTGCTTCAGGGTCTCGTCCACGGCAACCTCCAGGTTGCGCACGTCATTCAGCGCATCGAAAATGCGGATGATATCGATACCGTTCTTCACGGAGTATTCCACAAACTTGCGCACCACATCATCGGGATAGTGCTTATAGCCCAGGATATTCTGTCCACGCAGCAGCATCTGCAGCTTGGTGTTGGGCATCTTGGCGCGGATCTTCCGCAGCCGCTCCCAGGGATCCTCATGCAGATAGCGCAGGCAGACATCAAAGGTCGCACCGCCCCACACCTCGGCAGAGTAATATCCGGCCTGGTCCATTGTCTCCAGGATCGGCTCGAACTTTTCATAAGGCAGACGGGTAGCGATCAGGGACTGATTGGCGTCCCGCAAGACGGTTTCAGTAAATTGAATCTTTCTCATTTGAGATACCTACCTCCATTATTCTACATGAACCTTCAATCATTTCCTGTTCCCAGGATGTTCTGGACCTGCTAAGTGATCATTCAAGCCCGCTTGTTTTATATTGTAGTATAACTTTCCCTCCAACGCAAGACTTTCTGTGTCCAGAACTATGATTTTCTTGCTCTTTTTCTCCCCGTTGTCCCTTATTTTTTACCGGTTCCTATCCCGCTGAAGCAAAAATCGGACCAACTGCGAAAGCCTTGACCCCGGCCTCTCTGCGGCAAACCGACATTTACAGCCTGCTCCGGAATCAAATCCCGGAAGTATTCCGCTCAATACGACCCAAACGCCATAAAAAAAGACCGGATGCGGAATATTCCGCATCCGGTCCTATCCGTGATCATGCAACTTACGGCAGGTCAATCCTCGTCCGCCGCGGCGTCGTATACCTTGGCCGCGCCGGCGCTTTTCCCCTCGCCCACAGCGGCGGCTGCCGCCCGGAAACGAGACCGGGACTGTTTGATCTCGTCATAGGCCTCCGCCACAGCCTCCTCGGTGCGGCGCAGGGCATCCTCGCAGTACTCATTGGCAGAGCGCTTCAGCTCGCGGCTGCGCTCCTCCGCCTGCCGCATCAGCTCGGCAGACTGCTGCTTGGCCTGCAACAAAATAGGCTCCTGGGCCAGTATACGCTGGGCCTCGGACTCCGCCTGCTTGCGGATCAGCTCCGCCTCCCGCTTCGCGGAGGCGATCACCTCCGCCCGATTGGCCATCATCTTCTTTGCCTCTCCCAGTTCCACAGGGAACTGAGCGCGGATATCGTCGATCAGGTCCAGGACCTTGTCCCGCTCCAGCATACACTTATCACCGGACAAGGGCACATTCTTGGCTTCGTCCACCATATCAAACAGCATATCCAGCAGTTCTTCCACTCCCGTTGCCATCGTCTCAGTCCTTCCTTTCCTGCAGCGTCTTCAGTCGCTTTTCTACATCCTCCACGATCTCCCGGGGGATAAACTCACCCAGATCCGCTCCGTAGCGCGCCATCTCTTTCACGATGGTAGAGCTCAAGTAGGTGTATTTCTCGCTGGAAGCCAAAAACATGGTTTCCAGATTGTGGTTCAGCTTCCGGTTGATAATAGCCATCTGCACCTCTTGCTCGTAATCCGAGACGGCGCGCAGACCCTTAACTACCACCTTTGCCCCCCGACGGCGGGCATAGGCCGCCAGAAGCTCGTCGGAAAAATCCACTTCTACATTCGGGAAGCGCTGGGTCGCCCGGTGCAGCAGTTCTACCCGCTCCGCGGGGGTAAACATCCCATGCTTGCTGGAATTGACCATGACACATACGATCAGTCGATCAAAACAGTTGGCCGCCCGCTTAATAATATTCAAATGGCCTAGGGTGACCGGGTCAAAGCTGCCCGGATAAATGGCGATCTTCATTGGTGCAGTCCACTCCCTGCCCGGTGGAAGATCGTCAGTTTGATCTTGCCGTACCGGTACTCTCTGCCCTTCTCATAGGGCCATGCCAGGTCGGGCAGCTGCCGTTCCAGGGCACTTTCGCAGGCTATTATACCATATTCGTTCAGAATGTCAATTGAAGAGATCTGCTCCAGCGCCCGCTCCAACAAGTCTTCCTGATAAGGCGGATCCAAAAAAATCAAGTCGAACTTCTCCCGGCAGGACTGCAGAAACGCCAGTGAATCCCCCTGCACTACTCTGCTCCTGTCCGACAGCTCCGTCGCCTTCAAATTCTCTTTTATAAGGGCGGCGGCATCCCGGCGCTGGTCCACAAAGGTGCAGTGCTCCGCCCCCCGCGACAATGCCTCAATGCCCAGCTGTCCCGTACCGCCGAACAGGTCCAGCACCCGCCGTCCCTCAATGTCAAACTGGATGATATTGAACAGCGACTCTTTCACCTTGTCCGTAGTGGGTCGGGTCTCCATTCCCTTCAGTTCTCCCAGGCGGCGGCCCCTGGCGCTCCCCGAAATTACACGCATCCTATCGCTCCCCTTCTGTTTCTACTCTGGTTCCCTTACGGCTTTTTTCTTCTTCCATCGGTCCGTGGAAATGCCGGTATACCGCCTGAGCGGTATTCTTGGGCAGGGCCTTTTCCAGTTCCTCCAGCGGCGCAGCCTTGATCGCTTTCACGCTCTTGAAGCGTTTCAGCAGCTGCGCCCGGCGCTTCTCTCCCACTCCGGGAATCTTGTCCAGCTCCGACCCCTGCACCCTGGCCTTTCTCTGCTGCCGGTTAAATTCGATCGCAAAGCGGTGGGTCTCCTCCTGGATCTGTCCGATCAGGGCAAACAGGGCGGGCACGGACTGGATCCCGATCTCCCTGCCATCCGGATGGACCAGGGCCCTGGTGCGGTGCCGGTCATCCTTCACCATACCGAAGGCTGGAATGTTCAGTCCCATATCCTTCACAACGTTTCTGGCCACCCGAACATGCTCCAGTCCGCCGTCGATCAGCAGCAGGTCAGGGGGAGCCAAAAATTTTTCGTCTCCATCCAGCATCCGCCGGAATCTCCGCCGAAGCACCTGATCCATACTGGCATAGTCGTTGGGGCCATCCATGTCCTTGATCTTGAACCGGCGGTAGTCCCGTTTCAGGGGGCGCCCATCCTGGTATACCACCATAGAGGCCACCATGTCGTCCTTGCCCGTATTGGAGATATCGTAGGACTCCATCCTCCGTGGGGCCACATCCAGATTCAGCATCCGGCCCAGCAGCTCCAGCAGTTTGTTCTGCCGCTCCAGTCGGGTGGTGGCCCGCTCCACCTCTTCTTTGGCGTTCTGGTTGGCCAGGCGGATCAGCTCCACCTTGGCCCCCCGCTGGGGGGTGGTCAGTTCCACCCGCCGGCCCACCTGCTGGCCCAGCAGGCGCTCCAAAGGGATATGGTCGGGCAGCTCACAGGGCAGCAAAATCTGCTTGGGCAGGCGGCTGCGGCCCACGTAGTATTCCCGGACGAAGGAGGACACCGTGTCCCCCTCATCGTCCTCCACCGGTGTCTCTACCAAGTCGAAGTCCTTGGCCGCCAGATCGCCCTCCACATAGTGCAGCACCACAAAGCAGCTTTTGGCCTCCCCCCGGTAGAATCCGCACACGTCCGTATCCGCCAGCGAGCCCGCCACCACCTTCTGCCGCTTCCCTAAAAGCTCGATCGCCCGCAGCCGGTCCCGGATCTGGGCGGCCTGCTCAAAGCGCAGCTCCTCCGCCGCCTGCTCCATTTCCGCAGTCAGTTCCTCCTGCACTTGCTTGAAGCGTCCCTCCAGCAGGTCCACCGCCTGAGCAACGGCCTGGTCATGCTGCTCCTTCATGGCGGTACTGCGGCAGTAGCCGTCGCACTTGCCCATGTGGAAATTCAAGCAAGGGCGCTCTTTTCCAATGTCCCTCGGGAACTTCTTCCGACAGGCGGGCAGATGCAGCGCATCCCGCAGGGCATCTATGATGCCTTGCGTCTCATGCCGCCCGGCATAGGGGCCGAAATATCGCGCTCCATCCTGGGCAGGCCGGTTGGTCAGGGAAAACCGAGGATACTCCTCTCTGGACAGACGGATGTACGGATAACCTTTATCATCCTTCAACAGAATATTGTAATGGGGCTGGTGGCGTTTGATCAGGGAACACTCCAGCACCAGCGCTTCAAACTCGCTGTCGGCAATGATGACATCGAAGTGGTCGATCTGCGCCACCATGGCCCGGGTCTTTTCGTTGTGGCGGCTCTGATCCTGAAAATACTGGCTTACCCGGTTTTTCAGCGCCTTGGCCTTGCCCACATAGATTACCGTGTTCTTGGCGTCCTGCATAATATAGACGCCGGGCTTCAGCGGCAGGGCATGGGCTTTCTCCTTCAATTCGTCAAAGGTCATCTGTGTTCCCTCCTTTCCCGCAGACCAAAAAAGGCGCCGCTGGTGCGGCGCCTTTTTTCATGGCTGAGACGTTATGGGCGGATTATTCGGCGAAATCGGAAGAAATCATCTTGGTCAGAGCCTCTACCGCTTCCTTCTCGTCGGGACCGTCCGCAATCAGTTTGATCTGCGTTCCCTTTACGATGCCCAGGGAGAGGACACCAAGCAGGCTTTTTGCGTTGACTTTCCGTTCTTCCTTTTCCACCCAGATAGAACTTTTGAACTCGTTCGCTTTCTGGATAAAGTAAGTTGCAGGTCTGGCGTGCAGGCCAACCTGATTGTTAACGACTGCTTCCTGACTATACATATGGCCTCGTACCTCCATACTCATCGTATTATAGACTTAGCATACCAAATTTATACCGCTCTCGTCAATGGCATTTTACACAAATCTGCCCGGTCAACCTGTGGAATTTGTCTGAATAAGTTTGGCAACTTGCCACTTGACAAGGTTCTTTTGCTTTTGTTGAGTTCACAATTTTTCTTTGTTGCGCTCACTTCGCTCTCACTTCAGCTCCGCCGCGTCGTCACAAAGTCCGCTTCGCACGGGACACCCATACTGGGCCTCCCATGCTGCGCTCCCTTGTTCCTCCTTTCCCCGCAAAACCCGCTTCGCTGGGCTTTTACGGGGCAGATTTACACGTATTCCGGCGGGGACGGGAGTTATTTCACTTTCCTCTCACTTCAGCTCCGCCACGGTCACGCCATCCTCACCCTCTCCGTAGCGGCCGGGGCGGAAGGACTTGACGTAGCGGCTGCGCTTGAGATAGGCCCGCACAGCACTGCGCACCGCGCCGGTTCCCTTGCCGTGGATAATGGTCACGCTCTCCAGCTTGCCCATCATGGCGGTATCCAGGAAGTTCTCCAGTGCGGCCACCGCCTCGTCGGTCATCATTCCCCGCAGGTCGATCTGGCTGGGCACGGCGGCGGTACGCAGGGTGTGCTCCGCCCGGGAGATGATCTTGCGGGCCTGCTTCTGTGTCTCGGTCTCTCCTTCCACCACCCGGACTTCCTCCTGTTTGGCTGTGATATTCAGGATCCCGGCCTGAAGCTGGAGCACTCCATCCTTGTTTACGGACAGCACCGTGGCTCTGGTGCCCATCTTCACCAGCTCCACCGTATCCCCTTTTACCGCGGGTCGGGTAGGGGGCGGCGCCTCGATCTCCGGGCCGGAGCCGCCGATGTTCCGCTCCGCCTCGTTCAGTAGCCGGCGGGCCTCTGCCCGACTGTCATTCACCTGCTGCCAATCCAGCCGGTCCTGACGTTTTCTGACCTCTTTCAGCTCAGCCAGTGCCAGATCGCTGGCCGCCCGGGCCTCGTCTATGATCGCCCGGGCCTCCGCCTGGGCTTTGGACATGGCCTTCTCCCGCTCCTGTTCCAGCTTCTGGCGGTACTCCCGGGCCTTGGCGGCGGACTGCTCCATCTCCAGCTTCAGCTTCCGGGCCTGTTCCCGCTCCTTCTCCATCTCCTGCCGCTGCTGATCCAGGCGGGTCAGAACGTCCTCAAACCGCACGTTCTCCGCGTCCAGCCGGGCGGCGGCCTTCTCGATGATGTTCTCCGACAAGCCCAACCGCCGGGAGATGGCGAAGGCGTTGGACTTGCCCGGGATGCCCAGCACCAACCGGTAGGTGGGGGCCAGGGTGTCCACATTGAACTCACAGGAGGCATTTTCCACCCCCTGCGTGGTCATAGCGTACACCTTTAATTCAGCATAGTGGGTGGTGGCGGCCACCAGGGCCCCCAAACTGCGGGAATCCTCGATGATGGCGGCGGCCAGAGCTGCGCCCTCCACCGGGTCGGTACCCGCCCCCAGCTCGTCGTACAGAATCAGGGTGTTGTCGTCCGCCTCCTTCAGGATGGCCACAATATTGGTCATGTGGGAGGAGAAGGTGGACAGCGACTGTGCAATCGACTGCTCATCGCCGATGTCCGCCAGCACCCGGCTGAACACCCGGACGGTGGAGTCGTCCCGGGCGGGAATATGCAGTCCGCATTGCGCCATCAAGGTCAGCAGACCCATCGTTTTTAACGTCACCGTCTTGCCGCCGGTATTGGGACCGGTGATCATCAGGGTGTCAAAATGTTCCCCCAGCTCCAAATCATTGGGCACGGCCTTTTTCTGGTCCAGCAGGGGGTGCCGCGCCCCCCGCAGGTGGAGATACTTCTCCGACAGCCGGGGCTGCGTACAGTTCAGCTTCATGGACAGCCGGCCCCGGGCGAAGATCTCGTCCAGCCACACCAGCAGACGATAATCCTCTCCGATATCCTCCTTATGGGCGGCGCACTCGGCGGACAGGGCAGCCAGGATGCGCTCGATTTCCTTCTTCTCCTTGGCCTGAAGCTCCCGCAGCTCATTGTTGGCCTTTACCACACCAATGGGTTCGATAAAGAAGGTGGACCCGGAGGAGGACACATCGTGGACCAGACCGGGGATGGCATTCTTGTGCTCCGACTTCACAGGCACCACATAGCGGTCAGACCGGATGGTGATAATGGATTCCTGCAAATACTTAGACTGGTTGGATGAGATCAGCTTCTGCAAAATTTCCCGCACTTTGGCCTCAGTGGCCCGCATATGCCGGCGGATAGAGGCCAATTCCGGACTGGCAGAATCGGCGATCTCCTCCTCCCCCAGAATGGAATTCGTAATGGACTCCTCTAAATAGCGGTTGGGCGTCAGGCAATTAAATAGGTGGGAGATGGCAGTTTTCTCATCCGCCTCCCCATAGGACTGCGCCGCCCGCGCAGAGCGCAGCACACCCGCAATGTCCAGCAGTTCCCGGGTGTTCAGGCTGCCCCCCATGTCCGCCCGCTGCAGGCTGGCCCCAATGGGCCGCACTCCGGAAAAGGGCGGCGTCCCCCGCAGCACCAGCATTTTTACGGCTGCGGACGTCTCTTCCTGGGCCCGCTGCACATCATCCTGATCTGTCATAGGCCGCAGAGCGCGGCAGCGGTCCTTTCCCTCGTCTGTCACAGCGCAGGCCGCCAACTGCTCTAATACCCGGGGCAGCTCCAGAATTTGGATCGATTTTTCAAATAACTCGCTCATACGCGTATGCTCCTAAGCCGATGGTTTTTTCTTATTTTCGCACAAACCGCACTATTTTACAAGGGGTTGGAATCAACCCCGCTTCCAGTCCTGTTTCTTTTTCTCTTTTTCCTTCTCCCGTTGACTTTTTTCGCAAATCCCTGTACCATAGAGAAAAAACTTTTGCGGAAGGATGATCAACTATGTCCCGTATCCTGTGCTACGGTTCCCTGAACCTTGATTATGTCTATCAGGTCCCCCATTTTCTTCAGCCGGGAGAGACCTTGGCCTCCACCCGCCGGGACGTAGTTTGCGGCGGAAAGGGCCTGAACCAGGCCATCGCCGCCGCCCGGGCCGGCGCCCAGGTGTTTCAGGCCGGCAAAACCGGCGCAGAGGGTCAGATCCTCCGGGACACCCTGGTGGACAGCGGCGTCGACGTGACCCTTCTGGCCAAAAGCAATGGTCCCGGCGGACACACCTTTATTCAGGTGGACCCCAGCGGACAAAACTGCATTCTGCTGTACGGCGGCAGCAACCAGGACATTCAGCAGCATGAAGTTGATAAGGTTCTGGACTGGTTCGGCCCCGGGGACTGGCTGCTGCTGCAAAACGAGATCAACCAGTTGGGGTATATCATGACGGGGGCCGCGCGGCGGGGACTGTCCATTGTTCTGAATCCCTCCCCCATCGATGAAGCGCTGATGCAGCTGCCCCTGGAGCTGGTCAACCTCTTCGTTTTCAACGAGATCGAGGGCGCCGCCCTCAGCGACACCCAGAATGAGGAGGAAATGCTGGACCTGCTGCGGGCCAAGTGGCCCCAAAGCAAGCTGCTGCTCACCCTGGGCAGCAAAGGCTGTATCTACGATGACGGTCAGCGCCGCCTGCATCAGGGCATTTATCAGGCTCAGGCCGTAGACACCACCGCCGCCGGTGACACCTTTACCGGCTATTTTGTGGCCGCCATTGCCGGCGGACAGAGCGTGGAGCACGCCCTTGACACGGCCTCTAAGGCTGCCGCTATCGCGGTCACCCGTCCCGGCGCCGCCCCCTCTATCCCCACCATGGACGAGGTCATCGCCTCTCCTTTGACTCTGGCATAAGAATCAACAACAGCATCCCGCCCTAAACTGCAAATGCGGTCAGGGCGGGATGCTTGTTTTTCTGTTATTTTAAGCGCGGTGGGCCTTGGCGTTGAGAAACTCCTCCAGTCCCTGGCGGTCCTCCTCACAGAGCGCCCGCCCCGTCAACCGCCGCAGGCTGTCCTCTGCCTGCTCAAGGGTCTCCGCCCCTTCTGCCGCCTGACACAAATCACTCATTTCCCGGGCAAATCGGCGGAATTCCTCCCCGGAGTACACCCCGTGGTGGGCAGGCACATACCATCCTGCGTTCAGCGCTGTCAGGACAGACATCAACCGCCGCGTGCGCCCAGGGGTACGGAACCAAGGCTCATGGTCCATATTCAGGTAGAGACAGTCCCCCAGAAAGACCACGCCTTCCTCCACCAGCTGCACCACGCAGCAGTCCGCACTGTGGTCACTGTCCACCCAAAAAATACGCGCTGTCAGGCCGCCCAGATCCAAGGTAAGCTCTTTCCGGAAGGTGATCGCCGGGGCGGGAATATGGATCTCCCGGCTGCTCTCCGGCCACTCGATCAAAATGTTCTGCCGGCAGAACTCCATCTCTTGTCCCTGCTCCACCCGCTGCGCAATGGCCTCATCCGTCCAGGACAGCCCCTGCATCCAGTCCAGCTTTTCCTTGGTCGCCGCGCAGGCGATCACCGGCAGGCCGGTACTTACAGCACCGAAGGTGTGGTCCCAGTGCCAATGGGTCAGACACAGGGCCTTCAGGGGTACATCGGATACCCTCCGGGCCGTCTGCAGCACTTCCTCCACATGGGCAGGGCTGTTGCCCCCATCGATCAGCAGTCCGGCGTTCTCCCCCACGGCCAGTCCCAGGGCCGGCCGATCCCCTGCCTCTACCGGCAGCGTGTGCCATACCCGGGATGTCAGCTGAACCATAGCCATAACCATATCCCCTTTCCGATTCTTTCTCCTCTTGATCGGATCATAGCACCAAGAATCATTTCCTGTCAATATCCGGCGGGTTCCTCATGGCAAGACAGAATACCGTCGGGTTTTCTCCCGAGTTTTCCGTATCTTCCCATGGAAAAACCCCGCAGTCCTTACGGATTGCGGGGTGTCAGGCGATTTCCATTCGGATATTCTCATTTTCTATTCCCCGTCTCCTCAAACCGCAAACCAGCGCAAGCGTCTGCAGTTTGAAAAGGAGAAACGTCAAAATGAGCGCACGACGAATTTTTGTAAAAAAACTCGCCGCAAGCGATTAACGCTTGCGGCGATGTGTCAGGTGGCTTCAATTCGGATATTTCCCTTTTTGATGTAGAGAATTGCTGGTGCTGAAAACTAGGCCTGTATAAATTTTGAAATATCTCTCAGCCATCCTATAACCTCATCAGCAGGATCACGGCTGTGAAGCAATTCCATTGTCATTCGGGGAGCTCCTAACTTGTTCAATTTCCTTTTTACTGTT
>Ga0129311_1002405_pt1 | contig 11366 bp, 10 predicted proteins | sample Go1ome_FD_94435 | JGI IMG/M metagenome (GOLD analysis project Ga0129311, IMG submission 94435) | Western lowland gorrila individual fecal microbial communities from Wisconsin, USA - Go1022B metagenome | ecosystem: Host-associated > Mammals > Digestive system > Large intestine > Fecal | place... | reverse complement strand
GCGCCGTTCCAGCCGCTGATCTGCTTGTACGGCCAGTCCTCGACGCTCTTGCCCACGTACGGAGTCAGGAAATCCATAGCCTTGTAGAAACTGCGCCCGTCAGGCGAGACCTCCTTGTCGATTTCGATACCTAATTTCCTGCCCATCAGCATAATGTCAATGAAATGAGTGAGATTGTACTGGCTGTAATGGAAGGCAAGCGTACGGCGCAGCTCCCACGGCTGGCTGCCGTCAGGCTCGACCTGCTTGAACAGGCGCCTTTGAGGGATGCTCCTGATAAGGTCCTCGGCGAGCGCGTCGTTTCCTGTATAAAGTGCGAAAGCGATGACCTGGGCATCGTACGCAACGCTGTGGTTGTTAGTTCCGGCGGCCTCTTGCCTGCCCTGTTCGCTCGTCAGCATCCACTCCGTAAGTTTCGTAAACCAGGATTTCAGACGCCGGCTGTCCCTGACGGTGAATGAGCGTGAACTCTCCAAAAGAGCCACCGCGTCAAGCATCTCCACAAAAGAATAGGTGTCAATCAGGCCGTAGCAGCGGCCCTTGTCGTTATTGTGCCCGCGGGCAACCTGCGCATACTCCAGGTTCGGGTTCATACGGGTGTCCTTGTTCAGGAACCAGACCCTGATAAGTTCGGTAGCCTTGCGCGCGTATTTTTCATCGCCGATGAAAAACCACGCCAGCGCCAGGGGCTCGACCCGTTCGGCAGTATCACCGAGTCGGATGCGGTCAAGCCTGTTGATTTCCGGGTTGGACTCGCCGTCACGGCTGATGTACGGCAGTCCGTCGGGCTTGCTCGGGTCGGGCCAGTAGTAACGCGCCTGGCTCAAATAGTCGTGCTTGTCACCGCTGGCTGCAGTCCCATCTTTCATCATAACTGAAAGCGGCTCGGCGTCAAGCAGCGCGTCGGCGTTTTTGATAAGTTCCCTATATGCCTCGCGGTAAGGCTCGTCTCCGATTGCAAGTTTCACCTTTGAAAGATGTTCCCGGTCCCATACGGACTGTGCAGAAAGACCGGAAGCGAGGAACAGGCCGCAAAGCGCCGCGATAATGACCCTGGTTTTCATCGTATCGGTTATTTTAGTGTATCGGACGCGAATATACCATATTTTTCCAATACATTGCCGATATGTGGTGCATTCCACGACGCCCAAGCAACCTCAAGCAGGAAAAAATGTTATCTTTGTTCTAAATGCTGACCACTATGAAACTCCATCTGACCGCACTGACCGCGTTCTTATTTCTCATCCAAGCCGCCGCTTCCGCGCAAAGCGTTGACAGCCTTTTCTTTGCCGCGCGAGGTTCTTTCAACCAGGCGATAGAGGACGGGAACTATACTCCGACTTTTCAGGGAGACCACCTGAACTTCAACATCTACGGACACCTTTCAGAAAGCATTACCTACCGCGTACGGCAGCGCCTGCACAACTGGGGCGACGCCAATAACCCCTTCCGCGCAACGGACTGGCTGTGCGTGAACTGGCAGGCCACCGACAGACTGCGGCTGACCGCGGGCAAGACTGCCGCGCTGATCGGAGGCTACGAGTACGATTCCGCAGCGATAGACGTTTATTTCTACAGCCGTTTCTGCAACAACCTCGATCAGGCGTATGTGTTCAGCGCAAACGCGGCATACGAGTTCCTGCAGGGGCAGGAGCTTGAAATCCAGGTCGGAAACTCCCCTCTCGCCGACGGCGTGAACAAACAGTTAGCGTACAACTTAGCTTGGAAGGGTCGGTTCGCGCCCTGGTGGCAGACGATATGGAGCCTGAATTTCGTGGAAGACCGGGACAGGAGCATCGTAAACTACATCGCACTAGGCAACCACTTCACCTTGGGCAGGGTAGCCGTCGACATAGACTTCATCAACAGGGCCGGATTCGGGCAGGAGCAGTTTCTTCTGAGCGATTTCAGCCTTATCGGGAAAGTCATCTGGAGCGTAGGGAAATGGAACGTCTGCGGCAAATTCGGCTACGAGACCAACAACTCCGGCAATGTCCGCTCCGACGGCACTCCTTTCGACAGGATCATAGCTCCGGGAACGCGCTCGACCTATGGAGGCTTCGGGCTGGAATATTTTCCCCTGGGCAGCGACCGGCTCCGCCTGCACGCCATCTACTACACCGACACCCTCACCCGCATCCACAACATCCAGGCCGGCATCACCTGGAGGTTTGACGTTATTTCAAAAAAGAGTTAATTACTCCCAACTCACGCGCTCAAGGTCGGTGAAGATTATCTTTCTGCCGTTGAAGGAGACTTTGACGCGGTTGACGAACTTCCAGCCGTAATCGACCGCGGAGTAGGTGTACCATCCGCCGTCGTAGTCCACTCCGGTAAGCCTATACTCCTGAGACTTGATATCCTGCTGGCCGCTGCGGAAAAGCCAGTTCGCATACTGAACCTTGTCAGTATCGTAAGGGTAGGCGTCCTGCAACTTCTGCAGCAGTTCCGCCGAGCAGTGCTCCAGCAGGAAGTCGTCCCTGTCGTAGAGCCTGTTCTCGTACATATTCCTGATGAACTCCCCGACAGCCTTCTGCCTCCTGGGGCTGTCCACTCCGTTACGTGCATTTGCGCAGGACACAAAACACAGAACCGCAAGCAGCGACAAAGTAATAATCCTTTTCATAATTTCCGACAATTAAAGCCACATTTCCATAAATACAAAGACCGTAAAACCGAGCACGAGTGCATAGCTGGCTATTTTCTGGTAGCCGTGCGAGTGCGTTTCCGGAATCATCTCGTCGCTGACGACATAGAGCATCGCACCGCCGGCCATCGAAAGCATAAGCGGCAGCAGCACCTCAGATATGGCACCGACGCCGTAGCCTATCCATACCCCGACCACTTCCAACAGCGCGATCGCCAGAGAAATCACGAACGTGCGCAATTTGCTCACTCCGGCAAGGAGCAGCGGCGCTATTACCACCATTCCTTCGGGAATGTTCTGCAGAGCTATGCCGAGAGTCACCGCCCAGGCGTCAGATGTTTCAGCGGAGTTGAATCCGACTCCAGCCGCTATGCCCTCGGGCAGCTTATGCAGCGCGATCGCCATAACGAAAAGCAGTATATGGTTGAGCGAAGCGTTGTTGCGGTGTTCCTCCTCATCCAGGCCGGTGATCTTGTGCAGGTGCGGAGTGAACAGGTCCAAAAGATTCAGGAGCATCATTCCGAGCACTACGCCGAGCAGAATCAGCCACCATTTTCCGAGACCGGCGGATTCGGCGGCAGGCAGTATGAGCCCGATTGTGGCCGCCGCAAGCATCACTCCCGCGCAGAAGCCGAGCACGGCATCATTCCACTTATGCGGAAGCGACTTTACGCTGAAACCAAGAAGAGAACCTATAATCGTCGCGAGGCTCAGCCCCGCAGCACTTAACCAAACCTGAATCATATCAATCACTGAACAGGCTCAAATTTAGGACTTATTTTTCAATAGAGGCAGATAATGATTCATTTTGTTGCTATATTTGGACTGCGTCCACATAAACGCTTGGCGCTCGGCATAATCAAAGCAAGCTTTGCTTCTGCTCTCGCTTTTGCTATATTTATCTGTTGGGATGACAAATAAAACTTTCGATCGATGAATGATAAGAAAAATAAGGCACTGTTCGTCTATCGTGACGGAATGATTTCGGACAAAAACTATATTGAATGGTTATCAGACGTAAAGAAACGTTTTCGTCAAAGCCAAATCAGAGCCTCATTCCAAGTAAACAATGCTATGCTTGAATTCTATTGGAGCATAGGAAGAGATCTGGTGGCGATGCAGGCAGAAGAACGTTGGGGAGCTGGCGTAGTGAAACAATTCGCACTTGATATGCGCAGCGCATTCCCTGATGTGAATGGGTTCTCCGACACCAACGTTAAGTATATGAAGCGGTGATATCTATTCTATTATAAGCGACTTACAAAAAGTCAGCAGCTTGCTGACCAATTGGAAATGCCCGAATTATTTGGTCATGTACCTTGGTTCCATCACGTACATATTATCTCAAAATGCGAATCTGTTGACGAGGCCCTATTTTACGTTAAGCAGGTTTCAGAAACAGGTTGGAGCCGCAATTATCTTGAAGATCAGATATCTGCAAAACTTTTTCAGGCCCAAGGTTCAGCAGTTACAAATTTCGAGCAGACCTTACCGTCTCCGCAGAAAGGGGTTTTCTTTCGTCGGGCGGCAGATGGAACTTCAAATGCCAGGAGGTCAGACATTCTTTCCCGATTTAGTGTTTTACCATATACCGCAACATAGATACGTTATCATAGAATTGAAAGCCGTAAAATACATACCAGAATTTGCCGGCAAACTAAACTTCTATGTCACGGCGGCAGACGAGTTGCTAAAAGGCGAAAACGATAATCCATCCGTAGGTCTGATTATCTGTAAATCCACGGATAAAACCATCGTTGAATGGTCATTGAAAGACATCAACAAACCATTGGGCGTAGCATCATACCAACTGCAGGAAGTGGTTGACAGAACCGTAGCAGAGTTAGCACTTAAAGCAAAACGGAACAAATAAAAACAGCATACCGAGCACCACCCCAATGAAAACAAATACTTTTGTACATTTGTACACTGATAAACATAAAAACTGAAATGAAAAAACTTGCTCTTATCCTCCCGGCACTGCTGATGCTGGCGCCGCTCCATCTATACGCCCAGGTTGCTTCCGTGAAGCAAAAACTTGCCGTTTACGTTGCCGGAAATATCGACGAGAATATCAAATACGTGACGGGGACAAAAATGGTGGAGAGATTCACCTCGGCCCTGAACGTTTCCGCCGAAGACCGTTCAGCCGACTTCAACCGGGAAATCGAGAGAGAGCGGGGATTCAACACCGACGGAACCGCGAGCGATGCGACGATTGCCGGAATCAGTCATCGGCTCGGCATGAAATACGTCGCAGTTGCAAACCTTCGGGAGATGTTCGGCCAGATCTATGCCGACGCCAGACTCTTCAATGTAGAGACTGGCGAGATTATGGGTTCCGCCTGCCTACGGAAGCAGAGTGGGAGTACGCAGCCCGTGGAGGAAACCGTTCGAGGGGCTACAAATACAGCGGAAGCAACGGCCTCGACCAGGTAGGTTGGTACAAGGTCAATTCCGGCGGCAAGACTCACCCCGTCGGGACCATGCAGCCCAACGAACTCGGCCTGTACGATATGAGCGGAAACGTCTGGGAGTGGACCTTTGACACATTCGAGTCATACCGCAATGTATATCGGGGCGGAAGCGCTCCTAACACCAGGAGGGTCGTCCGGGGCGGCGGCTGGGGTCACAATGCACGTTTCAACCGCCCTACGGCACGCGACAGCCGCTCCCAGAATTCAGCCGGATTCAACGTGGGCCTGCGTCTCGCGTTGTAAAAACGATATTCAGCCCGAGCGAAGGGCTCTTGAAACCTGCCTGCTGCAGGGAATGGACCTGCTGACCCTCGACACGGAAGTTCCTGAAAACAACGTTTTCAACGCGGTGGTCGAAATCCGTACCTTTAAGTTCTGAGCCGCGCGGGGCCTGCTTCAGAACGGTCACGCCGTCAAAAACCACGTCCGAAATCCATCCCGTCAGGGTTAGTGCATTCTCGTTCGGGTCTTCGCAGAAGACATTTGAAAAACGCAGACCGCTGACCTGTTTCGAGCCGGACTGGCTGATGTTCACGGCAGAACGGCGGTAAGCCGGTTTCCTGCCTGCGGAATGAATCGCATAAAAGTCCTTCACTCGCACGTCCGAAAGCGGCAGATTCTCCGCGCCGCTGATGCTCAGCGTGCTGGCAGTCAGCGCATTCCATCCTATGCAGTCCGAAAGTTCAATATCACTCGTAGGATAAGCAGTCTCGAAAAACTTGTTGTTTATCTGATAGGCGAAACTCTGGCTGTAGGCGAAGAGGTGCTCCGCACGGACTTTCTTGCAGCCCGACCGGCGAAAGCCGCCTTGTTGTTCTCCGCCGACTCCGCCGGAAGGTTGATGACTTTCACGTTACTCAGCGACAAGTCGGTGCAGTTCGCAAACTGAAAACCCGCCAGACTTCCGTTAATGACGCAGAGGTCACTCAGCGAAAGTTTCCCGCAGGAAGTCAGTTTCGCAGCATTTCCCTTCTCGTCAGTGCAGTCCAGGACTCCGCATCCCTCTATCTTGAAATTCGACAGATCCGAGGCCAGGATCACAGCCTTCACTATCGCCCCGCCCTCGATATACAGCCCGTCATAATCTTCAAGGGCGAGCCGCTTGACCGGATAGACATTTCCTGCCTTGAGATATAGGATATTCCGCTTGCCGCGCGCCTCCTGCGAGCGTTCCGCCTCCAAAGGATTGACAAAAATCATCAGCGGATTCCCGGTATCGCCGTTCACCTCGACCGTAACCCTGTCGTAAGGAGCCAGCCTGAGCCTGAGCACGTTGCCGTCAAGCTCATAATCATAGCCCTTGCTGAGCGGACGGACGTCCACCGAACGGACATCGCAGCCCGAGATGCCGACCACGACATCCACCGGCGAATCCGAGCCGAACTGCGCAAGATGAAGCTGCCCGTAAGCAAGCACCGGCACTTCCGCGCCATCAACCCTTACGCTGTAGGCCGAGGACTGCGGAACGGAAGTGGCGTAGCGGTAGATTTCCATGCCGGAAGCAGCCTGCAGGGGCAGCAGGGCAAGCAGTACAGAAAGCAGTGCTATCATTGCGCGTTCTGCGAAAGATTGGGGTTGACTGCCATCTGCGCGGTCGAAATCGGAGCCCAGATCTTGTTGTGCCGCCAGTTGGCCTGCAAGGCGTTGATGCCCTTCACGACATTCGAGTTCGGAGTGAACTTCTTGCCGGGGTACAGGGCCTGGAATTCCGGCGAAACCGCGGTGGTGGTACTCATAGCAGCTATGGCATCGTCTATCCTGCCGAAACGGATAAGGTCGGTCTTTCTGGAGAACTCGAAAACAAGCTCCCTTTCGCGGCTCTCGAGGATCTCATCCACGAAATCCGCTCTCTTGTAAGCCGCCATAAGATTGTCGCAGGCAGTCTCGTCCTTCCCTGCCGCACGCAGCACGACCGGACGCAGGTACGCCCTCGCCGCATCTGCATCTCCGCTCACGAAATACTCCGCTTCCGCAGCCATCAGGTAAACGTCGGCAAGCCTCATCAGAGGATACGACAGAGCGTGCGAGCTGACAGGGTGCTGGAGCGCGCCTTTCTCGACCATACGGTACTTTCCCGTGCCGTAGCCGTTCGCCACGCAGGGGTTGAAAGTCTGGGTGTCGGCATTGTAAATCAACTTGTAAGTAGCATTGGTCGAACGCTTGTGCCATGGTTTCGGATAAACGTAGCCGTCTATGGTCTCTTTCAGGATAGTTCCGGCGTCATACGAACCGTTCAGGAAACAGGTGAAATTATGGTCCCTGCGCAGGTCCGTCTTGTCGTAGAGATAGAAGAGCAGAGGGTTCGGCATCAGCACGTTTCCATAGACCTGGGGTGCAGCTGCGCTGCCCGCGGGAGCCGCCATCCTGCAGGACTCTGGCCATTTTCCCTCCGATCCGCTCAAAGGCTGGTCCGCCATAAACAGGCACTCCTTGTACTGCTCGGCCTTGGTCGTCTCGCGGAAAAGCATATCGTAGTTATCCACAAGCACATAGCCCGAGTGTTCGATTACATCCACCGCCGCGTTCCGGGCTTTAAGACTCATAGCGGCAGCATCCACCCAGGAAAAATCGTTCAGCGGCTGCTCTTTTAGCAGATCCGCGCCGACGTTGTTGCGTTTGCATGCCGCGAGATAGTTGCAGACCCTAGCCAGGTAGGCCGCGGCCGTGTATTTGTTCGCAGAAAGCGGGTTCAGTATTCCGCGCTCTGCGAGATTCGCGTAGGCGAACTCAAGGTCCGTGATGATTTCGTCATACACTTTCGAGAGCGGGGACCTCGGTTCCTGCCCGTCACTGCCGTATTCCACTATAGGCAGCGCGCCGAACACGAGCGCAAGATGGTAGTAGTAGAAAGCCCTCATAAACCTCGCCTCGGCCTCGAACTGGGGCTTAAGCGGATCAGTCAGAATTCCGAGGTTCGCCAGCAGCTCGTTGCAGCGGTAGATTCCGTTGAAATAGGCGTCCCACATCTGGATCAGCCCCTTGTCGCTTTCGAGGAAAGTCGCCTGCGCCATAGTGTACGGGACAGCCGTGGAAGCGGAGACTATCTCGTCCGAAGGACAGCCGAGTATCCACTGGAGTCCCTGGTAGAACGTTCCGAACACAACGGAAGTCTCGTTTTCGCCCATACACCTGCCGTTCAGCATCTCATAGCAGCCGGCAAGAGCCATCGTGAAACGTCCCGCATCGTCGGTGTAGAAATTCTCCGGAGAGGAGGACGAATACGGTGTCCTGTCTAAGAACGACGCCTCGCAGGACATCAGAGCAATCGCGGCTGCAACAACAAATATCTTATTTTTAAGGTTCATAGTCTTTATAAGTTTGCAGTGATTCCGAAAGTCCAGGTTCCTGCCATGGGATAGGACATGGTGTCATACGCGGGGAAATTCGCCCTCTGGGAACTCAGGGACGGATCCATTCCGCTGTACCTGGTCAGCGTCGCGACATTGTCCATCGAAAGAGTGAACTTCAGGCCCCTGAACTTTATAGCCTTGCATACCTTGGAAGGCATATTGTACGACAGAGACAGTTTTTTGAGTCTCAGGAAGGAGGCGTCCTCGACATAGTACGAGGAGCACCAGGTGTTCGTGTTGTTCAGAAGACGCGAGTAAGTGTCCGAAGGGTTGTCGGTGCGCCAGGCGCCGTAATAGGATTCCTTAGTGATGTTGTACTGATGAGTGGCACCGGTGTAGCCGGATTCCGAACGCATCTTGAACTCGTTGAGCATCTGCCGTCCGTATGCGCCGTCGATGAAGATATAAAGTTCCAGCCCCTTCCAGCTGAAAGTGTTGCCCATACCGGCGGAAAACTTCGGATAGGGACGGCCTATGACCGTACGGTCCTCATCCGTAACTTCGTTGTCCTCCTCCGGATTCAGGTTCCTGTACTTCCTGTCTCCGGGAAGAACGGTCCTGCCCTGGATGCCGGCGACGCCGTCTTTCAGCGTGTAAGTATATGTATTCCAGTTGGTCGCGTTGATTTCGCCGTAATCAGTGATTTCGGTTTCGCCCTGTTTGATAATGAAATCCTCGAACTGGTAGTTCCCGTCCGCGACATAGCCGTAGATTACTCCGATAGGCTCCCCTACCACGATGCGGGTGATTTCTGTATCGAAATAGCCCTTGTTGGTATCCGGAGAATAGCTCAGCTTCGGACCGATGTTCAGAACCCTGTTCCGCATCAGATCAAAGGACAGGCTCGTGGTCCACATAAACGAGCGTCTGTTGATGTTGGTCGTCGTCAGCGAAAGCTCCAATCCTCTGTTGTCCACGCGTCCGAGATTCCTCCACGCCTGCGAGAAGCCGGCCTGCGAGGAAAGCGTCGAAAGGTAGAGCATATCCCTGGTATCCTTGTAGAATACGTCAGCCGTGAGGCTTACCCGGTTCTTGAACAGGGACAGGTCCAGACCGGCGTTGTACTGGTAGGTCGTTTCCCATTTCAGGGCGGGGTTAGCAGCCGAAATCGAGGACATACCCATAAACTCAGTTCCGGAGACGGAGGTGTAGTTCACGTTCATCTTGGCAAGGTTCGAGTACATCGGAATACGGTCATTGCCGGACGCACCCGCCGAGAGCCTGAGCATCATATTCGAAAGCCAGCGCTGAGATTTGAGGAAAGGCTCCTTTGAAGCACGCCAACCGATGGAGGAGGAAGGGAACCAGCCCACGCGGTAGCCACGAGAGAAACGCGACGAACCGTCGGCACGCAGGCTCGCGGAAAGGTAGTAGCGCGACTTGTAGTTGTAGTTCACACGCCCGAACGCGGACATCCTGCCTACAGTGTAGTAGTACTGGTTCGGAGCTTCCTGCACTTTTCCCTTGCCTATGTCGTACATCGTCGTGGATTCGTCGGTGAAGTTGTAGGCCGTCAGTTTCATCTGGTCATAGATGTTGTCCGACATCTCGGCACCAAGCATCGCGTCTAGGTTGTGGGCCTTATTGAACTGCTTTTTGTAACTCAGACGCGCGGACAGGTTCCAGTTCATCTGTTCCACGGTCTTGTGGTTGACGACACCCTCGCGCTGCCTGCCCCAGCGGCTGTCTTTGGAGAAGAACTCTTTCAGATTGGAGTTCACCGCAGTACCCGAGCCTGAAACAGAGAAAGTCAGCCCGTCGATAATCTTCCAGTCCAGGTAGGCGTTTCCGACGACCCTCTGAGTGTGTTTGCGCGCCTGGGTCTTGCCGTTGACAAGGTCTGTAAGCGTGGTGAAACCGACGAGAGACAGATACTCGTCGTCGTTGTCGGTCATTATGTCGATCGGACGCTCGCGATAGACAAGTTGGATAAGTCCGTTCGAGGTGTAGCCGGTACCGCCGCCTGTGGATGTCATAGCACCCTCGCCGACATTCTGTGAATAGCTGAACGACATTCCGACCTTCACTTTCCTTGAAATGTTGTGGTCGATTTTCGTCCTTCCGGTATAGCGCCAGTAGTCGTTGCCGAGCACCAGCCCCTGCTGGTTCAGGTAGCCAAGGCTCATCAGCAGCTGCGTGTTGCTGCCGACTTTCGAGCGGACCGAGACGCCGTAGTTCTGCGTCACGGCGTTACGGAACATCAGGTCCTGCCAGTTGTACCAGGTGCGGTCGGAAACATCGATGGGATGCCCCGTTCCGTCGTCGAATGAGGATTTGCCGCCGTAGTCGGCGCGCTCGAAACGGTAGTTCACCCATTCCTGGCCGTTCAGCATCTCAATGCGCCGCGCCGCCTGCGAAATGCCGACAGAAGCATCGACCGTGACCGCTGCCCGGCCTCCGTTTTCGATACCGCTCTTTGTCGTGATTATTATGACGCCGTTCGCGCCTCTCGCTCCGTAAATCGCTGATGCCGAGGCGTCTTTAAGCACCTCGACGGACTGGATATCGGAGGGATTGAGGAATCCGAGCGGGTCAGTGCCGGAAGTGCTGAAGTCCGATTCCGAACCGTCGGTCGTGCCGAGGTCCATCTGCACTCCGTCAACTATGTACAGCGGCTCGGAAGATGCGTTGATAGAGTTCGCACCGCGCACTCGGATCTGATAACCGGCTCCGGGTTCTCCGGACTGGGTGCTGATGGAAAGACCCGCGACCCTGCCCTCGAGAGCATCCAGGACGCTGTTCGAAGCCGATTTTTTCAGTTCATCCGCCTTGACAGAGGCTATCGAGCCGGTGACGTCCTCCCTCTGCTGCACTCCGTAGCCGATAACAACCACGTCTTCAAGCAGCGTGGCATCGTCCTGGATCGTGAAATCCAGCTTGCTCTGCTTCGAG
>Ga0129311_1002404_pt1 | contig 11372 bp, 9 predicted proteins | sample Go1ome_FD_94435 | JGI IMG/M metagenome (GOLD analysis project Ga0129311, IMG submission 94435) | Western lowland gorrila individual fecal microbial communities from Wisconsin, USA - Go1022B metagenome | ecosystem: Host-associated > Mammals > Digestive system > Large intestine > Fecal | place... | reverse complement strand
CATCTTACAACTTCAACTATTGCATCTGTTTCACGAATGTGAGATAGGAACTTGTTTCCAAGCCCCTCTCCTTTGCTTGCGCCTTTTACTAACCCTGCTATATCAACAAATTCAATTACTGCATGTGTTGTTTTTTGTGGATTATACATTTTTGTTAATGCATCTAATCTCTCATCTGGAACAGGTACTACACCAACATTTGGTTCTATTGTGCAAAATGGATAGTTTGCACATTCTGCTCCTGCTTTTGTTATACTGTTAAACATTGTACTTTTTCCTACATTTGGAAGTCCTACAATTCCTAATTTCATTTTTATTATCATTCCTTTCTTTTAGGCACATATCAGGTTTGAAAAGAATTAAATTTCAACCTTGTCCCGCCTAATACTTTCTATCTCTAATTTCTTCTTCTCCTATTTGTCCGCATTTTATTTAATCTTTGGTCAGTAATCCAACTAGTTACATAAAACACGAAGCATATTATGTTTATTAGTGAAGCTCTTGAAAATATAGCATAATATCTTTCTTTCATTGTTAAATTATTTTTATATGAAAAATTATAATTATATCTATTAAAAATAAAATATCTTAAAAAATATTGTCCTTTTGAATTACCTTGTATTTCTGATGCTATTTCTTGTTTTCTATCATAAAATTGATCATTTTCTTGTAAATCAATATAATCTTGTATTCCTTTTAATTTATTTTTGTTTTTACTATTTTTTTCTAAAAAAACATTTTCAATTGTTTCTTTATTTTTATTTTCTAATTCATTTGCTAATTTTTCTTCTTCATTTCTAACAATAAAGAATGAAATAATTGGAATTATTATTAATAGAATAAATATAAAACTTATAAATTTGCTAAATAAATAGTCAAAGCCTTCTTCTAGTCCTTTTTTCCCTTTATATATGCAAAAAGCTAAAACTGTAATTTCAAAAAATAACATAGCATACATGCATATTGTTGCCATTCCAGTTATGTCATATTTTTCTAGAGTTTCATATATACTTCCAAAATGATGCCCTAAAAAAGTGGTAACTATAGCTAATACAAGCATAATAATTGGAAATATCAAATACTTTTTATTTGATTTTTCTTTCATTTGTTCCTCCAATATTTCAAATTTTATAATTTATTTTAATATATTTGGCTTTCATATAATTAAATTCTAGCATTTTTTAAATGTTGTGTAATAAAATCTGAAAGACTCATTACGCCAATATCTCCGTCTTCGCGAGAACGCACTGCTACTTGATTATTTTCTTTTTCTTTGTCACCTATTACTAGCATATATGGAATTTTTTGCATTTGTGCTTCACGGATTTTATAACCAACTTTTTCGTTTCTATCATCAAATTTTACTCTAATGCCTTCTGCTTGAAGTTTTTCTTGTATTTCCTTGCAGTAATCATATTGTTTTTCACTAATAGGTAAGATTTTTACTTGTGTTGGAGCAAGCCATAATGGGAAGAAACCTTTTGTTTCTTCTATTAAGAATGATATAAATCTATCTGAAGAACCAAGTATTGCTCTATGTATTACAACAGGTCTATGTTCTTTTCCATCTTCTCCAATATAATTCAAGTCAAATCTTTCTGGTAAAGCAAAATCTAATTGACATGTTGGTATTGTTACATCATGGTTTAGAGCTGTTTTTATTTGGATATCTATTTTAGGTCCATAAAATGCAGCTTCTCCTTCTGCTTCATAGAAGTCAATTTTTAAATCTGTTAGAATTTGTCTTAATTGGCTCTCTGCTGTCTCCCACATTTCATCATTGTCTATATATTTTTCTTTATTATTTTTATCTCTTAAAGATAATCTAAATGAAAATGCAGATGATGGGAATCCAAAATCTTTCATATATACTTCAAATATTAAGTTTAGAACTTTTCCAACTTCTTCTTTTATTTGGTCTGGTCTTACAAATAAGTGTGCATCATTTTGGCACATTTGACGAACTCTTTCTAATCCGCAAACACTACCACTTGATTCATATCTAAAGTCATTTGCAAGCTCTCCAATTTTTATTGGTAAATCTCTATATGAACGCATTTCACTTTTATAAATTAACATGTGATGTGGACAATTCATTGGTCTTAAAACTAATTCTTCGTTTTCCATTTTCATAACTGGGAACATATCATCTTTGTAGTGATCCCAATGTCCTGAAGTTTTATATAAATCAACATTTGCAAGTGATGGTGTATATACATGCCAATATCCAAGTCTTAATTCTTTATCTTGAATATATCTTTCTAGAAGTCTTCTAATTGTTGCACCATTTGGTAAATACATTGGTAAACCTGAGCCTACTAATGGGTGTGTCATAAATAGTGCTAAATCTTTTCCTATTTTCCTATGATCTCTTTGTTTTGCTTCTTCTAATAATTGTAAATATTCTTCTAATTGGCTTGCTTTTGGATAAGAGATTGCATAAATTCTTTGTAGCATTTTGTTATGCTCATCACCTCTCCAATAAGCTCCAGATGATGAAAGGATTTTTACAGCTTTTACTTTTCCTGTACTTTCTAAGTGTGGTCCAGCACACAAATCTGTAAAATCGCCTTGTCTATAGAAGCTTATTTCTTCTCCTTCTGGTAAGTCGTTTATTAGTTCTTGTTTATATGGTTGGCCTTCCATAAGTTTTAATGCTTCTTCTCTTGGAAGACTAAATCTTTCAATTGCAATATTTTCTTTTATTATTTTTTTCATTTCAGCTTCGATATTTGCTTTGTCTTCATCTGTAAATGGTTTTTCTACATCAAAATCATAATAAAAACCATTATCTATTGCTGGTCCAATTGCAAATTTTACACCTGGGAATAATCTTTGAACTGCTTGTGCCATAATGTGAGATGTTGTATGCCAATATGCTTTTTTACCATCTAGACTACCATCAAATGTTTCTATTGATAAAGCACAATCTTTATTTAATTCATATCTTAAATCCTCTACTTTGCCATCAACAGTTCCACAAGTTGCAACTCTAGCCAAACCTTCGCTTATTTTTTTTGCTACATCTAAAATTGTAGACTTTTCTTCGACTTCAATAATTGAGCCATCTTTAAGTGTTACCTTAATCATAAAAATACCTCCTCTAGTTAGCTGTTAACGAGAAAAGTTCACCTTTTCGAGTGTTACAGATAACTGATACAATTTTTCCTTATTACTATTCTATTTAGATACAAAAAACTCCTATGGGAATTTTTGTACCCATAGGAGTGTTAATTACACGGTTCCATCCTATTTTTTACTTGATTTACAGATTATAACGTATCTTACTCCGTTTGGCTTATTCACCAAAAGCATAAAGAGGTAGTTTTCAAATATGTTTACTTAAGCAAGCTTTCAGCTTATAACTTGCTCTCTCTTTAAGCAACCTTTATTTTACTCTTCTCTTATTCGCTAATATTATGTTACTAACTATTCTAAAACTTTTTTTATAAAAAGTCAATAGAAATTGTTTACTTTTTAAAATTTATAGTATATAATCACTTCTAGTTTTAGTTGTCAAAAAAGTTGTCAATTAGCTTTTTGAATTTCTGAAATATTGTATTTGCTTCTATAGCTCAGTAGGTAGAGTGCAGCCTTGGTAAGGCTGAGGTCACGGGTTCGATTCCCGTTGGAAGCACCACATTCTTTTGTTTTTTTAACAACTTGAAATCTGGGGTACTGAAAAAATATTATTTTCAGTACCCCAGATTTCATTTTTAACTAATTTACATCATCATATAAATTTTTAATTGCTTTTTTACGAATTCTTTGAATTGCATTATCAACTGATTTAACTGGTGCATCTAGTTTTGCTGCTATATCCACATAGCTTTCACCTTTTATGTATCTATTTAAAACTTGTTTTTCAAAACCGCTTAAAGTTCTATCAATTGTGTTCTCTATATGTGCTATGTATTCTTTTTTCATTACTGTATCTAATGGATCTTCTATTGTTTTGCTATCAAATGTATTTATCAATTCTTCATCATTATCGTCATTATCATATGCTGAATTATTTAATGATAAATATGAATTTAAAGGTTGATGTTTTTGCCTATTTGAGCTTTTTATTGCTGTTATTAATTGTCTTTCAACACATATATTTGCAAAAGTTTTGAAGGAATTTTGTTTTGTTTCATCATAACTTTTTATTGCTTTAAATAAGCCAATCATTCCTTCTTGAACAGTGTCATCCCTTTCTGCCCCTATTATGTAGTATTTTGAAACTTTTACATTTATTATATCTTTATATTTTTCGCACAAGTATGAAAAGGCATCATCATCACCTTGTTTTATTAGTTTTACAACTTCTTCATCTGGCATGTTTTCATATTCATTTGTCTTGAAATATATATTGTTTGGTTGCTCACTCATTTGCCTTTACTACCTCCAAAAGTCCGTTATTTATTTTTCTTCTTTTGCTATTTTTTGTATTATATATTTATAATCCCTTTAAAGTCAAGGCTTTTTGTAGTTTTTTATTGTTTTTTAGTTATTTTTTCTAATCCGCCCATGTATGGTCTTAAAACTTCTGGAACAGTAATTGAACCATCTTCATTATAGTTGTTTTCAAGAACAGCAATAAGTCCTCTTGGAGTTGCAACAACTGTGTTATTTAAAGTATGTGGGAAATAGTTTCCTTTCTCACCTTTTACACGAATTCCAAGTCTTCTAGATTGCGCATCTCCTAAAGTTGAACAGCTTCCTACTTCAAAGTATTTTTGTTGTCTTGGACTCCATGCTTCAATATCACATGATTTAACTTTTAAATCTGCTAAGTCTCCTGAACAACATTCCAATTGTCTTACTGGAACATTCCAACTTCTAAATAAATCAACAGTTAATTTCCACATTTTATTGTACCAATCCATTGATTCTTCTGGCTCACAAATAACTATCATTTCTTGTTTTTCAAATTGATGAACACGATATAATCCTCTTTCTTCTAATCCATGAGAACCAATCTCTTTTCTAAAACATGGAGAATATGATGTCATGTTGATAGGTAGTTCTTCTTTTTTAATAATTTGCTCTTTGAATTTTCCTATCATTGAATGCTCACTTGTTCCTATTAGATATAAGTCTTCTCCTTCAATTTTGTACATCATTGCATCCATTTCTTCAAAGCTCATAACTCCTGTTACAACATCTGAACGAATCATAAATGGTGGTATAGCATATGTAAATCCATTATTTATCATGTAATCTCTTGCATAAGCAAGCATTGCTTCGTGTAATCTTGCAATATCTCCAATTAAATAATAAAATCCAACACCACTCGTTCTTCCTGCTGCCTCTTTATCTAAACCATTAAATTGTGCAATAATATCTGCATGATGAGGAATTTCATAACTTGGATTTGTAGCTTCTCCAAATCTTTGAACTTCAACATTTTTACTATCATCTTCCCCTATTGGAACTGATGCATCCATTATATTAGGTATTTTCATCATTCTTTGTTTAATTTCTTCTGAATATTCTGCTTCTTTCTTTTCGTTTTCTTCAAGTTCTTCATTTATTTTTTGAACTTTTTTCTTTACTTCTTCTGCTTCTTCTTTTTTGCCTTGTTTCATTAAGTTTCCAATTTCATTGCTTATTTGTTTTCTTTCTGCTCTTAAATTATCTCCTTTTAATTGAGCTTCTCTATTTTTCTTATCTAGTTCAATAACTTCATCAACTAAAACTAATTTATGATCTTGAAATTTTTTCTTTATATTTTCTTTTACAATTTCTGGATTTTCTCTTAAAAATTTTATATCTATCATAATTATTGCTCCTTTTATTTTATATAATTCATGTTTGTTTCTTCACATAATTTAAATCTTACAGTTTGTCCTGTTATATTATCTGGTCTATCCGATGGAATTTCACTTAAGAACATTTTCTCTGGTCTTACCCAAATTGCTCTTCCATCCTCTCTTGGATATAGCGGTTTGTATATTACTAGTCTTTCTTGTGTTTCCGAGTCAAACCCTATATTCTCAACAAAATAGTAATTTCCTTTAAAGTGACGATACACTTTACCTGTTACTGCTTCTTCCATCGTAATTCCTCCTTTATATATATATAGTTTGCATTATACAATATTTTATACAATATTTCAATAATTCAAGCATAAAAAATGGAAGAAAAATTTTCTTCCATTTTTTTATGCAATTTTTAAATAATTGAGCGAATTTCTAGGCGAACAAATGAGATAACCGGAGGCGTGCTTGTTGCACGTCGAGGATTATCGAATGCAGTTCAACAACGAAATTCGCCAATTATTTAAAAATTTTAGCAACGTCTTCTACAATATTGTAGTATCAATGCAACTACAAATAATATAAATAAAACTATAGCTAATACTATTACTGCAGCTAAAGCATCTAAAACTGCTGTACTTACTGCAGCTCCTATAATTAATCCAATTGTAAAAGCAAACGCTACAAAGAATATCGCAACTGCTGTTCCTATGCAACTTTTCTTTTTACAATCTTTATTACAATAACAATATATTTTTTGTTCTTGAGGTTCCATATTTCTCACCTCCAGTATAGCAGTTAACTTCCTGCTATACTATATTCTATGATTTCAAAAAGAAATTGTTACAAATTTCGACATATAATATAAAAGCAAATATATTAAAATAGCCGTTCCTTACTGGTCGTGCGAATTGAAGTTGTATAAAAGCAAAGCTTTTAACAACTTCATATTCTCCTTCCAAGCTGCGCGTCACTTTATTTTAATATATTTGCTTTTTGTTATTTCTCTAATCTTTCAATTTCTTTTTGTAATCTTGCAACTACAACATCTTTTCCTAGAACTTGCATTATTTCATACATATCTGGTGTGTTTGTTCTTGCTGTAAGTGCAACACGAATTGCTGTACTTACATCACCAACATGTGCTTTGTAGGCATCTGGATTTGCTTTGAATTCTTTTACTTCTTTTGCATATCCAAGTTCTCCTGCTAGTTCTTTTATTTTATCAAACCATGCTTGTTTGTCATCATTTTCATCATAGTATTTTTCTATGTATAGTGATAATATTTTTGCAATATCTTCTTTTTCATTTATTACTTGATATTCTCTGTTTTGCTCTTTTGCATAGAAATATTCATCATACATATAATCTATGTTTTCCATAACATCTGACCATTTTGCAATGTCTTTTCTTGGCTTTTTGTTTCCTCTTTCTATTCCAAATACTTTTAAAGCATATTCCTTGTTTTCAAGTAATTTACTTAGTTCTGGACTATATTTTGAAGCCCATTTAGATGATTTTTCATAAACCTCTTCAGCTGTCATTCTTGATATTACGCTTTTAGAAACATCTAGTAATTTAACCATATCAAATAAAGCACCACTTACACTCATTTTGTTTAATTGGAAATCAAATTCATTTATTGATTTATCTGGATTTGCTCTTCTCCAATTTTCAAAAGATGAATTTGCTATATTTAATAAATATTCCTTTACAGCCAATGCTGGTATTCCTTCTTCTAGGTAATAGCTTGTAGCTGCCTCTGCATCTTTTCTTTTACTAATTTTTCTTTTATTTCCATTATCATTTTTTAATAATGTTGGTGTATGTGCATATTTTGGGGCTTTAAATCCAATTTCTTGGAATAATTGTAAGTGTAATGGTACAGAAGATAACCATTCATCTCCTCTTGTTACATGTGTTGTACCCATTAAGTGGTCGTCTACAACATGTGCAAAATGATATGTTGGAAGTCCATCAGCTTTTATAATTACTATATCTTGGTCATTTTCTGGGAATTCTACATTTCCTTTTATTACATCTTTATGTTTTATTTTTCTATCTTCTCTACCAGGAGATTTAAATCTTATTATATAGTGTTCTCCATTTTTTATTTTTTCTGCAGCTTCTTCTACTGGAAGTGTTCTATATTTTGCCCAAACACCATAGTATCCTGGTCTTATTTTTGCAGCAGTTTGTTTTTCTCTTATTTCATCTAATTCTTCTTGAGAACAGAAGCATGGATACGCTTTTCCTTGCTCTATCATGTATTTAGCATAAGCTTGATAAATTTCTTTTCTCATGCTTTGTTTATATGGACCATAGTTACCTTCCCATTCTTCTTCAGTTGTCATTCCTTCATCTGGGATTATTTCAAAATCATGCATTGATTTTATTATTTGAGAAATTCCACCTTCTACTTCTCTTTTTTGGTCTGTATCTTCAACTCTTACATAAAACACACCATTTGTTTTTTTAGATGCTATTCTACCAATTAATGCTTGATATATAGTACCTATATGTACATTACCTGTTGGACTTGGTGCAACTCTTAATACCATTGCTCCTTCTGGTAAATTTCTTCTTGGATATTTTTCTTCATAATATGATATTTCCTTTACATCTGGAAATATTAAATCGGCTAAGTCTTTATAATTCATTTTTCTTCTCTCCTTTTTAATCTTTTGGTATTATAGCACATTTTTTTTATTTATTCAATTGTTTTAGAAATTTTTTAAAGCCTTTGCGTTTGCAAAGGCTCTTACATTAACAGAATAATAAATAAGCATACTGTTTTTTTACTTTATGCTACTTTTTCCTTGTAATTAACAATAGTTACTTCTGTTGATAATTCTTTTAATTGGTCAACAATTTTTTCAATATTCTCTGCTGTTTCATCATCAAAATATTGCTCTCCACATTGTGTACATACTTTTGCCGGTACACCTTTAATAATAATAATTGTTTCCTCTAAATCAACCATATAATTAACATTTTTTTCTTCTAAATTCCCTTTACATTTAAAACAATTCATTATTCTTTCCTCCTTGTTTCTAAATCTTCTTTCCATTTTGTTATATCAGGATAATATGCAGTAATCATGTGAATAGTATCTTCACTCATTCCACATACGACATGTAATAATCTATTATTTATATTATATCCTAAAATTAGGCAACTTGGATATGGAAAATCATCATAATAATATTCTATTATTTTTCCGTTATTTATTGCAGTTTTTACTTCCGATATTTTTATATTTCGTTGTTGTAGTCTATTTAAACAATGTTTTGTCCAATCTACTTTTTTCTTTAGTATATATTCTCTAATAATTTCTATGTTTAATAAGTCCATTGACATCAAACATTCTCCTTTCTTATTATAACAAATATTTTTTAATAATTCAATTTTTTTGGAATATTATTTTGAATTAAATATTGGATTAAATAATATAGATGATAATTGACATTAGAATAACATAAAATGGCATAAAATACAATATTATTTTTCGACTTTTCATCGACAAAATTCGACAAATATGGAAAATTTTACCAGTTGTATAAATTTTTAAAGCCTTTGCGTTTGCAAAGGCTTTTGTACTACTATTTTAAAAATCAGGAACAAGGTCACTTTTCAAAGTGCTACAAAACCAACGCCGAACGGAACCCGTTGCTGCCGCTGCCATAGCCAGTGCCGATATTAGAATAGAACACTCCCGCACCAGTGCCACTACTGTAACTGCCCCCGCGTATCACGAAAGGGTGAGTCGCATTTCCTAACAATACATAATCACTATCCCAAACAGTTGATGTTGTACCTGAAGTTATATTTGGATTTTCATCTGTTCCAGTATTTTTATTCCAAGCCCATGTATTTGATGTTCCATTATTGTAGGCATTGTGAAAACTGAATTTATCTGATATTTCACTTACTCCAATTCCTTTTGGTAAATTATTAAAAATTTCTCTTGTTAACAAATATCTTGCAAGTGAATGTTTTTCTTGTAAATTGTTTGCACTTGCTAAAGTTGCTGTTGGTATTGTTTCTTCATTTTCTGTTCCTTTATATACTTTTACACTATCACTTACTTTATAAGCATCCCAAAGGTCAGCATATTCACTTTTTACTTTTGTATTTTCAATATATTTTACTACACTACCTGCAACAGCAGAAGTTGATTGTCCATAAGTATTTAAGTAATTGATTCCATTGTCATAATATGCAGCAACATATTCCCAAGCACCACCATTCATATCATATATTCCTGTAACATTTCCTGTTGTACTTGCTTTTTGACTATCACTATCTGTATATCCTTTTACATTTACTCCAGCACCCTGTCCTTGTCCTGTATATAAATCATAATTCCATTTTCCACTTACATTATGTCCTGATTTATTTGTTTGTGGTACTACACCATATTTACTATAGCAAAGATATGTTACTGCACCCCATTCAGAATTTTTAAGTAAATGGCTATTTACATCTGAACTTGTTATACCATATTGAGCTTTTTGGGAGCTCGCAATTGCCATACAATAATATTGCATATTTCCTATTGTAATATCTCTCCAACTTGTTTTATTTGGTAAACTTTTTGCTATTGTTATTCCTGGTTCAACTGTTCCAAGCACTCCTGTTCCAGTACCATCTTCATTATTTCTATTTCCTACTGCAACTCCACTAGAATTTGTTCCACTTGCTTCAAACTTTGCTACCCATATTCCTTCTAATTCTTTATCTCCCAAAGTAAAAGCTGGATGAACTATTGGTGTTTGGCTTGTGTTTACTCCTTCTGTTTCTTTTGCGAATTCTTTTCCTGTATATGTTCTATTTGTGCTTTTATTTAAAAATGTTACATCAATTGTTCCTTTTGTTGTTTGAGAATTTGCTGGCATTTTGTAAGCATATCTTGGTATCCACACATACATTGAGCCTAATTGATTTTCTTGAACCACTTGTCCTACTTGAACTGTATCTGCTTTATATGTTCCATCACTTAACATTATATTTGCCCAAAGTTTATGGTCGTAGCTAAACCAATCTATATCATTTTTATCACAAACAACCCAATTACTAGGTGTATCTCCACTTCCTTCAACCCATTTTATAGGTATCATTCCATCAGTTAATTTTGGTGAATTTGCGTCTTTACTAAATTTTTTTATTACATGAGCACTTTCATTACCTGCAGCATCTTTTACATATATATCATATTTACCATTTTCTTTAATAACAAAATAATCATCTTGCGTAGTATTATAAGAAGTAGCCGTCTCTTGTCCATCTTTTACAATTCCATAATATATAGTTCCTTTATTTACATTGTTAGCATTATATTTAGTTGCAATATTTATTTTAGCAGATTTACCATTTTCTAGTCTTATTCCAGTAACGTTAATAGTGGGACTTGCTGGTGTTGGAGTTTGGTATCCAACATTGTAAATAGCATCAATTCCATTTTCGCCATCTAAGCTATCTATTGTGTAATACATTTTATTTTTATATTTTAGACCTAAATAGCTTACAACTTTTCTATCTTGTACATTTACTAAAACATCTTGTTCAACGCCTTCTATACCTAAAGCTGATTTTTGACTACTTTCTAAAAGATAGAAATGGTCTTG
>Ga0129311_1002403_pt1 | contig 11373 bp, 11 predicted proteins | sample Go1ome_FD_94435 | JGI IMG/M metagenome (GOLD analysis project Ga0129311, IMG submission 94435) | Western lowland gorrila individual fecal microbial communities from Wisconsin, USA - Go1022B metagenome | ecosystem: Host-associated > Mammals > Digestive system > Large intestine > Fecal | place... | reverse complement strand
TCTGCGCCCCATACCCATCTTGCGAGCGGCTTATAGCCAAGCTCTTTTGCTTTATCTGCGCTCATCATCAAGACGAATGCAGCGCCATCATTTCTGCCGGATGCGTTGCCTGCTGTCGTAACGCCGCCTTCATTGACTGCTCTTAACTTTGCAAGTCCTTCTAAGGTTGTATTTGCTCTCGGATGCTCGTCAGTGTCGATAATAACCGGATCTGCCTTCTTGGAATATTTGACTTCGACCGGAAGGATTTCATCCTTAAAATATCCTTTTTCCATAGCGGCAGCTGCTCTCTGCTGTGATCTTAAGGAAAAAGCATCGCATTCTTCTCTGCTGATGTTCCACATCTTAGCCATACGGTCGGAAACTTCAATCATGCTGATTGCGTCTTCCTTGACCGGGCTCAGTGCCCAAGGAACTGCTGCCGGTGCAATATCTTTATATGGTTCAATGGAGGTCGGAAACTTTACATATGCCTGGCTGTAAGTTTCTGCGCCGCCTACAACTGCGGTGTCAATCATACCTTCGCCGATCTGAAGCGCTGCTGCGTTGATCGCTGCGATGGCAGAACCACACTGCATTTCGATAAAGGTCGCGGAGGTGTCGTAAGGTAATCCGGCTGTTAATGCCGAGTATCTTGCGAAGTTGTTGGATGCGATATCTCCGAATGCGCTGCCTGCAAAGACCGCATCAACCTTTCCTTTCTCAAGGATCTTCGTTTTTTCGCAAAGTCCTTTGATGGTTGTTCCTGCGAGCTGTGTGGCTGTCATGTTTCTGAAACCGCCACCCATACGTCCAAATGCTGTACGCATACCGTCTACGATAACTACTTCTCTCATCGCTATTCATGTCCTTTCTTTTCTGGTTGTTCATAACTTGTACGATTGATGCCACCATATATAGCAAAAGGCATGCCATTTTACGCCAAGAATTTACGAAAATCGTTTTTTATTTATCAAATTTGTTCAAATTTCAATGTTTTTTGTGAAGATATTTTTTTTATGTTATGTACACTGCGTGAGTGAAACGTGATATTTTTTATTTTCGTCTATTTTTTGTACTAATTTTATGTCTATTTTTTATGCATAATGTTTATTTTATGTACGAATTGAGGTATAATAAATGAAATGTATACTTTTTGTTCAATTTTAAAGAGATGATGGTTGACTTTCCGATAGCAACCGTCTATAATTTGTATATCAAAGATTTTCGGCATTGCGCGATCGCAAACCGAAAAACATTTCAAAAGCATTCAGACGCTTAACATACAAGAAGGGGTATCATGGCTTTTAACAACAAAAAGAACTTTCAATCTGATGACAAACTGGCGCTTACTGAAAAGTTCATTGAAAACCTGGGCGCGAACGTTTTCGTTGCCGACAAAACCGGAGACGTCATTTTTGCAAATCAAAACAGCGCGGACACCTATCAATGCACCCTAGATGAGCTTTTTGAGTTTAACGCTTTTACCATGCAGGAGAAGGGTTATACCGACCGTCAGCCCGCTGTCAAGGAAGTGTTGTTAAAGAAGAAAGAAATCAAACGCTATATCAAAACCGGCAAGGATGTCGGCATGATCATCAGCTGCAAGCCGATTTTTGATGAAAACGGCGATGTAGAATATGCTGTAGCCACCAGTTATCGAGAGGAAAATTTTCTCTATTTGCTGAATCAGGTCGATAAGCAGAAACGTAAATTGCAGGAAACTGTCGCTTATTTGAACAAGCTCGGACAAAAACCATTCTTCATCGCGTCTTCCAACGAAAAGATGAAGCAAATGTATGCCTTGGCGCAAAAATCGGCCTCGATGGACAGTGCCGTTATGATTTATGGAGCTTCCGGAACCGGCAAAGAGGTGCTCGCGAACTACATCCACTCCATTTCCACTCGCCAAAATGAACCGTTCATTCCGGTAAACTGTGCTGCGATTCCGACAGAACTGATGGAATCCGAGTTCTTCGGCTATGAAAAAGGCTCATTTACCGGAGCCAGTGAAAATGGTCGCATGGGTCTTTTCGAAGCAGCATCCGACGGCACCTTGTTTTTGGATGAAATCGGCGAATTGACACTGCCGATGCAGTCCAAATTACTGCGTGTACTGGAATCTGGCGAGTATAAACGCATTGGTTCCAATAAAATTTCCACAACCAATGCCCGCATTATCGGCGCAACCAACAAGGATTTGTGGAAACTCGTACAAGACGGAGGTTTTCGCAAAGACTTATACTACAGGTTGAACGTCATCCCGCTGCACTTGCCGCCGCTATGTGAACGCCGTGAAGACATTCTTCCTTTGGCCTATGCTTTTTTGAATAAATTCAACACCAAAATGGGAACAAAAAAAGTCTTCTCTGAAGATGCCTGCGATTTCATGCAGTCCTACTCTTGGCCAGGCAATATCCGAGAACTTAAAAATTTCGTAGAGCGTTTGATGGTCATTTCGACCGGCACGATTCTGAATCTTACAAAGGAATACATGTCCATTTTTGATACCGAAACCTTCGGACAAGATTTCGATGTAAATACTCTTGAGCATTCAGAAACTGCAAGCCTACCCGATGAGGATGCCGCCGAAACTGGTTCGTACAAAATGATGCGGATTGATTACTCCCTTCCATACAAAGAAGCACTTCGCCGTTTTGAGCAGGAATACACAGGGCATGTCCTAAAAGAATGCGGCGGCAACATATCAAAGGCTGCAAAAGTGTTGAAAATGCAGCGTTCTAGCCTGTATAACATCTTAAACCGTGCCCAAACTATAGAAAAATAAACGGAGAAACAAGAAATGGAAAGATTACCGGACAGACCCGATGCAATGCGTGACAAATCACCCGCAACAAATACAGATGCAGGTAATACAAAAAAACAGTCCAAAAAGGATAAGTTCAAAACTTACAGTTTTTTAATTTTAATTGTTGTTCTGCTTTTTATCCTAATGCAAAAAAATGAAGTACCGCTCGATCATATTACTGTGAATTACTGTCGCTACGATGAGGCTCGAACCTCCTATTTTGTGGCTGGCGCCTTACTTGAAGACGAAAAATTTGCAAAAGCCCAGGTTATTTTTAACGAAGAAAGCGGTATCGCTGAGATTACGCTTTATGAATACACTACCCCAACTTTTTTGGGAACGCGCAATTTTGTAGCAATGATTGATACCACTACGGCAGACATCAAAGAGATTTGGCTAAAGACAGAAACAGGCAAGCTGCAGGTAAAGTGATTTACCGCAGCTTGCTTTTTTGCAGGATCACACGGTCACAGCGGTCGACGACGTCCTGTGACGGCGCCATCACATAGAAGAACACACTGCTCTCCCATTCCGCAAAGTAACGGGCGTAGACTCTGCCGCGCATGTTGACCGGGGCGAACGGATCATCAGAATACGCATCGTATTTAGGCGTTCCGTACTGCAGATAGGACTGCCGGAAGCCGTTCGCGCGGTGAAAAGCGCCGCTGACTGTCAGGTCGGCATCCACGCAGCTCCAGCCGTCATAGCCTAAAAAGCCATCCACAGTTTGCACTTCCCGAACTGTCCAGTCAAACTGCATATCCTGCGCGCGAAGACCAAAGTCACGCAGCACAAGCTGTTCGAAATCATACTGCGGCACCAATCCTGTTTTGGCAAGATCGAGGCTGTCGTCCGCGCGAAAGCCGAACGGCGGCCGCGCTCTGCTTGAAACCTTACCTCCGGCAGCAGCGCCTTCCTGCCGTTCAGTACCCGATACGTCCGCGGTATCTGCCAGGGAAGTGTCGCCTGTTTCCGATAGGTCCGCGGTATCTGTCACCAAATAAGCACCATAGAACGCATTGTAATAAGACGATGTTGAATCGTATAAGCGGCTGCAGCCTTTGCCCCGACGCAGATCGAAGGCAGGGAAATTGTATAAGATCGTCAATTCGCGATTGGCTTCCCCTATAAAGCGACAGAAGCTTTCGGCGGAAGGATTGAAGGTCATCACAAACGGATACCAGTCCGCCTCCGATGTCGCGCCGCCGCCCGGAATTGAAAGTTCGATTCCTTTCTCTTCCATAATGCTTTGTCGTTCGTGCACGCCGCTGTAAACGGACATGACGCTAAGGCTCACTAGATACTTCGAAAACGGTGACAGCGCAAAAACGACCAGCAGCACGGCGGCTGCGGCAAGAACCATCAGTTTTATTTTTGCCTTTGGTTTTCTCTTTTTCGGTTTTCTCGTACGCATATTTCTTTTCATCCCTTGCGCTTTTTCGCAGTGTCCGCTATAATTTTCCTATCATCTTCAGAAAGGATTTTAGATTCATGAATATTTGCATTTATGGGGCAAGCAGCCCTGATATCGATAAAAGCTATTTCGCGCCGGTGGAGGCGCTCGGCCGCGCCATGGTTCAAAAAGGCTTTGGTCTGGTCTTCGGCGGCGGCGCGCAGGGCCTGATGGGCGCGGCGGTACGCGGCGTGATCGCCGAGGGCGGCTACAGTCTGGGGATCGCCCCGAAATTTTTTGACAAGCCCGGTATCCTTCAAAAGGACTGCAGTGAGTTCCTCTATCCGGAAACCATGCGTGAGCGCAAGCAGCTCATGGAGGAACGCGCTGATGCTTTCATTGTGCTGCCCGGCGGCATCGGCACATTTGAGGAATTTTTCGAAATCCTCACATTGAAGCAGCTCGGCCGCATCAACAAACCGATCATGCTTTTTAACTTAAACGGCTACTATGATCCGCTGCTCCGGCTTCTGGAGGAAACCATCGCGCAGGGCTTCATGAAGCCGGCATGCCGCAGGCTGTACGCCGCGTTTGACAGCATAGACGAAATGCTCGCCGCAATACAAAAGGAGCTCGCAGAGCCCCTCGATCTTACCGGTCTAAAAAATATCTGACCACTTCGCCTGCGATCATCAGACCTGCCGCTGACGGCACAAAACTGATGCTTGCAGGCGTTCTCATACCTGTCTTCACCGGCTCTTCTTCCGAATAGAGTACTTTGACCCCTCGGACTCCGCGTTTTTTGAGTTCCTTACGGATGACTTTTGCCAACGGGCAAACTTTTGTTTTCTCAATATCCGCGATCTGAAACAAGCCCGGATCGAGTTTGTTCCCGGTGCCCATGGACGAAAGGATCGGCACGCCGGCTTCTTTAGCCCGACAGATCAGATCGATCTTTGCCGTCACATTGTCGATCGCGTCCACGATATAATCGTAATCTCCAAAGCTGAATTCCGAGGCTTTTTCCGGCAGATAAAAGCACTGCATCGGTTTGACCCTGACCTGCGGGTTGATTGACCGCATGCGTGCCGCGCAGACCTCCACCTTCGGCTGACCGACCGTGTCACGCGTCGCAATGATCTGCCGGTTGAGGTTGGTGATATCCACCACATCTTTGTCAACAATGTCGATCTGTCCGACTCCCGCGCGCACCAAGGCCTCGCAGACATAGCCGCCGACGCCGCCGACGCCGAACACCAGCACCTTCGCATCATGTAGCCGCTGCAGAGCCTCTGCGCCGATCAGCCTGCGCGTACGCTGAAACTGATCGGCAGGTTCCTCAGGTGCAGGTTCTTCGTCCGCAGCCTCTTGCCCCGCTTCTAACGCTTGCTCTGCTTCTATTTTATCGTTCTGCTTCTCTTCTGTCTCTCTCATCCTGTCTCAACTTTCCGAAAATATCATAGATTACACTGCTATTATAGCCCAGACCTGCCAGCCTACGCCCGACGCGCGCAAGAAACCGGTCGTCAACCGTTTTGCCGTCATCCCACTGATTCCGCAGCATTTTACGCCCGACTGCAAGCGCTGCGGCGTGGTCATCCACAGTCCTGCCCTCATCCTCTGCCTCTTCTGCGCGCAGATCCTCGATCACATTTCGCGCGGTTTCTGCAGAGATCCCTTTCTGCGCAAGTTCCCGCACGATCCGCGCATCGGCCTTTCCCCGGGCTTTCGCATAGAGAAAGTATTCCCGGCAATAGCGTTCATCATGCAGATACCCATAGCTTTTCAGTTCCGCGATCGCCGCTTCGATCTCGTCTGTCGGATACTCCGCGCTGCGCAGAAAGTCTCGGATCTCCTGCTCCGTCCGCATGCGCGCGGACAGTTTGCGCATCGCTGCCTCAAATGCGGGACATCTGTGCCTTTCTGTCGTTTTTTCTTCCATCGATATGCTCCTCTCATGCGCTGCACGGCCTGCTCCGCCCCGCCTGCCGCATCAGCCGAAAAACTCGATATCGTCTTCTTCCCTACCGGTGCAGTAAGTGCAAATAATGTCGTCGGCAATCGGAAGGTCCTTGAGGAATCCCTCTTCGACCCAATCAATCAGTCTGCCGTTTGCGTCCACAAATGGCGGCTTCTTCCCGTAGAATCCCTCTCCGGTAAACTTGCCGAAGGCCTCCCGTCTGACCCAGAGGCGGAAGAATCCGCTCATGCCATAGGTTCTGATATATTCCTGCTCGTCCGGTGAAAAGTATCTCCGCGCGATCTGCTCATATTTGCAGTCCGTCACGCGCTGCAAATCGATGCCGCATTCTTCCGGACCGACGATGGCGATCCACAGATTGTCGCTGTGTGAAACATTGCAGTAGACCGGTTCCTCCGTACCGTAGATATAGGGCTTGCCCTTCTCCGCGCGCTCGACGGTAACGTCTGCATATCCGATGTCGTGCGTGCCGCAGTAGGCAATCACTGCGTCTGTCATCAAATTTTCCCGCAAATCCGAAGAACTCAAATCCCCTTCATAAATGTAAATGCTGTACTTCATTTTTCTCACCCTTTCGTTTTTGTAAGCAGATTCCTGCTGCTATCAGCTTGGATCAAAACGCGCACAGCAGAATCTTAGATTTCTATGCATACATGGCGCTCGCCCATGAGTGCCACTTCGCAAGGTGCTTTTGTCGTGATTCCGGAAATATCGCTATGCGATATTTCCAACATAATGAGCAAAATGGGACGCCTTGCGGCGTCCCTTCTATGCTTTTGCTTTTTCTTTTTCTTTGAGACGCTCCAAAACTCTCTGATAACCATCCGCGCCGTAAATCAGGCACTTATTGATTCGGCTGATTGTCGCGGTAGAGGCGTTGGTAATCGCTTCGATCTCACTGTAGGTTTTCTTTTCGGAAAGCAGCTTTGCGACCTGCAGGCGCTGCGCGATCGCGTGAAGCTCATTGATCGTGCAGATGTCCTCAAAAAAACGGTAGCAGTCTTCTAAATCCCGCAGAGTCAATACTGCTTCAAACAATTCATCGATATCTTCTTTTTTAAACTTCGATTCGTAGGCCATTTTTGTCTCCTTTTTTCGCGGGTTTTAACAGCCGCGGCATTGTCTCTCCGTTTTTACGCTCCATTAACTTTGCAAAGCTTTACCGTATAAAAGTATTATACCGCTTTTTTTTATTTTCGTCAAATCAAACTTTCTCAAAAAAATCCTACTGTATAATATCCTCCGTCAAAAACTGCAGCTGTTTGCGTCCCTGCCAGGTTCGGCATTCAAGACTGCCGATGACGGCGTCCGCATAGCCGCCTCGCAGTAAATCCATATAAGACTCTGCCTTGTTGAACAGCACGCAGGCAATTTCGCAGCCGCTGCGATCCGTCATCGAAAACCCCACGTGCCTGCCCTCCGTTCCGAGCGGGCGAATACGGCTGATTCGCGCATTTCGCACGCACAGCAGCGGTTTCGGATTTTGATTGCCGAACGGCGCGAGCAGTTCCAGTTCTTCCGCGAAAGGAATCGTCAGCGCGCTGCAGGGCAGTTCCAGGTCTATATCATAATGCGTTTCAAAAAGCTGCGGATTTTTTGCAAGCAGTTCCGTCATATCAGCAAGCAAGCCTGCTCGCAGCGTTTCAAAATTCTCTGCCGGCATCAGGAAGCCGCAGGCGCCCGCGTGACCGCCGAATTTTTCAAACAGATGCTCGTGATGCTTGAGCAGCGCGTAGAGATTCACACCCTCTATGCTTCGGCCGGTACCCTTGAGATATTGCTTCTCCTCACCGGACGGCGTCACAATCACCGTCGGTCGATGGTAGGTTTCTTTTATCTTTCCGGCAACAATGCCCGCGATTCCTTCATGCGCGTGCTCGGAACGAATTAAAATAAAATCTTCCACTGAAAGTTCCGCTGTACAGGCTTCAAAGGTTTCCTGCTGCAGACGTCTGCGTTCCTTATTCTTGCGAAGCAGGTCCTCCACAATCGTCGGCACCTCCGGATCGCCCTCTGCAGCCGTCAGCAGACGGACAGCCGGATAGGCATCCTCCATGCGGCCCGTCGCATTGAGATGCGGCACAATCACATAGCTGATATTTTCCGATGAGATCTCTCCCGGACTCAGCCCCGCTCCTTCGGCGAGTTTACGCAGCCCATAGCGGCTGCCGCTGTTAATCATCTGCATCCCGTATTTGCAGATTGTTCGATTTTCATCCAGCAGCGGCATGATGTCACCCATCGTGCCAATCGCAGCTAAATCCAGCACCTCGCTGAGCACATGCTTTGGCAGACCGCAGCGTTTTTGCAGCAGCTGCGCCATCTTAAAGGCGACCCCGCAGCCGCAGAGCTCGCGGAACGGATAAGCGGAATCCGCGCGTTTGGGGTTGACAAGCAGGCAATCCGCCATGCGATCCGTAATCGTATGATGATCGGTTACCAGAATCGAAAGACCCAGCTCCTTCGCGTAGCGCACTTCCTCCGCGGACACGCTGCCGCAGTCCACCGTAATCACCGCCTGATAGCCGCGCTCCGCAATCTGGTGAAGCGCGTCCCGATTCAGACCGTAGCCCTCTTCAAAGCGCGATGGAATATAGTAGCCCAGGCGTTCCTGCGGCAGCAGATGCCGCAGAACCTGCAGCATCAGGCTGGTCGAGGTGATGCCGTCTGCGTCGTAATCGCCGTAGATGCAGATGCGCGAGCCCTTCTCGATTTCCCGCAATATAAAATCCACCCCCGCGTCCGCGTCTGCGAGCAGGGAAGGTGGATAGGTTCTGCGCGGCTTCGGCGAGAGAAATTCTGCGATCTCCTCCTCGTCCGAAATGCCGCGTTTTTTTAATAAGTCAATCAGTGTATTTGTCAGCTGCATAGCTTCCTTTCCTCCGGAAATGATTTAGAAGTAACTCATCGGATCAACATAAGCGCCGTCCTTACGCACTTCAAAATGCAGATGCGGTCCCGTTGACCTGCCGGTCGATCCAACCTTGGCAATCACATCTCCGCGTTTGACCACCGCACCGTTGCTCACGCAGAGCCTCGAAGCGTGACCATAGAGCGTAACAATGCCGCCGCCATGGTCGATCATCACGCAGTTGCCGTAGCCGCCATAGGTCGTCGCCATGATAACCTTACCGGAAGCGGCTGCCAGAATATCCTTGCCGCTGGAGGCGCCGATATCAACGCCGGTATGATATTTCCATGTCTTTAAGATCGGATGCAGACGATTGCCGAAGGAAGATGTGATATAGTGGCTGGATGGACAAGGCCATGTGAATTCTCCACCCACATAAGGACTGCTCTTATCCATCAGCTTGACGATTTCGGCGGTCAACCTGTCTGCCTCTGCCTGCAGCTCGTCCTCCTGCTTTTCCAGTTCCTTCTTCTTGGCGTCAAGCTTCACCTTTTCGGCAGCCATGTCCTGCTTCTGCTGCGCGAGCTCCGCCTTTTTGGTTTTGAGATCCGCTTTGATCTTTTGCAGCGCCTCATGCTCTTTTTTGAGCGTTTCCAGCACTTCTATATCGTTTTGGTATATCTTTTGGATCATGCCGATATTGGAAACAAACTCCGAAATGCTGTTGGAGCCGAGCAGCACGTCGATGAAGCCGACAGAGCCGTTCTTGTACATCACCTTCAGCCTTTGGTTGAGATTGTTTTCCTGGGATTGCATTTCCTTTTCTTTTTTTTGAATCTTTGTTTCCGTCTGCGTGATCTCGTTCGTGGTCCTGCTGATTTTCGCGTTCAAGGCATCAACATCGCTCTGCAGGGACTTGATATCCTTGGAAAGCTGGCTCATCTGCTTGCTCAGCTCGTCCTGCGCGCTTTCCACATCGTCCAAATTGCTCCGCAGATCACTCTCGGTTGCCGCGAAAGCGAAAACACTGCTGAGCATACTGATGGTGAAGATCACTGTGATTGTCAGAATGAAAGATTTTTTATTATGTAACTTCATCTCGTTGCCCCTTTGTACCTCTTTATCTATGTCGCATCACGCACCGGTTCTGCCGCGCGGCAGCTTATCGCGCGGTGCCATGACCTTTTAATCCCGCCGCATGGTACCATGCGCCTCTCGTGACATGCTGATTCCGCCATACGCCCTGTCTCCCGACGCAGCAGCCTAGGTGTCCAGGAATTTTCTCATGGAAATAATGCTGCCCCACGCGCCGATGCTGGTTCCGAGCGCCAAAAAAATTACGACCAGATTCTTCGTCATATAACTGACCGCGATCAGCGGGCAAGATACGATTGCCAGAATCTGCGTACCGACCGCGTCAATCATGCGATCATAAATCAAGGCAATACAAGCAGTTGACAAGAGGGCTGCCAGTACGCCGATGATGATGCCTTCCGCAAGGAAAGGCCCGCGGATAAACCAGTTGGTCGCGCCGACGTATTTCATAATGGCAATTTCTTTCGCGCGCGCGAATACCGTCAGCTTGACGGTATTGGATACGACCACGACCGATACGACGACCAAAAATCCCATGATGATCAGCGCTCCGATCTGCAGGAAGTTCGTAATTTTTGTCAGCTTTTCCACAGTTTCCCGATAATACTGCACATCGTCGATGCCGTTCAGCGTACCCGCGTAAGTCGCGATACTACCCGCGTTTTCCAAAGAGTCCACACTGATCAGAATCGATGCCGGAAGCGGATTGCTGCCGAGAGAATCCAAAAGATAGCCGCTCTCGCCCCAACGTTCCTTCATAATTTCAAGTGCTTCGGCCTTGCCGCGGTATTGCACCTCTGTGACGCCCGGCTGTGCGCTGATCTGTTCCATCAGCTTCTCGGCATCCGCTTTCGAGGTGTCATCCAAAAGGAATACTTCCACCTGATCGTAGTCCTGTTTGACCACCTCGGTGAAAAGATTGATGTTAACGGTAATTACAAAAAACAGTCCGAGAATCAGCAGCATCGCCAAAATCGAAAAAATTGACGCCAGACTCATACCACGGTTTCTAAAAATCTGCAGGAAGCCCTGCTTGATGTTATATAATAAACTGCTCAATCCCGCACCCCTCCTTTCGCGTAGCCGTATTGTCCGGCAGAATCTCTGACGATCCTGCCTTTTTCGATCGCAATGACACGTTTCTGCATTTGATCTACAATATCTTTGGCATGCGTGACCATGACAATGGTCGTGCCGCGCAGATTGATCTGATCCAAAAGGTCCATGATCTCCCATGCGGTATGCGGGTCAAGGTTTCCGGTCGG
>Ga0129311_1002401_pt1 | contig 11379 bp, 8 predicted proteins | sample Go1ome_FD_94435 | JGI IMG/M metagenome (GOLD analysis project Ga0129311, IMG submission 94435) | Western lowland gorrila individual fecal microbial communities from Wisconsin, USA - Go1022B metagenome | ecosystem: Host-associated > Mammals > Digestive system > Large intestine > Fecal | place... | reverse complement strand
GCAAGACCAGTTTCGTAAGCACCCACAGCGCTGCTGACGCGATGGAAGCCGCGGTCAAATACGCGGGAGCGTCTCTTCGCAAGGACTCCGTTGACGAGCGCATCAGCAAGGACGTCAAGAACGGCACCGGGTCGGTAATCGACGACATAGCGGCCATCAAAACCGCATACGGCAGCGCCTGGCCCGAACTGAAAGCGAGTTCCGAAGAGCTCGCGCGCATAAAGGACAGCGACTCCGACGGAATTCCCGACTGGTTCGAAGACCAGTTCAAACTGAACAAGAACAGAGCTTCTGACGCCTCCAGCGTAACTCTCGACAAAAAAGGGCGCTACACCAACCTTGAGATGTACCTGCACTATCTTGTGCGCGAGATAACCGCCGCCCAGACAGCCGGTGGCGAATACGTAAAATTATGAGAAAAACACTCACTATCTGCACCCTGCTGCTGACACTCGCAGCCTGCTCCCCGAAACCTTACTCAGTCCGTATGCTGCAAAGCGAAATGCAGCGCTGCCCCAAAGCAAGCTATCTCGACGGACGCGAAGGACAGCTGAAATGGAACTACACCACCGGACTGGAACTGATGAGTTTCCTGGACGCGGCAAGTGCATACGGCCTGGACGATGCCCGGGACTACGTAAAGGAATGGGCGGACGCGATGATTGATGAAAACGGCGACATCGTTTCATATAAAAAAGAAAAATTCAATGTGGACCACATCTGCCCGGGACGCATCTACCTTCCCCTCTACAGGCAGGCTGTCTCTGACGGAAACAGCGAAGAGGCTGCAAAGTACCGCGCCGTGCTCGACATTCTGCGCGACCAGGTAAAGGACCAGCCCCGCACGGAGGCCGGAGCGTTCTGGCACAAGGCGATATACCCCTACCAGCTGTGGCTGGACGGACTGTATATGGCACTCCCCTTCTACGCCGAATACACCGCCGAGTTCGAGGCCGACAAGGCCAAGGCCGACAGCTGCTACGCGGATATAGTGCACGAATTCGAGGTGGCTGCCGAAAAGACCTACGACCCTGCAACCGGACTTTTCCGCCACGCCTGGGACGAGAGCCGCTCGATGTTCTGGGCCGACCCGGAAACCGGACAATCCAGACACGCCTGGGGCAGGGCCGACGGCTGGTACGCCATGGCGCTGGCCGAAGTGCTTTCCGTCATCCCCGAGGAACATCCCGGACGCCGGACTCTCATCAGCCAGCTGGAATACCTGCTGAATGCCGTGAAACCTTACGCTGACCCAGAAACGGGAATGTGGTATCAGGTGCTCGACTGCCCCGGAAGAGAGGGCAACTATCTCGAAGCCACCTGCTCGATAATGTTCGTCTATGCCGCGCTGAAAGGCGTGAACAGGGGCTGGCTGGACGCGGCGGAGTGGGAGGAATACGCAAAGGAATCCTATAAACGCTTCATAAAGGCTTTCATCCGCGAAAATGCCGACGGGACAATTTCGATGACCTCCTGCTGCGCTGTCGGAGGTCTCGGAGGCAAACAGATGCGCTCCGGAGACTTCGACTACTACCTGAGCGAACCCGTCATCGAGAATGACTGCAAGGGCGTAGGACCTTTCATCTGGGCCTCCATCGAATACGAGAAAATGAAATAAAAATACAATCGTTTGTATTTTCTGAAATATTTCGTAACTTTGCCCTGCGATGGGTAAGGTTACGATTTCTCATATCGCTGATGCTTTGGGCATTACGCCCTCGACGGTTTCCCGGGCACTCACCGGGAGCCCGAGGGTGAAGGCCGAGACCCGCCTGAAAGTCGAGCAAGTCGCCGAAAAGATGGGCTACGAGCGCAACGAAATGGCGTCGAACCTGCGCCGCGGCACCGCCCAGACCGTCGGCATCATCGTCCCCAGAATCAACCGCCAGTTTTTCGGAAGCGTCATCAGCGGCGCGGAATCCGTCCTGAACGCAGCCGGGTACACCGTCATCGTCAGCCAGACGCACGAAAGTCTTGAAAACGAGATCTCAGCGCTCCGCACCATGCGCCGCAACCAGGTCGCAGCCGTGCTGCTCTCGCACAACATCGAGTCTACAGACGGGGCCTACGTGCGCGAGATACTCGGCGAAAACATACACCTCGTACAGTTCGACCGCGTGTATGACGACCTGCCGGGGGCGAAAATCGTAAACGACAACTACGCAGGGGCCTTCGAGGCCACCCTCCACCTCGCCGCGCAGGGCTACAGGCGCATCGGCACCATCGCGGGGCACATGAGCTGCAGCCATTACCGCGAAAGGCTCAGAGGCTGGCGGGACGCGCTCGAAAAAGCCGGGCTCGAGTATGACGGCAGGCTCGTGTTCGAGGACAGCATTCTTCGCGAAACGGGGCACGACTCCGCCCTCAAGGCAATTGCGGAAGGCTGTGACGCGCTCTACTGCGCCGGGGACTTCTCCGCCCTCGGAGCGATCGAGGCCGCCCGCGAAAAAGGGCTGGACGTTCCTGAAGACTTAGGCGTCGTCGGAACCGCAAACGAGAACTTCACCTCCCTCATGTCCCCCGCCCTGAGCACGCTGGAAATGAGCCCGAAAGAAATCGGTGCCGCAGCTGCGGAAGCGTTCCTGAACGGAAGCGAGGACACCCGCACAATTCCAATGCAACTTATTCAAAGACAATCTTCAATAAAAACTAAAAAATCATGACAAATCCTTTTTCTCTTGAAGGCAAGAATGCCTGGATCACCGGTGCCTCATACGGTATCGGCTTCAACATTGCAAAAGCTTTCGTAGCTGCAGGTATCAAGACCATCATCTTCAACGACCGCAACGAGGAGGCTCTCGAGCGCGGACTCGCCAACTACAAGGAGGCCGGAATCGAGAACGTCAAGGGCTACGTCTGCGACGTTACCGACGAGGTGGCAATCAAGGCTCTCGTCAAGAAAATCCACGAGGAAGTGGGCCAGATCGACATCCTCGTAAACAACGCAGGCATCATCAAGCGCATTCCCATGCACGAGATGGAGCGCAAGGAATTCCAGCAGGTCATCGACATCGACCTCGTCGCTCCGTTCATTGTCTCCTCCGCAGTTCTCCCCGAAATGATGGAGCGCCGCGAGGGCAAGATCATCAACATCTGCTCGATGATGTCCGAACTCGGACGCGAGACCGTTTCCGCATACGCAGCCGCAAAGGGCGGACTCAAGATGCTGACCCGCAACATCTGCTCCGAGTACGGCGAGTACAACATCCAGTGCAACGGTATCGGACCCGGCTACATCGCCACTCCCCAGACCGCACCCCTGCGCGAAAAGCAGCCTGACGGAAGCCGTCATCCTTTCGACAGCTTCATCTGCGCGAAGACTCCCGCCGGACGCTGGCTCGAACCCGAGGAACTCGGAGGACCCGCAGTATTCCTCGCTTCCCACGCTTCGGACGCTGTCAACGGCCACATCCTCTATGTTGACGGAGGCATCCTCGCATACATCGGCAAACAGCCCCAGTAATAACCGTTTACACTGACACGAGATATGAAAATCAACTGCACAGTAAGACAGGCGTCCGGCAACGTCGACGCCAAGCACTATGACACCGAGCGCATCCGTCAGGAGTACCTGGTAGAGAACGTGATGGTAGCCGATGAGATCAATATGGTCTATTCGATGTTCGACAGGATCATCACCGGAGGCGCAGTCCCCGTCAAGGAGGCTCTCAAGCTCGAAGCTCCCGAAATTCTCCGCGCCGACTACTTCACCCAGAGGCGCGAGCTCGGTATCTTCAACGTCGGCGGCGCGGGAACCGTTGTCGTAGGCGACGAGGAGTACCACCTCGAATACAAGGAAGCCCTCTACGTGGGCCGCGGCGACAGGCACGTCACCTTCAAGAGCGACGACGCCTCCAAGCCCGCGCACTTCTACTTCTGCTCCGCAACCGCCCACAAGGAGACCGGAGTCAAGAAGGTCAGCAAGAAAGACGCGGTCGTCATGCACTGCGGCAGCCTCGAAGAAGCCAACGAGAGGACCATCAACCGTCTGCTCGTCAAGGAGGTCGTTCCCTGCTGCCAGCTGCAGATGGGTATGACGGAGCTTGCTCCCGGTTCGACCTGGAACACCATGCCCGCACACACCCACAACCGCAGAATGGAGGTCTACTTCTACTTCGAAGTTCCCGAGGATGCGGCGGTCTGCCACTTCATGGGCGAGCCCCAGGAGACCCGCCATATCTGGATGCACAACGAGCAGAGCGTCATCTCCCCGCAGTGGAGCATCCACTCCGCATGCGCGACCCGCAACTACACCTTCATCTGGGGCATGTGCGGCGAGAACGACGACTACAACGATATGGACTGGTGCGCGACCAAAGATCTTAAGTAATTATGAAAAAGTTAATTGCACTTACAGTAGCGGCGCTTTCTCTGCTCTGCGGATGCCAGCAGAGCAAGGAGGCACGCGTCTACGCCAGCTTCGTTCCCGAGCGCTATGACGACTTCGTATTCGAGAACAACCTCATCGCAGGCCGTTTCTACGGAGCCGGACTCGAAAACTGCGGCAGGGGCCAGCTGACCTCCCCCGGTATCGACGCCTGGGTCAAGCTTCCCGGCGCTCTCGTGTGCGAGCAGAGGTATATCGACGATCTGCAGAACGGAAAGTCCTACCATAAGGACTGGGGCAACGGAAAGGACTGCTACAAGGTCTCCCGCACCCTCGGCGCAGGCGCTTCTTCCGTCCTTATCGACGGCAAGCTCGAAATGCCTGAGACCAACTACCGTTCATGGGAGATTCTCGAAAACGGTCCTGAAAAGGTCGTATTCGTGCTGAACTACCCTGAATGGGAGGTCGCAGGCGAGAAGATTTCCCTCTCCAAGAAAGTCACGGTCGTTCCCGACACTTATTTCTGCAAGGTCGAGGACACCTACACTTTCAGCGGAGAACTCGGAGACACTCTCCCTGTCGCAGCCGGCGTCAACCGTCACCCCGCCCAAAACACCGTGGTCGAGGAGATTTCCGAAACTGACCGCTACGCTATCTGGGAGCACGCTTCCGATACCGGAGCGGAACCCGAGGACGGAATGCTCGGCGTGGCCGTGTATGTACCCGGCGGCGAGAAGAGCTGCCTGACCGAGGACGAAGTCCACGGACTCGTCATCAAGCAGGTCAAGTCCGGCGAGCCTTTCGAATACTACTTCGGAAGCTGCTGGTCCAAGGGCAATCTGAAGACCGCCCAGGACTGGTTCGACGAAGTCAAAAAACAGTAATTTGTACACTCAAAAATAAAGATGGCGGCCTCGCAAAAGGTCGCCATCTTTAATTTTACCCAAGTCGAACTTCCGGGCCTGCACCCGGATACAAGAGCGAGATCTGCAGCTCTATTTATACATATCCGGCTGGGCGGGTTCAGGAGTCCGGGAAGGATCACGGAAGTCGTAGTAATAGACTCCGCGGCTGTCCAGATACTTGAACGCCTCATCCATACGGCTGAGGAAATCAGCATAGTTCTTGACTTCGGGCCGGCTCCAGGCGGCCTCGGCAAGGGCGCAGAGGCGGGGCCAGGTCATAAAGTCAGCACGGTCGGCCTCAACTATCCTTTCGCACCAGAGGTTCGCCTGCATACCCATGACGGAAGAAAGCTGTTCGGGAGTGAGTCCCCACGCCTCTTTCGTATGGGAGTCACCTATGCTGTTCTGCAGGTCGGGGAACAGGTACATCTGTGCCTGGTCGTTCCAGCGTCCGACGCGCTTGGGACCCTCAGTGTGGTTCTCCGCCTGGACGTAATCGAAGTAGCAAGGCAGACGGGGGCTCATTATCACGGGATAGCCTTCGGCCACAGCCTTGCGCAGATGATCCTGCACGTCATGCCTCCACCACATGATCGCCGCATCATTGCCGATGCCGACATCAAGCGCATCGTCCCAGAGAATGGGCTTCTTGCCGAGGCTCCTGACGAACTCGGCCATGCGTTTGACGAAATACCCTTCCGCACCTTTCAGGCCGTCAAGCTTCTCCCTTTCGATGAGAGCCTGAATGTCCTTGTTGTCGTTCCAGACCGAATTGCCGAACGAAACCTCGTCCGCGCCGATATGGATGTACTCGGAGGGGAAGAGTTCCGCAACCTCTTTCAGCACGGTTTCGAGGAACTCGTAGGTCTTTTCAGAACCGACGTTGAAAGTGAAGTCAGGGAAACGGTTGTGGTTGGATCCGCCGCTCAGGAAAGGATAGGCGTGGTTCGCCGCGGTGGCGTGGCCGGGCATATCGATTTCGGGGATGACCTCGATATTAAGCGCAGCTGCGTATTCGATGATCTCGCGGACCTGTGCCTTGGTGTAGTATGTCCCGGGGGCTTTGGGATCAGTATTGTTGCCGACAGCACCTATTTCGATGAGCTTGGGGAAAGCATCGATTTCCAGACGCCAGCCCTGAGCATCGGTGAGATGCCAGTGGAACTTGTTGAGCTTGTAGTAAGCCATCATGTCGAGGGTCTTCTTCACGTACTCGCTGCCGCGGAAATGACGGGACTCGTCGAGCATGAAGCCTCTCCACGCAAACCTCGGGGCATCTTTCACGACGCAGCAGGGGAGCTGTCCCTCTCCGTAGGACGCCTGCATCTGAAGCAGGGTCTGACGGGCGTAGAAAGCACCGGACTCACCGCCTGCGACGATGCTGATTTTCTTGGGGCCTACGGTCAGTTCGTAGCCCTCGGAGGGCATGCCGTCGCGGTAACTGACGGAAGCCTCTTCGATCTTCGCCGCGCTGACGCCTTTCTTGAACGTCACATTGTTGGGTTCGGGGATGACGTTGAGCGATTTCCTGCCGCAGGGGACCTTGATGACGACGAGTTTGACCTCGGAGGGCCCGCTGACGGCCATATTCGGCTGATGTCCCTCCTCGGGGAAGAATATCGCGCTCTTGCCCGGGGTCAGAGTCACGTACGAAGGGTTCGACGAGGTCTCGTAAAGCTCGGCGTCGCGCCTGTCGTAGGGACGCACGAGATTCTGCAGGTCCTCATATTTCGAAACGCCGATTTTCTCTTCGCCCGAAACTACGTAGAAAACGTCCGCGACCAATCTGTGGGCCTCGAACTTGCCCTGCTCGCGGGTCTTGATCGTGGAAACCTTGGCGTAGGTCCTTTCTGTCAGCTGGTAGCGGCCCGCAGCGAGCGTGTCCAGGTCCTTTCTGGCCATGAACTCGAACGCAGCGTCCCATTCATCCTTGTTCAGGGCGTACTGCTCCTCGAACACTTTCTTGGTGCATACGGTATCGGACAAGTCCGGCGAAGCGCAGGAGCTTCCCAGCAGCGCCGCCGCCAGGAGAGCGATAAAAGTGAGTGGTCTTTTCATATTATTTCTTGATGTTCAGCTTGTTCTGTCTGCGGTACTCCATCGGGGATACTCCCTTTATCTTCTTGAAGATGCGGGAGAAGTTGGAATAGTCCGAAATACCGGCCATGGCCGCTATCTCGTTCTGCGGAAGGTCGGTGGAGGTGAGGAGCTGCGCAAAATAATCTATCCTGCACATGGTCAGGTACTTGTATATCGTGATTCCGTTCATCTCCCTGCGGAACTTCAGCTCCACGCAGCGCCTGGAAAAAGGAATCTGTGAAAGAATCTGCGTGGTGGTGATGTCCTGGGTGAAATTGTCGTCGATATAACGTATCAGTTTCGCTATGTACGGGTCGGAAACGTTGTGCCGCTGCGTCGAAGCCCTCTGCACGATCGTTCCGGGGGTGATGGTGACGTTGAAAGCGCCTTCTTTCTTTTTGTTGATATAATCATCCAGCTGTTTCGCGACCATATATCCACCGTTCTCCACATCCAGCAGGATGGATGAGATGGGAGGGTCGGAAATTTCGCACATGAGTTCGTCGTTGTCCACTCCGAGCAGGGCCAGTTCGTCAGGAATGGAGACGCCGACGACCTTGCAGGTTTCGGAAATCGTCAGGGCGTGGCTGTCGTCGCAGCAGAAGACCGCGACAGGCTTCGGCAGGGACTTGATCCATTCGCCGATTATCGTTTCGTTATGCTCGTTCTGCGGTTCAACGGTCAGGGAACGGACGTCGCAGCCGAGTTTCCGCGCCTCCTGCTCGAACCCCTGCCTCCTTTCCTCGGACCAGATGATGTCCTTCACCCCGAAATAGGCGAAATTGGCGTACCGCCTGTGATAGAAAAAATCAGCTGCAATTTTCCCTGTGCCGAGATAGTCGCCGGTAAGATTGGAAAACTTGTCGCTGCGACTCCTTACGTTCTGAAGGACTATCGGAATGTTGAGCTTTTCAATCTCTTTCGTGTCGGGGTAGTTCCAGCGCCCGACTATCGCATCGGCATTCCATTTTTTAGCCCACTGGGCGATGGCCTTCCCTCCATCGTCATGGCTCGGGTTGTAGGAGGGAGGGATGCGGTAAAAAAGCCAACCTCCGTTTTCTTTCGAATAGCGGGACATCCCTCGCATCAACCGGCGGTCGAATTCTCCCACACAATCAATCAGAAGTATGACCTTTTTCATAGTTTTGAACCTTTTGGACAAATCTATGAAAAATTTCGCTAATCGACAACGGAGGTTGTCTAAATATTCGCAATTATACTAACATTGCGTTGACTGCTGCTCGCATGCCCTGCTTTTGAATCAGGTCAAGGTCGGCTGCGAGCATGTCCGTAAGACCGGGAATCTCGTTCAGGTTCTCGCCCCAGATCAGGTCGCCAGCGGCAAGCACTCCCTCTGCAACCTTGCGCACGTCTCCGGTAGCCCAAAGGTCGCTGAGCAGCTGCATGATCTTCGGATCATCGTTGGGGACTATTTCGTCCTCTCCCCTCTTTCCGCCCTTGTAGTAGGTGCAGATTGCGGCGAGGCCGAGTACGATCCCGGCGGGCAGGCTGCCCTTGCGTTCGAGATAAGTCTTCAGGCCGGGCAGGTCGCGGGTCTTGAACTTGGGGAAAGAGTTGAGCATGATGCTCGTCACCATGTGCCTTACGAAAGGATTCTTGAAGCGTTCCATGACGCTGTCGGCGAAAGCACGAAGCTCCGACTCGGGAAGGTTCAAAGTCTCAAGCAGTTCCTCATACATGACCTTGTGCACGAACTTTCCGATTTCGGGGTCCTCGCAGCACTCCTTGACCGTGTCCAGTCCGCTCAGGTAGCCGACCGGGGAAAGCACGGTGTGGGGACCGTTCAGCAGCGTGACCTTGCGCTCGTGGTAGGGCGCCTCGGAGGGAACGAAAATAACGTTGAGACCGGCCTTGTCCGCAGGAAACTCCGCCGCTACGCTCTCGGGGGCCTCGATCACCCAGAGGTGGAAAATTTCGGCCTTGACCCAGAGTTTGTCCTCGATTCCGGCACGCTCCGTAAGTTCCGCCACGGTGTCGCGGGGATAGCCCGGAGTGATGCGGTCCACGAGGGTGCAGTAGACTCCGCAAGCCGTCTCGAACCAGTTACGGAAATCTTCGCCGAGGTTCCAGAGCTCGATATACTGCATGATGCACTCACGCAGGTGCTTGCCGTTCAGGAAGATAAGCTCGCAGGGCAGGATGATGAAGCCTTTGTCCTTCGCGCCGTGGAAATACTCGTAGCGGTGGTAGAGCAGCTGTACGAGCTTGCCGGGGTAGCTGGACGCCGGACGGTCCGTGAACTTGCACGAGGGGTCGAAAGCGATACCAGCCTCGGTGGTGTTGGAGATGACGAAACGCATTTCGGGCTGCTCCGCCAACTTCATATACTCGTCGAACTCGCGGTAGGGGTTCAGGGCGCGGCTGATGACGTCCACCATATCTATGCTGTCTACGGTTCTGCCGCCGTCGAGACCCTGCAGATTGACGTGATAGAGGCAGTCCTGTGCGTTCAGCATGTCGACCATACCCTTTTCGATGGGCTGGACGACAACGACCGAAGCGTTGAAATCCGTTTTCTTGTTCGTGTTCCAGATAATCCAGTCCACGAATCCGCGGAGGAAGTTGCCCTCTCCGAACTGGATGACCTTTTCCGTGTAGGTCTTTGCCGCTGTTGCGGTCTTTCTGTTAAGTTGTTCCATATTTATTGAGTAGTTTCAGTGTTCAAAATATAGAGGCTCAGGCATATTCATGAGCCGGCGGTGCAAAATTAACAATTTTTCCGTGAACGAGCACGGAAAACACAAAATTATTTTGCGGGATTCGTAATACATTATTAAATTTGCGGATAGACAAACACTAAACAATACACAATATGTCATTTATCAACAACGATTTCATGCTCCAGGGCGATGCGGCGAAGCAGCTGTATCACGAAGGAGCCGAGGGACTTCCCATCATTGACTACCACTGCCATCTGATTCCGCAGATGATAGCGGACAACTACCAGTTCTCCGACATCACGGAACTCTGGCTCGGAGGTGACCACTACAAGTGGCGTGCAATGCGCGGCAACGGCGTCCCCGAGGAATATATCACCGGCAGCAAGTCCTCCTGGGAGAAATTCGAAAAATGGGCCGAAACCATGCCCTACGCGATGCGCAACCCTCTGTACCACTGGTCGCACCTCGAACTCACCCGCGTTTTCGGCATCGACAAGCTGCTCGGCCCTGCAACCGCAAGGGAAATCTTCGAGGAGTGCAACGCAAAACTCGCGACTCCCGAATACCGCGGTCAGGAACTCATCAAGAAATTCAACGTGGAGACGGTCTGCACCACTGACGACCCTGCAGACGACCTGCGCTACCACAAGCAGATTCTCGAACACCCCTTCGGCGTGAAAGTCATCCCCGCCTGGCGTCCCGACAAGGCTATGGCTATCGAGAACCCCGAAGCCTATAAGGCATATATCGAAAAGCTCGGCGCTGCAGCCGATATGGAAATCACCAGCTACGCCAAACTCGTAGAGGCCCTGCAGAAACGACACGATTTCTTCGCGTCCATGGGCTGCACCCTGTCCGACCACGGACTTGACACTTTCTACGCCGCCGACTACAGCGACAGCGACATCGAGGTCATCTTCAAGACCGTCCTGAGCGGCAAGGACGTCTGTGCTGCAGATCAGGACAAGTTCCGCAGCGCATTCCTGCACGACATGGCAGTTATGGACGCCGAGGCCGGATGGGCGCAGCAGTTCCACGTCGGAGCCATCCGCAACAACAACACCAAGATGTTCAACCAGCTCGGCCCCGACACCGGTTACGACGCCATCCATGACCTTCCCGTCGCAGCGGCGGGCCACAAGTTCTTCGACCGACTCACTCTCGAGGGCAGGCTCGCGAAGACCATACTCTACTGCCTGAACCCGAAGGACAACGAGGTCATGATGACCATGGCCTACACATTCAACGACGGCACCTACCCCGGCAAGATGCAGTTCGGCTCCGGCTGGTGGTTCCTGGATCAGGAGGACGGAATGCGCAAGCAGATGAACGCGCTGTCCGTGCTCGGCCTGCTCAGCCGTTTCGTAGGTATGCTGACCGACTCCCG
>Ga0129311_1002400_pt1 | contig 11387 bp, 8 predicted proteins | sample Go1ome_FD_94435 | JGI IMG/M metagenome (GOLD analysis project Ga0129311, IMG submission 94435) | Western lowland gorrila individual fecal microbial communities from Wisconsin, USA - Go1022B metagenome | ecosystem: Host-associated > Mammals > Digestive system > Large intestine > Fecal | place... | reverse complement strand
TATCACTGCTGCTGTTGTTAACGAGCTCCGCCAGGCCACCGGCTGCGGCCTGATGGACTGCAAGAAGGCCCTCATCGAGTGCGAGGGCGATATGGAAAAGGCCGTCATGTATCTGCGCGAGAAGGGTCTCGCCTCTCAGGCGAAGAAGGCCAGCCGCGTGGCTGCTGAGGGCATGGCTTACGCTACCGTCATCGACGGTGTCGGCGTTGTGGTCGAGGTCAACTGCGAGACCGACTTCGTCGCCAACGGCGAGCCGTTCAACAACTTCGTCAAGGGCGTGGCGCAGGTCGTCGCCAAGGAGAACCCCGCCGATGTTGACGCGCTGATGGGTTGCCCCTGGGTCAGCGGCAGCGGCACCGTCAAGGACGCCAAGGACGAGCTGTTCCTCGCCATCCGCGAGAACATGAGCATCCGCCGCTTTGCCCGCATTGCCGACGGCTTCTCCGTCCCCTATGTCCACATGAAGGGCAAGATCGGCGTTATCGTCAACCTGACCGTCGAGGGCTGCGACGCCACCGAGATCGGCAAAGACATCGCCATGCAGATCGCCGCGCTCAACCCCCGCTTCTGGGACAAGAGCGAGGTCACGCAGGACGTTCTGGACGAGGAGAAGGAAGTCATGCTCGGCCAGATGGCCAACGACCCGAAGATGGCGGGCAAGCCTGACCAGGTCAAGGAAAAGATCGTCATGGGCAAGCTCAACAAGTTCTATGCCGAGAACTGCCTGCTCCAGCAGGCCTTCGTCAAGGACGGCGACGTCACGGTCGAGCAGTATATGAACAATGCGGCCAAGGCGCTGGGCGGCAAGGTCAGCTTCAACACCGCCGTTCGCTTCGAGAAGGGCGAGGGCATCGAGAAGAAGCAGGAGAACTTCGCGGCTGAGATCGCTTCCATGGTCAACGGCAACAAGTAAGCTTCCCGTTTATCACGCTTTGAAAAAGAGGCCTGATTCGTCAGGCCTCTTTTTTGTACGCTCACTTGTCCGCGAACAGAGGACAGGATGCTTTCGGAAATAAAAAATTTACAAAATATCAACGTGCATATTATTCTGAATACCTTGCATATTCATTTTGAAAGGTGTATAATAGGCCCTGCTAAACAGCGGCGCAGTATCCTAGTCGGATCTGCCGTTTCCTAAGAAGGGCCTAAAAATCCTTTAAAGGGCACAACTGTGAAGCCTTTGGTGCCTGCTTCTTACGCCCAGTTTGGGGTGGGTGCTGAAGGGAGGCAAAAGCGAGAGCTGCGCCTGCGGATCCCGGGCGTCCCCTAATGGCATAGGGGAGCCGACCCTGTTTCTGCGGAGACCTGTTGCTGTGCCGGAGCGGACTCCCATTTTGGGTATCGACTTTGGTACGGGACAGGATATGAACCTGCATTGCGGTGCTACCCGGCCTTCGTGCCGCGAACGCTGTGTGCAGTGTAGCCTGCCTTGCGTGGGGAATCCGGATAGGAGAACAACGCACAGACTCCGGCCAAGAGCGAGGTGCGATCGCTCCTTGAAATTTTTCCTGCAAAAGAGGATAAGAAACGGTGTGACTCCGGGGTGGAAATCACCTAGGCTGTCGGAAGGGCAGCAGGAGGGTTACAGTGCGGACTAAGTGGCAATCGGGTACCCCGTCCGGCAACAACGGGGTGCAGCGCCTAAGGGGGAACCGCCTCTATCGGCAACGGGAGGTGCGTTGCGGGGAAAGCCAACCCGACCTATGCCGCAGGATTACCTTTTGCGGCTGCCGCTGTTTTAGCGTATCTTACCATCAAAAATGGTAGTCAATGGAGAAAGAGACCGTGGAAAACGAAGGAGACCGAAAGCCCAAAAAGACGGACAAGACCCCCAGCCACGCGCGCTGGGTGATCCGTGTATTTTTGATCGCTGTGGCCCTCTCCGCAGCAATGAGCCTGTGCTCCGGCGCGCTGCTGGAGGACGCGGGCTATGTGACCGCGACGCTGATCCTGCTGCTTTTTGTCGTGCTCGGCATCATGTTCGATATCATCGGCGTCGCCGTGACGGCGGCGAATCCGAAGCCGTTCAACTCAATGGCGGCGCATCGCGTCAAGGGCGCGAAGGAGGCGCTGAGCCTCATCCGCAACGCGGAAAAGGTCGCCTCGTTCTGCAACGACGTGGTCGGCGATATCTGCGGCATCGTCAGCGGCTCGACCGCGACGGTCATCGTCGTGCTGCTGCAAAACAGCTTCGGCTGGCGCAGCATCGTGGTGTCCACTGTGGTCACGGCGCTGATCTCAGGGCTGACGATCGGCGGCAAGGCGATCGGCAAAAAGATCGCAATGAAAAAGAGCAAGGATGTTGTCTATCTGGCGGCAAAGGTGCTGTCGGTGCTGCATCCTGACAGATAAAGAAGGAATAGTATTGATTCTTGAGAAGATCCATGATCCGAGCGATATCAAAACCCTGAATGACCCGCAAACGCAGCTTCTTTGCACAGAGCTGCGTGAATTTTTGCTGAAAAGCGTGTCCAAGACGGGCGGACACCTGGCGTCCAACCTCGGCGCGGTCGAGCTGACGGTGGCCATCCACCGCGTGTTCGACACCTCACGCGACCGGCTGGTGTTCGACGTGGGGCACCAGTGCTACACGCATAAGATCCTCACCGGGCGGATGAATGAATTTTCGACGCTGCGGCAGTACGGCGGACTTTCCGGCTTTCCGAAGCCGCGCGAGAGTACACACGACGCGTTCATCGCGGGCCATGCGTCCAACTCCGTCTCCGTGGCGCTCGGCATGGCCCGGGCGCGCACGCTGCTGCACGACGATTATTCCGTGCTCGCCCTGATCGGCGACGGCGCGCTCTCCGGCGGCCTTGCCTACGAGGGACTCAACAACGCAGGCGCGAGCGGCGAGCCGCTGATCGTCATCCTGAACGACAACGGCATGTCGATCGACGGCAACGTCGGCGCGGTGAGCGAGCATCTGGGATTACTTCGCTCAAAGCCCGCGTATTACGAATTCAAAAAGGCGTACCGCGACCTGCTCGACCGCAATGCGGTCGGCCGCGCGGTGTACGATTTTAATCATCAGCTGAAAACGAATGTCAAAAAGGCGCTGCTGCCGAATTCGACGATGTTCGAGGATATGGGCTTTACCTATCTCGGCCCCGTGAACGGGCACGACGTCGGTCAGCTCACCAACACGCTCAAGTGGGCGAAGGACCTGAACTGCCCGGTGCTCGTGCATGTGCACACAAAAAAGGGCAAGGGCTATCCGCCCGCCGAGCGGGAGCCGGAGCGCTATCACGGCGTGGGAAAATTTGATCCGAAGATGGGCGTGCCGCGCGAGAAAAAGACGGATTTTTCCGCCGTGTTCGGCGAGGAGCTCTGCAAGATCGCGAAAAGCGATGCGAGCGTCTGCGCCATCACCGCCGCGATGCGGGACGGCACGGGCCTGCATGAATTTTCCGAGGAGTACCCCGACCGCTTTTTCGATGTCGGCATCGCCGAGGGGCATGCCGTCGCCATGGCCGCGGGCATGGCCAAGCAGGGCCTCACGCCGGTGGTCGCGATCTACTCGAGCTTTTTGCAGCGCGCCTATGACCAGCTCATCCACGATACGGCGCTCTCTGACCTGCACGTGGTCTGCGCGGTGGACCGCGCGGGCATGGTCGGCGCGGACGGCGAGACGCACCACGGCATTTTTGACGCGACGTTCCTCTCCGAGATCCCGAATATGACGGTGCTTTGCCCGTCGAGCTTCGCGGAGCTGCGCACGATGCTGCGCCGTGCGGTCAACGAGATCAAGGGGCCCGTCGCCATTCGCTATCCGCGCGGCGGCGAGGGGACATACAAGGCCGACAGCGGACGCGACAACCTCGTTGTGCTGCGCGAGGGGGAGGACATCACCCTCTGTGCCTACGGCATGATGATCAACAACGTGCTGGACGCGGCGGAGCTCCTTGAGCGGCGCGGCATCCGGGCGCGCGTGGTAAAGATCAACGCCATCTCGCCGCTCTACGACCGCGACATGCGCGAGGTCGTGGGCAAAACGAAGGCGATGCTGGTGGCGGAGGAGTGCGCGGGCGTCGGCTGCATGGGGCAGCGCATGGCGGCTATCCTCGAATGGAACCATATCGCGCCGGAGCGGATGGAGCTGTGCAACCTGGGCAAGGCGTTCCCCGCGCAGGGCTCGACGGAGGAGCTGCAGCGCGAATTCGGACTGGACGCGGAGTCGCTTGTGGAAAAAGCTGCGGAGGTGCTGCGATGAGCAATAAAACAAGACTGGATGTGCTTCTGGTGGAGCGCGGACTGGAGCAGACGCGCCAGCGCGCACAGGCGATGATCATGAGCGGGCTCGTCTTTGTGGACGGGCAGCGCGTGGACAAGGCGGGCACCGCCGTTTTGAACGACGCGCAGATCGAGGTGCGCGGCAATACCCTGCGCTATGTGAGCCGAGGGGGCTTGAAGCTTGAAAAGGCGATGACGACCTTCGGTCTGAAGCTCGACGGCTGCATCTGCGCCGATATCGGCGCATCGACTGGCGGCTTTACCGACTGCATGCTCCAAAACGGCGCGAAGAAGGTTTACTCCGTCGACGTCGGCTACGGCCAGCTCGACTGGAAGCTCCGCTCCGACGAGCGCGTGGTGTGCATGGAGCGCACGAACGCGCGCTATCTGGATCATGAGCAGATCCCCGACGAGCTGGATTTTGCCAGCATCGACGTGTCGTTCATTTCTTTGAAGCTCATTCTGCCGGCGGTGCACCGCGTTTTGAAGGCGGGCGGACATGTCGCCTGTCTCATCAAGCCCCAGTTTGAAGCGGGGCGCGAAAAGGTGGGCAAAAAGGGCGTCGTGCGCGACCCGACGGTGCACCTTGAGGTGCTGGAGCACTTCCTGAACCATGCAAAGGAATCTGGCTTTACAGTGCTTGATATCACGTTCTCTCCGATCCGTGGACCGGAGGGGAATATTGAATACCTCGGCTATCTCGAGAGCGGGGACTGGGTGGATAAAACCTTTGACCTCGAGGGCCTGGTCGAGCAGTCGCACGCGGCGCTCGACCACGGGAAGGAGGGAGCGGGATGCTGAAAAAGGTCATCCTCTGCCCGAATCCCTACCGCGACGCGCAGCTGCGCGTCGCCAAGGAGGCCAAACGCGTGCTCGACGAGGTGGGCTGCCCGAATGTGGTGTGTCTGCCGTTCCGCAACCAGGAAAAGCCGGAGGGTTATGGGCTCACGATCGAGCCGCTGCAGCAGGAGCTGCGCGGCGCGGATATGATCATCGCCTTCGGCGGCGACGGAACGATCCTGCACCTGTCCAAAACGGCGGCGCACAAGGACGTGCCGGTGCTGGGCGTGAACCTCGGCAGTCTCGGCTTCATGGCCGACCTTGAGAGCCGGGAGCTTTCGCGCCTGCGCGCGCTGTGCGAAGGGAAGTACGACATCGAAAGCCGCATGATGCTCGATGTGAACGTGCAGCGCGACGGCCGCGTAATCTACTCGAACCTCGCGCTCAACGAAGCGCTCATCGCGCGCGGCAATGTCTCGCGCGTGATCCGGCTGAAAATTTTTACCGAGCAGGGCAAGCTCGTGGACGTTGCGGGCGACGGCGTGATCGTCGCGAGCCCGACGGGCTCGACGGCGTATTCACTCTCGGCGGGCGGACCGGTCGTGGAGCCGACGGCGCGGAACTTCATCGTTTCGCCCATCTGCGCGCACAGCGTGCATGCCAACGCCTACGTGCTCTCGCCCGAGCGCGTCATCACCGTGCAGACGGAAAAGGGCAGCTACAAGCCGGTCCTGCTGAGCGTGGACGGCGGGCGCGCGTTTTCCCTGCGCAGCGGCGACAGCATCGAGGTCCGCCGCTCCAAATTTGATACCAAGCTCGTTCGGCTGAGCAAACGCAGTTTCTGCGAAATTTTACAAAAGAAAATGTTGATGGGAGGAATCAGCAATGAAGAATGAGAGACAGGAGAAGATCCTTGCGATCATCGCCGCGTCGGCGATCGAAACCCAGGAGCAGCTGATCGACAGTCTGCGTCAGGAGGGCATCTCCTGCACACAGGCGACGATCTCCCGCGATATCAAGCAGCTCCATCTGATCAAGGAGCCGACCGGAAACGGCACCTACCGCTACGCGGTGTCCGCACAGAAGGTGCGGCTGAACCTGGCTGACCGTTTACAGACCATCCTGCGCGAGAGCATCATTTCGGTTGATTGCGCGCAGAACCTTGTGCTGATCAAGACGATGCCGGGCCTCGGCCCCGCGGCGGGCGCGGCGTTCGACGGGATGGACGTTTCGTCCAAGGTCGGCACCGTGGCCGGCGACGACACGGTGCTCATCGTGATGCGCGAGAACGAGTCGGCGCAGGAGCTGTGCAGCGAGATCGAAGAGATGCAGAAACAGCGTCAGACCAAGTAACCACAGAATTTTTGCAGGAGAATGAGCGATGCTTGAGCTTTTGCACATTGAAAATATTGCGATCATCGAGCGCGCGGACATTTCCTTCGGGCGCGGCTTCAACGCGCTGACCGGCGAGACCGGCGCGGGCAAATCCATCGTGATCGACGCGCTTGGCGCGGTGCTGGGCCAGCGCACATCGCGCGAGCTGATCCGCACGGGCGAGGAGAAGGCCTTTGTCAGCGCGGAATTCAGCGCCGTGCCGGGCTCTCTTCCGGGCCTTGCCGAAAACGGCTTTGCCCCGGAGGAGGACGGGACGCTTCTTTTGCAGCGCGAGCTGTACGGCGACGGGAAAAATATCTGCCGCGTGAACGGACGGCCGGTGACGGTCGCGCAGCTCAAGCGCATCGGGGCGAGCCTTCTCAACATCCATGGTCAGCACGATGGGCAGCAGCTGCTCGACGAGGAGCAGCATCTTGTCTACCTTGACCGCTTCGGCCGCGTGGACGGGGCGATGGAGGACTACCGTGCCTGTTACGACGCGTGGCGCGCGACGCGCCGCGAGATGGACGCGCTCAAAATGGACGAGGCGGAAAAGGCCCGCCGCGTCGATGTGCTGCGCCACCAGATCGGCGAGCTGGAGCGTGCGGATTTGCAGGAGGGGGAGGAGGAAGCGCTCCTCGCCCGGCGCAATATCCTGCGCAACGGCGAGAAGTTCATCGCCGCCATTTCCGAGGCGGACGCCTGCCTGAACGGCGGCGACGAGGGCCTTGGCGCGGTGTCCGCCATCAAGGAGGCGGAGGATGCGCTGCGCGGTCTGCGCAGCCTTGGCGACGAGTTTGTTGAACTCTCGGACCGCTTGGAAGCGCTGCGCTGTGAAGCATATGACCTTGCGGAGACGATCCGCGACAAAAAGGATGAATACGACTTCTCTCCGCAGGAGCTGGACGCGGTGGAGTCGCGCTGCGACCAGCTTTACCGGCTGAAAAAGAAGTATGGCTCGAGCGTTGAGGAGATGCTCGCCTATCTGGAAAGGTCGCGCGATGAGCTCGACCGCATCGAGTATGCCGACGACCGCCTTGCCCAGCTTGCGCAGAAGCTGCAGACGCAGGAGCAGGCGGCGCGGAAAGCGGCGAAGGCGCTTTCCGACAAACGCCGCGCGGCGGCGAAGGAGCTGGAAGCGCGTATTTCCCGGGAATTGTCCGAGCTTGACATGCCGAAGATGCGCTTTTCCATCGAATTTGAGGAAAAGGCGCTTTCGGAGGACGGCGCGGACGCGGTCGCGTTCCTGATGTCCGCCAACGTGGGCGAAGCGCTGCGCCCGATCCAGAAGATCGCGTCCGGCGGCGAGCTGTCGCGCATCATGCTGGCGCTCAAAAATGTGCTGGCCGAGCAGGACAGCGTGATGACCATGGTGTTCGACGAGGTCGATACCGGCGTTTCGGGCCGGGCGGCGCAGCGCGTGGCGGAAAAGCTCGCGCGGCTCTCGCGCATCCGGCAGGTCCTGTGCGTGACGCATCTGCCGCAGCTTGCGGCGATGGCGGATGTGCACTTCGGCGTGGAAAAGGGCGAGGAAAACGGCCGCACGCTCACGCGCGTGCGCGAGCTGGACCGCGCGGCGCGCCGCGCGGAGATCGCGCGTCTGAGCGGGGGAGACCATCCGAGCGAGACGATGCTCTCCGGCGCGGAGGAGCTGCTGAGTGCGGCGGAAGCCTTTAAGAATAAACTGCAATGAAGTGAAAATACTTAACAGAAAGAAGCGGCCTTTGCCGCTCCTGCGGGAAAGGAAAAACGGATGAATGAGTTCGCCGCGCGCATCGAGCGGGATTTTTCGGTGCGGCGCAAGGAAAAGCAGAAGCTGGAATTTCGCACATGGCTCGTCCACACGCTCAAGGAGCTGGGCTACACGCCGAAGCTCGAGAGTGGGGAGAGCGCACTGAGCGTGGGCGGCAGCGTGACGAACGTGGTCGTGGGCGATATCGAAAAGGCGAAGATCGTCCTTGCGGCGCATTACGACACCGGCGTGCGGGAGCTCCTGCCGCCGCTCATCTGCCCCACGCGGCCGCTGACGTTTTTGCTCTATCAGATGCTGTTTCCGCTGCTTGTGCTGGCGGGGAGCTTTCTTGTTTCGCTTGCGGTGACGTTCCCGTTGAACCTCCCGAATATGACGCTGCCGCTTTTTCTGCTGCTTCTGGCCGTGACGCTTTTTTATCCCAAGTACGGCCCTGACGAGAAAAACAACTGCAACGCCAACACCTCGGGCGTCGTAACGCTGCTCGAGGCTGCAAAGGCGCTGACGCCGCGCTACCGCGGCGAGGTGTGCTTCCTCTTTCTGGATGGCGGCACGCAGGCGAGCAAGGGTGCAAAGCGCCTGCGCCGCGCGCACCCCTGCCTGAAGGAAAAACCGGTTTTTGTGATCGACTGTGTCGGAGAGGGAGACGAGCTGCTGGTCCTGCCGGGCAAGGTGAGCCGTTGGGACGGCGACCTGCTCGACGCCATCAACGGCAATTTCGGCAACAGCGAAAAGAAGACCTGCTTTTTGAAGACGGACGGGCAGGTCATCTTCCCGTCTGACAACGCGGCGTTCGCGCACAGCGTGTCCGTCTGCGCGTGCAGAAAGGTCGCGGGCTTTGGCCGCTGCATCCTGCCGCGCGGGACAAAGGAGATCGACGAGGAGAATGTTTCTCTCCTGCGCGACGGCCTTTGCAGGCTCATCATGAATTACCGTCCGCAAAAGGCTTGACAAGCGCGGCCCTTTTGGGTACAATAATCGCGTTTACGGTGATGAAGCGGAGAAGTAAGCAGCTTTTTCCTGCAAAGAGAGCCTTCGGCTGGTGAAAGAAGGAGAGGAAAGCTGTCCAAATACACCGCGGAGCCGGCGCCCGAACGAAGCATTTTCCAGTAGGCGCGCCCCGGGAGCGCCCGTTATCGCGCGGGAGTGTGTCGGCACTCCGTGAGGCCGTCTTTGCGAAAAGGCGGCGAACCAGAGGTGGTACCGCGAGAAATGCTCGCCCTCTGTCCATGCGGACAGGGGGCGTTTTTTACTGCCCGGAAAACGCCCGGGGTGTCCGAAAGCAAGTAAAAATGACAATAGGAGGAATCAACAAATGGGTATTTACGAAGAGCTGCAGGCGCGCGGCCTGCTGGCGCAGGTCACGAACGAGGAAGAGATCCGCGAAATGGTCAACGCGGGCAAGGCCAAGTTCTACATTGGCTTTGACTGCACGGCCGACAGCCTGACGGCGGGGCACTTCATGGCGCTGACGCTGATGAAGCGCCTTCAGATGGCGGGCAACCAGCCCGTTGCGCTGATCGGCGGCGGCACGACCATGATCGGCGACCCCTCGGGCCGCACGGACATGCGTAAGATGCTCACCAAGGAGGACATCAACCATAACGCCGAGTGCTTCAAGCGGCAGATGGAACGCTTCATCGACTTCGGCGAGGGCAAGGCCATCATGGTCAACAACGCCGACTGGCTGCTGAACCTCAACTATATCGAGCTGCTGCGCGAGGTGGGCGCATGCTTCTCCGTGAACAACATGCTGCGCGCGAAGTGCTATGAGCAGCGCATGGAGAAGGGCCTTTCCTTCCTTGAATTCAACTACATGATCATGCAGTCCTACGACTTCTACTACCTCTTCCAGCACTATGGCTGCAACATGCAGTTCGGCGGCGACGACCAGTGGTCCAACATGCTCGGCGGCACGGAGCTCATCCGCCGCAAGCTGGGCAAGGACGCGCACGCGATGACCATCACGCTGCTGACCGACTCGCAGGGGCACAAGATGGGCAAGACCGCGGGCAACGCCGTCTGGCTCGACCCGAACAAGACCAGCCCCTTCGACTTCTACCAGTACTGGCGCAACGTGGGCGATCAGGATGTTTTGAAGTGCATCCGCATGCTCACGTTCCTGCCGCTCGAGCAGATCGACGAGATGGACAAGTGGGAGGGCAGTCAGCTCAACCGCGCCAAGGAGATCCTCGCCTACGAGCTCACCGCGCTCGTGCACGGGGAAGAGGAAGCGAAGAAGGCGGAGGAAGCCGCGAAGGCGCTGTTCGGTGCGGGCGGCAATAATGCCAATATGCCGATGAGCACGCTGACGGACACCGACTTTGAAAACGGCGGCATCAACGTTCTTTCCATGCTGGTCACGACCGGCCTGTGCCCGTCCCGCGGCGAGGCGCGCCGCCTGGTTCAGCAGGGCGGCGTGACGATCGACGATGTGAAGGTCACGTCCATCGACGAGAGCCTTGCGCGCGAACGCTTCGAGGGCGACGGCGTCATCGTCCGCAAGGGCAAGAAGGTCTTCCACCGCGTTAAGGTGTAAGCGAGATTGATTACGATCTGTAAACGTGAAAAAATGAAGCAGGTCCCGCGCGGCAATACCGCACGGGACCTGCTTTTGACAAATTGCACAACGCCGATAAAACAGAATGAATACAATGAATGCGGTGTGAATGCCGGACGAATATTGCGTGAATGCAAAATGAATGCCGCGTGAATATGCGCTATACCGCCACGCCGAAGTCCTCCATGGCACACGTGAGACGCGTGCGGTTCTGCTCGGAAATGGCGCACAGCGGGAGCCGCAGCTCGCTAGAGCACAGGCCGAGGTGTTCCATCGCTGCCTTGACGGGGATGGGGTTGACCTCGCAGAACAGCGCGCGGATGAGCGCGTGCAGGCGGAGCTGGAGCCTAGCAGCTTCTGGAAAGCTGCCGGACAGGCAGAGCTGCGTCAGCTCGTGCATCTCGCGCGGGACGATATTGGCCGCGACGGAGATCACGCCCCTGCCGCCGAGCGCCATGATGGCGGCGGTGGAGCCGTCGTTTCCGCTCCAGAGGGTGAAATCGGCGGTACAGAGGGCGAGGGTATCCTGAATGAGGTCGAAATCGTCGCTCGCTTCCTTGACGCCCGCGATATTCGGATGCGCCGCGAGCTTTTGATAGGTCTGCGCCGTGCAGCTCACGCCCGTGCGCGAGGGGACGTTATAAAGGATGACGGGAATGTCCACCGCGTCGGCGATGGCGGAAAAATGCC
>Ga0129311_1002397_pt1 | contig 11400 bp, 10 predicted proteins | sample Go1ome_FD_94435 | JGI IMG/M metagenome (GOLD analysis project Ga0129311, IMG submission 94435) | Western lowland gorrila individual fecal microbial communities from Wisconsin, USA - Go1022B metagenome | ecosystem: Host-associated > Mammals > Digestive system > Large intestine > Fecal | place... | reverse complement strand
GGATGGCAGTTTCGTCATTTTTCATTGTTAACAGATGTTTGTACAGTATTTCGCCGGTACGAGTGAGAAAAAGCTGTTTGTTTCTGTATTGAAAAAGAGTGGTATGATAGTGTTCTTCTAAGAAATGAATGTGTTGGGATACCGCCGGTTGTGTGATGTTTAGCTGTCTGGCAGCGGTTGTAAAGTTCATTGTCTGACATACGGTGAGAAACGTCTCAATTCTAAAATCCAACATATAGGCTCCTTAACGATAAGATAAATTTATTATTCGATAGAATTATATAATTTTACGTTATCGTTGTCCAGTGCTATACTTTCGTACGTAAAGAGTGAGAGTAAACGAGAAAGAGAGGATATATCAAAAATGAACTTTATAAAGAAAAACTGGAGTGGCATCCTGGTCTGCCTTGCCATAGCGGTTCCATCCTGGCTGCTTGGAAAACGATTCCCTGTTATAGGAGGGGCAGTGATCGCAATCATAACCGGTATGATCGTAACCATGGTTTGGAAAAAGAAGGGAAATGCAGAAGCAGGGATTAAATGGACCTCGAAGATTGTTCTTCAGACGGCAGTCGTTTTGTTGGGGTTCGGGATGAATCTCGGCGTCATTTTCCAGACGGGAAAGCAATCCCTTCCAATCATAATCTGTACGATTACGACATCGCTCGTCATTGCATGGATCCTGCAGAAGATTCTCAAGGTACCGGCCAATGCATCCATACTTGTAGGTGTCGGATCATCGATCTGCGGTGGATCTGCGATTGCGGCAACAGCACCGGTTATCGATGCCGATGATAATGAAGTGGCACAGTCGATAGCAGTGATTTTCTTTTTCAATGTGCTTGCCGCCATTTTCTTTCCGATACTCGGAAAAGCTCTTGGATTTGATACGCTGCATGGAGATGCTTTCGGAATATTTGCAGGAACGGCAATCAATGACACATCATCAGTAACTGCGGCTGCATCCACCTGGGATAGTATGTGGAATCTTGGGAGCGAGACACTGAATAAAGCAGTGACGGTAAAGCTGACAAGAACACTGGCTATTATACCGATTACGCTTGTTCTGTCATTGATACGTGCAAGAAAAAATGCAAAGGAAGGCAAGCAGACCGCAAAGTTTAGTCTGAAACGGGCATTTCCGATGTTTATTCTATACTTTATAATAGCGGCAGTCATTACAACCGTTTGTGTTCATATGGGAGTGGATGTACGTGTGTTTCAGCCGGTCAAAGAACTGTCTAAGTTCCTGATTATTATGGCGATGGCAGCGATCGGACTAAACAGTAATGTGATACAGCTTATAAAAACAGGCGGAAAGCCAATGATCGTGGGAGCTTCCTGCTGGTGCGGTATCACGATAGTAAGTCTTATTATGCAGCATGTAATGAAGATCTGGTAATCTTTTTCATTTTGTGGTATAATATAACAAAATGTTTATTTGGTATACATTTTTATAATGCAAAATGTTGATTTGCTGTACATTTTGAATATACAAAATGTTGATATGAGGTGTATTATGCTAAAAAGAAAGGTTACAGCTTTTATTGAAAACTGGGTTAATACAAAGGATAAAAAATGTCTTGTTGTTCAGGGAGCCAGACAAACGGGAAAAACATATATAATAGAACGTTTTGCAGAAGAGCACTACGAGGAGCTTGTTGAAATCAACTTTAAGCAGATACCTTCTGCAATGGATATTTTCGCCGGAGATCTTACGGTAGACAATATGGTGATGGCTATGCGTTTTCGTTTCCCAGAAAAGAAAATTATTCCCGGAAAAACTTTGATTTTTCTGGATGAGATTCAGGAATGTCAGGAAGCAATAACATCCCTTAAGTTTTGGGCCATAGACAATCGGTATGATGTTATTACATCAGGATCACTTCTTGGAATTGACTATAAACGTGCATCTTCTTATCCTATTGGATATGTTGATTATCTGAGAATGTATGGGATAGATTTCGAAGAATTTCTTTGGGGAATGGGGATTTCTGAGGATATGATAGGAAATCTTTGCAGTTATCTGCATTCAAAGACTGTGATACCTGAGGCAATTAATTCTCAAATGCTTAGTTATTATAGACAGTATATTGCAATAGGTGGTATGCCGGAGGCGGTACAGAAATATATAGATACAAGGGATTTCCGAGAGGTCGACAAGATTCAGCGGAGTCTTTTGCAAGGCTATCAATATGATATAGCACACTATGCAACTGCCGAAGAAAAGGTAAAAGCCGAGAAATGTTATCTTTCGCTTGCAAAGCAGTTGCTGGATAAAGAGAATCATAAGTTCCAATATAAAGAAGTTGAGTATGGCGGAAGAGCACAAAAATATTATTCAAGTATCGAATGGCTGCTTCGTGCAGATATGGTACATTTAAGCAAGCTTGTGACAGATGTTAGATTTGATTTGGATGATTATTCAAGAGATGACTTTTTTAGAGCGTATACAACGGATTTATCCCTTCTGATGGCGATGAAAGATTTCTCAATAAAGCAATATATTATAGAAAATACATTAGCGGGAAATTCAAAGGGAGGTATATATGAATGTGCAATAGCAGATGCTCTTTATAAGAAAGGCTATCAGTTATATTTCTATAAAAATGAGACCACAAGAAGAGAAATTGATATTATTATCCAAATGGATGGAGTCGTGATTCCGATCGAAGTCAAAAGCGGAAATACACGGGCAAATTCGTTGAAAGCACTTTTGAAGAATAATAGAAATATTTCGTGCGGATATAAGTTTATTGATGGCAATATAGGTGTGAATGAAGATGGTATAATTACGTTGCCATTGTATATGATTGCGTTTGCCTTTTAAATTGCAATGACAAGCTGCATACAGTTTATCCCTCTCTCAGCATCCGAATAACCTGTGCTGATGCACGCCTTAATTTCTCTTCCAATAAACGGAATATGAATTGTCACCCCGTATATTCATAATAATCTCACCATCTGAAAGGGTCATATGGATATCATGTTGAAGATTACCGATATCACTGGTATAGGTTCCGGTTATTTCTCCGTTTTCATTTACATAGGTTCCGATTCCACCATTTCCTACACCCAGGTACCATGAGAAGTTACTGTCATCATTAAATGTGAGGGTATTTTCAACCATATGGATGCCGGATCCAAATTCTGTGTTTAATGGAGTCTCATTATTTGCATCCGTCATATCCCAGTCGAGTACCCAGTCGCCGATGATGTCATTTGTCGGCTGCTGTTCATCTGCCGGCGCTTCGGTAGTTGTGGTAGCGGCTTCCGTTGTGGTTGTTGTATCATTCTGATTTGTTTCCGTTTCTGTAATGAGTGTATCTTGAACGGAGTCTTTTGCCTGCTCCTTAGAAGAACATCCGGTCAGACTCAGGGTTGTGCTGAGCATACTGATACATAAAACTGCTATAATTTTACGTTTCATTTTTACACCTCATCTCATTTGTTTTATTGTATAAAATCCTAACACGGAATCATCGGTTATTCAATGATTATTCTTGATTTTATAAGGAAGAGTCATTAATATCATATGTAACATATGGAGGACATTTATGGATATAAAACCAAACTTTTATGATGAATTTCATTGCATTGCGGATCAATGCAGTATGACCTGCTGTATGCAGTGGAAAATCGCTGTAGATGAGAATACCGTTTCAAAGTGGAAGGGGACTTCTTTGGATGGAAAAAGGCTGGATGCAAGTGTCCGGAAAAACGGCAGGGAAGGAATCATAAAGCTGGATAAGCGGGGATATTGTCCATATCTGAAGGAAGGATTGTGCAGACTTGTGACAACCTTTGGAGAAGATATGCTTTCCGAGACCTGTCATACATTTCCGCGGGAAATCCACGAGTTTGACGATCGGAGAGAACTTTCGCTGGTGTCCTGTTGCCCGGCAGTGATTGATTTTTTACACAATAGCGATGAACTTACATTCCGGAATCTAAGAGAGAGCAGCGGGGATATATATTATATGGTCCGAAATCTTATGATGGATATTGTGGGAAACAGGGAGCACGATATTCATTCCGCTCTTTTAATGGCATTTTATATATTGCTTGATCTGTACGAAAAAGAAGAAATTACACCGACTGATATCGCCGAATATAATAGGCCTGATAACCGGAGGGAGATCTATCTTGCCATACAGGATATAACAATCGCAGAAGAGGACTGTCTGAAGGAGAATAATGAACTGTGGCTGGATATTGCATATAATTACAGAAAAGAGGGCTTGTACACCGATTATATAGAGGAGGTCTCCCGGTTAGCAGAGGATATTCTTGAAAATAATACAGACATGCATATGGATGCGTTCAAGAAAGAACTTTCTGCCTATGAGCCGCTTTTTAGGAAGTATCTTGTATCGGAGATATTTACCAATATGCTGATACCGGATTCGGATCTTGAGGCTATGGTTGTGATGTTTCAATGGATCTGTATGGAATATGCCGTTATACGGCAGGGGATTTTTCTAAAGTGGTTTAGTCATTATGATGATAACAATGCACACCCACTGTCCTATGATACGGTACGGGATTATATCGTTGTGATAGCTAGAATGACAGGATATGATCAGGACGATATCTACGAATATATGGAAAACAGCTTTCAGGATATCTTGTGGGAATGGTCATATCTCTGGCTGATTATGGGCGGATTTGTTCGATGATATCCCAAAGAAATAAATCAGTTGACATTTCAAAAATACTAATATATAATCCTAATTAAGAATCAGTCTTAATAAGGAGGAGAAATGGAAAGAAGAAACACCATTCAGAAAGATCTTGTTCTTAAAACAGTGCAGGAATTAAAGCGACATTTAACTGCTGACGAGGTGTATGAATTCATAAAGAAAGAGCATCCTACGATAGGAAGAGGAACTGTGTATAGGAATCTGAAGATTCTGGTAGAGGAAGGTGCCATACGAAAGGTAGAGGTGCCGGATGGTTCGGATCGTTTCGATTTTACATTGAAGGATCATTACCATGTCAAATGTGTGAAATGCGGAGACATATTTGATGTCGACATGGAACAGCTACCGGATCTGAAAGCGAAGATTCGTGATACACACGGAATGGAATTTTTAGGATATGACATCTTTTTTAAGGGAATCTGCCCGGCATGCAGAACAACAGAAGGATAGAAAAGAAAATGGAGGTAAAAGGAATGGCAACAAACAAGTATGCAGGAACACAGACAGAGAAGAACTTACAGGAGGCATTTGCAGGAGAATCACAGGCAAGAAATAAATACACGTATTTTGCTTCGGTAGCAAAGAAGGAAGGATATGAGCAGATGTCTGCATTATTCCTTAAGACTGCTGACAATGAAAAAGAGCATGCAAAGATGTGGTTCAAAGAATTGGCAGGCATCGGAGATACAAAGGCGAATCTTGCGGCTGCCGCAGAAGGTGAGAACTATGAATGGACCGATATGTACGAGGAATTTGCCAAGACGGCAGACGAAGAAGGATTTCCGGAGCTTGCAGCCAAATTCAGAGCGGTAGGTGAGATCGAGAAGCACCATGAGGAACGATATCGTGCACTGCTTAGGAATATTGAGACCGCACAGGTATTTGAAAAGAGTGAGGTAAAGGTCTGGGAGTGCCGCAACTGCGGACATATCGTAGTCGGCACAAAAGCACCGAAGGTATGTCCGGTATGCAATCATCCACAGAGCTACTTTGAGGTGCATGCGGAGAATTATTAAAAAGATGATCTGAAACAAATTAGGGAACCCATTGTAAAGATGATAATTACAGGGGTTCCCTGTGATAAAATCCAAGATATGGTAAAGGAGACGAAACGATATGACAGAACAGGAAAAGATGCTGGCGGGAAAACTCTATGACCCCACGGATGAAGTTCTGAGCCGGTTGCGCATGAAGGCACATCGTCTCAGTCAGGACTATAATCGGCTATACGATGATGAAGAAGCGGAACGGGTGCGGATTCTGAAGGAATTGCTTCCAAACTGCGGAACGGGTTCCTATCTGCAGGGACCGATTTACTTTGATTATGGAGTATTTACCAGTATAGGTAAGAACTCTTTTGCAAACTTTAACTTTACGGTACTGGATACTTGTCCGGTCAGAATCGGAGATAATGTATTTTTTGGACCAAACTGTACATTGGCGACACCGATGCATCCATTGCGGTATCAAGAGCGGAACATGAAGCGAAAGCCGGATGGAACCCTATATGATGACGAATATGGACGGCCGATTACGATTGAATCCAACTGTTGGATCGCCAGTAATGTCGTGGTGGTCGGAGGTGTTACTATAGGCGAAGGTAGTGTGATCGGGGCAGGTAGTGTAGTGACGAAAGATATTCCTCCGCATTCACTGGCAGTGGGGAATCCATGTAAGGTGATTCGTCGGATAACAGAAGCAGATGCTATGAAATGATGGTGTTGGTTGTTATATTCTAAAAGATAGTGAGAGATAGCGGTTTATCACCTTTTATGTGGAAGTGTGGTAGCCGTTATTTTTTTTCGGAAAATTTCCTTGACAGAAATGATTTGATATAGTAACATAACGGTGTTATGTTATAAGAAAGAACTAAAATGAGGTATCAGTATGAAGAATGATCGCGAGACCAAAGAGCGTCTTCTTATATGTGCCAGAGAGGAATTCTTGGAAAAAGGATATCAGAAGGCTTCTCTGCGAACGATATGTAAGAATGCAGGAGTGACAACCGGAGCATTGTACTTTTTCTTTCAGGACAAAGAGGATTTATTTGCAGCGATTGTTCAGCCGACGCTGGATCAGATCCGGACGATGGCGGCACAGCATGTGCGACAGGAGCTGATGATGCTGCAGAATCTTCCCGGAGCGGATGAGGATAACATGCACGATGATCATAATGCGACAGAACAGATCTTACATGTGCTATATAAGAATTATGATATCTGCCAGATGCTTTTGACAAACAGTCAGGGCTCCCGATACGAGAACTGTCTGGATGAATTCGTCGATTTGTTTGAGAAGGGACAGCGGGCACTGGCGGATGAACAGGCAAAGCAACTGGGAATACAGCCACCGGATGATTATATCCTGCACTGGGTGATCCATATAGAGCTGGATGCCTATGTACACGTTCTGCTTCATGAGCGGGATGAGGAAACGGCATTGAAGTACATGGATCAGGTACTGGACTATCTGCTGGCCGGTTGGAGTGCGTTATTTCAGAAGAAGTAAAGAATAAAAAATCAAAGGCTATGTTCAATAATTTGGACATAGCCAAATTACATAACAAAACATAACAGTGTTATGTTGATAAAAAACAGGAGGAAAGAGAATCATGTATGTTCAGGTATCAGATGTGAAGAAGAGTTATGGAGAAGGAGGAAGTTATATCCAGGTACTAAAGGGGATATCGGTAGGCGTGAATCAAGGCGATATGTGTGTGATACAGGGAACCAGCGGATCCGGTAAATCAACCCTGCTAAACTGTATCGGCGGGCTGGATACTGTGGATTCCGGATCGATTCAGGTAGATGGAAAAGAGATGGTTGGACTAAAGCCGGAAGCACTTTCGGACTATCGGCGGGATTATCTGGGCTTTATCTTCCAGTTCTATAATCTGGTTCCGAATCTGACCGTTCGTGAGAATATACAGGTGTGCGAGTATCTGACAGGGCAGCCGTTAGACATGGATGAACTGCTGGAGATACTGGGACTTACCGAGCATCAGAATAAGTTTCCATCCCAGTTATCCGGTGGACAACAGCAGCGTTGTGCGATCGCCAGAGCATTAATTAAGAATCCGAAGCTTCTGCTTTGTGATGAACCGACGGGTGCATTGGACTCGAAGACATCCAGAGATATTCTGGTGTTACTGGAGAAGATCAATGCACAGTATGGAACAACCATGCTGATCGTTACCCATAATAATGCGATTAAGGATATGGTGGATCAGGTAATTATCTTAAAGGATGGATTAATTCGGCGGAATTATCGAAATGAAACGAAGATACCGGCAGCAGAATTGGAGGACTTATAAGATGCAGAAAGTACTACAAAAGCGGATACTACGGGATTTAAAGAAAAATATAGCACGATATCTGGCGTTGGGCTTCCTGATCATCTTAAGTATGTATATGGTTGTCAGTATGATTGCCGCAGCAGAGACGATCATCCGCGGATCCCTGCGAGAGGATCAGGCGTCGCAGGTTGAGGATGGAGAATTTTCACTCTTTGTGCCTATGACAGATGCAGAGTGGCGGTCGTTGGAGGCAAAGGGCATTACCCTGCAGAAACAGTTCTTTCTGGACTACACGGTAGATACGGATAAAACCCTGCGTTTGTTTCAAAACAGAGATCAGATCAATCAGATTATGATTGTTGAGGGACGTTTGGCAGAGGCGGAGGACGAAGTCGTTCTGGAACGCAGATATGCAGAGATCAATGGGATCCAGCCGGGGGATGAGATCAACATCGGTGGAAGAGAGCTGACCGTGACCGGAATCGGATGTGTGGCAGACTATGATTCTCCGCTAAAGTCTCTGGGCGATACCGGGTGTGACAGTGAGCACTTTGGGCTGGCGTTCGTAACAGCAGATACCTATGCACAGATGCGAAAAGAAGGAAAAAGTACGAAGTCAGAGGAATACTACTATGCATATCTGTTAAATGACAGTATGACACAGGAGGAATTAAAGGAGGAATTAAAAAATCTGGAATTTTCTGCAGATGATGTGAATGATTCCTATTTTCAGGAATATTGGGATCGTACATTGGGAAGAGAAGACGATCTGAGGAATGGAATTCAGAATCTGTTAGATGGGGCCAAGGAGCTTCAGGATGGGCTGGAGGAGCTGGCTGAGAATAATGAGGATCTTCAGTCGGGTGCCAATGAGATCCTTCAGGCGTATCTGGATGAGGCAAATCAAACCCTGCAGGGCTATGGTATCGCGACATTGACAAGGGAAAACTATGAGCAGGTACTGGATCAGAGAATCCAGACGGAGTCGAATGCGTTTGTTCGGATATCTTTAAAGAAACTGCTTTCTCAGCTAAAGGAACTGGGGAGATTCGCAGATGGAGTAGATGAATATACCGATGGGGTACAGGAGGCCGCAGACGGTGCCGATGAAGTCCGGGATGGCGTTCAGGAACTGAAGAATGACACGGATGATATACTGGATGAAATCTTTGATACGGATGCGGGAAATCTGGTAGCCTTTATCAAAGCAGATGATAATGTCCGGATTCAGGCAGCGTCCGGCGATCAGGAGTTGTATCGGAGCGTGGGTACGATCGCAGGTGGTATTATTCTGGTTCTGATATCCTATGTTTTATCTGTATTTGTAGTACATTCGATTGATCAGGAGGCATCGGTGATCGGAGCACTTTACGCACTGGGTGTAAAGAAGCGGGATCTGATGCGGCATTATGTTATGTTGCCGACCGGTATAGCAGCAGTATCCGGTGTGATCGGAACCCTGATCGGCTATAGTGCACTTGGAGTCCGGGTGCAGATGCAGGACTGCTATAATTATTATTCATTACCGGATCTGAATCCGATTGTTATGCCATATTTGGTGGTTTATGGTGTTGTGCTGCCGCCGCTGATCTGTTGGGCAGTTACCAGTCTGGTCATTAACAAGCGGTTATCCCGGCCGGTACTGACACTGATCAAGAACGAGCAGACCGCCAGTCGAAGCAAAGATATTCCGTTGAAGCACATGAAGTTCCTGCGGCTGTTCAAGCTTCGCCAGATCATTCGGGAGAGAAGAACCGCATTTGCCGTCGTATTCGGAATGTTTGTCAGTCTCTTGATCGCGATTATGGCACTGCAGATCTTTGTATACTGCGATGTTGTCCGGGTACAGTATCCGGAAGATACAAAGTATGAGTACATGTATACATACAAGTATCCGTCAGAGGATCCGCCGGAGGGAGGGTATGAGGCTTATGCAAGAACACTGAAAAAGGAGATCTATGGATATAACTTTGATGTGACGGTTATGGGTATCACCGATGACAATCCATTCTTTGATGTAGAACTGGAGGATACCTCCAGCCGGGTGGTGATCAGTTCCTCCATTTCTTATAAGTATGGTCTGGGCGTAGGCGATGTGATTACCCTGAAGGATGAAGAAGAGGATAAGCTGTATTCGTTCGAGATATCGGATATTACACAGTATGCACCGAGCTTCATGGTATTTATGCCATATGATAAGGCACTGGAGCTCTTCGGAGAACCGGATGATTACTATAATGTAGTATTTTCCGATCATGACCTGAAGATCCCATCCGGACGGTTATATTCTACGGTTACAAAGGCGGATGTAGAGAAGGCAGCAGGAATCTTTGTCAAGCAGATGCAGGGAATGATCATTACGCTGGGTGGAGTTTCCGTTGTAATTTTTGCAATCGTATTGTACCTGATGATGAAGGTTATGATAGACCGGTCAGCATTCAGTATCTCGTTGATTAAGGTATTCGGTTATCGGGATAAGGAACTGAAGAAGATGTATCTGGATGGAAACTTCTATGTGATTGCACTGGGAGCCCTGATTTCTGTTCCGTTGGGAAAAGTACTTATGGATGCGGTCTATGAGCCTGCGTTCGTACCGAATGTGGCATGTGGTGTCGATAAGTCCTTCCCATTCTGGATGTATCTGGCGATTTTTGCGGTAGTGCTCGTTTTGTATTTTATTATTAATCATCTTCTGGTTCGAAAGATCCGCAAGATGGCACCGACCGAGGTATTAAAGAATCGCGAATAAGTATATAAAAAGCAGAACATGCGGCAGCAGACGCTGTCTCGGAATTTAAGGTTGCGGGACAGCGTCTGTGTGCGTTATACTGGATGCATATAGTTAAACAGTGGAGGAAAAAAAGATGGACATGAATATTGTATGCTTAGACTTAGAAGGCGTATTGGTACCGGAGATCTGGATTGCATTTGCAGAGGCCAGTGGGATCCCGGAGCTGAAGAGAACAACACGTGATGAACCGGATTATGAGAAGCTGATGAACTGGAGAATCGGAATCTTAAAGGAACATGGTCTGGGTCTGAAAGAGATTCAGGAGACGATCGCAAAGATTGATCCGATTCCGGGAGCGAAGGAATTCTTAGACGAGCTGAGAAGCATCACACAGGTTATTATTATCAGTGATACATTTACACAGTTTGCAGGCCCGCTGATGAAGAAGCTGGGTTGGCCGACTATCTTCTGCAACTCACTGGAGGTTGCACCGGATGGAGAGATTACCGGTTTTAAGATGCGGATCGAGAATTCGAAGCTTACGACTGTTAAGGCACTTCAGTCAATCGGGTATCAGACCATTGCCAGCGGTGACAGCCATAACGACCTTGGTATGATTCAGGCGAGCAAGGCAGGCTTCTTATTCAAAAGTACGGATCAGATCAAGAAGG
>Ga0129311_1002395_pt1 | contig 11406 bp, 13 predicted proteins | sample Go1ome_FD_94435 | JGI IMG/M metagenome (GOLD analysis project Ga0129311, IMG submission 94435) | Western lowland gorrila individual fecal microbial communities from Wisconsin, USA - Go1022B metagenome | ecosystem: Host-associated > Mammals > Digestive system > Large intestine > Fecal | place... | reverse complement strand
GGTACAGAAGATTACCAATCTGATTACGAGTCTTGATTTCATCCAGTCAGATCCGGTCAGCGATGTGGTAAAGAAAGCAGATTACAAGCTGTACTTTATCTCAGATAACAATGAGAAGATTTCTAATGAGAATATCTACATAGCAGACAAGCGTGATGAAGATGTGCAGAAGCGTTTATTCCGTATGCGTTTCACATTTAAGAACAAAAAATATGACAAGGACAGAAAGTATTATCTGGTTGCCTATGACGAGAGCAATGATGTGGAAGTGTTCCGGCATGAGGTGATCATGGATTTGGCTTTTTCGGATAATTTTGGTTTTGATTTATAAAGGAGTGTGTGCATGGGGATAAAGGAAACACAGGAGCAACTTCATAATATGTTTCAGCAGATAGGTTATAGGATTGAAGCAAGTAAAAAATATTATGCACTTCGTGATGACTTAATAAAAAATGGCACTAATTATTCAAATGAATTGTTTAGAGTGATTGATGAAATTGTTACAGGAACGGAACAACAGCAGTTTATAAAAGTAATTCCGGTTGGAACTATTTTGTATCGTGCGAGAGAAATAGATGTAGAAGAATATTCTAAGATCGAAAATGGATTAAATATCAAAATAGTCAACAACGAGTATGTAACAGAAGGATTCAATGAGAAAAATTCAATCGAATGTCCCTTAGGAATGGGTGGTGTCGGTCGCAATAATATTGCTGGTACATCATATTTATATGTTGCAGAAGATGTTGCAACTGCTTGTGCAGAGATTAAATCGACAATTAGAAGTTTAGTTTCGGTAGCAGAATTTGAAGTGAAGTCAGAATTAAAGGTTGTAGATTTTTCTACAGATGATAAGAAATTTACATACAAGCAAAATGATGAATATCAAATGAGTTTGGGAAGGTTTATCACCTTACTGATGATGCAATATTGCCAGCCAGTTTCAAATAAAGATGATTATAGAGTGACACAGATTGTATCTGATTATATCAGAAAAATGGGATACGATGGAATATTGTATCGCAGTTTTTTTACAATGAAAAACAATTATACAATTTTTAATTGTCATAAGAATAATATTGCTTACAAGAATAGTAGAATTGTTGCTCATCAGTTTTCTGACAATGTATTTTGGGATTTTAATAACGAAGTAGCTATTCATACAGATAAAAAAAGTAATACAGAGTATGATTCTAAGTTGGCTAATGGAATACTTGGAGATATGCAAAGAGAGTTTGATAAGAGAAGAAAAGAGGTTAAAAACGATGCCTTTTGATATAGAAGCAGAGGACAGGCGGACAGTCATCAAACAGAAATTGCGTCGGTATTTTGATGGAAAGATTGTCCGGAAAGATTTGACGAAGAAGATAAAAGAGGGTGCAAATGTGCCTGTATATGTACTGGAGTTTCTTCTGGGACAGTATTGCAGTTCTGATGATCCGGAGATTATCGAGCAGGGTGTCGAGAGCGTAAAGAAGATTCTAGCGGATAATTTTGTGCGTCCGGATGAAGCACAGAAGATACTTTCTCTACTCAGACAGAAGGGAAGCCATACGGTCATTGATAAGATAACCGTATCCCTTAATATCAAGAGAGACAGATATGAAGCAGAGTTCTCTAACCTTGGCTTGAGTGGGGTGCCGATTGATGAAGAATATCCGACAAAATTCGACAGACTTTTGTGCGGTGGTATTTGGTGCATTATCCGTCTGGAATACGACAGCAATTCTGACTACGATAGTGGGATTGTATCGGCAGACGGAGATCGACTGCGTTCCAAAAAGAAAAATCAGAATGATACACCTATCAAAATTATCAATCTGAACCCGATACAGATGCCACATGTAGACATCAATGAGTTGAAAGATGGCAGAAAACACTTTACAAAAGAGGAATGGATGGATGTATTGCTCCGTTCTATTGGAATGGAGCCGGATATGCTGGAGACTCGTGAAAAGTGGTTGCTTCTTACCCGTATGCTTCCATTGGTGGAGAACAATTTTAATCTCTGCGAATTAGGACCGAGGAGCACCGGAAAAAGCCATTTATACAAGGAAATCTCTCCTAATTCCATTCTTGTATCCGGAGGTCAGACTACGGTTGCCAATCTTTTTTACAATATGGGTAGAAAGACTGTCGGACTTGTCGGATTATGGGATTGCGTGGCATTTGATGAGGTTGCAGGTATCAACTTCAAGGACAAAGACGGTATCCAGATTATGAAGGATTACATGGCATCCGGTTCATTTGCCCGTGGTAAAGAGGAAAAAGCTGCATCAGCATCTATGGTATTCGTTGGAAATATCAATCAGAGCGTGGATTCACTTCTGAAAACATCAAGTTTATTTGATCCATTTCCTGCTGAAATGGGAACCGATACAGCTTTTCTTGACCGTATTCACTGCTATTTGCCGGGATGGGAAGTGCCAAAATTTAGACCGGAACATTTTACAGATGATTATGGTTTTATTACAGATTATCTGGCAGAGTTTATTCGTGAGCTTCGCAAGGAGCAGTTTGGAGATGCGTTGGACAAGTATTTTCGTCTTGGAAAGAACTTAAACCAGAGAGATACAATAGCAGTCCGTAAAATGGTCGGAGGATATATCAAACTTTTATATCCGGATGGCGAATATACAAAGGAAGAAATCGAAGAAATTTTACAGATTGCATTGGAAATGCGCCGCAGAGTAAAGGAACAGCTCAAAAAGCTGGGAGGCATGGAGTTTTATGATGTGAATTTCTCTTACATAGATAATGAAACCTTTGAGGAGCATTATGTATCTGTGCCGGAGCAGAGTGGTGGCAAGCTCATTCCTGAAGGAATGTGCAATCCTGGGCAGGTATACACTGTTTCCAATGGAAAGTCCGGTATGATTGGTGTATTCCGACTGGAATCACAGATGTTGCAGGGCAGTGGCAAGTTTGAGAGAACTGGTATCGGGACTGACAGGGAAGCGAAAGAAGCGTCCAATACCGCATTCAGTTATCTGAAAGCAAATGGAAAGCGTATCAGTGGAACAATCAGCGTTGACAACAAAGATTATATTATCAACTATCAGGATTTGCAGGGTATTGGCATGACCGGAAAGCTGGCATTGCCAACGTTGGTGGCATTATGTTCAATAGCACTTGGCAAGCCTGTACTTAGCAGTCTTGTTGTACTTGGAGAAATCAGTATCAGTGGTACTATGATCAAAGTGGATGAGTTAGCCAATACATTGCAGGTATGTCTGGACAGTGGAGCAAAGAAGGTATTACTTCCTACAACCTCTTTTGCAGATATGGCTACTGTGCCGCCAGAGCTTATGAGTTCCTTCCAGATTATACCGTATTCCAGTGCAGAGGATGCAGTATTTAAGGCGTTGGGAGTGGAATAGGACACCTCTGGTCACTGCGACCAGAAGTTGAGATAAATGGAGAGGAGAGCTTTTTATATGAAAAAGGGAATAAGAATTTTTCTGTGGATTATATTTGGATGTCTTGTGCTTATGCTACTTACTTCGTTATGTGTGACGCCAGAGGTAGATGCATCTGGTAGAGATGTATTTCTTTACAAAGCAAGTGGAGCAATGCTGATTTTTATTTGGCTTATCGGAGTGGTGTTAGAGCTGGATATTTTTCATGTAAAAAGTAGAATCCCATTGATTAAGAGTAAGAAAATAATCGCACATGTTGGGTTCTGGGGAATTTTATTGATTTTATCTTTTACGGTATTTGGTGTGATTTATAATGGTACAAGTACCGATTTCAGAACTGCAATGAGTGAAAAGAATGAGAATAATAGTGTATCTGAGACAGAAGAAGTTTCCGTAGAAACAGAAACTGCGACCAAGGAGGATATAGATAATCATAAGGAACAGAGCAAGGAGATAGCAGCAGAGGATAAAGAAGTTGTCATAGAGGAGAAAACTAATAGTAACGAGTCTTCTCATTTAATCGAAGATGAAACTTATGATTTTGACGATGCAGTATATGTGGTCAATGGCATAGAAGTTAAGATAAGCAGCATAACACTTCATCGAGAAAATAAGCCGGAAGGATATAGCCTTGAGGTTAAATATTCTCTGCTTAATAAAAATGATACGGATGCAACATTTGAATTTTCCTCTCAATCAGGTAATAGTTTCATTTTGGATGATAAAAAAGCGGAATTATCTACAAAAGCTATGTGGTCACAAGGGCATGAAACAAGCTATCATCTGAAGGCAAATGAAAATACTGAGTTGATAGGTGATTTTAATGCTTTATCAAGTACCGAGGGAAAGACAATCAATGGTGAAAAATTTGAAGCTGTTGATATTTCCAGTATATATGTAGGTCAGAGTTTATCAGTTATTTTTCACATCAATGGAATAGTTGATAGTCAGTCAGAAAGTATAGATATTTCATTTGAGTTCAATCTGTAAGTTGAGAGGTAATTATATGGAAAAAGCATACACGAAAGAAGAACATGATAAATGCCAGAAAGTAGCGAATGTATTTCAAGAACTATGCAAGCTGTATGGTGATATGTGTATATTAGATGCCGGAGATTTTGGCTTTGTGCATCTGAAATGGTTCAGAGATGGTTATTTTGATGGAAATACTGTATATACGGATAGCAGAGAAATGTTTGATGATCTCTGGGAAATGTGGATGGACTATGTACTTTTGGCACCTGTGAAGGGAACAGATCGGGAAGAATTAGACTATGATGAACTGTATGCAGAGCTTCCGGAAGATAAAAAGGCAGAGTATGAGCAAAAAAGACAGCAGTTGTTGGAATTAGCAGGATTAGCAGATTGATACATACCTAATGAACTTCTGGTCACAGCGTCCAGAAGTTTATGTTAAATTAAATTGCGCTGTTATTCTGGATTGTAAAAATGCCTTGCTCGACTGTATGGTTGCGTGATGATACGATTATGGCAAAAGAAAAGGAGGATTCATTTTATGAACCACAGAACAATTATATTTGCTAAAAACCTAATGACTTTACGCACCTTGAAGGAAATGACACAACAGGAACTTGCTGACAAAATTCATGTAACCAGACAGACAATATCAACATGGGAACTGGGAGCCGGAAAACCAGATATATATTGCCTTGGCGAGATATGTGATTTATTTGGTGTTGAACCAACTCAGATGTTGTATGGAAATGTGTTAAAGAACAATGGAGATACAACACCGGAGGTTGTTGTAAAAAAAGAGTATTCAGAAGATTATACTTATGAAGTAAATATTATAACGGATGAGGACTTGGAAAACATATTAAATGTAATTTCCTATGATTTTGATAGAATACTTGTTATAGCACTTGAGTTGCAACGCAGGGGATATAAGATCACCGAAATATTTGATAACGGATTTGGGGTACTTACTAAATCGACCGATGATGCATCAAAGTTGGATAGAGTTTTGGATGACATTATAGAATCTATGATTCACGGCGATAACTCTTTTATAGAGGAAAAGCAAACAGAATTATCAAATAAATTTAATGAGTTGAAATCGGTAATGATTCATGAGGCAATGAAAGCGATTTGGGGAGATTACCCTGAAAACTATAAATTCTATTGGATGGATGAAATGGAAAACCCAAGAGGATATGCCAACACAGAAGAAGAATGCAGACAGCAGGCAAGAGAGCAGTTATGTTCATGGTATAAAATCATGAGAAGGGTGTGAAATATAGAAAATGATACTGTTGAAGATGGTGTACATTCCCGTGGCAAATGATGATAGGTTACATCTGGTCGCATTGTGTTGAAGTTGTGGAGAAGCTTATGGTAAAAATTACATATTCACAGGAAAAGATGGATTCGATCAAGAAGCATGTACAGGAATTGATTGCAATAGTACATGAACTAGAAAGCGATTTTCCCGGAAGGCATTTTACACTGGACGGGCATTTGGTTGGAAGTATAGGAGAGGTAATGGCAGCATATTACTATGGAATTGAGTTATATACTGCTTCTACAGAGATTCACGACGGAGAGGTTAACGGTCGGAAAGTTCAGATAAAGATTTCACAGCAGGATAATATTGTTATCAATCATGAGCCAGATTATTTAATAGTTCTTTATCTCAATAAAAATGGCAATATATATGAGGTATATAATGGGACTGGTGAGCTACCGTGGAATACTGCTAGTAAGAAGGATAGCCATAATAACAGGCATATGAGAGTGAATAAATTATTGGAATTGGATAAAAATGTGGCGGATAGCGAAAGAATTGAAAAACAACATTACATAGAAAAAATGAAACCGGAATATAAAAACCGAAAATGAATATCTGAGGTATTGTGCTTATGATGGATTATGACCATGATGGAAAAATTGATAAAAATGATTTTGTTATTGAAGAAATGATGAATGATGATAACACGCAGGAAAACCATAAAAATACAGATTTTATAAGTTCTATGAAAGGTCTGGGATTAGTTATAATCGGATTGATTATTTTATTTGGAATGGTAAAAGTGATATTCTGATTCGGTTAAAAATACATCTGGTTACAGCGTCCAGAAGTGGAAAGGATGATTATGGGGAAAAAGGAATTAACGGACGAGGAAGCATTACAGAACTTCCTCTTAGATATAAGCTGCTTAGACGAGCTATTGCCATGGACAGGCAAATTCAATTTGTTTGATGTTTTGAAAATATCAAGAACAGAGATACGCCATAGCAACATGCTTGGCTGGCTATTCAATCCAAATGAAAATCATAATTTTGGTGACACTTTTCTGAAAGGCATTTTACAGAGACTTGTAGAAAAGGATACTGAAAGCAGATACGATGTATTCAAAATTCTGCTTATGGATTTATATAGCTTTTCGGTTATGCGGGAATGGAGAAATATTGACATTTTGCTTACTTCATCTGAGGAAAAGGTTGTAATTGCAATCGAAAACAAGGTAGGTTCTCATGAACATAGCAATCAATTAAATCGCTATCGTGAGATGTTGGAAAAAGAGTATCCGGCTTACAAACGGTTGTATGTATTTCTTACACCAGACGGAGAAAATCCGAGTGATGTCGAAAACTGGGATGTTTTGACTTATGATGATGTGATAGATGTTCTTGAAGATATTTCACACAGAATAGAATTGCAGCAGGATGTTGAATTGATGGTCAAAAACTATATTGAGATTGTTAGGAGAGATATTGTGCAGGATCAGGCGTTAATTGATATTTGTAACAAAATTTACAATAAGCATAAAAAGGCATTAGACCTTATATTTGATAATAGAACAGATGGAAAAACGCAGGTGTCAGATTCCATTAAGGAAACCTTGAGGTGCCTTGCTGATGAAGGAATGATTATATATGATGCTGATTGGGGATATAATTTCAGAACGGAAAACATGGATAGTTACATTCCTATATTAGATGAGCCAATCAGTTCATGGGGGTCAACTAATGTTTATTCATACTGGTTTAATGTTCGTGGAGATAGATTTTATGGAATATTTGAGCTTGCCGGAAGAAATGTTCCTGAAGAAATTATGGAGAAAATGCAGAATTTGACGGACATATTAAAACCAAACGATAAGCGGAAGTCAGATTTTACATATAAGAGAATATTTACAACAAAATGGTATGATGTATCAGATTCAGAAGATATAAGCGGAGATGTTGAACAGGCTGTGCGTTCAGCGGTTGGAGATATTCTTGCTATGGAGAAGAATGTGTTTTCACAGCTCAAAAAATGAATAATGTCACTTCTGGTCACAGCGTCCAGAAGTGTCAAAGGGTGATGTGATGGAGCGTATGGTAGATATTTCCTGCCAAGTCTGTGCGGTTACATCTACAAAGGGAGAGATTAGACCTTTGTGGTGCCGCTATCAGACAGAGCAGGGAGAATTGATTAAAATAAACATAGACGAAGCAAAGCTGACCAGTAACACGGGAAATTTATTTTTTGAATGTACCTCGTATGGAGAAGATAGAAAATCTATGTTTGTTCTAATGATGGACAACAGGACATTTAAGTGGAAGATAATAAGAATATTAGCGTAGAGGTATTGCTATGTATGAGAAATTAACGAACCTTTTACCAGAGTTAAGTGATTCTAAGGCGGCAGGAGAATGGATTGCAGATCATAAAAATGATGGAACAAAAGAGCATCCGATACAGTTTCCGTTTGTAGTGTATGCGGAAGTGGTAACAAAGTTGGAAGATAATATATACGCATTTGAAAAGGAACATCCGGAATTTTCGCTGAACAAATATGGTGAAATATTGAAGGAGCAGAATATTGAATGGGGTACTCGGTCAATGTGTGCTGCCGATGTATCTTCTTTTTCCGGTCGACAGGTTATGGCATTACTTATGGGTGCGGTAAGAGCAGAAAGATTCTGTGATGGTGCATTAAAGGAATTTGTTGAAAATGGCTCTATTACAAAGTGGCTTGAGAGACTGAAGGAGATAGATAATTGCAAGCCATTTGAGGAATGCATGAATCCGCCAATTTAGTTGAATGAGCATACTCTACAATAGGGGAGTGAATATACTCCCTTAATAAGAAATTTCCAAAAAATGGTAGCTTGTCTACAATAGTGATATACAAAAGTTCCCCCAGAAGGGAGGTGTATATCATGAGGTACGATCAGTTATATGACAGAATCAATTCTCTGTGCGAGGAGAGAGGTTGGAGCCAGTATAAGTTGATTCAGGAAAGTGGAATACCGCAAAGCTCTTTTTATAATATGATGGACAGGCATTCGATTCCACAGCTAGATATGATTCAACGTATTTGCGATGGTTTTAACATTACATTGGCGGAATTTTTTGCAGATAATGATACAGAATATAAAGAGTTATCAAAAGACGATCTTTTATTTTTACATATTTCCAGAAACCTAAATGCAAATAGCAGAGATAGGGCATTGTCATACATGCAGGCATTACAAGATATGCAGCAGAATGAATAAATCCGATGTTATCAGAGGCTGATAGCACCGGATTTTTTAATGTTCTTATAGAGAAGGATGTGGTGTTGTCTTTCCTTCTTCTGGCTGTCTTTGAGAAGGTTCTTTGTTGAGATATTGAATAAGAGTTTGTAGTTTGCGCTCCATTTCATAAATATCTTTTTCGGCAGACCTGTAAGATTTTTGCAGTTCTGCCTTTTTCTTTTCCATAGCGTGAAAATCAGCACGCATCTGATCGAGATTCATGGTTTTGATATTGATACCAGCTTTTTGTAGCACATTTTTTGCACCGTCATAGAGCAGTAGTTCGCTTTCATGCCTGCGGAAATATTCATCCGGGTTCTTTGACTTTTGAGAACGAAGATGATAAGACTTATTTGCTTCGTACTGTTCAGCATATTTAAGAATTTCAGCATAAGGCTTCATCTCATGCTCCAGCGTTACAAGCTCTGACCGTGCAGCACTGGAGAGAGCTTTCTTTTCTTCAATCTGTTGTTCCAATGCTTTGATTGACTGTGCATCAGCATAGGCACTTGCGGCTATTTTCAGATTTTCAATATCTGCCCAGTGTTGTAATCCCGGACTATCTGTAAAGTTCTCTGAAGATGTGTCTATGAGATTACGAGTAGCATAATTCCTTTGTTTATAGTCGGTGCGCTTTTTGTCTCGTGTTTCTATCCGTTCCTTGATACTTTCTCTTGTGTAGGAATGCCCCAGAGAACGATCACTGCCACGCACGAAACGCTCAGCACCAGCAGGGCGGAATGAAATATAGGATAGGGAACCGCCAATTTCTTCTCCCTTCACTTCATATCCTTTTAGCCGGATAAGACGGATAAAATCTTCATAAGTATTTGACAGTTTTATTGTTGCATCAATATCCCGACGCAGCTTGTCTTTCCATGATTTTCCATTCTTTTCCGCTTCCCATTCCGTATGCTTTTTACCACGCTGTTGACCGGGAACAATCGTTGAAAGCTGATGCTCTTGGCATAGTTCATCACTGAGTTTTCTGATATTATAATAGCTCTTTTTACAGGTATTATATTTCTTATGTTCTATGTTATCAGTCGCACAGAAAATAATGTGATTATGCACATGATTCTTTTCAATATGGGTTGCAATCACATAAGAATATTTTCCACCAAGGAGTTTGTCGGCAAGAGCGATTCCTATCTGGTGAGCTTCCTCGAATGAGACTTCTCCGGGTGCAAATGATTGTATCAAATGGTGTGCGAGATTATCTCCAGTTTTTATATTTTTCCCATTGGCAAAAGCAAATTCAAGATGTGCAGTTTTGGCAGAACAGCCGAAGGAAGAAATATATAATTCTCCGTCTGTTTTGTCTGGATTGCAGATGTAGGCTATCGACTTATCAACGGTTGATTTGATAGCATGGATTCGTGTGTATGCCATATCTTTTGCATCAGCTCCTTTACCTCTTTTATGTCATCAGAATATAAATTCCCTGTTATATTGGCTCGCTTCGTAATCTGGTTCAAAAGATTTCCTATACGAGACAGCTCTACGGAGTAGTCATGCAGGAATTTGTAATCCACATCATAAACATATCCATAGATAATCAGATTTCTCAGGTATGCCGACATACTGCCAAGGTTTGAGAGTTTCGTTTTATTTTTCAAAATATACATTTCATCATCACTCAAATAGAGTGTTATTTTGTGTTTGCGGTTTCTGTTTGCCATGTCGATTCCTTTTCCTTTTTACTGTGCCATATCTGGCAAAATTTATTTATAGGGGGTTAGGGGGAGTATCCCCTTACAAGCAAATTTCTGACGGTTTATCCGAGAGGATAAATTGCAGAAATGGGGGATGTGTACGGACACATCCAATGCTTGCTATTCTTCTGCAAATCCCCGTAGGAGATTTGCGAGTTTTGGCTGCATAGGCAGCCTGCCCTAAACTCATAATGGCATATCTGCCATAAAATATAGATTGCACGAAAACAAAAAACTGCTACAGAGCATAAAAATACCTGGTAACAGTTTTGATTTGCATTAGATTCAGTTGTATTTTATCCAGATTTATTGTAACAGCAGATTTTTTGCAGGTCAACCATGTTGCAAGAGGAATTTATAGGACAACATTTATAGTAAAATGACGATGGGAGTAGATACACATAATTTATAGGCTATTTTTACATGGAGGATAATAGATGATAACGGTGGCAATACACAATCGACATATATTAAATGACAGGCATCTGACATAAAGTTGGATGCTTTTTTATTGCTCCCCAATAGGGGAGTACGGTGAAGGTTGAGAATTTTGATCGTGGTTTTTTGTTATCCAAGAAAGGATGTGATTTGGATGCACAAATACCCACGATTTTTGTAGGGACAGGCTGTGCAAATTTTGTACAGCTATTTTTTTGCCTTGTCCAAAAAAGGACAGGCAAAACCAAAAAAGGACGGCGAAAAGTTATGAAGCATTTGATAGAATGAACACAGAGACAAAAAGGGAG
>Ga0129311_1002392_pt1 | contig 11411 bp, 12 predicted proteins | sample Go1ome_FD_94435 | JGI IMG/M metagenome (GOLD analysis project Ga0129311, IMG submission 94435) | Western lowland gorrila individual fecal microbial communities from Wisconsin, USA - Go1022B metagenome | ecosystem: Host-associated > Mammals > Digestive system > Large intestine > Fecal | place... | reverse complement strand
GGTATTCAGAATCCGGGAAAAGTTGGTCATCAGTACAGGAACGCCTTTTTCCAGAAGGGCATTGGCAATGCAGCCTGCAAAAAAAGATTTTCCAGTACCGACATCACCCCAGATGAGAAGTCCGGAAGCGTTTGCTTTCATCTCTTCCCAGTTACTTACATAATTGTGTGCCAGTTTTATTTCCGGATTGATGCCGTTATCCCTGGCAAAAGTGTAGTCATAGAGTGCTTTGTCCTGTAAACCGCTGGTTTTAAGATGCTCTATTTCCATTTGTTTTTCATGAAGTTTTCTCTGGGATTCTTCCTGCTCAAAGATTTCCTGCTGACATTTACAGCGGATGGAAGGAATAAGAACCTTTCCCTGTAATTCATGCCGGCATTGTCTTGGCGTACTGCATTTGGAACAGTAGATCAGGTGGTCTGTTTCGTTAAAATATTCATCAGGCTGAAGCTCTCTGCTTGGTGTTATAGCGTTTGCTTTTTCTGTAAATCTTGTCATAGTGTTTCGTATTCCTCACTTTCGTAATTTCTTTGCCGGGAAGCAGGATGATCCTGTCTTGCCCAGTTGATGATGGTAGCTGCATGGTTCTGATATTGCTTTCCGGTAGAAGCCATATAACCGGATAAGCGTTCAATATAATCCTTCCAGTCAGGGATTGTCTGCCGGATATCTTCCAGCTCTTTTTCTGACAGAAAAACATTTTGAAATTTTCCATAGGGTGAGAGTGGCTCCTTACTCCCTCTTTTTTCTAAATTGTTCTTTTTTATCTCTTTCTTATTACCAGACAGTTTTCTGTCTGTATCAGGGAAAGAATCCTGTCTGTCAATAGGACAGTTTTCTGTCTGTCTTAGGGAAAGAAATCTGTCTGTATAGTGGATGGTTTTTTTGGGGAGTTTTACATAAATCCGGTTGGGCTGTCCGGGTCCCTGCCGTTTTCGGAAGATAAGCTCCTGTTTTTCCAGTACTGCCAGAGCAGTTTTAACCGTCATCTGGCTTTTGTGGAGAACTTCTGCCAGTGCTTCAATTGTAAAGTAAATGAACACATGACCATCGATATCTGACCAGCCCTCATTTTTCTGGGAAAGCCTTGCCCGGTCGAGCAGGATAATATAAAGCATTTTGGCAGTTTCGTTTATTTCCATGTCCAGAAGAAAACGGGGAAACATCATATAAGATGGCAGGTTGGTGTCTGCTGTCAGAAAGTCCGTCATGTGTTCACCTCCAATCAGTTATTCGCCAAGAAAATCCCAGTCTACATCACTATCTGGCTGTGAATTTTCAGGTGTTGGAAAGGACGCCCTGGTTTGGGGCTCCCTTTGCGCCATACCTGCAGTCAGTCCGGAAAGAAAAAGTGGCAATGCCTGTTTCAGGCTGTTTTCCACTGCACCTACAATCTGTTTCACAAAAAGTTCTTCCCGTTCTCTTGTTTCCAGATAAGGATCAGCCTGTGTGCGGTAGTAGCGGTCAAAATAATCTACCAGTGCAAGAGAGATTACCTGGCTGTAAGATTTAAAATCCTGTCTGTTCATCGTCTGTAAATATTCCCAGGCTCTCCGCTGCTGGTCTTTGTCCAGATTAAAGCGCAGATTTGTGTTGCGGATATTGTTCTGCATGGTTTATCCCCTCCTTTTCAGGCTCATATAAGCCAGAGATTCGTAACCTTTGGCGGTGGCGCAGATGTCATCAATGATGGTGACTCGTGATTTGTCATAAGTTCCGAAGTTACGGATCAGGCATCCACCGCCGCCAACCACATACAGGTGCATCAGGTCAGGATTGTATTCATATTTGCGGAGTGTGGAAAAAAGATCTGTAACATACTGTCTGGCAATAGAACTGATACAATCCAGATATGGTGCTGAAATGTCAGCTGTTCCAAACCGCAGAATCTGCTCTACGGTGGATTCTTCAATCTTCACTCCGAATTTGTCCAAAACAGCGTTCTTTGTAGCAATCATGCATTGGTTTACACCAAGTTTTTCTGTCCAACATCGGCTCTCCTGCGCTTTCTTATTGTTGATATACAGAATGTTCATGGTTCCGTTTCCGATATCTGCAAGGAGATTGGTTCCCTTGAAATTTCCGAGTTGGTTTACGATAGCCGGATACCCCTGTGGATAAAGACTGCATCCCGCAAAGCGGAGATGATACTCTTTGCCGTTAAAACGGTAATGGACTTCTGGATTCTGGAGCAGATAGGAACGAAAAGCTTCTCTTTGATTTCTGATCCATGTGAGAGGAAGTCCGGCAGCCAGATGAACATCTGCTTCACGGATGGAAAAGACATTCAGTTCCCTTGCAATAGCCATTAGTGTCAGAAGATAATATTCTTCGTCCATAGCTTTATCCGGGATAAATTCTTTGTGTCCTTCGCCAATCCGGTAGTAAATGCCGTTATATTCCAGAATATTCCCGGTGAAGATTGGTTCAGTTTCATAGGCTTTGATGCCGGTTGGTGTGACGGTGTTTGCTGTTTTCATATTGCCGTAGCCATGATCTACAGCAATGATTTGTGTGTTTCTGAGTTCTCGCATAAAAAATACCTCCGTTTTCGTATTGATTGATTCAGCAGGTCGTACCGGTGTGGTACTGCTTTGCTGTGAGATAAGCATACGAAAATCGGAGGAAAAAGGCATTGAGGGGAAATTGAGCTGGAATTGAGTAGGAATGCTAAAGTGTGCAAGTATAATTTATGCTGGCAGATTATTTAATAGTAAGAAGAAAAATCAATCATAAAATGACCAAAAAAGCCATTAAAATGTCGTTTCGTACAAAATGGGTTGAAAAAACAGTAAAAATAAAGATAATAGCAGTAACTACTGATACATGTTTTCAAGGGGCATAAATCAAGAAAAAGACAAATTACAAACAACAAGAAGGGAGATATCTATGTCGAAAAAAATATTGTTACATCTTTTAGTGATTGGAACGTTAGCAATGTGTTCTGGGTGTGGTAAAAGTACACCTTCAGAAGAAAGCAATGTGACAACTGTACAGGATGATAAAAATCTGGAAGCAGAGGATTCTTTTCCGAAATCATATAACACAGAATCAGAATCTGGAAAAGTTAAATTTAACTGTACACTGGAGTTGCCTGAAAAATTAAATGGAAGAAGTATACAGAAAACTTCTGTAGAAGGTTTACATGTGTATGATAAAGATAAAGCATATTCTTTGTTTGCGGAAGGGAAAGAGGTATCACAAAAAAAGCAATACGATTGGGATGGCGGTGATGTTGCCAATTATACATTTTCTGACGGCTCAAGTCTTTATTTAGATAACAACTATGTTCAGTGGGGAAGTGCTACGTCTTCTCTTTATTCATATCTCGGAGTTCAGCAGGCAGATTATATAGAACTGTTTTCGAGTGGTGCAGTTTCTATTGATAAAGACAGTTGTATTTCAGAAATAGAAAAGGATATGAATGAGTTTGGGTATGACACAAAAAATCTTTCTTTTCAGGCAATTCCATTGAGCGTTGATGCAATGAAAAAACTAAGAGATCAGGAATTAAATAATGGTTTGCTGGAAGAAGGAAAAACAAAGGAGCCGACATCGGATGATGAGGCGTACTTCATCTATGCTTATCAGAAAAATAATGGTATTCCTGTATTTCATGAATTAATGAGTGCTGCAAAGCAGATGGCAGATGATTCTCCGGATAATGCACCTGTGCAGGCTATTTATTCTGCCCGTGGTCTGGAAGAATTAAATATAGATTATATCTATGACTTTAAAAATGAACAGGATATGGTAACACTGAAACCTTTTGAAGAAATTGCGTCAGTGGTAGAAGAGAAATATGAAAACTTATTAAATGATTCTAAATATGAGATTACACGTGCAAAATTATATGAACGTGTTTATACGGGGGAAAATCAGAAATATGCAGAAGAACCAATCTGGTATTTTGAGATAGTTGAAAATGATAATAATAAAACGGTAATGCTGGTTAATGCAGAAACCGGCAAAGAAATTAACCTTCCGTAAAGGAGATCAGATATGAGTAGTTCTACAATTCCATATTGTGCAGTAGAAGAAAGAAGAAGATTAAACCGATGTATGGAAAATGCGTCGGATGATTATGAAAAGGAAATCTATAGAAAAATTCGTGATATGCCCGTTCCGTATGAAAAATTAGATGAAATTTTAAAGAATAGCAGAGATATTATCATATCCAGACAACATAGAAAAAATAAAACTAGAAATTTTCTTGTTTCTGGTGGAGCGTTTGTTTTTATGATTATGGTGTTTGCCATACGTATTATTATGCAAAAACAAAGGGGAGGATTGAATGGAAAAGACAAAATATCTTAGAACGGATTTTAGCCGTTTGTTTAAGAAATATCCGCTGTATCTTGCAATCGTTGGTGTGGCAGTCTCTTTTATTTTTTCTCTGGAAAATTATGCTTTTGAAAAAGGTATGGTAAACTGCAATGTTATGGATACTTATATGTTTGCAGTTGAAATGTCTGGGAAAATGATTGCGTATGCATTTTGTGCGTCTGCTTTTGCAACTGTATTTTGTGAAGACCTTGAAACTAAATATTTGCGGTATAGTATTGGACGAGGCAATTTAATAAAATATGTATTTTCAAAAACGACAGTAATTTATATATCCTCCATAATAACAATGGTTTTAGGGACATTTTTATTTGTCGTATATTTGCGGCTGCAGCTTCCATGGACACATGATTTAGAAAAAACAGACTTGTCAGGAATGTATGAGATCCTATGGGGAAATGGGCATTTTATGGCATACATTTTTGTAGTTGCTTTACAGATGGGAATGTTGGCTGGCACATTGTCTTTGGCAGCTTCATTTATTTCTATATTTATCACTAATAAAATGTTGATTATGTTAACTCCCATCTTACTATATCAAATTTTAATGGAATTCCGTGGAAGTGGTTGGGCAAATATAATGATATTTGATCCTGCATTATTTCAGTTTAAATCGGATATGGAATATTTTTTGATTGTATGCGGTTTCAGCTTAGCTCCATCAATTCTATTTGTTTTCGGGATATACAGAGCAATAAAAAACAGATTGTAGAGGTGACAAACATGCGGTTATTAAAATATATATGGAAAAATACAGTATTAAAATGTCTTAACAGTAAAATGACGGTTTTTGTAATTTTAATGCTTGTCACAAGTCGTTCCTATTTAAACCCTTTACGGCAATTTTCTATGGCGGTAAATTATCCGGTATCCTGGTGCGTTTTTCCTTTTGCAATGTGCAGTTTTACCTATTTGATCATGTTTTGGTTTGGAGTAATTTATGTGAATTCAGATGTGCCTTTTATGCAACATGTAAATATGTATCATGCAATTCGAGTTGGACGACGATATTGGGGCTTAGGACAGATTGGAGGAATATGTTTACGCTCGTTGATAATGGTATTAATAACGATTTTCAGTACGATACTTCCGTTATTGCCTAAAATAGAATGGAGTAATGAATGGGGAAAGCTGTTAAGGACTGCGGCAACTACAAATGCTCTTTCACAATATCAGAGTAGTGTAGTCATTTACAGTGACATTTTTTCAGAATATACACCGCTTGAACTCATGGTGCTTGAAATTCTAGTTTGCACCTTGATTTGTACTTTTGTAGGTGTTCTGATGTTTTTTCTCAGTCTCTATATGAATAAGATCATTGCAGTTGCCGGAGGACTTGCATTGGCGATTGCTTTATTTCCTGTATTGAATATGCATCCATTAATCAGGTATAAACTGGCAAAACTTATACCTACCGTATGGGCAGAATTAGCAAGGATTGCAACTGTGGATCATACATATTACTGGCTGCCGTCTTTGATATATATGGTACTGTTCCTATTAGTGGGGATAGCAATAATGACAGGTTTTATTATGTATAAGATCAGACATGTAGAGTTTAACTGGGATAATGAGGATATGTAGGAGGACAGGTTAGCATGAGTGAAAAAAGACACGTCATAGAAGTAGCGCATGTAAATAAAAATTTCAGAGATAACAAAGTCTTAAAAGATGTTTCTCTCAGATGTGAAAGTGGAAAAATATATGGGTTGGTAGGACATAATGGATCTGGGAAAACAGTGCTGTTCAAAATAATATGTGGTTTTCTTTCTTGTGATGAGGGAATGGTCTCCGTAGATGGGAAAATAATGGGAAAAGATAAAGATATGCTTACAGAAGCCGGGATTATTATTGAAGATCCGGGATTTTTGAGAAACTGGAGTGCATATCATAATTTGGAATTTTTGTATACAATAAGAAATAAAAAAGATAAAGCGTATCTATATTCTGTATTGAAAAAAGTTGGACTTGATCCGAAAATGAAACGTCCAGTCGGAAAGTTTTCACTCGGTATGAGACAACGTTTTGCAATAGCACAGGCCATTATGGAAGATCCGGGAATCCTGATTTTGGATGAGCCAATGAATGGACTGGATAAAAATGGTGTAGAAGAAATCCGACGATTATTGTTGCAAATGAAGCAAGAAAATAAACTGATTATTCTGGCAAGTCATAACAGGGAAGATATAGATGTTCTTTGCGACGAAGTATATGAAATGGAAGATGGTGTGCTTCAAAAGACTTTCTTTGCAGGAGACTGACGTATGTGGTATGATTCTGTATATTGAAATGGAAAGTCTGGTGATATAAAAAATGCGTATCTTGTTATGTGATGATGATACTCTTGTGCTGGAACAATTAAAGAAATTGCTGGAACATTTTTTTGAAAATGTACATGTAAAAATCCCGGAAATTGTATCATATACAAGTGGTGAGGAACTTCTGAAGGATAAAGAGCGAAAAGATATTGTCTTTCTGGATATTGAAATGCCAGGCGTAGATGGAATATATGTTGGAAATGAATTGAAGGCAGAGAACAGAAATGTGATTATTTTTGTTGTTACTTCATATTCTGAATATCTGGACGAGGCTATGAAGTTCCACGTATTTCGATATATTTCAAAGCCATTAGATGAACAACGGGTTCTACGCAATTTTAAAGATGCATTGGTATGCTATAATACGATGACAAAGGAAATTCCGATTGAAACTCATGAAGGCATTTATACAATGCCATCATCCTATATCATTGCTATTGAAGCAAGTGGAAGAAAAGTGGTTGTTCACACAATAAAAAGAGATTATATTTCTGTACACAATCTGAATTACTGGCTGGATATCCTTCCTAAAAATAATTTTTTTCAGACGCACAGAAGTTACATTATTAATTTTGAACATGTAACAGAGTTCGACCATACAGTGATACATATGTTTCAGGGAAATTATACAGCATATCTTACCAGACGGAAGTACACAGCATTTAAGAACGCATATCTTTTATATCTTGAAAGTATGAGGTGAGAGCTTATGGAACATATGGTGTTATTGATTTTCAGCTTTCTTGTGGAAGCGGTTATTATATGGCAATATTCCTCCGGATTGTTTGCACCTGGACGTTCAAAGAAAAGTCGAATGATATTTATAGGAATTTTTTATGTCATACTATTTTTTGTTGCAATGGCAGGAAAAGTATGGCTGAATATTATTCTGTACTTTTTAGTAAATGCTATGTTTTTATATACTCAGTTTAAAATAGATATCATGCTTGCAATCTTTCACTCTGCGATAGTGACGACGATTATGGGAAGCTCAGAATTTGCTGTGTTTACTTTGACATCATGGTTTATTCCTCATTTCTTAGATAATGCTAAAAGCGGATTGTTTATATATACACTTTTTAGTAAAATCCTGCTTTTTACAATCATTAATTTGCTGCTGAACTTTTTTAGAAAGACGAGTTCTAGGCAGGAAGATTATAAGGAAAATACAAATTTTGCTTTAATGTTGATTCCAGTTTCCAGTATATTTATCATGGTTACATTCTTTAGTATTGGAGAGAAGTTTGCCCTTACAACACAAATGAACAGCATGATTACATTAAGTGCAGTATTTCTCTTAGGAATTAACTTGATTGTATTTGGAATCAATCAATATAATCATCAGCGAAATATAGAAGTTACAGATATGCAGCTATTACTTCAAAAGGAAGCAGATTCTGCTGAATATTATAAAATGCTCCTGTCCCAGACAGAAAATCGAAATATTCTGATTCATGATATAAAGAAGCATTTGCAGACAATAAAACTACTGAATGATAAAGTTGAAAATGACAAAATAAATGCGTATATTTGTCAGCTTCTTGATTCATCGGATCTAAAAGAACCTGTGAGAATATGTGACAATGAAATGCTAAATGCGATTCTTGGGCGGTATCAGCGGCAGTGTGTAAATAAACATATTGATTTTCATGCAGATATCCGAAGTGGAGTCCTAAAACAGGTTTCGCCACATGACCTTACATCATTATTCTGTAATTTGATGGATAATGCAGTTGAAGCGGCTGAGAATATACCAGAGGCTTTTATAGAAGTTACTGCTCAAAAAAAGGAAAATTCTCCATTTTGTGTTATTGTAGTGATTAATTCATGCAGGGTGGCGCCAACATATGGTGCTGATAATTTACCAGTATCCAATAAGAAAAATGTGCGAAAACATGGTTATGGCATTAAAAGTATTAAAAAAGTTACTCGTCAATATGGCGGCAATCTCCAGATGTACTATGATGAAATAAGTGCTACATTTCATGCGATTATTACGCTGAAAGTATAGATTAAGAGAAATAGACAGTATAGAAAACAGAGAGAATAACGGCGGGCACTTTGTCCGCCGTAAAATTATGTCTGTTTTGTTAAAAAGTTTGATAGCTGTTGCCCAAGAAAGAAACCAACTTGTGGATATAACTCCTGTATTTCCAGGTATTTGTTCTCAATCATTTCCGGTTCATCAGCCCAGATTTTTTCATAAATTTTGCAAGCCCTTTTAAAATGTGTTTTAGCCTGCGGAAGATTGGCGGTCATCAGGTAGATGGTTGCAAGGGTTTCCTGTACTGTAGCGTAATCAAGACAGCAATCAGAGTTATATTCCTTTATGCCTTTTGATAATTTTTGTAGGACGGAGATTCCTTTTTCCGGTGCCTGCTGTTCTGTTAGAAACATAGCATAGTTGGTGGCCTGAGGAATACCGTCATGGGTATAAAGTAAATTGTATTGTTCAAGCAGAAAAAGCCCTTTTTCCATATGTTCCATTGCAAGATCTGGATAACCGTTCATGCGATAAAGACCTCCGAGATTTGAATGGAGATTGGAAACAAGATGAGCATTATCTTCTGTAATTTCTGTAATCAGGGCAAGGGCATCCTTTTCAAGTTTCATTGCTTTTTCTGGCTTGATTTCAAGAGTAGCCTCAAAATCCAGTAACAATGCCCGGTCAGAATCGGTGCCAATGTCTTTGCGCTTCAAAAAATTTTTCAATTCCTGAATGATTGCTTTCATACCTTTCTGGTAATTATAATTATCCATATATGGGAAAACATTTTCCAGAAAAAGTAGATATTTTGGTATATCATCTTTTTCAATCAATTCTATGATGTTTCCTGCTGTCTGAAACAGCTTCTTGTAATAATCGACTTCAATTCCATGCATTAAACATATTTTCTGTAAAGAATCCAGTAATATGTGGCAGCGAGTTACAGATGGTTTTGTCTCTGAAAGGGTGATTTCCTTAATCATAGGATGCAGGGAGATCGTGTGACGTGTAGTTGTCTGCACAAAACCAGTTTCAATCAAGTCGTTAATTTCATTTAAGGTAGGCAGTTCCAGCCATTTGGCAAATATGCGGGCAGAAATACCAGTGTAAGGAAGAAAACACAAATTGCACATGATATCCTGCTGTTTTCGGGATAAAGCATATAGTGAAAATAGAGTATGGATATGACTATAATAAGTGGCTTTACTGCTTTGACCATCCTTGATTATCTTAATTTTATCTTCATTATCGAGAGATGCTCTTTCTTCCTGAAGTTTTGTTAATAACTGACCTGGAGTTGAAATTCCATTTTCCAAAAGTTTTGCAGCCAGTTCTACAGCAAAAGTATGATAGTGTACGGTCTCTATGATTTTTTCGACGGTCGAACGATACTTGTCTGCTTCTGAATAAAATGCAGATGTCAGTTGGAAAAGAATGTTTATATCCTTTATTTCTTTTAATTGAAAAGTACAGTATTCATTCAGATTACTTCTGGTCGTAAATAAAATCTGACAGCGGTATTTTAATACTACTGACAGAAAACTGTCCTGTGTGGCAGTGACATTAAAATTATCTATGATAAGCAGAGTATCGGATTTCAGGGAACGCAGAAAACGGTTATGTCTTTGAAACCGTTCCTGTTCAGTGCTTTCCGGAAGATCGTCAATAAAATCCATGTCAGTAATATCCTGATGAAGATCACCTGTATATTCTACATATAGAATGTTAGTGTAATGCTTTTTGTAATGTTTTGCGTAGGCTTTGGCAAGTTCGCTTTTACCAATACCGGCAATTCCGCAAAGAAAAACATGACGGTTTTCCTCAAGCATGGTATATAATTCTTCCAGTTCTTTATCTCTTCCGATAAAATGACGGCATGGTTTCGGAACCTCACTGTCCATAATATAATCCAGCACAATGGGTGACAGGGCACCTCCGGCAATTAATTTTTGATTTTTAGTATCACGTTTGATAAATTGTCGCTCCATGCCAAAAGAAATCAGCTTTGCAAGAAAAAGCAGACGTGAGCTGGCTGGTTTGTACAGAGAAGCCAGATTTTTCTTTTTGGCATCGGAGATGGTGTCATCTTGTATAAATAATGTGTATATATCCTGCATAGCCATATTGCAGTCAGACATCAATGGAAGCAGATTCTGGTGAATGGTTTCTGCCAGTTTTTTCTGATTACTGGGTTTGGAATAGTAGGCAGATATTTTGGGACTGATCTTTGCTTGACCGGTCAGCCAACGACAAACCAGACCATTATCCATAGAAAAATCCTGATTTTCCGGATCATCCATAAAATCTTCAAATAATTCGTATAAAAAATCAGGCTGACTCATTTGATTACTTTCGCTGATATGATTTTTTAAGCAAGTGCTAATAGAAGAAAAATCGCATCGATTCAATAGAAATTCCCCTTTCGTAGTTAAGATTGAGTATATCCATCATAACACGAACGTATATTCGATTCAAGGAAATGCGGATATTTTTAAATTGATTGTGTCAATTTACAATCAATTTCTATTCAATGTGGTTTTCCGGCAGGTTCTGTAAAATAAGCTCAGATCAAAACAATGACAGGAGGAGCTTATGCAACAGAATATTGAATTTGAGCGGTGCATTGATTTTCTGGTACGGATGATTGATAAGTACGGCGAAGAAGTCCTCCGGGAGTTGGAGGAAGAAAAACAGAATAAAGAAGAAAAAGAAGCGGCAGTTTCCTGAAATACAAAATGTAAATCAGACTGTCGCTTTTTTGT
>Ga0129311_1002388_pt1 | contig 11425 bp, 8 predicted proteins | sample Go1ome_FD_94435 | JGI IMG/M metagenome (GOLD analysis project Ga0129311, IMG submission 94435) | Western lowland gorrila individual fecal microbial communities from Wisconsin, USA - Go1022B metagenome | ecosystem: Host-associated > Mammals > Digestive system > Large intestine > Fecal | place... | reverse complement strand
CCACTGCGGCGCCGGATAGGCGTCATCATCAATAAAGGCAATGATCTCTCCCTTTGCATATTGCAGCGCCATGTCTCTCTTCTCTGCAGGGCCTGTCTTTCCGGACGGAATGATCCGAACCTTACCGTTCATCTCCGGGAAGGTTTCCTCCGTCTGTTCATCCGGAAAAATCAATATCTCAAAGTCCTTTTCCTCAAGCCTTGCATAGTGCGGCATCGCCGTACGAATGTAATCATTGATTTCTTTTACAGGAATAACAATCGATACTTTCATTTAATACTCCGCTTTTTCAAAACTCACTGTTTTCTTTCCATAATATTTGGCCAGCGCACCATTGGCCCAATAATCTGCATAGGTGCGAACATCCAGTTCCTTCAGTACCCTCGACCTTGGAAGCTCATCCGTTATGACAACATCTTCCTCCGGCGAATTCTCAATTTCTGCATAGATTTCGCCAATCTGTTTATATAATTCTCTACAATTACCACTCGCCAGTTCACGGACCTGATTGGGTATCATCGCACTCTGCCAGTCTGCCAAAGCGAAATTAAGGACAAGTGCCAGCACTCCCAATCCAACAAGAAAACCACGTTTTTTGCTTCCTTTGTTTGTGAACAGAGCTTTTTTATTCAATGTCAGTCGATTCCGCAACCATTGTGCAGTATAGATTGTGCATAGAACTGTCAGCGCTCCTGCTGCAAGATCCACCTCATAACCAACACGATCCGACAAATATCCGTCCAGCTGATATGCCAACTCAAAGGGGAAGATCATGATATACACCGTAAACACATTCCAAAACCAGAAATAAGCAGGATTCCATTTCGTCTGAAACACCGATTCTTTGCTTGCAAACACAAGAGCAAAAAAGAGAATGCAAACTCCGCCAAGAAACCCAATGGTTACCAGGCCACGATAACGCAATCCGGTCATGATTAATGTTTCCTTCAACACATATGTCAGTGCATATCCTTCCCCTATTTCCGCATCATGACGTTCAAAATTACCAGGAGCCATAGCATTAAGCAGGGCTCCTGCCAAAGTAAACAGGAAAGGCAAAATTCTCCGAAAATCCAATTTCCCTCTGCTACTCCAGTCAAGCAGTGTAAGAAGCAGATATGTTGCACAGAAGAAAGCTGTTCCGATCAAAGGTCCTCCACTGCCAAGGAAGCCTAGCGCCGCTGCTCCGGCCATTGAAAGCTTGCAGCCCTTCCGAAGAAATCTCAAATACAGCCCAATTCCAAACAAACCGCAGAACAGCGGAACAGTATACGAAAAAACCACATCAATCCAGTAAAGTTCCTCTGCCGGTGACACCGTATTTAATCCGCCCCAGATAATTCCTGCAGTCAATCCCCAAAACCAAAGACTTTTTCCCTTAATTCGAAACCTCGCTGCAATTTCATATACCACAAAAAACATCGATAAAAAAAACAAAAAATCAAAAACGCAGCACAATAACTGAAACACTTTCAGACCATATATCTGTAGACCGAATAAAAGATAAATCAACACATTGGTAAACCACACTCCCTGCCAATGAAGATAAGTCGACCACGCAGACCAAAGTTCTACATGCATATAGCTGAGCGTTGGATTCCCTTCCTGAATTTCTCTGTTTGCCAACATATATGAATAGTCGTCCGCCATATAGTTGATGTATCTGCAGCAATACAAGCTCATGACCACGAAGGCAATTACACCAATAACAAGCAGAGCATATACAATTTTGTACAATTTTCGCATCTCATTCGTTCTCCTGATTCGCTCACCCTTCTGACATGTAAAAACTACTTCTCCAACACATAACAAGTATCCGAAATGCGAATCACATTCGTAAATTCCACTCCATGACAATAATATACGGATCCTTCCATTTCATTTTCAAACAAGCCTGTATAAAGAATACAGTCAGGCTGAAAATCCATATCTTCATATCTTTTTGTCTCATTAAGCACATTTACAAAACGATAATCCGCAATACTACTCTCCAACATTCTGAGAAGCGGATATTCAAATGCAGCTCCGTCCAATTTCAACCCAATTTTCTGATATCCTTTTCTCTGTACATACTCTACGACAGACTGATAACTTTCCATTTTATCCGTCCCCGTTTCAAACCAGGTAGCTATTTCTCCCTGAGCCTTACGTTCTTGTGTCTTCAATCGCAGATCATCAGCCATATTCACAAATTCCACTGCTGATAATAAGAAAACAGCCCCAAACACGCAGCCCTGCAACCAAGCATCCCATTCAGAATAACGTCTGCAGCTCAACTCCAGTTCCAAGACTATCGCAGGAATTGAGATTGCAAAATACCCTAGCATGTAACGGTTTACATAGGGTTCCCAACGCATAATCAGAAGCAACACATAATAGCTGACAAAAGCCAGACGAATGTATCCCATCATTAACGACCAATTACTGTGTTTTTCCTTATCCGAATGCTTCGTTCTTCCTATCCAGCCGATTATTCCCAAAAACGAACACAGAAGAATCAGAATCATCACCACAAAGCTCACTGCAGTATCGCAGCCATAATCCGGTGCTTTGCTGATATGAAAGGCCACTCCTGTTTCCGCTATCGTCGGATCATTTATGGAAACATGTAAAACATCTGCCAGCTTATAGATAGCGGCTTCAAATCTCCAATAAACATTCGGCCAGTATATTGCAGGAAGATTCATCGAAAGATTTTTCAGAAAATTGATCAGCAAATATGCCGGCCTTGCTGTACCAACGATCTGTCTTGCTCCAACACCATAGTACGATACCGCATGATATGTTGACAGATTACGTCCAATCTCCGGAAGAACCGTCAGAAAAGCTCCTCCCGCTGTCGTAATGCCCCAAAGAAAAAGTGTCTTAACAGGTACCTTATTATGAACTGCCAGATATTCAAGAAGCCAGATCGTAAATAATCCTATGGCAGGGAAAATTGTTGGCTTTGTCAGATATCCAAGTCCAATTGACACAAAAAGAACAACGCAGCGTAAAGTGCCTCCCTGCTCTCTCTCCAGGAATTCCGGATGTCGCAGAATTCGGATCATTTCATACACAACAAACACCAACCACAATGCTGCAAATTCATCGTTTTGTGTGGTATTTGCTTCTACAAATGCAATTGGCATTGTTGCAAAGAGAACAGCTGCAAGATATCCGCTTTTTCTGCTTCCTCCAAGCTCTCTTGTCAGATGATACAGCATCCCTGTAAGCAATAAATTGCTTACAGCCTGTACCAAATTGATAAATCTGTCATTTTCCCCGGAGAGCAGGTATAAATGCAAACCGACAAATTCAGCAAAGGGTGTACTGGAAACTTCTCTCCAGTTTTCAGTCGCAAAGTGAGCTACACTCCCATTGTGTGACCAATTCACAATCCTGGACAGATGATAGATCATAGAGTCACAGTTATATGGAGGGGTCTGAAGTGCTAATCCAAGCACCAAAACTGTATAACATAAGAATAACAGAGAAAAAAATCTCTCCGAATTGCTCTTCTCCTTCCATACAATCAATGGCTCCCGCAGAACACAGCCTATGACTCCTTCTTTTTTTCCATAAGAAATCAGGAAAAACAGCTGAATCACAAAGTACGCACCCCAGGCCGCTATAATGGATGTTGTGCTGATCCACTTTCCAATCGACAGGAACTCGGTCACTGCATACAACCAGGCACACCATATCGCAGCTGTATAAATCAGATTCTCAGCAGCTACGTTATTCCCATCTTTGTTTACCGTTCTTCTGATTGATACATTCCAATAGGTTGTAAGAAAACCAAGCAACATTTTTATTCTCCTTTATATGAATGAACCACCCAGAAATACACAAGTTAACATTGCCAGATTTCCCAAAACAAAACACATAATCATCCTTCCGGCATGAAAAATATCTTCCGAATTTTCCGCAGCATTTCTTTCATTTTTCAGTTTTAAAATGCCCCCCCATAGGAACGGCAGAATTGGCATGAAATATCTGCCCTGTATTCCGTGAATAAAGATAATCTCAGAAGGAACGCCCTTTGTCCATTGAACATATAAGCTGGACAGAATCAATAACACGCACGTCAAGAACACTACACAGGAAAGAAGCACTACTGTTCGATCACCTTTTATCCCCCGACTCCTTTCATGCTGAAATTCATACACAAATACCAGAATGAGCAGAATAGGAAGTGTTGCGTTTACCGGTATTCTTTGCGGATAACCAAGAATGCTTCCAAACATTTCCTGCATCCATACTCCTACATATTCCCAACTGGTGCGAATCAGCAATGCGACATAGCTAATCGGATTATGAAGTACAAAGCTGATCTTTTCCCCAGCATTTCCACCCCCGTTCGTAAATTCCAGGTATCTGCCCGCAAATTTCACCCATCCGATAGCAAGTATGAATGAAAAAGAAAGCACAATCCCTCGATACCAGTAGCACGTTCTCTTTGCAACGTATTTAGATCTTGGTATCAGAAGAACAGCCGCTGCCGCCACGAAATAAACAACCTTGCAGGATGCCACAAGTAAGATCAAACAGGTAACACCTCCCCATTGTCTCCAACTCACGGGCTGTTTCTGCTCACGAATCTTCAGACATAGTGCAAGCAACAATACAACCGCAGCATATGTCATTGCATCCGCAGATAAACTGGCTCTCTCCTGAAAAGCCACCGGGCTGAGGGACATCAACGCAAGAAGTGTCTTTCCGTATGGAATCCATCGTATGGCGTAATAGATCATGATGGAACATCCAACTGAGCTGACCAATCTCCCCAAAAAGCAAATTATCCAGATATTTTTCGCTACAAATCTTCCTATACCCACACCAATCATCTGAAGCAAATAGACAACCGGATTGTAAAGTGCCATATTTACACACGACAACGCTCTGGTGCCTGCTCCGATATTCATTTCCGCCAGATGGTTCTTCAGATAATAGAGTGTATAATTCTGCCATGAAACAGATATGTCCGGAATTCGTATTTCTCCATTTTCAGGAACAAGCAGATAATGATTCAGGATTCCCCAGATCCTGACAAAATGAGAATCTTCATCCGGTACCCGGAAACAAGGCATCATCATCGTCCAGCAGATACACAGCACAACAGAAGCCAGCAAAAACATCTTTTCGATTGAAATCTTCTTCCTGCTGAACACCAACACAAATCCCATCCAGAGCACAGTCTCAGACACTATGCAAATCAATCGGACGAAATCCCTGCTGAACCACTTATAGAACACGCGAACCAAAAGTCCACCTGTCCAGTAATCTTTAAAAAAACCTATGGCATTCTCTGATGAAGGGGCATTACTGCTCAATTGAATTTCATAATTACCACCTTCTTTTAAGCAAAGACCCTCCGGAAGCTGTATTCCGACCGAATTTTCCTCTTCCTTTGTAATATTATTAATCATACAATATGAAAACAGTTCCTCCCCCTGCTCTGAGAGCAACTGCAATTGTGTTGTATACAGATTTCCCTCGACATCCTCAGGTTTTTTCGCCTCATAATAAAGAAGGGTTAGTCCATAGATGTCGTCGTCATCTGCCTGAAAATAATAGGAAACCGGACTTTCCTCCGTCACATAAAGAAGCTCGCCGGAAGGCTCTGCCCAAGGATACTCTGCGATATAATCATTCTGGATAAAACTGATATTGAAAGTCAAAAGGAAAACAAATCCAAGAAAAAAAGGGAGTATAGTTCTTCGGTTTATATCATTCCATAATTTTACCATTTCTGCATTCCCATTCTTTTATTATCAGATATCAAATTCTATTCTCTTCCATACCTGTCGTATAAAAGTATACAGTATTTTCTGAATCCACTGAATAATCTGTGCAAGCAGCAATGAACTCATGATAGAAAACAGAACACTCGGCACATACCAGTGAAAACGATAATATACATTTGGTACCCATTCAATTAACTGAGGATACAGAAAATGATCCGGGACCCAGGATAACAAATATGCACCGAATGTCAGTGGTGCAATCCTTCTTAAAACTTTTCCAACTGTAGCAGAACAGCGACTGTAGTCTGCAGATATCAACAATATAAACACCATAACACTGATCAACGTGTTCTGCAGGCTTCCCCAGTCGCACCACAATGCCCATTTAAAATCCTCCGAATAGCTTCGCCAGAAATCATATCCCCCAAAAGCAAAAAAGGAAATCAGAAGAGCCCGCTTTAGTTTTCTTCGATCAAAGTTTTCGCGTTTTACATAGCACCGAATATATGCACCGATATAATAATAAGTCAATGGATAAAGCTCTGCCCACCAATCTGGAACAAATTTCGCATAGATCCCCGTCAGCCACGGATTTCGCAGTGCCCCGGGGTCTCCAGATCATATACATTCAAAACACTCGGCAGCGCCGTAAGAACCAATAGCACAATCACCAGTATCCTTCGGCTTTCCTGAGATGAAAGACTGTTCCACAGGAGATTAAGAAACGGAATCAGGAGAAAACACCCAATGTACATGTTTACATACCACGAATACTGATGGTAGCCCAGCAGATTCATGATTTCCCCGCTTTTTCCCTGAATTCTTCCTCCAACTCCCGAATTCTCTTTTCCAGAAGAGCATTGCTCTGTGCAAGTCTCCGAATTCGCTCTGTCTGTCCGGACACAATAGATGTCAGCATCATCAACAGAATGATCACAAATGCAAGAATCAGCAGGTAAAGTGTATTCATGATACTCTGTGTCCCAATCAGTCTTGACAGGAACATCATGAGCTCCGGAAAAGCCACCAGAACCAACATCACGGTTCCGGTCAGAAGCCAGAGAAGACTGTATTTCAAGGTAAGTCTTCGCCTCTTCAGAAAGTACAACACTATAACAAAGAAAAGAATAATAGCCGCCAAAAGCGCTGTTCTCAGGCGAATCGGTATATTCATCATGTCAGATCCTCTCTTTTCTCTCTTCGAACGCCATAACTGATTCTGCAAATAATTAGATCCAATGTCACCTTAATCATATAATAAATGGATCTTTGTAAATTAATGGAGCTCTGTCCATGCTCTCTCCCTCTCATCACGACTGGAACCTCTGTCAGCCGCTCTCTTCGCATAACTGCATCCAGAATTGCCTCCGGCTCTGGATAATCCGTTGGATAATTCTCCGCAAACGCACGAATGGAGCGGATTCCGACCGCTCGAAAACCGCTTGTCACATCGTAAATTTTTATACCGCATAAGAGCCTAATCAATTCACTCAGAAAATGGATTCCTGCTCTTCTTGCACCAGACGATTGAAACCCTTCCTTCTTTATAAATCTGGACCCAATCGTATAATCCGCTTTTCCTTCAAGAATGGGTCGGATCAGCTGTTCCAGATATGCCGCATCATGCTGCCCGTCTCCATCAATTTGAATGGCAATATCATATTGATTTTCCAGTGCGTAACGGTACCCTGTCTGAATTGCTCCGCCAATTCCAAGATTCACAGGAAGAGAAACGTAGGAATACCCTTTCCTGCTGCAAATCTCTTTCGTCGAATCTGTAGAACCGTCATTAATGACCAAATAATCATACTGGGGATAATGAAGCTTCAAATCATCAACAACTCTCTCAATATTCTCTTCTTCATTATAAGCTGCAATCATTAGCAGCACTTTGTTTTTTACCGACATTTTTTATCCACCGTGTTCTGATACTCCAAGTGATAATCCCAATAATAGCGATCAAACTAACCAACTCCCCTATACGATATATGGGCGGTTCCTCGAATCTTAACTGAACCTCTCCGTAACTATCTGGAGGAAGAGAAATATCCGTGAATTGATTTGCTACATTCATTCTGGTCAGAAGTTCTGTTTCAACTCCATTCGCAACCAAATATGCTTTATGAAGATCGTAACAAAAAACCGGAACTGTAACCCATGCATCATTTTTTCCTTGATTAACGTATAAGAACTTATAGTTTATTCCATTCCGACTATATGTTGTGATTCGCACATCACTATTTTTATCTGCTGTTTTCGGTCCTTCACCACTCTCAATCCATTTCTTAATTTCCTGTTTGTTTCCATTCCAGGAAGATTCAAGAATATAGTCATAATTAGTTATTATTGCATTTTCATACCGACTATACATAAAAACCGGGTTTTCATAATACTCTGCGGCCGCCCTTTCACCCGACAACAGGGCTAACAAGATCAATCCTCCCCCAAATACTACTGCTGGAGGAGTATTTTTTCGCAGTAACGCTCTGACCAGAATTGTCGCAAGAAAGCTCAACATTAATGAAGCATATGTCAGCAATCTCCATGAATATTGGATCCGTCCCATCGTTCCAGACCACAATGAACACTTCTCATTAACGTATGACCACGGAAAATAGGATGAACTCAGATATAGTGAAATAACTCCTACTATCAAGCACCATTTGCCGCATGAAGTTTCCTTTTCGTTTAAACAGGCAATATTCTCTTCCCGTTTCTTATTTGCAACATCGGAAAAACACAAAAATAAGAAACTCAGCAACACGATAAGCAACATTGGACCAATTGAAAGTGGCATTTCATCCTTTGCAGAAGAATCCATATTGTTCATTCCGTATCCTGTTTCTCCCATGAATATCTGCCATAAATAAGGAGCTGTACTCTGAATCCATTCCGGATAATCTCCCGATGACAATTCTAATTTCCATCCTAAAAAAGAACAAAAAGGGATAAGAAACCAAGCATTTGCTACTGCTGCTGCCAAGCCAGCCACTATGCAAGGCAAGAGACATTTCCATTTTTTCATAAATCTCAACGGATGAACCATCAGAATTAAAAACAGATATACTGTGCAGAAAAAAATTGACACAACGGTTAGTATTACATGGCTATTTAAAAGACCGGAAAACCCAAGAAAAATAAGGACTCCTCCTTTCCTTTCTTCATCATGTGTTACCAACCACATACCAACAGCCACCAATGGGAGAAAAGCCATTCCAAATGCTTCTCCAATTGCAGCACGAACAAACAGTTCATTCAAACGATAAGGGTTCAGAAGATATAAAAAAGTAAATAGACATGCTGTTTGCTCCGAAGCCACTGCACGTACCGCATAATATGATAGATATGCAGAGAGAAAAGTAATAAAAACACAGGTTGCTTTATAAGCAAAGAACACGCTTGCCCCTGTCGCAACCATACAAGCTGGTCCAAAAAGAAGGCTCTCCGGATACATAATTGGGATAATACTGCTACCGCCCAAAACTGAGGTGAGCCTCTGTGGAATCTGACGCTCTTGAATCGCTATCCCGAGACTACAGATTCTAGCCATATGAAAACGAATATCATGCCCTTCTGGCATATAATTACATAAGAATGGTAAACTAACGCATGCAGACAGGAGTGTCAGAAACAATGCGGCAGGTTGTCTACGAGACAACAGTCTATCCACTCCAAGAAATAACAGAGCAAGAAGCAATACCAGTAGCAGCATCCCCCAAAAAGTATCACAGCACACATATCCGTCCGACGTCATTGTATATCCGTAAATATTTAGGATTCTATTATCTTCTTTATTCACAATTCCCATGCATTGGTCTGTTTCCGGCATAACAGAGCGAACAACGACATCTTCATAAATCCGATCAGTAGAAAACCGAACAGTGTGATACTCTTCTCCGGGAGTATAAACATGTTCAGTCAAAAGAGTATTGCTCCAACGGTCAACCACTTGAAAAGTAATGCTATCTTCTTGTGTCCTGGCATCAATCGTCAATTCATATGTACCTGGATACAGGTAAATCTGTTCCATTCCTTCTGCCAGTACAATGTTCCCCTGATCTTCCCTGTCATCCTCTACATATCCCGCCTCTGTTGAGGATGCAAAAAAAGTTTCATTCTCTCTCGATCTGATGTATGTCAAAAACAAAAAGAAAACAGCACATAACAATACCAAGAATCCATAATATGCTTTCTTTTTCTCAAAAGAGCGAAACCTATTCATCGTGTTCCCCTTAATATTCTTCCTACCAAGCTACCACATTCGTGATTTACAGATGCCTCTGAACATCACTGCTCCAAAACAAACACACTGTATTCCCATCAACAGCAGAAACAGGAAACTTGCTCCTCGAATTCCATCCGTTTCTACTGCAATACCGGATACCGCATAGGCAAGCACTGCTGAAACGATATATCCAATCAGAAGGCCATTCTGTCTGCGCATAACTGTAACCATAGCATTAATCAAAGCCGCCAGCGCACTGAAGCCTCCACCTGCAAGAAGAATCAGCAGATCCTTCCGATAGGAAGTTAGATCCGCATTGAACAGAATGGACAACACCGGAATGCCAAGAACTGCCGCTCCCGCAATGCAGCAGACAGTAATCAGAGTTACTGCAAAGGCCATGCCAGCAAATTTCCGGCAAAACTCCCGAATTCTTCCATTATTCCATAATTCTGTAAACTCATAAAGCAAAGGAATAAAAAGGAACCCGCCAAGAAGCCCAATCATCGATACCGGCATGGAGAGATAGCCGTAATAAGCCTGAAGTTCATCTGACAGAGAGGCATCAATCGCATACTTCGGTGCATTTGTGACATAAATCGTAAGAAAACTGCCTAGAAACAAGGGAAAACAATTTTTGAGAAGTAACAAAAGCCCTCTTGCATTTCCCTTCGATTCGACCACAGGTCTCCGTAATGGTTCATTTGCAAAAAAACGCGATGTGCATCGCAAAATCCAGTACAAAACCGCAAAATTAAAAACCGTTGCAATAATCAATGCCAAATACTGATCCTTCAGCACAATAAGTGCCCAAAGGTAGCAGCTGATTTCCATCACCATACGCAGCGTCATTGCCTTTGCTGCAATATCCAAACGGTTTCGCTGCTGGTACATCCCGTAATAAACATCCTCAACGGCATCCGGAACACGAAACAGGCACATCCATAGCATGATTCCGAATTTACGTGGCGAGTACCCATTATGAATTCCAACGACACCAATATAAACTGCCGCAGTAACCAGCATTACAGCGATCGAAATCCAACGAGACAATCGATACAGGCGGAAACTGAACTCCTCATTTCGATCTGAAACCTGGTAATGCCGCATTCCATATTTACCAATGGTCAGAAACATATATGAATATGCAAATGCAATAGAAAAAATCCCGGATTCTTCCGTTCCAACCACTCTGGTTAATACCACCAGAAAAATAACAGATTGGAATGAATTCAGAATGCTGGCCACCATATTGTAGACAGCAGCATCTCTCTGAACGTTTCTGCTCTGCGTAAGAAATCTCGCGATTATCATGTCTTCCGTCATCACTTCCCGTATTCCAGCATAGTTCTCCGGTACTCTTCCGGAAGTCCGATATCGAAGCACTGTCCGCGCGGAACAAAGCCGTACATACCTTCCTTCTGAATCACCTTCTGCAGCGCCTGTGTCAGGCCGAATTCACATCCGCCCT
>Ga0129311_1002387_pt1 | contig 11428 bp, 10 predicted proteins | sample Go1ome_FD_94435 | JGI IMG/M metagenome (GOLD analysis project Ga0129311, IMG submission 94435) | Western lowland gorrila individual fecal microbial communities from Wisconsin, USA - Go1022B metagenome | ecosystem: Host-associated > Mammals > Digestive system > Large intestine > Fecal | place... | reverse complement strand
CCATTCCGTCTTGACCGAGATGAACCTTGAATCGGTGCGGAAAACGCAGGCTATGCCCGAAGAATAGCGGACCTGCGCATTCTCGGACTCGGTAAAGCCCTTGAAGACAACGGTGTCGACCCTATGATAGGGATTCGGCGTATCAGGGAACAGCTTGCCCACCAGAGTCAGGGACGAAGCTTCGGTATAAACCATGCCGGCGGGTGATTTCGGCGCGGCGTAAGCGCTGCAGACGCCCCAGAAGAGCCCCGCACACAATGCTACAAAACGTAAAGATTTAATCATTGCTCTTTTTCTTGTCAAAATACTGCCAGGTGTAGAATGCCACGACGCTCAAGACCATAAGCACACAGGCAACTATCATAGTCCTGACGACAAACGGATCCTGATGGTACGCTGCGTCCCTGTCGAAGAGCAGCAGCCCCACAAGAAGCAGCGCGATGCCGGCAAGGGTCATAACGAAACACTTGACCGCCAGCATCGAATAGCTCTTGACGCCTTTCTTCATTTCCTTGGTCATCACGACGTCCTCGGCGTTGGTGATCTTCTGCACTTCGTCGTAGCCCTTGCACTCATAGCCTTTCCGGCGCAGGATCAGCTCCGTTATGCCGAGCAGCAGAACAGGAATCACAAAGCCGCAGGTCGCCTCGAACACCTGGGGATTGAGGTACTGCGCGTAGGTGAACTTTCCGCTCAGACCTATCGTATAGGTAATCAGCATGATGATGAGTATATCCCTGCCGCGTATGCGTTTCGAGAACAGACCCCATACTGACGGGATATACAGAGGAGCTATGACCATAGTCAGAATCGTGACCACGACTTTCTCGGCACCTCCCGCGTAGGGAATGAGCAGCGCCACCATAAGCACTGTCAGACCGAAAACGAGCGTGAAGCGCCGGCCTATGGAAATCTTCTTCTTGTCAGTCGCTTCCGGATGCTTCTCGCCGTAGATGTCGTAGGTGAACACGTTGGCGAACACGTTCAGCGTGCCGGAAACGCAGGAGAGCGTCGCGGAAATCATGGCCGCAAGCATCACTCCGAGCATACCTTTCATCAGGACGGTCTGGCTCATCAGAACGTAAGCCTGCTCCGGATTGGCGGAGGGGTCGAGCTGGTGGTAAGCCATTGCGGGAAAGTACCAGATGATAGGAGTGACCAGGTACAGGGCCGCGACGAGGTAGTTGCTCTTCTGTGCGTCGCGTGCGGTCGGAACGCTCAGATACCGCTGCACGTAAGGCCATTCACCGCCCATCTGGAAGGTGTTGAGGCAAAGCCAGAGTATCAGCCAGAACCAGGGATAGTCCTTGCTGACCGGCACGAAATACCCCTCCGGAGCCGATGCGATGAAAGTGGAGAGGCCGTCCACGGAATGGATGGACAGCGGAATCATGAACAGCACTATGGTTATCAGGACTCCGAACTGTATCACGTCCGTCATCAACACCGCAAGGAATCCGCCCGTGACTGTATAAATCAGGGTTATGACGCCGAGGATAATCACGGCCCAGCTCACGGCGAGATGCCCCGTGGCATCAGCGAAAATGCTGCCCTCCGGCACCGAAATCAGGGTGGACATCACGATTGAAACCGCATACAGCGCGACCGAAGCGTGCACGCCCTTGCCGAGGAGTCCCACGATGGAATAGAAGTTCAGGGACTTGCCGCCGAAACGTATCTTCACGAACTCGCCGGGCGAGGAAAGGCGTATCTTGCGCCACCTGCCCGCGAACCATTTTCCGGCGAAGAAGCAGGCCACACCGACGAGGTTGCCTATGAGAGCCGCAACAACGCCCGACTTATAAGCCACGCCGCCCCAGATCACGAAAGTGCTGGCGGAGAAAATCGTCATGTAGGTGGACAGGCCGCTCAGCCACCAGGAAGAGTTTCCGCCCGCGATGAACATGTCCGAAGAACTCTTGATCCGGCGGGAAACGGTGAAGCTGACGGCTATAAGTCCGATGAAATAAATAATCAGTACAATGTAGTCAAGTGTTGTCATATACGGTCGTTATAAATGGATATACGTTCTGCGAAATACGCTTTCACATCTTCCCATCTGTAATAAGGGAAACATTCAGTCTGCACCGGAATCGCAGATTCCACTTCATTATGCAGCAATTTCACTAATATAATGCCTTTTTTGTTGCGGTAAAAGACAAACTGCAGGTTCGCCGCCATCGGTATCAGTTCGTAGGTCGGGAACACCGCCTCGATCTGCGCCCGGTCGGAAACCCGCGTGCCGTAGCCGTTCAGGTTGATAAGTGCAGCCAGCGGAATCACGTAGCTGTCGTGCCCGAAACGAAGGTCAGCTCCCGGAGCGTCAGTCGCCAGCGCGGCGTCAGCCTTGTCGACAATGTCCTGCAGCAGAGGAATCTGCGACGGAAGCGTGTTGTCTCCGTTAAGTTCGGAATTGCCGCAGCGCAGATACATCATATAGTTCATACCGCGCTGAAGGACATACAGTTCCCCGGGCGTGAAAAGCTCGCGCAGGTAGTAGCAGCCCTCGATGTCGAGACAGGGGGCTATAGCCCCGGTAAGGTACAGGCAGCGTACCAGATCAGCCTTGTCCTCAATCTGCGGCCTTCCGCCGGAAAAAAGGCGGTCGAGTATAGGCTCGAAATCCAGATGTCCTTCGAGATACTCGTCGCAGGGTCTGTGCGGATCGTCGGAGCAGGGGTCGGAATACTGGTTATTGAGACAGGTCAGACTTTTCGAGGCGCTGCGCTCGATTTCAAGCCCGGGATTCAGGCTCAGAAGAGCGGAGTTCTCCGCGAACATACTCATCATAGTGCGCTGAACCACGGTGGAATAGCAGCGGACTACGGCACCGGGTGCGGTAAACACCCCTTTGTAGCTGTGGTACATTCTCTGCGCTATGCCGCGGTGCTGCGCCTCGCCGACGCGGGTAAGGTCGCCGAGCGAAGTTCCGAGGAATACAGGGGCGGTTTCAGGAAAGGAAGTGGTGCAGGTTTATGTCAGAGACCTTGTGAGCAGCGTCGTGACTCCGGTGCGGCAGCTTAAGGCGTTCAGTAAGGTTTCACTTGAGAGCGGGGAGGTCGCGGAGCTGACTTTGGAGATTCCGGTGAGCGAGCTGATGCTGACGGACGAAAACGGACTGCGTTTCCTTGAGCCCGGCGCATTCCGTCTCGAAGTCGGCTCCGCCTCCGACGATATCCGCAGCGAGCTAGAGATTGAGGTTGGGGAATAAGTACTGCCTGGCGATCCAGATTCCGTAACAAATTCGGCCTTTTCATTACGGAATTGTATCTTTGAGGCATTTGGTGACAGAAAACGCCTTTTTGAGCACGGAATTAGTATGCAGTATTCTGCCCGTTCTCGCACCTTTCTACTGCTGCTAACGATGCAGTTCGTAGCGCCTGCGGGCATCCGGCATAGTGGAAGGGGAAATTTGGCGGGGGGGAACCGGGTATGGAAGCAGACTTCGGAGGTGCTTGGCATACGGAGCAGGGGTCCGGGGCGTGAAAGCGGGAGCACCGATAGTTCAAAAACACGGGTGGAATAGTTCAGACACAGCAAAAATTGAAATTATATGAAACAGACTGATATGAAAGAGATAAAGATTAGAATGGCGACGGCGGAGGATGTTCCGTTCGTGGCGGAGTGCGTGCTGGCGGCGGTGGATCTGTACGATTTTGAGGGCGAGTGCCCGGGAAAGGCCCTGGCTGAGAGCATCTGCGCGAGGGAAGATACCCTATATTCCTACAAACACACCCGCATCGCCGAGGTGGACGGCAAGGCCGCAGGCTGCCTTGTTTCTTACGACGGGGCGATTTATGCTGACAGTCGGGAGCGAACTTTTGCTCTTTTCAGGGATACGGGAGTTGAGATCGGCACGACCGGAATCGAAACCGGCCCTGGAGAGTATTACCTCGACTCGATGGCCATCCGTCCGGAATTCCGCGGCGACGGGCTCGGGCACAGGCTGTTGCTGGACGCAATAAAGGAGGCGAAAGAGGAGGCGGAAGCCGAGGGGCGCTACCGCGCCGCCGCGTTGCTCGTGGAACAGAGCAAATCGCGGCTGCGGGCGTATTACGCCCGCCTCGGCTTCGCCTTTGACCGCGCCATGACCGCATTCGGCTCGCTTTACGACAAGATGCTGCTGAAATTTTAGGCAGCAGCATAACTGGTATGTTTTTGGCGGTATTCACAGACTTCTGCCCTGCTCTCAGATAGCTGAGAGGCATATTTTTGCAGATAGCCGTGGAAAAACTTTTTCCACGCTTATTTTGTGTAATATTTGTAGTTTCGTCCCGCTGATGAGCGACGCGGGATTCAAGGCGGTCTTCGCCTACAGGTCAAACAAGGAACTCCTCATCGGACTCCTCAACCACCTCCTCCCAGAGGACGTCGTCGTCCGGGACATCGTCGAGTACTGCGACAGGGAGCAGCAACAGGACACCGTGGAGTCGAAGCGGGCAGTCCTCGACCTCATCTGTAGGGGCAACGACGGAAGACAGTTCGTCGTCGAGGTGCAGAAGAAACTCTACGGCGACTATTTCCAGAGGCTCGTCTATTACGGCGCGGGGGTGTGAGTTGCGCTGCAGCTGGGCTTTAGGAAACTGCAGGTACGCCTGCATACGGGTAAGGGTGCGGGAGGAATATCGCATCATAGTCTCGCCTCGTAGGATTGCTCTGCGCCACCCACGGCACGAGAGCGGGGCCTCATCCGATGCTTGCGACAGCAGGCATAATAACGGCATCCTGAGCAGGAAATCAACGTGGCAGCCCGAGCAGTGAAGGCTGCAGAGCTATTCATTTTCGCTGCAAAAGCATCTGATAAAGATCCGGCGGGAATTTCTCGATGGCGTAGCGCAGCATCGTACGGGGCATTGACGCGGCGCGGGGTTCAAGCCAGCGCACCAACCGCTCCTCGTCCCTCTTCCCCGCCTCGCGAAGCAGCCAGCCTACCGCTTTCTGCAGCAGGTCGTGCAGGGGTGCGGGCTTTCCAAGGAAAATTTCCGCTATAGCGTAAGTGTCGTCCAACTGTCCGTTACGGATAAAAGTCATCGTGCTGACCATCCCGATACGCTGTTCCCAGATCGTCCCGCCGTCGCGCGCAAGTTCATAAAGCAGCGAGCGGTCCTTGTCCAACAGCCATTGCCCGAGCAGCGGATAACAGCTCAAATCCACTAAATCCCAGTTGTTTATGCGGTCGGTGTGCGAGAGGTAGAAATCCACGCAGTTCCGTTGCAGTTCCCGGTTTTTCTTCGCGCGTTGGAAGATGTCCACCAGCGCAAGCAGGGATGCCAGCCGGATTTCATGGTACTCGCTGGAGATGCACTCTTCCAGCTCGCCAAACCCGACCATACCACGGCAGGATTCCACCACCTCACGCGTCACTAGGACCTTGATGCCGAGGAACTTGTCGCCCTCGCCGTACTGCCCCGGGCCGCACTTGAAAAAGCGCGACAGGCCCGCCACCTGCATCTCGTCCCGATGCAGAAGCATCTGCTCCAGCAATTGATTCTTTCCCATGCCCCAAAGGTACAAAATAATCTGCAACCGACGCCAAACCGAAAGGACAGACGTGCGTAGCACGAACTGTCCCGAGGTGCGAAGGAGGAAAAGCCCGAATGGACTTAACCAGAGTGCAGAGCAACAAGCTTGCTTGATTGCTATGCCGAGGCGCAGCGCGATTGTGAGCGCAGCATTTTTCGACCACTGTCCTGTTACGGCAGAAGACAGGGAGGAAGCGGGAGAAAGCTACGCGAAGGAAAAAAAATTCGCAGCTGCGGGAAGCCGGTCCGCAGGGTATTGGTCAGGAAGATTAGATAAATCCAAAACTAATTGCTATTTTAGTGGAAAAGTCCGAAAGATGAACAAAACTCTGAACACCTTGCTCGCAGCCGCCATGTCAGTGCTCTGCATTTCAGCAGCCACGGCCACGCCAATCAGCACCGACGGAAGCGCCGCCTCTGAGATTTCGAATGGCTGCAGTCCGGCCACCGGCACCAGAACAGCGGACGCTCCTTCCGGCAAGGCCGTCGCAAATCGATCAGCAGGTTCAAACTCAGATAAGGCCGCCAGCAGTGCAGCAGGTTCAAGCACGGAAAAGACTGTCTCAAGTGGCTCAGCGGGCGCAAGTAAAAAGAGCAAAGCAGCAAGCTCAAGCGCAGAGAAAGCCTCCACCACCAGCGCAGCAGGTGCAGAAAAAACCACAGGCAACGGACTGGAAGAGGCGAAAATCAAGAATCCGGCAGCGGTAAAGCCGAACCCGAAAGCGAAGAACCCAGCCAAGGTCGGCGAGACCAAGATTGTGGACTCTTTCGACAAGAACAGCTGGCCTCTGACGATCAAAGCCGAAGAGTGGTGTCCGTACGCCGGCGTCAGAAAGAGAGTTGATGAAGAGGATTTCGTCGAGGGCAACGCCTCAATACTTCTGGAATACAGTTTTTCCGGCAAGGCAACAGCCAGGGTCGACACAGCGAACCAAGCCGCCACCGGGAACAGAACCGACACTGAAACTGAAACAGCGAACGACCAAGCCGCGGCCGTAAATAGAACCGAAGTTGCAAACGGCCGAACCAATGCGGCAAACAACCAAACCACCGTTGCAACCACCGAACTCCCCGCCCCGGAGCAGGTGTACATGCTGCGGCGCTTCGGCAACTGGCGCTGCGATTTCAGTTTCTGCCCCTACGGCCTGTCAATATGGGTGAAAGGAAAAGCCGGCAACCCCGGTGAACTCCGGATGGTCCTGCTGCAGGACAGCGAACTCGGCGTTGGACAGACCACGGTACGCCAGACCTACCAGTGCCCGGACAAATCCGGAGCGATACGCAAGGGCAGATGGACCCGCCTGATCTTCCCGTTCAATGAGTTCACGCCGCTCGATGCCGCCGGCACGCCCCTCGACCTCAGCAAAGTCATAGGTTACCGAATAGAAATCGTCAACACCGAGGGCAAAGCGGGCAGCGGAGAAGTGCACTTCGACCTGATGGAGCAGCTCACGACCTACCGCCCCGAATGGAACAAAAAAGCGAAGTTCAGCAGCGTCTTCCTGCAGATCAGCCCCGCATACGCAAAGACCGACTTCGACAAAATGATGGCCGAGGGCAAGAAAATCGGAATCGACACCTGGATACTCCAGTACTGCATAGGCCACAAGAAGCTGGAGCACTGCGCCTATTACAAGAACTGCAGTCTGCCATGGATCACCGAACGCTACGACATTGCGGACAGGATGTTCGCGGCTGCCGAAAAAGCCGGGTGCAAGATAGTCGTAGGCCCGTACTTCCAATATTGGGGCGACACCGACATCTCTAAGCGCACCCGCTATGCCGAGATGCTGGAAAACAACAAATTAGTCATTGACGAACTCGCCGACAACTTCGCTTCCTCCCCCGCCTTTGCCGGGTGGTACATTGCCGACGAATTCCACGACGGTTCGGCGAGAGCCAACGCCAACTGGCATCGGGACAGCGCCACGGAGCAGCTCGCCTGGTATCTGGAGGAGAACGCTCGGTACATGAAGTCAAAAAAGGACGTACCGGTCTGCGTAGCCCCCGCCCTTTGGAAAGGGCGTCCCGCAAAAATGACCGGAGACCTGTTCGGACGGTTGTTTGCAAGAACTCCTGACGTGGATATACTCTACCTGCAGGACTGCTGCGGACGCGGACCGGACAGTGTGATGTCCGTGGGCGTGGACCTGCCGAACTACTATGCTGAAATCAAGAAAGCCTGCGATGCCAACGGCGTGAAGTTCGGGGTGGACATCGAATCGTTCTTCCGCTGCAACATGTTCAAGATGCCGCGCAGGCAGAAGACCTGGGACGAGTTGAGCCGCCAGCTGTGGATGGCAGGTCAGTTCACGGACTACATAACGACCTTCAGCTGGGCGAGTTTCAAACCGGGCTACCGCACCTACGAGGGGTACAGGGCCTACCTTAAAAGCATAGAATAAACGGAAGCGCAGAGGAGGCCTCCGGGAAAAACGTAAAAGCACAAAACCATGCAGTGCAAGAGGCCCCGGACAAAACGCCGCAACAGGCGGAAATACGATACAGAATGAACGTAAGGATAGAAGAAAGTTGGAAGGAAGCCCTGAAAGAGGAGTTCGAAAAGCCGTATTTCGAGCAGCTCGTCAGGGAACTGCACTCCGAAAAGGAGGCCGGAGCGACCATATACCCTCCCGGAAGCCAGATTTTCAAGGCATTCGACCTCTGCCCCCTGGACAAGGTCAAGGTAGTAATCCTCGGACAAGACCCCTACCACGGCCCGGGGCAGGCCATGGGCCTGTGCTTTTCCGTCCCCGACGGTGTCCGGACGCCGCCCTCACTTGTCAACATCTTCAAGGAGATAGAGTCAGATCTCGGTGTCAAAATGTCAGGGCGGCCCAACCTTGAAGCCTGGGCAAAACAAGGCGTACTGCTGCTGAACGCGGTCCTCACCGTCCGCGCAGGGCAGCCCACATCGCACTCCGGCATAGGCTGGCAGACCTTCACCGACTCCGTAATACAGACAATATCAGAAAGATGCGACGGAGTGGTATTCCTGCTATGGGGCAACTACGCGCGCGGAAAGGCCCCGCTCGTAGACAAAAGCAGGCATACAGTCCTTGAAGCGGCGCACCCCTCGCCCCTCGCCCGCGGCGCATTTTTTGGATGCAGACACTTCTCGAAAACAAACGAAATACTATCAGCAGAGGGGAAAACCCCGATCAACTGGCAATTATGAAGAAAATTCCGAGTTTTTCCATAGACCACCTGCGCCTTAAACGCGGAATCTATGTCTCCCGCAAGGACAGCATAGGAGGCGAAACAGTAACCACTTTCGACATCCGCATGAAAGAGCCGAACAACGAGCCTGCGCTCGGGCAGGGCGCGATCCATACCATAGAACACCTGGCGGCGACCTACCTGCGCAACAACCCCGAGTGGGCCGACCGCATCGTATACTGGGGGCCGATGGGCTGCCTGACCGGCAACTACCTGCTGCTCAAGGGCGACCTCGAATCCAGGGACATAGTCCCGCTGATGCAGGAGACTTTCCGCTTCATAGCGCAGTTCGAGGGCGAAGTCCCCGGTGCGGCGCCGAAAGACTGCGGCAACTACCTGCTGCACGACCTGCCCATGGCAAAGTGGGAGGCGGCGAAATACCTGGACGAAGTTCTGCTGCGCATCACGGACGAAAATCTCAACTATCCGGCATAGTCCTTTATTATTAATCTATAAAACAAAAAAAATGAAACAGATCAAGAAGATTTTTCTGACCCTCGCACTTGCGACAGCATCCGTATCAGCTTTCGCAATCGATTTCGACTTCGGCGCAAGGGCCGGTATGAACATCAACAACATCTCCGGGACCAAGGGTTTTGACAAGAACCTCTTCCACGCAGGCGCATACGTAGGTGCTATCGTGGGAATGGAGATCCCCGGAGTTCCCATGCTCGCGGTACGCGTCGAGCCTATGTTCTCCATGCAGGGTGCAAGCCGCTTCAACGAGATTCCCATCGTGAAGACGGAGGTCACCAGCAACTTCAACTACAACTACATCAACCTCCCCATCCTCGCCGAAGTGAAGCTGCTTAACGACAAGCTTTCAATCCTCGCCGGTCCCCAGATCGGATTCGCGGTGGGAGCAAACGCAACGGTGAAATCCGGAGACGACAAGACCAACACCAAACTCGACGCCGACGACTATAACGTGTTCGACGCCGGTCTGACCTTCGGCGCAAGCTACATGATCACCCGCAACATCGGCGTAGACCTCCGCTACAACCTCGGTCTCACCAATATGAGCACCGCAAAGGACCCCAACTGGCAGAACAGGGTGTTCTCCATCGGCGTCTGCTTCGTACTGTAGACACGCGTTAAATATCAATCATTTACAAAAGGCGCCCTGTGCGGACGCCTTTTGTTTCATGTACGATATTACCATAATAAAGGAATTTATTGTTATTCTTGCTTATCAATATTTCGCACCTTTGCACGCTAAAACTATTTCAATGAAAAAAACAGTGATTATTGCCTCGATGCTCTGCGCTTTCGGCCTCGCCGCCGGCACCGCGCAGGCTGCATCCGTAACGCCTGACAAGAAGATGGCGAAAGTCATTGACAATGCACTCGCTTTCAGCGAACAGCAGTCGATGCGAATGTATGAAGTGATGAAAAACCATCCGGGAGAGGAGCCTAACACCACCAAGGACGGGCAGCTCCAGACCTGCAAGACGGGCAACTGGGTCGCAGGATTCTTCCCCGGAACCCTGTGGTATCTCTACGAGAACAGCGGAAACGAAGCCGTCAAGGCTGCCGCCGAGGAGATGACCGAGAGGATGGCCTGCGAGCAGAACAACCGCAACACCCACGACATCGGCTTTATGATCAACTGCAGTTTCGGAAACGGATTCCGTCTCACAGGCAAGGAAGAGTACCGCACAGCTCTCGTCAATGCCGGAAACGCACTTGCAACCCGCTTCAACCCCACCGTCGGTTGCACCCGTTCGTGGAGACCCAACAAGAGCCGCGGCTGGGATTTCGTCGTCATCATCGACAATATGATGAATCTCGAACTGCTCTGCGTATCCTCGGCGCTGACTGGCGACCTGGCCAACTACAACATAGCCAAGACCCACGCCAACACCACAATCCGCAACCATTTCCGTGATGACTTCAGTACCTTCCACGTTGTGAACTACGACGAAGCGACCGGAAAAATCAACACACGCCAGACCGCACAGGGTCTCTCCGACGACTCCTCCTGGTCCCGCGGCCAGGGCTGGGGACTGTACGGATATACGATGATGTACCGCCAGACCGGCGACAGGAAGTACCTCGACCAGGCCACCAACATCGGCAAGTACATTATGAACCATCCCAATTTGCCGAAGGACAAGGTTCCCTATTGGGATTACAACGCTCCCGCCTCGAAGGGCACACCCCGCGACGCTTCGGCGGCCGCCCTCTGCGCATCGGCCTACATCGAACTGAGCCAGTATGTCGAAGACCAGGATCTTGCCACCAGCTTCCTCCGCCTCGCGGAGCAGATGCTCAGAAGCCTTTCCTCCAGGGCCTATTGCGCCCAGCCTGGAAAGAACGAGAACTTCATACTGATGCACTGCACCGCGCATAACCCCAAAAATCTCAAGGATACTCCCCTCATCTACGGAGACTATTACTATGTCGAGGCCCTTATGCGCTACAAGCGCCTTCTCGAAGGCCGTCCCGTCGTGGACGTGCTGACCGTCGCTTCCGAGAACGCTGACCGCCAGGTATGGATCAGCAACCTCGACCGCATCGCAAGGCCCCTTCTGAGCAACCTGGCAGCAGGGACCCTCAGGCAGAACATGCCCGTCGAATCCTCATCCGCTGACCTGAAGAAGCGCTTTGAAGTGACCCACCTCGAAGGCCTCGGACGCACCATCGTAGGTATCGCCCCCTGGCTCGAGCTCGGTCCGGACAACACT
>Ga0129311_1002384_pt1 | contig 11448 bp, 8 predicted proteins | sample Go1ome_FD_94435 | JGI IMG/M metagenome (GOLD analysis project Ga0129311, IMG submission 94435) | Western lowland gorrila individual fecal microbial communities from Wisconsin, USA - Go1022B metagenome | ecosystem: Host-associated > Mammals > Digestive system > Large intestine > Fecal | place... | reverse complement strand
CTTTTTGGAAAGTCAGACTATAGAGCGATTTCGATGGAGTTGACGTTTGACGAACCATCGTTTTGCACACGAAAGTCGATAACGTGTGACGAAGGCCTCGAATGCGCAGGAGGACTGCCGCACTCGTCTTGAGGCCAACCGATGAGGAGGGGCTACGTGAAGATTAGTGGGTATTCTTGCGCGCTGTTCGACTTCGACGGCGTCGTTGCCGATACCGAGCCGCTGTACATGGCGCTCGACCGGCGCACGCTCGCGCACTTTGGCTACGAGGCGACGGATGATGACGTGCGTGCGTTTATCGGCAAGGCCTCGGAGGTCGAGGGGCCGGCGCTCCTTGCCGCGCACGGGATCCAGGTGACGCTCGGGGAGTGGAAGGCCGTCTGGGACCGGGACCACTTGATTTACGGCGACCCGTCACTCACGCCGAGTCCCGGGCTCGCTGAGCTGTGGACGGGGCTCTCGGGGTGCGGCGTGCGCATCGCAGTGGTCTCGACCACCTCCGTCACGAGCCTCGTGCGTGCGCTCAACAACTTCGACCTGCTGCGCTTCGTGGACATTATCGTGGGCGACGAGATGGTCGGGCGGCACAAGCCGGACCCGGAGCCGTATCAGCGGGCGCTCGAGCTGCTGCGCGCTCGGGCGCACGAGGCCGTCGCCTTCGACGACTCGCCGTCGGGTGTGGCCTCCGCTCAGGCGGCCGGCATCTACACCGTGTGCTACCGGGGCGCGAGCGAAGGCCAGCCCGTCTCCGGCGCTGATGCCTACCTCGCTGACTTCCGTAGCCTCAGCTGGTAGGTGCCGGGCCTGTCCCCACAAACTGCTGCCTGTTAACTCGCGTGAACCGACCAAAATCGTGTGCGAAGAAGCCCGTTCCGATCGGTTCGCGCAAGTTAAACGCAATGACCCGTGTTTAGCGGTAGCTTCGCGCCTCCAGCACTATCTGTTGACCGTCGCGGTACCCTGCAAGAATTGTGCCAATCGATACGCCCAAGTCTTCTATGTATTTCTCGGATGTTTCTCCCGAAACTTAGAGGTGAGGACGTTCGGCCACCGCGGGGCCGCATCGTCTCCAGTCCGATAGACACAAGACTGTGGGGACATTCCAATGGTAGATTCGTTCGATTACAATAGCCTGCGCCTTCAGGTCGAGGCGTCCGACTGCCGGGACGCGATTCAGAAGGCTGCTGATGTCCTGATTGACAAAGGCTGCATCACTCAGAGGTACGTCGACGAGATGAACACGGCGTTCGATGAGCTCGGCCCGTATTTCGTGCTGGCCCCCGGAATGGCGTTCGCCCATTCGCGCCCCTCGGGCAGCGTTCTGCGCACAGCGCTCTCGATGATTACCCTCAGAGAGCCCGTGTGCTTCGGAAACGAGGCGAACGACCCGGTCTTCTTGGTATGTGTCATTGCCTCGACAGATGCGCAGGGGCATGTTGACCAGCTTAAACGGATTGTACGCTTCTTGGCCGATCCCGGGCATGTCCAAATGCTCAAAGACGCCCGTTCGGAAGAAGACAAGCGCGCAGTGGTGGATGAGTTGAACAAGGGAGGCTTTTAACCATGTCAGATACCGTTACCTTGATCGTCAAGACGATCACTCAGGCTCCAATCTTCTTGAGCCTCGTGACTCTCGTCGGATTGCTCCTGCAGCACAAGAAGCCGCATGAGATTCTCGATGGCGTCGTGAAAACGCTGGTCGGTATGACCATGCTCTCGACTGGCTCGGGCCTGCTCACGAGCACCTTGACCCCGGTGATTCAGAAGCTAAACGAGGTCACAGGCGTCCAAGGCGTCGTGCCCCAGAACTTCTCCGTCTACGGTACGATGCTCTCGGAGTATGCCACAGCCGTCGTTATGGCCTTCTTGCTCGGGTTCATTATCAACCTGCTGCTTGTCAAAATCGTTCCGTGGAAGCAGTGCAAGAACGTTTATCTGACCGTGCACGTGGCGCTCATCCTCTCCTCGTTCCTCTGCGCCTCCACCTCGGCCGCGTTCGGTTGGGAGATTGTCTCGGTTCCGACTATCGTGACCTCGGGAATCCTTCTTGGCTGCTACAACACGTTCTCTCCGGCGATTGCTCGCCTGTATACCAGGGATGTGACCGGTGATAACTACACGCTCGGCCACCAGCTCCAGATCGGCACCGGCCTTGCGGTTCTTCTTGCCAAGGCCGTCGGCAACCCTGAGGAGGACGCCGACAAGATCAAGCTCCCCAAGGGCCTCGACGTCCTCAAGGATGTCACGGTAGCCATGGCCATTCTCATGCCGCTCATCTTTATCGGCATGGGCCTCGCGATTGGCGAGGCTGGCATCCAGGAGCTCGCCGGCTCCAACCAGTGGATCGTCTGGCTGTTCCTCCAGGGCATCAGCTTCACCGCCGGTTTCACGATTCTGCTCGCGGGCGTTCGCATGTTCATCAACCAGCTCCTCCCCGCGTTTAAGGGCATCGCCGATAAATACGCCCACGGCTCCATCCCGGCGCTCGACTGCGCGATTTTCTACCCGCTCTCCGGCACCGGTGCCATGCTCGGGTTTATCTCTGCTGCCTGTGGCGCCCTGCTCGCGATGATCATCACCATCGTTTTCCACCTGCCCGTCGTCGTCTTCCCGAGTCCGAACGTCGTCGTTTTTGACGGCATGACGCTGGGTGTCTTCGGCAATAAGTACGGCGGCTGGAAGGGCGCCATCGCGGCCGGCTTCGTGACCGTCTTCCTTGTGCACCTTCTCGTCATCTTCCTCTACCCGCTCACCGGCGTGCTCTACGGCGGCGGCCTCACGTACTCCCAGACGGATTACAGCCTGTTCTGGATGCCGCTCATGAGCACCCTCTCCGGAATCGGCCATCTGCTCGGTTTGGCATAAGCCCCGGCTCCTGTCCGCACACCAGCTTTCGGGCAGGAGCGCCATCTCCTCTATGGCTTGAAAGGAGGGACTCGCGATGAAGAAGAAAACCCGCAAGGTCCTCTCGCTGCTCGTGCAAGACAGGGACTATGTGACCGCCAAAGAAATCGCCGAGTCTCTCGGCATGAGCCGTCGAAGCGTGATGTATGCCCTCGACGATTTAGACGACGAGCTCGCTGCTGCGGGCCTTCGGATTTCCGAGCGCGTGACGAACAAAGGCATTCGCATCGCCCCGCAAGAGCTCGTTCAAGTTGCATCGCTTCTCGAGCTCGGCGCCAAAGAAGAGCTGCTCGACTTCACGGATGCGCGTGACCGCAGGTTCTTCTTGCTATTCAATTTTATATGCATTGACGCTCAGGTGACCACAGAGTTGCTGTCCGAGCGGACGTCGACCTCGTCTCGAACCGTGAGCAGCGACGTGAGCTCTCTGCGCGATCTCATGCGCGGTCAGAACCTCGAGCTAGCCTATGACAAGAAGCGCGGCTACGAGGTGGTGGGGAACGTCTTCACGACGAGGAACCTCTTTGTCCAATGGATGTCGGCGATTTGTCCTGTGGAGACCCTTGGGGGTCTAGCTATCACGATCGAGGGTCTCTATAAGCTCGCGGGCGAGGCGCCCCGCTGCGCGCTTGGGGCTGCGGAGATCGGACAGATTAACCAAATGTTGGGCGACGTGATTCCGAAGCGCTACACGAAGAAGGCCGACCAGGCCCTTATCCAGCACTTGATCGTCGCGCTCATGAGCAGCAATCGATGCGGCTCTCTTGGCTTCAGCGAGGCGGACAAGGCGTTTCTAGCGAAAAGTGTGAGTTTCGACGTGGCTCGGATCGTCTGTTTGAGGGCCCAAGAGATCGCCGGGGTCCAAATGGCCGAGGGGGAAGACTGCTATTTCGCGACTTTGCTCCAGTCTCTTCCGACGAACACCGAAGTCAATGACGGGCAGAACTACCCGTTTGAGATCGAGGTTATCGTTCAAAAGCTCATCCTCGACGTGAGCGAATCCTATCAGTACGATTTTTGGGTCGATTCTGAGCTTTTCCAGGTAATCGTCGGCCATGTGATCCCGCTCGTCTACAGGGTTCTCTTCAATAGCCAGAACAAGAACCCGCTGCTTGGAGAGGTGGCGGGGAGGTATGCGCGCCTGAACGAGGCGGTTCGCGGGGCTCTGGGCGGAATCGAATCCTATGCTGGGGCATCGGTGACGGACGACGAGTGCTCGTTCCTTACCCTCTATTTCGCCTCGTCCATCGAGAAGATGTCTAATGAGTCGGGCGAGAAGGCGAGGGTGATTGTCGTCTGCAACGCAGGGAATGCTGTGTCTCGTCTTCTTCAGTACAAGTTGACGAGCGCATTCAACGTCGAAGTGGTCGCCTCGGTTGCAGAAGCCGATGTCTATGCCTCGGTCAACGACCTCGCCCCGATTGACCTGATCGTTACGGTGGTGGACCTCGACCAAGAAAGGCTCGGGTTGATTCAGTGTCTCAAGGTCAGCCCTTTGCTGAGCGATGCGGATATGAACCACTTGGGTCGCCGGCTAAGGCAGCGGATCTTCTTGACGCCTGAACCGGAGTCTGAGGGTGCGTCTTTGGTAGACCTGCTCGCGCCATCGTGCTTCGAGGTCGTCGAGTTTGTCGACGGCATGGATGAGTTGATCAAGGAGGGCGGACGGCTCTTGAACCGTGCGGGTCTCTGTGATGAGGAATACCCGTTGCAGATGGTTTCGGCGGCACACTGCTTCGGCCCGTTAACGACGATACTAATCGCGCCAGGCATCATCATGCCGCACGCCGGCATCAGTGACCACGTCTTCAGGACGGGGTTTAGTTTCATCCGCGTGCGAGAACCGGTCGAGGTGAACGGGAAGGATGTGACCTGTGCCTTATCGCTTTGCACGCGGAACAAACGGATCAACCAGAGGGCGATCCAGCAATTTGGCGCACTCCTGGGAAGAAGCGCGTTCATGGAGCGGGTCGATGACATTGAGACATACGATCAGCTCGTGGCACTTATCAACGATTGCCTCAAAGAGGCGGAAAGGAAGTAAATTATGAAGATCACCTGCGTTTGCGGTATGGGAATGGGAAGCTCGCTCATCGCCAAGATGAACATCGAGAGCATCGTTTCGCAGATGGGCATCGATGCGGAAGTGGACAACTGTGACCTCGGGTCCGTTTCGTCGAAGGATTCCGATTGGTATGTGACCACTCGCGAGCTTGCCGGGAACATGCCGGGAGCTTTTAAGGACAAGACGATTGTCCTGACCGATTTCATCTCGATCGATTCAATCAAGAACGAGCTGGTCAAGCACCTCTCGTAGACTTTGCGCATGGCTATGATGGGGGACAGGTTCGCGTCTTACTCATTTGAGTAAGACGCGAACCTGTCCCCACAAGCCACCGCCTGCCAACTCGCGCGAACAGACCAAAATCGCGTGCGAAGAAGCCTGATTCCGGTCGGTTTGCGCGAGTTTAACATTGCGGCGGTGTTTATGCGCCCCCTGCGCCTAGCGGCGCGTGAGCACCGCGACGGACTCGACGTGCTTGGTGTGGGGGAACATGTCGACCGGGGTGACGGACTCGATGCGATAGCCCTTCTTGCGGATGTACTCGAGGTCTCGGGCCTGGGTCTCCACGTTGCAGCTCACGTATACCACGCGCGCGGGGACGAGCTCCGCCACGCCGTCGAGGAACTCCGCCGTGGAACCCGCGCGCGGCGGGTCCATGAGCACGACGTCGAAACCGAGGTCGCGGCCCTCGCGGGACATCCACTCCGTGGCGTCGGCGGCGACGAAGCGGCACTTCTGGGCAAGGCCGTTGACGGCGGCGTTTCTCTTTGCCGCCTTTACGGCGCCTTCGACGCGCTCGACGCCCACGATCTCGGCGTCGCTTGCGGATGCGGCGCAGATTCCGATCGTGCCGCAGCCGCAATAGGCGTCGAGGACGCGCTCGCCGCCCTTGAGCGCGGCACCTTCGATGGCCAGCCGGTAGAGCTCCTCGGTCTGTGCGGGGTTGGTCTGGTAAAAGGTCGTCGGGCCGATCTCGAACGTGCAGCCCAGGAGCTTGTCGCGCATGGTGCCGGGGCCCCAGAGTGTGTGGTTGGTAAAGCCGAGGATGGCGTTCGTGCGGCGCGTGTTCACGTTCTGCACGATGCTCGTGACCTCGGGCGCGGCGTCGCGGATCGCCGAGACGAACCTGCCCGGCTGGCGGAGCTGCGCGACGTTGGTGACCACGGTGAGGAGCACGTCGTCGGTCGCATAGCCGCAGCGCACGACGGCGTGGCGCAGGACGCCCGTGCCCTTGTCCTCGTCGTAGGCGGGAATGTGCTGGAGCTCGGCCGCGCGGCCCACGGCGTTGAGGATGTGGCGTGCCCGCGGATCCTCGGCGAGGCAGTCGTTGCAGCGGACGATCCGGTGGCTGCCGCGCGCATAGAAGCCGCAGGTTATGCGCCCGCGACCAGCGTGGGCGTAGGGCGTTGCGGCCTTGTGGCGATACGATACGGGCTCGCCCTTCATGCCGACGATTTGCCGCAGCTCGCCCTTGTCGGCGGCGATCATAGTGCCAAGAAGGTCCTTGACCTGTTCCTGCTTGCGACGCAGCTGGATGGTGTAGGGGACTGCGAGCCACTCGCAGCCGCCGCAGTCGCGCGCGATCGGGCATGTGTATGTACGGTAACCCATGGGTATCCCCTCAGTCTTTGTTCGTCACTTCAGCATACACGAGGCTTAAGCTGGTGATATTGTCATCGCTCACCCCGCGACCTGAATGCCGGCCGCGCAGGCGGGTATCGCGATCCGAAGGGGGCTGCTATGGGAAGCTTAGGCAAGGTTGGCATTATCGGTTTGAGTCATGTGGGCGCGCATGTGGCGGACGTCCTTCTTTCCCATGGCGCGGTGGAGGAGCTGCGGTTTTGCGACCGCGACCTCAAGCTGTGCCGCGCGCAAGCCAATGACATGCTCGACGCGATGGCCTACTACCCGCGTCGCGCGCGCGTGATCGACTGCGCATGCGATTACGAGGAGCTCGCCGGCTGCGACGTGATCGTGAACGCCGCGGGACACGTGGCCGCGTCGAAGACCAACCGCGACGCGGAGAACCTGCTGACGCCCGCCGAGGTCGCCACGTTTGCGCCGCGCATCATGGCGGCCGGCTTTAACGGTGTGTGGGTGAGCATCGCCAACCCGTGCGACGTCGTGGCGCTTGAGCTGCAGCGCCAGACGGGGATGGACCCGCGGCGAGTCATCGGCTCCGGCACGGCGCTCGACTCGTCGCGCCTGCGCCACGCCATATCTGACGCCACCGGATACGATCCGGCGAGCGTGAACGCATGGATGCTCGGTGAGCACGGCTTCAGTGAGTTCGCGTGCTTCAGCCACGCGGCCGTCGGGTGCCTGACGCTGGACGAGGTCGAGGCGCAGGCGGGTGTTGCGCTGGACCGCCCCGCCATCGAGGAGGCGGCCACGCGCGGCGGGTACATCACGATGGCCGGCAAGTTCTGCACGGAGTACTCCGTCTCGCGCGCGGCGGCGCAGATCATCGAGGCGGTGCTTGCGGACACCAAGCTCGTGACGCCCGTGTCGACGCTGGTCGAGGACGTGTACGGGGTGAGCGGCATCTATGCGAGCCTGCCGTGCGTCATTGGTGCCGAGGGCGTTGAGCGGGTGTTTGTCCCGGAGCTCTCCGAGGATGAGATTGCCAAGTGGCATGCGACTTGCGAACACATCGCCGCAAACGTCGCGGCGTTTGGGGCATCGAAGTAGCTGGTTGGACCGGGGATTGAGGCTGGGCCCGCGCGGAGGAGGTAAACCGCGCGGGCCTTTCCATTATCGGCCGTCACGTGTTAAAAATCTAATCGCGTTCAAAAATACTGATTTTCTTTTTGAAAATGGGGGTACTATTGCCTTGATTTGAAACGGGTTCAAAAACCGCAGGGGTTGTCGACCCGTTCTAGAAGGAGAGGTACCCCATGCAATCCAAGATTGCCCACGCTGCCGAGCGCAAGGCGTTCAGCATCGCCCTCGACCAGATCATCAAGGCCGCCAGTGGTTCCGACCGCGAGAAGAATCTCGACAAGCTCATCGACATGGCAGGCAAGCTGCTCAAGGACACCGCTCCGGGTGTGACTCGCGGCCTGCGTAACGGCCTGTATCCCGGCTCCAAGTGGGAGCAGTACCTCTGGGACGTCATCGACAACACCGATCACCACGTGCTCAAGACCGCCGTGCTCGCCGGCGGGTACGAGGCTGCTTTCCGCGGCCTGCGCAACACCACCGAGAACGCGGAGAAGGAGCAGTGCAACGTTCCTTGGATCATCCTGTTCGACCCCACGAGTGCCTGCAACAAGCATTGCGTCGGTTGCTGGGCCGCCGACTACGGCAACAGCCTGAACCTCACGTATGAGGAGATGGATTGTCTGGTCACCGAGGGCTCCGAGCTCGGTTGCCACCTCTATATGCTCACAGGCGGCGAGCCGCTGGTCCGTAAGCGCGACGTGATTCGTCTGGCCGAGGCGCACAACGACTGCCTCTTCAACATCTTTACCAATGCGTCGCTGATTGACCAGGAATTCTGTGACGACGTCAAGCGCGTGGGCAACATCGTCTTTAGCGTTTCGCTCGAGGGGACTGAGGACTCCAACGACGGCCGCCGCGGCGACGGCTCGTACCAGGAGGTCATGCGCGCCTTTGACCTTATGCGTGAGAACGGCCTGCTCTTTGGCACCTCGACCGCCTATACCCGCGCGAATACCGAGATGGTCTCGTCCGACGAGTACTTCGACACCATCATCGCGAAGGGTTGCCGTTGGGCCTGGTACTTCCACTACATGCCTGTGGGCGAGGGCGCGTCCGTCGACCTGTGCCCGACCGTCGAGCAGCGTGAGTACATGCTGCGGCGCATCCGCGAGGTGCGCGGCGTGACGGGCGGCAAGCCGATCTTTGCCATGGACTTCCAGAACGATGGCGAGTACGTGGGCGGCTGCATTGCAGGAGGCCGTGTCTACTGCCACATCAATGCGCGCGGAGACGTCGAGCCCTGCGTCTTTATCCACTACTCCAACGCCAACATCAAGGAGCAGTCGCTGCTCGACTGCCTCAAGCAGCCGATTTTCCAGGCATATCGTAGGCACTATCCCTGGACCGACAACATGCTCAGGCCTTGCCCGATGCTCGAGAACCCGGAGATTCTTCCCGAGATTGTTCACGAGGCGGACGCCAAGTGCACCGAGTACGTGACGCCTGAGGACGTTGACCATCTCTGCCAGCGCACCTCTGCTTACGCCAAGAGCTGGGAGCAGCGTGCCGAGGAGCTGTGGCTCGAGCAGCACCCCACCGGCAAGAAGGTTTATGAGGACGAGGTGTCCAACTACAACGTTGCGGCGAAGGCCAAGATGATTGCCGAGGCCGACGCGGAGAACGAGTAGGCATCAATCACATTTCGCGGGGCGACTCGTGGCGGGGTGGGCCATCGGCCCACCCCGCTTTTTTGCGCCAAAACACCTTGCGGGCTACGTAGGCGGCACCTGCTGCGCCGAAACGCTCTCCGGGCTACGTGTTTTCGCTGGCAATGAAGCTCTATTCTCGCGAGCGGGCGCAAAAGAGCGGGATTTGGGCAGCTGTCGGGCTCTCGAAGGATTGAAACACGTGGCCCGGAGAGCACTTCGGCGCAGAGGATTGGCCATGCGTATCCCGTAGTCAACTTCGATGCGGATGGACGCATGAGAGGCTCTCCATACGCTCGCGGGCCGCTCCGACGCGTTTCCCGAAAGGCCGCGTGCCTAAGCCTCTTACGTGGGTATGGTTTGCAGCAACGTGCGTTGCATCACGCGAACAACTCCGACAAAGGAGGCATCATGGCAGCAAAAGCACCAGAAAGCGTGAAGAACGTGGTCCTTGTGGGCCAAGGCGGCGTGGGCAAGACCATGCTGGCCGAGGCCATACTTCACCTGACGGGCCGCACCACCCGTCTGGGAGGCCACGCCGGCACTAAGCCCACGCTGGATTACGACGGCGAGGAAGGCGAGCGCGGATTCTCGATCTCGACCTCTATCGCTCCCGTCGAGTGGGAGGGCACCCGCATCAACGTTCTCGACGCCCCGTGCTATCCGGACTTCGTCGGCGATGCCTACGCCGCGATGAGCGCTTGCGAGACCGCGCTGTTCGTGGTCGACGCCGCAAGCGGCCCCGGTACCGTGACCACGCGCCTGTGGTACGCCGCCGAGGACCTCTCGCTCGCACGCGCCATCTTCATCAACCGCATCGATCGCTCCGACGCCGACTATGACCTCGCGTTCGCCACTCTGCAGGAGCGCTTTGGCAACAAGCTTGGCCAGGTCACCATCCCCATGGGCTCCGGCGACGCCTTCGAGGGCGTCATCGACGTCGTTCACATGAAGGCCCGTCACCTCGAGGGCGGCAAGCCCGTGGTCACCGACGTCCCCGCCGCCTATGCCCAGGCAGCCGAAGACGCCCGCGCGCAGCTCACCGACCTCGTTGCCGAGGCCGACGACGAGATCATGATGAAGTACCTCGAGGGCGAGGAGATCACGCAGGACGAGCTCGAGGGCCTGTTGGCCAAGGCCGTCGCCGAGCGCGTCTTTGTCCCCGTGTTCACGGGCAGCTGCGTCAAAGAGGAGGGTGTCATCTCCTTCATGGACGCCGTCGTCTCGTGGTTCCCGACCATGGCCGACTTCGGCCGCATCCCGCTGGTCAACGGCGAGCAGCTTGACATCTCGCCTGACGACGACCGTCCCGTCGCCTTTGCCTTCAAGTCCCTGAACGACCCGCAGAACGGCCGCCTTTCCTTCCTTAAGGTCCTTGCAGGCACCCTTACCCCCGGCATCGAGCTCACCAATGCTCGCACGCGTAAGTCCGAGCGCCTCGGCCACCTGTATCTCATGTGCGGCAAGGACACCACGGACGTCTCTTCCGCTGCCGCCGGCGACATCGTCGTCGTTCCCAAGCTCGAGGCTCAGACGGGCGACACCCTCAGCGTGACCGGCAAGGTCGAGGCCGCCGCGTTCCGCTTCCCCAACTCGCTCTACCGCATCGCCATCGAGCCCGATCAGCGCGGCACCGAGGGCAAGCTCTACGCCTTCCTCGAGAAGTCCGCTGACGCAGACCCGACCCTCAAGGTCGATCGTGACGAGGACACCGGCCAGACCGTCATCTCCGCCATCGGCGAAGCGCAGGTCAGCGTCCTGCTCGACCGCCTCGAGGCGCGCGCCGGCGTGACGGCGCACACCGTTGCCCTTCGCATCCCGTACCGCGAGACCATCCGCCGCGTCGCCTCCGCCCAGGGTCGTCACAAGAAGCAGACCGGCGGCGCCGGCCAGTATGGCGATTGCTGGCTCCGAATCGAGCCGAACCCCGGCGCGGGTTACGAGTTCGTCGATGAGGTCGTTGGCGGCCACATCCCGCGCGGCTTCATCCCCGCCATCGACAAGGGCGTCCAGGAGACCATGAAGGACGGCGTGCTCGCCGGCTACCCGATGATCGACGTCAAGGTCGCCGTCTACGAGGGCTCGTATCACCCTGTCGACTCAAACGAG
>Ga0129311_1002380_pt1 | contig 11466 bp, 9 predicted proteins | sample Go1ome_FD_94435 | JGI IMG/M metagenome (GOLD analysis project Ga0129311, IMG submission 94435) | Western lowland gorrila individual fecal microbial communities from Wisconsin, USA - Go1022B metagenome | ecosystem: Host-associated > Mammals > Digestive system > Large intestine > Fecal | place... | reverse complement strand
ATCCGACTGCACAATATCCACAGAAGCATTTAATTTCTCCACATTCTCTTTGGCAAGCCCAATTGCAAAATCCGAAATATCCGCACAGGTAACCTGGTCATCATCATGACCTGCTTCCGAGCGCAGTAACTCATAAGATATACCAATACAGCCCGTTCCGCAACATAAATCCAGCGCAGTGATTGTTTTTCTAGACTTGGTTCTTTCCAAAGCCTCAACCACCAGATTCTCCGTATCAAATCTAGGAATCAGCACACCTTCACGACATTTGAAATCAAAGCCCATGAATCCCGTGCTTCCTAAAATATACTGAAGAGGATAATGGGTTATTCTCTTCTTCACGATTTTCTTAAATCGCGCAATAGAGATTTCATCCAGAATCTGACTCTTCTTAATCAGGAGTTCCGGCATGCTACAATCCAAAACAAACATCATGATATCCCTTGACTCAAAAGCCGGATCCTCAATTCCCGCCAGGTCCAAAGAATCACTGGCCCATTTCATCAGAGCAAATACGGTCTTCTTCTCATCCTTATTTACTCCCTTACTTTCCATGCCGTACCTCCTTTCTCAATTTTTCCTAGTATTTATTACGATACTTTCCATCTTTGTGCAAATGAGTTGCGCATATTTTTTCAAATATTTTTCAATCATTCTATCTTCAAAGAAATAATGGAATCTATTTCTCAAAAGAATTGTTATTGACGCAGTCAATATATTCTTTCCAGTCGATGACACCTTCCACAGACTTGATTGCAACTTCAATCATATCATCATCTGGTTCCTGGGTTGTAAGTCTCTGTAACCAGAGGCCTGGGCTGGACAGTGCATTTGCACAGGCATTTTCATGCCTGCCTGCATATCGGATAAACTCATAGGATACACCTGCGATTACCGGAATCAGGAGCAGTCGTGACAGAAGTCTCAGCCACATTAAATCTGTATTTACAAACATAAATACAATGATACTGATAATCATGACAACAAAGATAAAGGATGTACCGCATCTCTTGTTGAAACGTGATGTTCCTCGAACATTTTCAATTGTCAGCTCTTTTCCTGCTTCCATACAGTTGATGGTTTTATGCTCCGCACCATGATACATGAATGTCCGCTTAATATCTTTCATGTGTGAGATAGCATAAATATAAGCCAGGAAAATCAGCATACGAAGTATGCCTTCTGCAAGATTTACAAGTAAATCCCTGTCTGTCACTTTATATAGGAAGTTGGCAACAAAAGCTGGCAATAATACAAAGACACCAACCGCAATGGCCAGAGACAGGATTAATGTAAGAATCAGATCTCCCTTGGTCAGGTTTTCATCTTTAGTCTTCTCATTGACTGCGCTCTTATCCGCCTTAGTTTTCTTCGCAACAGTCTTCACTTCAGACTTAAGGTCAGACTTCGCTTCAATCTTTGCTTCAGCCTTAGAATCAGCCTTTGCTTCAGCCTTTGCAGCTTCCTCCTCTGCTTCCTCACTGATCACAGAGGACTTCATTAATGTAGAAATTCCTACATATAAAGATTCTATAAAATTCAGGACGCCGCGCACAATAGGAATATCAAGGCCCTTATGCTTCGCTGTCATTGTCTGGAATGGCGTAACCGATACATCGATTTCTCCATTGGGCTTTCTTACAGAAAGGGCATAGGATTCTGGTCCCATCATCATAACGCCTTCCAGTACTGCCTGGCCGCCTATTCTAACTCTCTTCATTTTCTTCCTCACATATGCAAATTACATTTCCATAATTCAATATTAGGCAGGACGTAATTTACACTTTTATATAATGAAAAATGCAGCCTGAAACTATGTTACCGTTCCCTGCTGCATAAAAAAAATGCACGCTGAATCAACCATAGAAGAACTATGAAATCTTCACGCGTGCATTTACGTTCGCTAATTTTCCTTCTTGTAGCCGTACTTCTTATTGAACTTATCAATACGTCCATCAGCCTTGACAGCCTTCTGCTGACCTGTATAGAAAGAATGGCACTTAGAACAAATTTCTACGTGGATTTCTTCCTTTGTTGAGCCTGTTGTGAACTCGTTACCGCAGTTGCAGATAACCTTTGCCTGATAGTAATCTGGGTGAATTCCGTCTTTCATCTTATTTCTCCTTTAAACATTAACGTATATGAAACACTACAAACGCCACATCCCACCGAGCAGGATATATGCAGAATGCCTCGATTCCATACCAGCAACGTTCCGATTCTATCACATGCAATCTTCCTCTGCAAGTGATTTTTTCAGAACAAATTAAAAGAACGCCACAATTAAGTTGTGGCGTCCCATCACTCATTTTACTTAATATTAATTAGCAAATAGTCCATACTATTACTCAGTTGAACATGCTTTTCATTACTCAGTCGCAAGTACTTACTATTAATTAGTAGAAAAGGCTCTACTTCAGCATAATAATACCAGCATTAAGTCCACGCTTACCGCCAGTTACACGGTGTGAATGGAAAACATCATGTAAAGCAATGGTATCCAGACCACTAATAAAAATATGCTCAGTGCGAAGCCCTGCATCCAGAAGGAAAGCACGGTTGAGTCTCCAGAGATCCACTTTATACTTATTCTCCTGTCCGGCAAATGTACTTGGCCCCCATACCAGCTTGTCAATCTTGGCCTGTCCTAAATTCATAGAAAGAGCGGCATCTTTCACTGCCTTTGCCACATCTTCGTCTACAATATAGCTTTCTGGACCAGCAGATGGACCGATGGCAACCAGGATATCCTGTGGGTCCGATTCAAATGCTCCCTGTATAGTAGAAATCAGTTTCCTTGCAATTCCTGCAACACTGCCCTTCCAACCTGCATGCGCTGTACCGATTGCCTTTCGAACTGGGTCATAGGCTATGATTGGCACACAATCTGCATCATAAACAATAAGAGGTAAGTTACGTACATTGGTAACCTGTCCGTCAACTCCCAGGTGATCCTCATCCAGAAGTCTTGAGATACCACTTCCTGCGTCCTCTTCTGTAACCAGACGAATGCGAGTCTCGTGAATCTGATCCGGACAAGAAATCTTATTTTCATCTACACCAATGGCACTGCAGAAACGATGATAGTTTTCAAGAACTGCCATGTGATCATCCCCCAGCTTAAGGCCAAGGTTCATATCCGCAAATTCATTTTTACTTACACCACCAAGTCGTGTGGAAAAACCATAGGTAATGCCCGCTCCGATTTTGGCATGCATTTTCATTGCCCTTGTATTATAAAGCGCATCATGTGAAACCGCTTCATCGAATGCTGATAAATGTACGTAAGGGATACCCTTATTCTCGAGGAGAACATTTCCTTCTATGGATTCAATTTTTTCTTTTGCATCTTCATAATTAATCATAAATGGAAATATAACACGAATGAAAAGCCACTTGCAAACAGGCCAAAACCGAAGGAAATGTGCTCTTTACCTGTGATTTCTCAAATAATTGCATCCATCATTTTTGAAATTAGTTAGTTTATGCTTTTCTTTTTAGTTAAGCAATAAATTTTTTCGCGAAAAATATTTTTATAAAAATAAAAGAACCCTACAGAAAACCTGTAGGGTTCTGAATATGCATATAGTAGTATTTGACTAAAAAGCCAATCTCATTTGCAAAAGGTTAATTAGCAAACGCCCTGAGCGATCATAGCTTCTACAACCTTCTTGAAGCCTGCGATGTTAGCACCAGCAACATAGTTGCCTTCCATGCCGTATTCCTTAGCAGCATCATCGATGTTGTGGTAGATACCAACCATGATATTCTTAAGCTTAGCATCAACTTCTTCGAAGCTCCATGAAAGTCTCTCAGAGTTCTGAGACATTTCAAGTGCAGATGTAGCAACACCACCAGCGTTAGAAGCCTTACCACAAACGAAGAGTACCCCGTTCTTCTGAAGGTATTCTGTAGCTTCCAGAGTTGTAGGCATGTTAGCACCTTCACAAACAGCGTAAACGCCATTTGCTACAAGAGCCTTAGCATCATCAAGGTTAAGTTCGTTCTGAGTAGCACATGGAAGAGCTACATCACACTTAATATTCCATACACCATGGTCGTCCTTGTTAGCCTTCTCATGGTATTCAGCGGATGGACGAGCTGCTGCGTATTCTGTAAGACGTGCACGCTTAACTTCCTTAACGTCCTTAAGAACTGCAACGTCAATTCCTTCTGGATCATAGATCCAACCTGTTGAATCTGAACATGTAACAACCTTTGCACCAAGGCTTTCTGCCTTCTGGATTGCGTAGATTGCAACGTTACCAGCACCTGAAACTGCAACCGTCTTGCCGTTAAAGTCTGTACCATGGCACTTAAGAAGCTCTTCTGTAAGGTATACAAGACCGTAACCTGTAGCTTCTGTACGAGCAAGTGAGCCACCATATGTAAGACCCTTACCTGTAAGTACGCCTTCATATGTATCTCTGATTCTCTTGTACTGTCCGAAAAGGAAACCGATTTCACGAGCACCTGTACCGATATCACCAGCAGGTACATCCTGATCAGCTCCGATATACTTATAAAGCTCTGTCATAAAGCTCTGGCAGAATCTCATAACTTCGTTGTCTGACTTACCCTTAGGATCGAAGTCAGAACCACCCTTACCACCACCGATTGGAAGTGTTGTAAGAGAGTTCTTGAAGACCTGCTCGAAGCCCAGGAACTTGATGATTGAAAGGTTTACTGATGGGTGAAGTCTAAGACCACCCTTGTAAGGTCCGATTGCATTGTTGAACTGTACACGGAAACCACGGTTTACCTGTGTCTGTCCATTGTCATCTACCCAAGGTACGCGGAACATGATCTGACGATCTGGCTCTGTGATTCTTTCAAGAATAGCGAGCTTTCTATACTGTTCCTCATGCTGTTCTACTACTGGACGCAGAGAATTCAAAACTTCAGTTACAGCCTGAAGGAATTCTGGCTGATCAGCGTTCTTTGCCTTAACCTGTTCAAGGACTTCATCAACGTATGACATAGTTTTATCTCCTTTTAACGAAAAATTTTTGGGATATTCCCTAACACGAGCAAAATTATAGCGTATACTTTTTAACTTGTAAATAATAAATTTAAGTTTTTATTTGATTTTTTTAATTTTATTTCTGTAAAAACCGAAATTTATACAAATAATTTACATAAAATCCCAATTCCCACTTAATTAAATAAATTTTTCTATGTTTTTTCACCAGTTAAAATATGGTCCCACCTAAAATAATTCATATTTTCCCTTTTTTCTGGGATTTTCTTTATTGCAAAGGAATTTTACGCGTGTGATAATATCGCTATGGAAAATTCAAAGAAAACAACTACATATTTAAAGGCACAAGTGCCAGGCATGCAGATTCAGAACATTTACTGGGACCGCATCTGGATGTATCTGGAAATAGCAAACGTAAACGCTTCCACTCTTTATTTATATAATGGAAAGAAATGTTATGCTGCAGAGCTGGAAAAGGTAAGTTTTGAAAATCTTCCGGATATGGTGGATTTCTCCGAAGAAAGTAAAGCCGCTCTTTTGACAGAAAGAGTTTCTCTTTACCGAATTAATATTACCAACCCTGGCAATTGCAAGATGCTTCCTGATGGTCTGTATCGCATTACACCAAAAGCACCTCTGAACGACAACGATACTGACAAGGAATTTGTCAGCATTTCTACAGAAGTTGCCAAGCGTATTGGCGATTTTTCTCGTGTATTCCCATTTGGACATGAGGGTTGCTACTCTGTAAACATGGAAGCATCCGAGAATGAGAACTTCCTTCCTTTCCGCCTGAGATGTAATACCAGTAAAGAAACAGCTGACTCTGGTAAAACAAAATTAAAGAAGAAGTTGGTAAAGACCGTATATAATTTCGATCAGCTTCTCTTCCATAAAAAGAATGCCAAGAAGATTCTCCTTTTCTCAGATCAGAATGAACAGGGATCCAGCAATCTTAAGGCTTTGGCCAACGCTCTGGAAAAAGCGGGCTACGCTTACGATACAGAATATCGTTCTCTGCTTACAAAGTCCTATTCCGTAAAGGATTGGTTTTCTACTATTAAAAAGATGGCCGCTGCCAATTACATTTTCCTGGATGATCATAGTCCAACAATGAACTGGCTGACTTTAAAGAATACAAAGATTACCCAGCTCTGGCATGCAGGTGTGGGATTTAAATCCACAGGCTACAGCCGATTTGGAATGCCAGCAAGTCCTGGTACAGATTCTGGTCACCGCCAGTATACATATGGTGTTGCCGGTTCCAAAGCCGTTCGTCATTGGTTCTCTGAAGTCTGGGGAATTAATACAGCTCAGGTTCTTCCTGCAGGTGTGCCTCGAATTGACGAGTTTCTGGACAGCCGGGTTCGGGCCGATAAGGTAAAGAATCTTTTGCAGATGTATCCGATCTTACAGAATGTGGCAGAACCAAAAGCGGAAGTGACCGAATCAAAGGATGGCTTCCAGAACCAACCTCGCCTGATTCTCTTCGCACCAACCTATCGAGGTAAGAATAAAAAGTTTGCATATTTCCCATATCAGAAACTGGACTTGGAGAAATTGTACTTTATATGTAACAAATGCAATTTGATCTTTGCATTTAAGATGCATCCTTTTGTAAAAGAACAGGTTACCATTCCAAAGAAGTTTGAAGACCGCATCATTGATCTTTCAGGCTATCCGGATATCAATGACCTTTTCTACCTCACGGATATCCTGATTTCAGATTACTCCTCTGACATCTACGAATTCAGCCTCTTTGAACGACCAATGCTTTTCTATGCATTTGACCAGACTTCCTATAGCCTGAGTCGTGGTTTCCACCGCAACTATGAGAAGTGTGTGCCTGGTGACATCTGCACCAGTTTTGAAGAATTAATGAATTCTCTGGAGAAAGCTGAAAAGGATGAGTCCTACAGAAAATATCTGATTCAAAAAGCATCTCGGGACAGGGATCAAAACTTCGACTATCATGATACCAACGCCTGCGCCCGCATTATCGACTGGGTAATTCGAGACGAGATGCCGGATGACATCCGAGCTGGCATTACCTATGCTGAAAATAAAGTAAAGAAGTGGTAGCTCGCTGCGGAGGGATGCGAATGCAATGAGCAAGGCCTCGGCACTTAGCAAAAATTAAAAGGAACCCGGTGGGTTCACAAAAAAATCCGCAGACTTCCATCTGGAAATCTGCGGATTTTTTTCATTCTATTTTCTTTTCATCAAAGTGCAAATGAGATGCGCAGTTCATCTGCCATATTATTCTTTATCATCAGCCCAGGCTTCTGCAGTACGTACTGCTTTTTCCCAGCCCTTCAGCTTCTGGGATCTCGTTTCTTCAGAAATCTCAGGCTTAAAGATTTTATCGATAGAGTTGCTGGATCTTAAATCTTCCTTTGAATCCCAAAAACCTGTTGACAGACCTGCCAGGAAGCAAGCGCCCATAGCTGTGCTCTCGCGACAAGCAGGGCGAATAACCGTGGCATTGGTGAGGTCTGCCTGGGTCTGCATCAGAAAATCATTGGCAGAAGCACCACCATCTACACGGAGTTCCTTCAGTTCCACACCAGAATCCTTCTGCATAGCAAAAAGTACATCACTGGTTTCATAAGCCACAGACTCCAGAGTTGCACGGATAATGTGGTACTTATTTACGCCACGTGTGATACCAACAATGGTACCTCTTGCATACTGATTCCAATATGGAGCACCCAGACCTGTAAAGGCTGGCACCACATAACAGCCATTGGTATCTTTCACTTTCTTAGCCATATACTCTGAATCTTCAGCGCTATCAATGAGACGCATTTCATCACGAAGCCACTGAATAGAAGCGCCACCAATAAAGACAGAGCCTTCCAGAGCATAATTCACTTTTCCATCAATGCCCCATGCAAGAGTTGTTACCAGTCCATTTTCTGAGAAAACTGGTTCTTCCCCGGTATTCATAAGAAGGAAGCAACCTGTGCCATAGGTATTCTTTGCATCTCCCTTGTTCCAGCACATCTGTCCAAAGAGAGCCGCCTGCTGGTCACCAGCAATACCTGCGATTGGAATTTCCCAACCAAACATATGTTTCGCAGTCTCTCCATATACTTCACTGGAGTTGCGAACTTCTGGAAGCATGCTGGCAGGAATCCCAAGAAGATCCAGGATTTCCTGATCCCACTTCAAATCTACAATGTTATACATCATGGTTCTGGATGCATTAGAATAATCTGTAATATGCATTCTGCCACGAGTCAGTTTCCAGATCAGCCAGGTATCTACAGTACCAAAAAGAAGCTGTCCCTGCTCTGCCTTTTCACGTGCACCTGGCACATTTTCAAGAATCCAGCGAACTTTTGTTGCTGAAAAATATGCATCGATTACCAGACCTGTCTTCTGACGAATCATGTCTGTGTAACCCTTTTCCTTTAATTCATCGCAATACTCAGAAGTTCTGCGGCACTGCCATACAATGGCATTGTAGACCGGTTCCCCTGTTTCCTTATCCCAGACAATGGTTGTTTCACGCTGATTAGTGATACCGATACCGCCGATATCCTTAGCAGTGGCTCCAACCTGTGCCAGTGCTTCCACTGCCACACCATACATGGTAGACCAAATCTCATTTGCATCATGCTCTACCCAACCTGGTTTTGGAAAAATCTGTGTAAATTCTTTTTGTGCAATGGAAGCCACGCTTCCATCATGTCTGAACAATATACAACGATTGCTTGTTGTACCAGCGTCCAGGGCCATAATAAATTTTTCTTCCATAAGTAGTAACTCCCCTTTAAGTTTTCCTATTTTCTCCACTGTAAATTTTAGCATCTAAATGTCCTATTTTCATTAAAAATTCAGTGCTTTCGACCTTGATTTTTAGCCATAAATACACTATGCTTTGTCCTGTATCTGAAGAAGCAAGTACATATTGTATTTGTAGGAAACCGAGCGTTTTCAAACAAATACATTTGCACAAACTTTTTTATAAAAATTACAAAATAAGAAAGGTCGTACGAAAATGAAACCTATCAAAGAAGGAAAAGTTCGTGAAATCTATGACAATGGCGACAGCCTGATCATGGTAGCTACTAATCGTATCAGCTGCTACGATGTCATCCTGAAGAACATCATTGAAAAGAAGGGTACAGTTCTTACACAGATGTCTAAGTTCTGGTTTGACCTGACATCAGATATTCTTCCAAACCACATGATCTCTACAGATGTTAAAGATATGCCTGAATTCTTCCAGAAGCCTGAATTCACAGGTAATTCTATGATGTGCAAGAAGCTGGAAATGCTTCCAATCGAATGTATCGTTCGTGGCTATATCACAGGTTCTGGCTGGAAGAGCTACAAGAAGGATCAGACAGTTTGCGGAATCAAGCTTCCTGAAGGACTGATGGAATGTGATAAGCTTCCTGAACCAATCTACACTCCTTCAACAAAGGCTGAAATCGGCGACCATGATGAAAATATCTCTTACGAGAAGTCCATCGAAGTTCTTGAAAAGCAGTTCCCAGGCAAGGGTCAGGAATATGCTGAAAAGCTTCGCGACTACACAATCGCTCTTTACAAAAAGTGCGCTGATTACGCTCTTTCACGCGGAATCATCATTGCAGATACAAAGTTCGAGTTTGGTCTTGATGAAAACGGCAACATCGTAATTGGTGATGAAATGCTGACACCTGACTCTTCTCGTTTCTGGCCAGCTGATGGTTATGAGCACGGTCATGACCAGCCTTCATTCGACAAGCAGTTTGCACGTAACTGGCTTATGTCTGAAGACAACACAAACAAGGAAGAACCTGAAAAATGGTTCCTTCCTCAGGACATTACAGAAAAGACAATCAACAAATACCTTCAGGCTTACGAGCTTCTGACAGGCAAGCCACTGGAAGCTTAATTTCCTTTCCTGACTTCTGGCAAATGGAATTGTCACAGATTTTCTGTATTTCCAATCACATAAGAGAATCAAAGGGAGATGACATCTTAGTCATCTCCCTTTATGTTTGCGCGCCCATGGCGCGCAAACATAAAATGCCATAGGTTGTGTAAACAACCCATGGCATTTTTACTATTCTGTACTTTCTAATTCATCTTACACATATCTCAAATGCATCTTCCGAATCTCAATGGTTCTTCCCAGACTATTTATAACAAACTGCAATTTGTTATAAGTCCAGTATCCATAGATACCCAGATTCTTAATAATCACATTTCGATTCTTATACATGTTTGGTGTGCGGCGGGCGCCCATGCGAACTTTCTCACGTTCCCGAATTACATGAATCAAATCATTATTACAGGTAATCGGATGCTTAAATGCTGTGTATGCTGTACCAATCTTCTCTGCCACATGAGCATCAGAGCCACAGGTTTCTGGCTTTCTTAAAATGGCAGCCAATTGCTTGGCAAGCAGGTTGCTGTAAACCCGGACACCTGCATTGAATGTTTCAATGAAATCAAAGAGATAAAGAACATCTGGATTCTTGCGGAAAAGTCTCGTATTCATAATGGCGAAGTAGCCATATCCAAATGGATGTGCCGCTCCAATAACACCGCCCATTTCATGCACAATATGAGCGAGCTTGCGAAGACCCAATCCCTGCTTTTCCAGCAAAGGACAGTCCACACCATCCGGCAAAATGACAAGAACATGTCCGCCATTTCTTGTATCATACTCAATTCCTTTTAGAACCACAAAGTCTTCCAATTCCTTTGGCTTCTTCTCCAGGTTTTTCCAGGCATTATAACCCTTATAGGAATCATGGTCTGTAACCAGCATTCCAGAATAGCCCTGAATTTTCAAAAGTCTGGCATAATCTACCACACCAATATGTGCATCAATCGAGCCTTCCTTTGTGTGACAATGTAAATCAAATTTATACATTCTTTTTCTACCCATCCAGGCAAATGAACTGCCCCCAACAACCCCATTTACCAAATTACATTCCTTTGTCAGTGTATTATTCGTACTTCTTAGAAACTTCTTCGTTAGCCTTTACTGCTGCTTCTTCCATCTTCACACGCTCATCCTGAAGCCTTGCGCGGATTTCTTCATGCTTTACAGCCATAATCTGCAGGGCAAGCCAAGCTGCGTTCTTCGCACCGTTGATTGCTACTGTTGCAACTGGAATTCCTGAAGGCATCTGTACGATTGAGTAAAGAGCATCCATTCCGTCAAGAACAGATCCTGAAAGTGGCACACCGATTACAGGCAGAACGGTCTGGGAAGCAACAACGCCCGGAAGAGCTGCTGCCATACCTGCTGCTGTGATAACAACTTCTGTGCCATTTGTGTTAACTTCATCCATGAATTCAGAAAGTTCCTTGTGAGCACGGTGAGCTGACAGGCAACGAACCTGAACGTCGATACCCCAATCCTTTAAAATTTCGATTGCTGGCTCAACCTTTGCTAAATCACTTGTAGAACCCATAATAATTGCTGCTCTCATCGTCATATCTCCTTTATCCTAATTATTTTTTTATTATTTATT
>Ga0129311_1002379_pt1 | contig 11466 bp, 10 predicted proteins | sample Go1ome_FD_94435 | JGI IMG/M metagenome (GOLD analysis project Ga0129311, IMG submission 94435) | Western lowland gorrila individual fecal microbial communities from Wisconsin, USA - Go1022B metagenome | ecosystem: Host-associated > Mammals > Digestive system > Large intestine > Fecal | place... | reverse complement strand
ATGTGCCTTGCGGTTGGGGTGTGTTACCAGGAGTCGTCCTGCATCTGTCAACTGCTTCCGCAGCTTGCAGAAATAACCGTGGGAAATATCCAGATTGTGAAGAAGTTTGTGCTCTGGAATTTCACCCTGCCCTAATCGGCAGATTTCCCTGAGAAGATCCATTGTACTTGCTTTTACCATTTCTAAAAAAATCCCTCCTAAAAAATGTTTAGGCAGGAAGTTATACGAAAGGGATTGTCATAACCCCTACATTGTTCATAGAAAATGCCTTTGCATTTTCTTTCAATGGGGTTTCGACGAGGGTTAAATATTAGCTCAACCTTGTTATTGGCACAATATCTCGATATCTATAGAGGTGGGGGATATCGGACACCTCGTCATAAAATTATCCGGATGATATAACAATTTGTATAACTCCTGCATATGTAATTCATTATACTATGCAATAATAGGAAATGGAAGTAGGCAATACTAAATATAATTTTAATTTTTAATATATATTATTAATATTATAAAGAAGTAATATGATATTTAGAATCTGATTATATCCAATATGCTGAAAATCCATGTCATAAATATCAATAAATGCTAATATGTGCTAATATTTGCTAATATGTGTTAATATAGGTCATTAAGTCCTTGCAATTCTTTGCGTGGTAAATTAGAATATATGTGATATGAATTTTAGGGGTTGTTGTGTTTTATGTTTCGTTCGATTGATTTATTCGCTGGAATTGGCGGAATCAGGATTGGCTTTGATAAGGCTTTTGGGAAGCATATTAATACTGTTTTTGTTAGCGAATGGGATAAGTATGCCCAAAAAACCTATATTGCCAATTTTGCAGATAAATTCGATATAGCGGGAGATATAACAAAAATAGAGGCTGGTTCTATTCCAAATTTTGATATATGCTTAGCGGGTTTTCCTTGTCAGGCTTTCTCCTTGGCGGGTAAGCACATGGGATTCGATGATGATTATAAAGGAATATGTAGGGGAACACTGTTTCAGGATGTAGTCCGGATATGCGAGTATCATAAACCAAAGGTTATTTTTTGTGAAAATGTAAAAGGTCTGACTATCCATGATAGAGGTCGAACCTTCAAGGTTATAACTAGGGCATTTGAACAGATAGGCTATAAAGTTTATCATAAGGTGCTAAACAGCAAGGATTTTGGAGTACCGCAAAACAGAGAGCGTATATATATTGTCTGCTTTAGAGATGATATTGATTCCAGCCGTTTTGATTTTCCAGAGGGCAAAGATTCTGATACCTGCATTAGGGATATTATGGAAGAAGCGCCAATTTCTCCGAAGTATTATTTGAGTGATACCTATGTAGAAACATTGAGAAGGCATAGAGCAAGACATGAAGCTGCAGGGCATGGTTTTGGGTATGAAATTCGTTCCTTGGATGGACAGGCTGGTACTATTGTATGCGGAGGCATGGGGCGAGAACGCAATTTAATAATAGACCATAGAGAACATAGCATGATTCCTGTTACCCATATAAAGGGTGAAATAAATAAAGAAGATATACGCAAAATGACACCTAGAGAGTGGGCACGCTTGCAGGGCTTTCCTGATAGTTATAAATTAATATTGGCAGATACCCATTTGTATAAACAGTTTGGCAACAGTGTAACGGTCAATGTTATTGAGGCTATAGCAAGGAATATCTATAGGATTCTGATGGATTATTAAAGATTTAGAATGGGGGTAGATTAATATGGCCCGTATATCAGGCAATAAGGGTGAGTGGAGTGAGCTATATACTTTATTGTATTTGTTGGCACATGGCAGATTAAATGCAGCAGATTGTAATTTGAATGTATTGCCAGATGTGTTTTTTCCTATATTGAATATTTTTAGAGAAGAAACTGAAGGTAGCAAGGTGCAGTACCATCTATCTAGTGAATATGAAAACCAAGTATCTGAAAATTGTGCAGATAAAAAGGTTGTTATATACCTTAATGAGGAATTGTTAGGCTGTATACCGCAAAGTGAAATACAGTCGGAGGTATCATATCTATATAACAGTATATGCTCGGAGTCGGGCAGTTTTTCTTTGGAAAAAACGGAAATGTTTATGGAAAAGATGCACTGTTATAAGTTAAAGGCACCAACAAGAGAAAAGGCAGATATTGTTCTACAAATACATGATATAAATACTGGTTATACACCTATTTGTGGTTTTAGCATTAAATCTGACCTGGGGAGTCCGCCTACCCTGTTGAATGCTGGCAAAACAACAAATTTTGTCTATGCTGTGAATGGACTAACTAAGGAATCTGCCGAGAAGATTAATGGCATAGATACTAGGCAAAAAATTATTGATAGAATAAACAGTATTTGCGCTAATGGTGGAACTTTGGCATATAGTGGCATGCATAACAAGACATTTCGTAACAATCTTGTTATGCTGGATAGTATGTTGCCTCAGATTATGTCAGCAATATTGTTATATTCGTATACTACAGGGCAGAAAGATTGCAAGGATATTGTAGCTAAAATAGAAGAACAAGATCCTCTCCAGTATGGAATCGAGGATATTTACGCATACAAATTTAAGAAGTTTCTTTGTGCTATTGCTTTAGGAATGATGCCAGCTACTCCGTGGAATGGATATGATGAGGCTAATGGTGGATATATCATTGTAAAAAAAGATGGTGATGTGGTAGCATATCATATCTATAACAGAAACAGCTTTGAAGATTATCTGCTTGATAATACATGCTTTGAACGTGGATCCACCAAAAAACATGATTATGCACATATTTATGAGAATGACGGAAAGATGTACATAAATTTAAATGCACAGATTAGATTTATCTGATTAATGGATGTATTGACAAGGAAACAACGACATAAATCCATGATAGGCAATAAGGGGAATGACACTAAGCCTGAGATATTGCTGCGCAAAGCACTGTGGCATAGAGGCATACGCTATCGAAAGAATTGGCGCAAATTAACAGGCTGTCCTGATATAGTCCTAACCCGCCAGAAAATAGCTATCTTTGTAGATGGAGATTTTTGGCACGCAAGAGGGTATCAGGACAGACCGGGAAGCCAGATAGAAACCAACCAATCATATTGGCAGAAGAAGCTGGCTCGCAATGTGGAGCGGGATAGAGAAGTAAACGACCAGCTTACAGAACAGGGATGGCTGGTGTTGCGGTTCTGGGAAAGCGATATAAAGAAAGATGTGGATACTGTGTTGGCAGAGATATTGAGCTACATATGATAAAGATGGCTGGCCTAATCAATTAGGCTGGCTTTTTTGTACATAATTTTTAAAAGAGGAAAGAAAACATGATTACCTTGTTGGATATTCTAAAAGAGCAGAAGGCAAGTAAATATTCTGGTGGTATTTACCATAAAACTCAGATTGATTTGACATACCACATTCATTTTTGGGGTAGGAAAGACATTTAAACCTTTTCTACCCCAATTTTTTGCCAAAAAGTAGGTATAATTACATTTAGAAGAAATAGTAATTCCAGATTTGTACTGCAAGAATATTTCGGTTAAACTCTGTTCTATGGCTAGCGTGATTGGTTAAGATAGTGTATAATATTAAGGTGTTTTATTAAAGATGGCGCATTATGCCCTTTGATATCAACAAGATTCGTGATTTGGATGGTGAGAAAAGTGAAAGTTACCAAAAAAGATATGGAAAATGTAGCAGTATTGTCTCGTTTGTCAATACCTGCTGACAAGGAAGAGCTTTATACTCAGCAGCTTAGCGATGTGCTGGAGTATGTAGATAATCTCAGCGCTGTTCCTACTGATGATATTCAGCCAATGGCTCATGTATTGCCTGTAAGCAATGTATTCCGTGAGGATGTAGTCAAGGAATCCCTTAGCCGAGAGCTGGCTTTGTCCAATGCTCCTTTGAAGGACGATGGCTATTTCCGTGTGCCAAAGGTTTTGGAAGATTAATTAGGAGGGACAACTGTGAAATTGTTTGAACAACCTGCCCATGTCCTCCATGACATGCTGGTAAATAAAGAAATAACCTCTCTGGAGCTGACTCAGGCTGTATTGGCTAGAATCGACGAGGTAGAGGGTGATGTGCAGGCATATCTGACTATTACCCGTGAGGAGGCTTTGGCCAAGGCCAAGGCTGTAGATGAGAAAATCGCCAAGGGTGAGGAGATTGCTTTCTTGGAGGGTATTCCAGGGGCTATCAAGGATAATATCTGCACCAAGGGTATTAAGACTACCTGTGCATCTAAGATTCTCCAGAAATTTGTGCCACCATATGATGCTACTGTTATGCAGAAGCTGGAGGCTCAGAATCCTGTAGTTTTGGGCAAGACCAATTTGGATGAATTTGCTATGGGTGGTTCCACTGAGAACTCTGCTTATCATCCAACTTGCAATCCTTGGAATACAGATTGCGTACCTGGTGGTTCCTCTGGCGGCAGCGCAGCAGCTGTAGCAGCTGGTACTGCTGTATGGGCTTTAGGCTCTGATACTGGCGGATCTATTCGTCAGCCAGCTTCTTTCTGCGGTGTGGTAGGCATGAAGCCAACCTATGGCCGTGTTTCCCGTTATGGTCTGGTGGCCTATGCTTCCTCCTTGGATCAGATTGGGCCTATTACCAAGGACGTAACTGACTGCGCTCATATTCTTAATATTATTGCTGGCCGTGATGAAATGGATTCTACCAGCTTGGATGTTCAGGTGCCTGATTTTACCAAGGCTTTGGTTCAGGATGTTAAGGGCCTGAAAATCGGTTTGCCAAAGGAATACTTTGTCAAAGGTATGGATCCAGAGGTAGAAGCAGCGGTAAAGAATGGTGTTAAGGAACTGGAAAAGCTAGGGGCAGAGGTAGTAGAGATTTCCCTGCCAAATACGGATTATGCTATTTCCACCTATTATTTGATTGCACCAGCTGAGGCTGCTACCAATCTGGCTCGTTATGATGGCGTAAGCTATGGTGAGCGGGCTGAGGATGCGGCTGATTTGGTGGAGATGATGACCAAGACTCGTACCCAGTATCTGGGCGAGGAGGTAAAGCGCCGCATTATGATTGGTAACTATGCCCTTAGCGCTGGTTATTATGATGCTTATTATCTGAAGGCACTGAAGGTACGCCGTCTGGTAAAGGAAGATTATGACAAGGCCTTCAAGGATGTGGATGTTATTATCTGTCCTGCTGCTCCTTCTGTTGCTTACAAGATTGGGGAAAAGATTTCTAACCCATTGGAAATGTATTTGCAGGATGCCTGCACTGTACCTCTTAACCTGGCCGGCTTGCCTGGTATCAGCGTTCCTTGTGGTTACAACAAGGATAAGATGCCTATTGGTATGCAGATTATCGGCAAGGCACTGGATGAGGAAACCATCCTGAGAGTTGCCTATACATATGAGCAGAGCCAGTCCTACCATGAGGACAGAGCTCAGTTGGGAGGTAAATAAGTATGAGCTACGAAGCAGTCATTGGACTTGAAATACATAGTGAGCTAAAAACAAAAACTAAAATATTCTGTGGTTGCGCCACCTCCTTTGGCGCAGAGCACAATACCCATGTATGTCCTGTATGTCTGGGACTGCCTGGTGTATTGCCAGTTTTGAATAAAAGAGTATTGGAATTTGCTATTAAGGCTGGTTTGGCCCTGAATTGCAAAATCAATAATTTTTCTAAATTTGACCGCAAAAACTACTATTATCCAGATTTGCCAAAGAATTGGCAGACTTCTCAGTATGATTTGCCAATCTGCGAGCATGGTTATGTAGATATTGAAACCTCCAAGGGCAAAAAGCGGATTCGCATTACCCGTATTCATATGGAGGAGGATGCAGGCAAGCTGGTTCACTCCGGCAATACCATTAAGGATTCTGAAACCTCTAATGTAGATTACAATCGTACCGGCGTACCTTTGATTGAGATTGTTTCTGAGCCTGATATGTCCACTCCAGAGGAAGCTCGCCTTTATATGGAGAAGGTAAAGTCTATTCTCCAGTATATTGATGTTTCCAACTGTAAAATGGAGGAAGGCAATCTCCGTGCAGATTTGAATGTTTCTCTTCGTCCAAAAGGCTCTGATGTATTGGGCACTCGTACAGAGATGAAGAATATTAACTCCTTTAAGGCTGTTGAGGAAGCTTTGGAGTATGAGATTGAGCGTCAGGAAGAAGTTCTGGAGGATGGGGGCCATATTATTCAGGAAACCCGTACCTGGGATCCTGATCGTGGTGTAACTCTTTCCATGCGCAGCAAGGAAAATGCCCATGACTATCGCTATATGCCAGAGCCTGACTTGGTGCCTATAATTACCTCTGATGAGGAAATTGAGAAGTTCCGTGAGAGTCTGCCAGAGCTGCCTGATGCTCGTCAGGCCCGCTTGGAGTCTGAATATGGTCTTTCCAGCTATGACGCTGGCATTATCACCAGCTCTCGTCAGATGGCAGAGTATTTTGATGCTGTAGTAGCTGCTGGGGCTGATGCCAAGCTGGCTGCTAACTGGATTATGGGTGATCTGTCCAAGAATCTCAATGCTGAGGGTATTGGTATTGAGGAATCTCCTGTAGAGGCCCAGCGTTTAGGGGAAATGATAGGTCTGATTTCCAAGGGGACTATTTCTTCTAAGATTGCCAAGAAGGTATTTGAGGAAATGTGGAAGTGCCCTGACAGTCCTGAAAAGATTGTTAAAGATAAGGGCTTAGTACAGATTACTGATACAAAGGCTATTGAGGCTATTGTTGACAAGGTTATTGCCGATAATCCAAAGGCTGTTGAGGAGTACAAGGGCGGTAAGAAGAAGGCTATTGGCTCCCTGGTTGGTCAGGTTATGAAGCAGTCCAAGGGTAAGGCTAACCCTCAGATGGTTAACCAGCTTTTGGCTCAGAAACTGGATTAAGTATATAGTATTTACAATCCACAATTAATATAGTAAAATGAGACTTATTCAGTGGGAGCTTTAAACTCCCACTGAATTTAGTCGAATAAATCCAGAGCTTTACGGGTGCTTAGCTCCCTCCTAAGAGGAGGGAGCCTTAGCACCCGTTAGCATGGGGTAAACTAGAGGTTATGTAAAAAGTTTGCTAATAATTACCTGTTTACACCCGTGCCTAGGCATGGGTGTTAATAGGCGGTTGGAGTCCGCCAGGGGACAGGTAGAAAAAGAATGTATGAGAAGGAGAGTTGCTATGTCTGAAGAGGAGAGTGTGTTAGACAAACGCCAGGAATGGGATTTTATTGTTGCAGGCTGGCCTAGTGAAGTTCGCAAGGCAGATTTGCTACTCACCGAAATGGAAAAAGAGCTGGATGATATGCTGGAGGTGGCAATTCAGCAGACTGTTAGTCGTTGCAAGCGTTATAGTCAGGAGCATGACTATCCATTTACTACCTTTCCGCTGAATAAAAGCTTGATTTTTTTCAATCGTGCTGTAGAGGAATTGGCTGTGCGGGATGTGCCAGCTGAGCAAAAAGGTGATTTTCGTACTGCCCTTACAGAAAGATTCCTGAAATATTTGGATGAGATGTTTAACACCATGCGGTCAGATGACCAGCGCCTCAGATTGAAGCAGGTTACTGAGCCTGATAGATTTCCTGGAGATATTATAGGCATGGCGTTGATTCATCAGTCAGTACGATATTTGTCTAAATATTTGGCAGCTCAGAAGGAAATGAAGCGGTTGGACTATCTAGCAGCCAATCGTGGTACTATTATCGAGTTGTTGAACAAGCATGTAACCTTGCTGGATCTGGGCAAGGAAATTTGCTAGCAAGGTGTTTTCTCAGATTGCCGGAGCAGGGCGAATTGGAGAAAAAATAAAATCTGAGTAAGAGGTGTGTGTATGTCTGGTTTGCGTTTTTTGACAGCAGGTGAGTCTCACGGTCAGTGTCTCACTGCCATTGTAGAGGGAATTCCTGCAGGTTTGTCTGTGGATATTGAGGCTATTAATGGTGATTTGGCTCGGCGGCAGCAGGGCTATGGCCGAGGCGGCCGCATGAAGATTGAAACTGACAAGGCTGAGGTTACCAGCGGAATTCGTTTTGGTGAAACTATGGGAGATCCCATCACTTTGCGGATTGTCAACAAGGACTGGCAGAACTGGACAGATCGGATGAGTGTTTTTGGCTCTGAATATGGAGATAAGGTAACAGCTGTCCGTCCAGGTCATGCAGATCTTACTGGTGTTTTGAAATACAATCGGGATGATGCCAGAGATATTCTGGAGCGGGCCAGTGCCAGAGAAACTGCTGCCAGAGTAGCAGTAGGCGGTTTGTGTAAGGAATTTCTGGCAGCTTGTGGTATTCAGGTAGTCAGCCATGTGGTAAAAATCGGTGGTGTAGCTGTAGATGAAGCTCGCATTAATAGAGAAGAAATCGGCAGTGGCAGCTCCGAGCTGAATTGCTATGATGCTGTAGCTGAGGAAGCTATGAAGCAGAGGATTCAGGAAGCTATGGCTCAGGGAGATACCCTTGGAGGTGTTTTTGAGGTTATTGTCCGTGGCGCACCTTTGGGGTTAGGCAGTCATATTCAGTGGGATCAGCGCTTGGATGGCAAGCTGGCTGCTGCTATGATGGCAATTCAGGCTATTAAGGCCGTGGAAATCGGTGCTGGCTTCCAATGTGGAGAACTGCCAGGCAGTGAGATTCATGACGAAATGTTCCTGTCTCAGGAAGGACATGTTTATCGCAAAACCAATCGCGCTGGCGGTTTGGAGGGCGGCATGACCAACGGTGAGGAAATTGTGGTGAGAGCCTGCATGAAGCCTATTCCAACCTTGATGAAGCCTCTCCATTCTGTGGATATTGCTCAGGGTAAGGAAGTGTTGGCCTGCAAGGAGCGCAGTGATATCTGTGCTGTTTCTGCTGCCTCTGTGGTGGGAGAGGCCATGACGGCTATTGTTATGGCTCAGGCTGTGCTGGACAAATTTGGTGGCGATGCCATGTGTGATTTGTTGGCAAATATGGAAAATTACAGAGCCAGAGTTCAGGGGTAATAGCATGAAAAATGTGGTTTTGATTGGTTTCATGGGTACAGGCAAATCCAGTTGCGGCCGAGCCATTGCTCAACAGCTGGGTTATCGTCTGGTGGACTTGGACAAGGAAATTGAAACAAAATACAAAATGCCTATTCCTACCATGTTTAAGGTACATGGTGAGGACTGGTTCCGTCAGAAGGAAAAGGAAATGGTAGCTTATTGGGCTCACCAAAAGAATGTGGTAATTTCTACTGGCGGCGGCACTGTGAAAAATCCTGAAAACACTGCCTGCCTAAGGAAAAATGGGAAAATTATCTGTCTTCAGGCAGATATAGACACTCTAGTGGAGAGAACCTCCAGACAGGGAAGACGTCCCGTGTTGGATGCTAGGGCGGCTCAGCTAGGTGGCAATCGGAGAGCTGCTATTGCCTCTCTTTTGGAGGAACGGCAGGAAATGTACAAAAATGCTGATTTGTATGTGGATACCGGCCGTTTAAGCCCTTTGCAGGTTGCAGCCAGAGTCAGCGAATTTATCCGTAAATCCTAAAATAAAATGGGACTGTAGATTGGTGGGATAAACTACTTCCGGTTAAATAAACAAAATAATGTAAAATATCTCTTTGCCGTCCTGGCTTGCCAGGGCGGCATTTTTGTCTACAGTCTGGCGGGTGGATATTTATTAGTATGAGTGGGAATAAAATATTTTCCACCACTGTCTTGCTAGGGGGGGCAGATGTACTATAATAGTGGTACACAAAGCTTTTTTGTGAATAACTTATGGAAAGGAAGATAAGAGAGTGAAGAACAAGGACAGACAGAAATTTCTTGTCAGTTCGGTACTGCTAGGACTTTCGGCTGGACTGTCGGTTTTGCCTATGCCAAATGTGGCACATGCTCAAACGCTCAATGAGTATAAAGCAGATTTAGCACAACGATATCCTGCCTATCAGGCTGTATTGGATAAAGAAGCTGCGGAATCCTCTAGAGCGGCTGGAGAAATTGTTGAAGCTAAGTCAGATGAATTAAAGACAATTTTTCTTGACAGCAATTCCCAGTATCAAGAGTTGCGTGCTTCTGGAGAAGGTACTGTAGTGCTTTCCGTAAAGGATAAGAGCGTTATTCAGCCTATGACTCTGAGACCAACTTATGGCTATGGTGAAACCGATCCCATTGGTCCTCATTATGAAGGTGGTTATATAGGCATTGCTTATGGTAATGTTGATTATGATCATCCTGAGAATCTCAAGGACAATGCCGATAAATCTGCCGATATGACCAATGTTCAGTTTAAGGCTGAATCTGGTGATATCGTATTTATCAACGGAACCACCAAGGTGCAGGCGAAGAATCTCTATGGAGGTCAATGGTATCTGCCTGATGGATATGCTGAGGATGGAAAAATCAAAATAGGAGAGACGGAAGAACAACATTCTAATCCCGATGATGCTGGTGTTTACATTCCTGCCCATGCTGTTCTCAAGCTGGAGGGTAATACCAAGTTTAATACCGAAGATTGGCAAGATTCGAAGGGCCAAACCATATCTGGTAATAATTATATTATCCTGACAGAAAAGGGAACTCTGGAAGCAAATTCCGCTCAGATTTTCCAAAAGGGTATGGGGTTAGATGGAGTTAACACCGATCCTGATGGAGTACGTCAGGATGCCAATTATGCCATCAATTTCAAGGCTGGTAAATTGCTGCTGGATGATGAATCCTACAATGATGTATATCTGACTGCAGCCAACGATCTAATCAAAAAAGCTGATGGCGGCACCACCGAGTTTGTTGTTAAAGATACTGCCACCAAGGCTACGCCATTGCTAAAGCTGGAGGATGTTAAGGATGACAATTATGCTGCCGGCGTAACAACTGACAAGTCAGATATTGTCTTGGGAGAGTATGGCGATTCTAAAGTCAATAAGCTTAATGCTACATCCTTGAATTTGGCTGGTACCACAGGCGGCAGTGCCAATAGCGTTACCGTTCAGGATGGTAGAAATCTGTATTTGGGCAGTAATGCCAATAACAGGGAACTGATTACAGTAGATAATGAGAAGCCTGCCCAGAATGTAGATGTAAAGGTACAGGGCGGCAGTAAGCTGACCTTGGGCAGATTTGATGTACAGAACCGTCTTACAGGTGATGTAACCCTGACAGATGCAAATTCTGAAATGGCTGTTGAAGCTGGTCAGCTTACCGTAGGAAAAATTGATGCTCAAACTGACACTAAGATAAATGTTGGCAGTGGCTCGGCTCTTTCTACCGAAGGTGGTATTAAGCTGACAGGGGCAACCATGCAGGTAAACGGTACTGTTCACAATACCGATATTACTGATAATGGTGGTTCAACTATTATTATTGGTAATGATGCTTCGGCTGGTAAGATGCTTATTGGCGGATCTAATACAGCTGCCTTGACAGGCACCAAGGTTTTCCTTGATCCTGTTTGGAAGGATGGCGCTACGATTAGTGATGCCTCTCAGTTTGCTTTAGAGTCCTCTAGCAATGTGAATTATCTT
>Ga0129311_1002378_pt1 | contig 11479 bp, 9 predicted proteins | sample Go1ome_FD_94435 | JGI IMG/M metagenome (GOLD analysis project Ga0129311, IMG submission 94435) | Western lowland gorrila individual fecal microbial communities from Wisconsin, USA - Go1022B metagenome | ecosystem: Host-associated > Mammals > Digestive system > Large intestine > Fecal | place... | reverse complement strand
GATTTTCGAGGATAGATCTATTTTCGAAGAAGGAGTGTGCCGGTGGCACATGACTGATGAGAAAACAGATATAGACCGAAAAGATTCCTTAAGATGAGGCAGGTTATTTTTTGAAGGTTACTATATCTATGCTACTTGAAAGTTACTTTAGCTGGAGCGGAGTATGTCATAGTCTTCTTGTCCGTATCATAAATGAGGCAAACGAAGGAATAATTGCTGAAATTCGGATCCATCTCTGACTTATTGTACCGGACTGTCATTTTCAATTCATTTGTATTGCTGCCACTTACTTCCATGTCGGATGACGACTGATCTTCAATCGGATACAAAGCGAAAGCTTTCAACCCGTCCTGTGACTCGGTTTCTCCTCCCAGAAACCAAACATATTGCAGGTTTCCAGTATCAGACTCCATTTCAACATTAAGCAAGAACTGTTCACCAGAGGACACCGTAACATTCTGTGGCTGAGTCTTGATTCCAGGAGCCTTCTCACAATACAACATCATGGTTACCCTGCTGCGTTCATCTCCAGTTGTCATCAGCCAACTGGTCAAGCCGTAGTGCGTGGTAGTAGATGGGTGATAGACTTTGAAAACTCCATTTTCTCCAGGATTATAGTAAGGACCGCGCAATTCGATTTCCGGACATCCGGAGACATCAAGACTCTTCAGTTTATTGTAAGAAACATATAAATGCTTCAACTTCGGGCACCCGTCCAAGTGGATTTCTTCAATTTCATTACGCTCGAGATTCAAGGATTCAAGTTTAGGCATGGACCCCATATCGGCAACCTTCAGGGCATTTTCATTCAAATTCACGCCAACCAATTCATTCTTTTCTCCCCATGTAATCTGGGACAATTGGCTCTTCTCCGCAGAAAAAGAATGCAGCAGCGGGCAATTGCTCAAATCCAAGGTCGTCAACTTGGTTTCATCTGCCACGAGAAACTCGAGTTTCGTACAGTTACTTACGTTCAGTTCGGTGAGGTTTACGCAAGCCATTACAGAAAAATCTTTCAGGGCAGGCATCAATTCCAGTCCTCTGACAGATTCTATTCTGGATTTCCAGGCTACAGGTATGAATGCTTCCGTAACGTTTTTCACATCCGCATAAGTAATCTTTTCGGGATCCTTGATTGCCCCGCAAAGACTTAGTGCATGCGCAAAATAAGGGTCAAAATAAGCAGTGACATCCTTGTCATCAGTAAGTACCATCTTCACGGTCACTTTACAGCTTGCCGAAAGACTTCCGTCAGGAGTTGATGCCGTAACCGTGGTTTCACCGCCAAGCATTCCTGTCAACAGACCTTTATTGTCAACTGTAACGACTGATTCGTCTTTTGATTCCCAGACAACGGATGCCAGAATATCATCGCGGTCCGAAGCCTTCTCCGGACTCGTCTTGACTTCGAGCTGCAATTGTTCCCCATCCGAAATTTCCACAACAGCAGGAGTTATGCTGAGGCCTTTGGCTTCTGAAGGATGCTTGTCCTTCTTGCAATTCACCAATACGGGAATTGTCAATGCCAGCAGAAGGATTGATAATACTCGTTTCATAGTGTTCTTGTTTTAAAATTGTTAATATTCATGTAGTTATATGATATTTCAACCTTGTCAATGTCAATGACGGCTGAAAGAAAGTGAACACGTCAAAGGTACTGAGTATCAGCAGTCAAGCAAATACGTAATTTTACGTAATTTCGCTGTTATTCATACGTAATTACTACCAGAAGACGAAATACCACGACTTTCAGACATGCCGGGACAGGGATTCCGGCATACGGCATATCCGGTAGCATTGACAAAATAACTGATGATTATTTTCTCATAAATTGATATATTTGCGAGGATTTTTTTGAGGGAACTTCAAATAGAAAGACTTATGAAATATCGATTTCTTCTGGTGAGCATACTGGCATTGCTCCAGACATTGATTCCGGCATTCGGCCAGACAGGACTCTATTCTTATGACGGAGGTTATTTTCTGAGAAACGGTTCGCATTGGGAGGAGTATCGTCCTGATTCCAAGACAGGTGTCTGGGCTTCTTACGAGCAGTATAATGAGGAGGCCAATTTCTTCAACATCAAGAATTCCGCCTGCAGCGTGAGTGTCCCGAAGACGGCTTCAGCCAATTTCTTCTATGCCAAACCAGGGGAAGACTGGACCCAGATATATACCACAAGAGAAATCTATGATTATCTGCCTGATTTCGCAAAGGACATCTATTGCTATAAAGGCGGCTATTTCGTGAGGGACGGCATGGACTGGTACGAGTATCGTCCGGATGAAAGACATGAGGTCTGGAACGAGTATGAGCAGGTGAAGGCAGACGGAGATTTCATCTACCTCAAATGCAATGACAATGACTTCATGATTGGTATTCCGCTGACAGAATCGCTCGGCAGCATATACATAAAGAGAGGCGACGGCGACTGGAGTCCAATTTACACATTGACAGGCATTTACGACAGCGGCAAGGGTTATGAATACTCCATTCCCTTCAGAAAGATGCGCACTGAAAATGCTTCTGACAGTCTGCTTGTAGATGCCCGTATCAATATCAACAGCGACGGAACATGTCAGGTAAGGTTTTCGGACAAGAAATATCCTTTCGAGTTTTCTTCTTATGAGGAATATGAATCGACCGGTTTCGATGCCGGAAGCATGTTCCTCATGTGGATCTTCGGTGCCTCCAGCGACAGGGAGGGATTCGTCCTGTATAAAGATGATGACAAGACGGATGAGGTCCTGTCTTACATTATCAATGCCGAAGGAAAGATTGCCTGCACGGTGAGGGGCATTCCGGGACTGCCGGCCACGGAGTTCTGGAGCTGCAAGGATTCCGACCCGGGAGACGATATCCACATAAGGGTGATACTCGAAGACTTATAAGTTAGTAAGCGTTAAATCCCCTCACATTCAATCGAATATGAGGGGATTGTTCTGTCAGTCTATCACAACCGCGGTTCCGGAGGCTGTCGCCATCAACATTCCGTTGTCCGCGCCCAGAGCCTCATAATCTATGTCAATGCCGACAACAGCATTGGCACCAAGTTCTCTCGCGCGGTCAGACATTTCTTTCAATGCATTTTCCCTGGCCTTGATCAATTCGTTTTCGTATGAGCACGAACGGCCGCCGATGACGTTCCTGATGCTTGCGGTAAAATCCTTGATGAAATTTACGCCGGCAACGACTTCCCCGCAGACAATACCGCGGTATTCCCTGATGCTGTGACCTTCCACGGTCGGTGTTGTAGTAAGTATCATAATAAATTCAATTAATTGTCAGTCAATAACTTTTCATATTCCACAGCCCAATGTCCGTCCGTAAAGATAAATATTTTTTCATTATCGCAAAAAATGCGCGCGAGCTTTACTGTCCTATGTCTGATGATTGTTTCAATGGAAACAGTGTATCGACTTCATACTGCGTAAGACCGATGACACGACGGAGCTGGCCATTGGAACATCTGCAGTCATAATAGAGAGTGCGTGCGAGATCCAGTTTCTGAGCTTTTGACAGTTCCCGTAAAGAAGTTTTCTGATGATGCTGTCTGATGATGGATACAAGTCTGGCAAAGAGCTCACCATCAGTCAGATAGTCCTGGTCATCAATTTCAGCCGCCACACCGCTATAACTTTCCAGATTACGGCATAGCATTGAAAAATAATGATGAGCATCCCTGAACATGGCTTTGGCAAACTTGATCGAACAATATGCAACAGGAAGAACAAAACTGTCGGCAACGGGCCAACTATCAGGTATATCCGGGATACGGCCACGAAACATATTTCTGCCCTGTTTAGTTGTAATATCATGAAAAGTAGTCGCAGTCACCGGCTCATGTCCAAAATAATAGGGCCCTGCACCCCATGGATAACTGTACGGAGTAACATTACAATCCGAGACAAAACCATTTCGGTTGACATAGACAATAGTATTTCGCATTGCTTCCAAATCTGACACTTCCTTCAATGTCGGTGAGAACCCATCAGGAAGGCCACCCGGAAAACTCTCCTTCATACCGCGAGTCAAGCGTTTTTTCAGAAATGTGAATGCAGTCAGAAGCCTGTCAGAATGTCCCTCCGCCAAAATATGGATATGATTTCCCATTATCTCAAAGGTAAGGATTCTAATATCATGATATTCAAAGGCCATCTGGGCAATTACATTCATTGCAAACACATAGTCGTCCTCGGTTCTGAACATCAACGGCGTTTCCTTGCCAGATGTATATAGATGCCAATATGGCCCGTTTTCATCAAACGTGCGCCGGCAGTAATTTTCTTTTTCTCTAAATGTTGCCATAGTTATTTCCGTTTTGAGTTATGTTTTGGTTTTGCGTTTTGTTTCCGGTCAGTCTGTCCGATAGTTTGCCGGCAACTGGACCTGACCACTATTCGGTGTAAAAAAACGCCATTTTTTACACCAATTTATCATTTTGAGCTAAACGGTGTAAAATCAGGCCGATATTTACACCGTTTTTTTTGCGGTAGCCAGAAACATTGCAAGGCCAATCAAAGATATGACGAATATAATATATTTGCAATAGCGAATATTGCTTTTTTCAGATATTTGTCACAAATCAAAAATAAGTCGTATATTTGGCCAAGCAAGGCAAAAAACAGGATTCAATGAAAAAGGGACAGAGCGTGATTTCGCTAATATTCAAGAACGGAGGCGAAATATATACATTTGGTTCACTATCAGCAATATATTCAATGTTCTCCCCCGAACAAATCGGTTTGTCATACGCGTCACTCAGAAATGCCGTCTCAAAATATATCAAAGACAACGACGTGGATGAAAGAGGAAACAGTTCCCAAATCATCTACGATACAGAAAGCAGCAAAATTACAATACGCAGAGCACCTCTGCTCCTTGCTGACAAAACAACGGAACAGAAGGAAGCATGACAATTCCTCACGCTCAGCGTGCAAAGAGGAAATGCAGCCAGGCTGTCATTTCGGTGAGGACTTCCGGGGAGAAGGTTTCTTCGATTTCTTTGTATTCCGATACTTCGCCGGTATTGCAGTGCTGGAAGAGGTGGTTCAGGCCGGCTTCTGCCTTGATGACATTGATAGAAGAATTCTCGGAAACAGATACTGAGGAGGACCGGGAAACGGAACGGGTTTCTGCCGTGGGAACAGAGGCGGACCGGGAATTTGAGCCTGACACGGAGCCAAGGTCTGAACCGGAGACTGTCACAGGAACCGACTCGGAATAGCCGCCCGGGAGACCTTGGCGGAGGAGGGAAAGGTTGCGGTCGCAGGACACCTGGATGTCCTTGGTACCATTGAGGGCCATTACGGGGCACTTGACGGAGCCTAAGATGTCCGACACGTTCATCTTTAAGAAATATTTCATGTAAGGCGTTTTCAGTGAAGCGCTTAGCATGGACGCATTCTGCTTGAGACCGGCAGAGAGACAATAATTGTCCGGGGACGGAAACGGCATATCATTGACAACAGCATCGTAGGCGTCAGCAAGAAATCTGCAGTAGTTTTCAGTCTCGGATTCAGGCAGCCCTGTCATCTGGAGCGCACGACGGTTCTGGTCCAGAAGCGTCTCGGACCCGGAGGCAACCATGCCTGCCAGACTTATCACGAAATCCGCCTTGCCTTCAGCAGCCAACATCAGCGCAATGCTTCCGCCTTCACTGTGCCCGAGCACCCCGACATGGTCAAATTTCCCGCGCAGAAGACCGATTCCTGCAAGAGCATCATTCTTCAAGTCCTCCGTGGTACACGAAACGACATCGCCTGTGGACTCGCCGAATCCCCTGTCATCATATCTCAAAGTCGCGATCCCGGCCTTGGCAAACGCATCGGCAATCACCGCAAACGGCTTATGCCCAAACATTGCCTCGTCACGATTCTGCAGCCCGCTTCCTGTAACCATGAGGAGCACAGGAGTCTCCCGGGAACAGTTCTCCGGCATTGTCAATGTCCCTTTCAGAACAGCATCGCCATTGGAAAACGAAACATCGGCATTGACATAGGCAAAGGGTCCGACAGGGGTCTGGGGACGCCTCAGAACCGGGGCTCCGGGAGTCAACGGCAGAGGAAACGACATTCCGTTCTGCGTATATGTCCCTGTGATGAGTTTACCTGTCCAAAGTCCTTTATATGAGGCATTTATGGACGGAATTCCCAGTTCAACAGAACCGAAGGCTGAGCGTTTTACCGATACCGGAATCTCCTTCGCGCCCTGGTCGGGCACGTCGAGAGTGGCGGTGCTGTCGCCAATGTGAAAAACGAGCGAAAGCGTCGTGCCGGAAACGTCCAACTTGCCGTTCCAAGTCCCCGTCTGCGCCAATGCCGCCGTCGCGATAAAGGTCAATGCCAATGCTACAAATATTCTTTTCATTTTCCTAACGATTTTCCCGTAAATATAGGAATTTTTCGCATCAATGACAGTGAAATAATATTACATTTGCCGCTGCAAACGAAAGACATATGAACAATAAGGTACTGATTATAATATTGATGGCTGTCCTGGGATTCGCGTCCTGCGGAAAAGAAAATGTCAAGGAACAGATTCCGGACAAGGAGCCGCCGGCCGGCATTGACTTTCCCGAGGATGACGGGGCGAAGCGGCTGCCGGCAGACGGTGCACTCGCGCTGCGCGATTTATTGACGGCTGCGGATCCTGCAAGGACATTGGCACCGGGCGAAACGAAAATCACGGAGAAGCAGCTTTCCGAGATCAGGCAATTCATTGACAATAACCTGAAGGCGGACAGCAAGATACAGACATACGACAATATTTTCAATTGGATTGTGAAGAATGTCAGGTACGGCAGCGGAAACGAGACCATATATCTCGACCCGTATGACGTGTTCGTCCACAGGGTCTGCGTCTGCCAGGGTTATGCAAATCTGTTCAAGATAATGTGCCAGAGTCAGGACATTCCGGCAATGTGCGTGAACGGCTGGCTCGTCGGGATTGGCGGCCATGCCTGGAATTACGCATATGTGGACAAAGAATGGCACGTCAGCGACCCTACAAACGGCATTGACTACAAAATGGATGATGCAGGGAAATATCGAGATGTGCTCCAGCCGGTGAGGGCAGATTTCAACCTGTTCGAAGACGAGCGGTTCGCTTATAATTTCGAGGAGGGCAGGCTCAATGTTGCAGAGGTTAAGGACTCCGAACTTGATTATGTCCTGGTTCCGTTCAGCGTCAACGGTTTCAGAATCACGTCTTTCTGCCCTGTCAAAAAGGTCAGCGGGTCATATGACAAGCTGTATCTGGGAAGTAATGTGGAGAGTGTCGGGGAGAACACGGTCTATCTGGGCAGCAACTTCAGTTCCCTGCGTGAAATCAATGTTGACCCTGCAAACAAGTTTCTGACCGCATACAAGAATGTGCTATACAATATAGGTAACGATGCGCCTTACTTCATTCCGTCAGCGATAACAAAACTGGAACTCAAGCCGGTGAAGGTCATCGAAAAGAATTTCATCTACCGTCTGGAGAACGTGGAGGAGATAGTTTTCGCGGAAGGAACGGAAAGAATCGAGGCCTATGCCGTGGAGAAGTGCCGGAACCTCAGGACGGTATATGTCCCGTCCAGCGTGACGTACATGGACAAGGAGGCCATATACGACTGCGGGGACAAAGTGGAAATCATCAGGAAGTAGTCCCTCAGGCAGGGCCTGACTGTCATTGACACTGCCCTCAGACGGTGACTAGAAGCAATAATTCGTGCCGAGGGAAATCCAGAACGGGTCACCGATACCGGTGTTGAAATTGTGTGCCACCTCGGCAGAGAGGATGAAGTTCTGGTTCCAGGCCAATTTCAGGCCGGCGCCTCCGCTACAGATGAACTGGTGCGCCATATTACGGATATACTTCTCAGTTTCAGCCGGTTTATAGCCAGCCTCGAGAGCCAGGGCACCGATTTCAGGCAAGGCACTCATCTCCTGGACACGATAAGGCTGCACAATCATACCGCAGTCAAAGAACGGATTGGCCGCCAAGTAGAAATTCTGCTTCAACAACTTGAAATTCACTATCTTGATACGAAGCTCGAAATTACCCCAGGCATAGCCGTCGCCTATCAGACGGTTGGCATGGGTACCGCGGAGAGTATTCGAACTGCCCAGGCCTTCCGACATCATCTGCTTGAGAATCAGGGCAGTAACATTCTGCTGGATATAGAACGGAGCCTTGCCTGCTACGGTTCCCTGATATGCAAGATGGTAAGCGAACACAGGGTCACCGACTTTGAGGCCAAAAGGGATACGGACATAATGACGGAAATGGGCGCTCAACTTGAGATAATTGAATCCGTCTCCAAACACATCCGGGGAACCGTTTACATAAATCTCTGACCATATACCCTTATTCGGAGCTGTCTCGAAATCACGGCTGTCATAAACCAGCCCCGCCTTCAATTCCAGTCTGTTGCCTCCCTTTGCTTCCGAGTCCCTGATTACGCCATACTGCTTATAGTGATTGTACAAAGTGGACTTCGCATCATAGCCATACTTCCCTTCATTGATATCTCCCATCCGGAAATTCCAGTAGCTTATGCCGCCGGCCCAGAGAAGATGAGGCGTTATATTGCCCAGAAAATCAGCAAGAACCCTTATAATGTCGCGGTTTATATAATAATAGGAAACGTTCTTCAAAGGGTCCACTCCCATAGAGGAGAAAAGAGCCGCATCAGAGGCCGGAATGGTCCCGTCCAGAATCTGAGACGCATAGGACTTGTTCGATGTCAATGCCTTATAAACGGGAGAAGCCGCACCGTTGAACCCCCAGAAATTATAAAGAGGATCGTCAATGTAAGTGAAGCTTAAAGTAGTCCGGACCTTGGGAATCAGCACTTTGCTGTCATATGCCAGATACAGTCTAGTCAGTCCCTTGGTGAAATGGGAAGCCTCATAACTTATCTTGTCTCTGTAATTGGGATATGTCGAGCCGTCCCCATAATAATAGAAGTCTCCGAATACGCCATACTGGAAACCCATGTCGGAAGAATATGTAAGACATGGCAGGACACCGAATTCCCATCCGGTCTTTTTCTCCGTTTGAGTCTTCTTCTGCGGGTCATCTGATTTCCGGGGCTCTTTCGAATAGGTTTCAGTTGACATACAGCACATTACAGCTGCCGTCAACGCAATCAGTATGGTCTTTTTCATCTTCTGTCGAATTGTAAACGGCTGCAAAGATATATCAAATCCCCGAAAATGAAATCAGTTGTGGAACGGAACGCGAAAAACCGGCCAAAAAATATCATTTTTAAAGTCAAAAATACCAATAATGCAAGTTAAAACATTTTACAACAAAAATAAAAAACGTTTAAATTTTTTGTCCAAAACTATTGCTTTTTCAAAATAACCTGATTAAATTGCGTCCAACGCTAGTATAAAGCACTAATAATCAACGTTTTTAGAATTGTACAGAGCTACAGCCAACATTCAATTTAAAAGCAAAGCAAATCAACCCAGACACCTTACAATTATTAACCACATATCGTAAGATTACACAAAAAATTAAAGCTTATGGGTAAAAAACTTCTAACTTTCGCGCTATGCCTGTTTTTAGGCACGAGCGTAGCTTTAGCCCAGAACAGAATCATTACCGGTACTGTTACAGGAGCTGAAGACGGATTCCCTATTCCAGGAGCGGCCGTGTTTGTCGAAGGTACAAACATCGGAACAGTCACTGATACAGACGGAAAATACTCATTGAAAGTCCACAAGGGCACAGTTCTTAAGGTAACATTCTTCGGAATGAAAGATGCTATCGTACCTATAGGCACAGAAGACGTAATCAATGTCGTCCTGTCGATCGACGCAGTGGGACTGGATGAGGTTGTAGTGACTGCAACCGGTATGACTCGTCAGGAAAAGACTCTTGGTTACGCATCCACAACAGTCCGTTCAGACGAATTGACGAAGGGTCGCTCAGCAGACGTCCTCTCGGGACTGGCAGGAAAGGTCGCAGGTATGCAGATTTCCTCTGCCGGAGCCACCGGAACATCCCAGAAGGTCATCGTCAGAGGTTATTCTTCCCTTGCAAGCAATGCTCCTCTGTATGTCATTGACGGTGTACCTATCTCAAACGGCGCTATGGGAAGCCACGGCCTTAACAACTCCATCGACTTCGGTAACCAGGCTTCAGACATCAACCCTGAGGATGTCGAGTCCATTACAGTCCTCAAGGGAGCTTCAGCTACCGCCCTCTATGGTTCACGTGCAGGCAACGGCGCGATTCTCATCACGACCAAACGCGGTTCCCAGAACGAGGAAGTAAAGGTCACCTACGACGGTTCATTCCAGGCCAGCACAGTTCTGAGAATCCCTCAGGTACAGGATAAATTCGGTGAGGGCTGGTTCTACTCAGGTGAAGGAAATCCTTTCGGCAACTACTCTATGACAGAGAACGGCTCGTGGGGTAACCTCCTCGACGGAAGACGCGTGGAATGGAGACCGGGCGCACATCAGTACAACGGTGCGGACCCTTCATTCACCGACTTCTCTTTCAAGAAGAATTCGCTGAAGAACTTCTATGCGACCGGATTCGAGACAAACAATACCGTCAGTGTCAAGGGAGGAAGCAAGACCACCGGTTTCGTGGCTTCCTACGGCAACATCTACTCGAACGGTATTCTTCCGGGAAGCAACGACTACTACAAGAGACACAACTTCTCGTTCCGAGGCAACACCAAGATCAATGACGGTCTTGCTTGGCTGAACTACAGCATCAACTACATCCGCAAGGACGTGAGAAACAACATGACCGGACAGGGAAGCGGAGGTTCGACCATCTATCAGAACATCATCCAGTATCCTGTGAACGTCGATTATGGCGAGCTGAAAGACTACAAGAGCATCTACAATAATGCGGACAACTACTACACTCCGTATGCCATGAACCCATGGTGGATTCTCGACCACAACTATTCGACCTATTCGGACGACCGAATTTTCGGCAACATTGAATTCGGCCTCCAGCTTACATAAGGCCTGCAGTTCATCACCAGAGGTGGTCTCGATGTTACCAACTACATCCAGAAGACTTATACTGACATCTGGACCTTCAACCCTGGTTCATATTCTGACGTCAACGGAGCGACACCGGAGAACGGTTCATATTCTGAGACTTCATACAGGACTTCACAGGTGGACGCGAACTTCCTGCTGAATGCCGACTATACCTTCGGCAAGGACTGGTCTCTCCACGGTGTAGCGGGACTTAACGTAAACCAGAGAACAAGTTCCGGATTATATGGAAAGTTGAGCGGAGTCGCCATCGAAGAATGGGCAAGTTTCATGAATACCAGCGGAGCCACCCCGACAGCAAGTTCAGAGATCAAAAAGCGTCGCCTCATGGGAGTGTTCGCACAGGCCGACTTCGGTTGGAAAAACTCCGTATATCTCACATTGTCAGCCAGAAACGACTGGTCTTCGACACTTCCAATCGATAACAATTCGTTCTTCTACTACGGAGTGAACGGTT
>Ga0129311_1002375_pt1 | contig 11490 bp, 8 predicted proteins | sample Go1ome_FD_94435 | JGI IMG/M metagenome (GOLD analysis project Ga0129311, IMG submission 94435) | Western lowland gorrila individual fecal microbial communities from Wisconsin, USA - Go1022B metagenome | ecosystem: Host-associated > Mammals > Digestive system > Large intestine > Fecal | place... | reverse complement strand
TATTTGTAGGCTGTCTGCTGGATGGCATCTTCGTTCCGAGTGAAGAACAGTTCGATTATCTGATTGTCATTCACTGACCACACCTCCTGTATTTTGCTCTTCACCCTAATAGAGGGATTCTTAACTTGAAACCTAACACATTTCTATAAATAATTCAATGCCCCTATGAAAAAAGAACTACCCAGTTTGTACGGACTTTACAGGGGTATCGACATTCCGCTAGGTAAGCATACCTCAAGTCTACGCATTTAGCCCCCAAAAGTCGTTGCCGCGCAACGGCTTTTTCCCTCAATTTTAGGAGGGGTGGTATAGGTATATTCGGAAGCCGAAAATCGGATTCTAAATGCGGAGAAAGCAATTTTGTCGACATCAGAAAGACATTTTCCGAAGGGGACATACAATATCCTTATCTCAATAGAAATGCGGCGAAAAGTCACTGCAGCACAACGGCTTTTTTCTCTAAAATGTCGATACCCAACTGCTGCTTCTTTCCACCTCAAATTCTTGCGTAGAAGAATAGACGCCGGATTTTCCAGCGGCTAATACGATTCCCCTTACCGCAATGAAATCGTAAGAAAAACCTATTGTGGCACAAGCACTTTTCTACCGCTATTCTTCTACATCGCGAACCCTTCCCAAGCTATTGACACCTACTCCCAATGTGATATAATACAGGAAAGCAAAATGCAGACGCAGTCAAGCCGTGGCTTGACAAGCGCCTGCATTTTCCGTTTCTTAAGAAGGGAGCCATGCCGTCAGCAACAGATTATCCGCCCGTCCACAACTGCACCTTAATAATTTCATATCGAACCGGAGGGAACAAGCAGCTTGGGCCGCAAGAAGAAGCTCATCAACAATTCCGGTATTCCGCAACACGAAATCGAGCACATCGCCCGGTGTATCCTGCCTGACGTCCTCGCCTATTACGAAAGCGAAGAAGGCCAGCGGGAGTTCCGTGAATGGAAAGCAAAGCGTGACGCAGAACAGACGGAAGGAAAGAAAGGTGAAAAGGCCTAAAATGAATCGAGGAGCCGCCACATGGCGGCTCCTTTGATTTTTCTTCCAAATAATCCTTTACATATTTGGTTGTTTTGCCATCTCTCAAATTTCGACAATTTCTTTTTCATTGCCTAATGACATGCTATAATTATAATAAGAGGTGATATGGCATGACCATTAAGCAAAAAATCGAAATAGAGCTTAAAACATAGCATGATAACAACAGAGAATTGTATGATATATGCTATAGGTTAAATAATGATATTAATACTGTCATAAGTGAAGTATCTGATCACCTTAGCAAAATACAAACCCAAATGCCTGATTACGATAAACACTCCAAAGAACATAGTGAAAAAGTAATTGAAAATATTGAACTTCTACTTCAAGAAAAAGGTATTAGTGAATTAACGCTTTTAGAAGCTATGTTACTTGAATTATGTGGCTATTTCCACGACACAGGAATGGCTTTGCCTGATTGGGGTCTTACTTTGTTTGAAAAAGTAGAGGATGAAAACTATCAGTTCCACAATAACGCCCCCATTTCATCAATAAAAAAAGAACTTCTGTCCAATACTGATGACCTTTATGGAAACTTCGAACGCATAAAAAATCTTTTCCTTTGCCCAGAAACAGAACCTGTTTTACTTAATACTCTCGCCCAAGAAGTTCATGAGTATGAACAGTATCGAATGGGACTATCTTTACCGATTACAGCGTTTAACCGCAAAAATTATATAGAATCATCTCGCCAAGAATATTTACGAAGCACCCATGGTCGAAGAGCAAAAGCTTATGCAAAACATATAAACAAGAAACTGTCCGCACTCGACCCGTACGACGCTAATGTTATTTCTGAATCGGTAGGCAATATTTGTTGTGGGCATTGCGAAGAAATTGAATCAATATGGACTCTCAAATCTCAAGTCGAGATTGTTCGCGGAAAAGCTACTGGTAACGAACTTACTTACAATGAACAATTTTTAGCATTATTACTTCGTTTAGGCGATGTCATCCATTTTAGTGAAGATAGAACATCGAGAACTTTGTACGCTGAGCATACCCCCATGAATGCCATTAGTGATTCCCATTGGCAAGTTAAAATTAATAATTTACATTATCACATCGTTCAAAAAGACGGAAAAACCACGATTGCATATTTTGCAGGATTTCAAAATCCCCAACTATATTATTTCTTACATGACTACCTAGACTGGGTTGATAACGAATTACAGAATTACGCTGCTTTTGTGCAAAATATGGAGCAATCACATAACATTAATTCTATACGTTATCGTATTGGCCTTCCTACAAAGGTTGATCGTGAAGGAATTAAAGCCCTTGGTTATTTTCCAGATAGCAACTTAAAATTCAGGTTGGAGCAGAAAAAAGTAATTCAATTGCTCATGGGTCTACGTCTCTATTCCGACGAATTTATATGTCTTCGTGAACTATACCAGAATTCATTAGATTCTTGTCGATGTATGCAGGCCCAAAATAAAAAGAATAAACTAAGTGGTATCTTAACAATCGAATTTGGAATTTCTACAGATGACGGTGGAGAATATATCTACTGCCGTGATGAAGGAACAGGAATGACAAAAAACATTGTAATGAAATACCTCTTACGTGTTGGAAACTCCTACTATAATTCCCCTGATTTCAAACGTGAAAATGCTGCATATGAAGACCTCGTCAACCCAATCTCTGAGTTTGGAATAGGAATATTGTCTTGCTATATGATCGGAAATAGAATTGACATTATAACAAAGCATTATTCAAATGACGAAACATGTTGGGTCTGTATGGAAGGGACCGAAGACTATGGTTTTTTTCGTGAAGTAACCGCTGATGTAAAAGAACAACTCGGAAATCACGGAACTATCGTTAAAATTTATTTATCAGAACAAGCCAAAGAAAAGATTCATGCTAATATTCCCGACAACATTGAAGATATTGTTTATATCCATGGGCTGTATCAAAAATGCAAAAAGAAGGAAGTCGACAAAGATTTTGAATTATATGAAGGTAAGCTAACTTTATCGGAAGATTCCGAGTCTGCAATTAATCTCTATAAAACTAGCTTATATCATAGGATGCAAAAGGTTGTTTTTGAAACTGAAGACGGAATATCTGTTTGCGTTGCTGATGCAGATGGAAACAAACGAACATTAATCGAAGCTGATAAAGAGTTCTCCTTTGCCGAAAAATACGCTTTTCTAATTAATAGTGGTTTTAAGAAAAGTGAAATTTTCACCCTCCCGACCAAATTCTCTGGAAAGAATGACCTCAATACAGATGTTCAATTACAAGAATGGCTCCATAATTTTTTATGGTATCGTTGTAAAGTTGTTGACGAAGAAACAAAGTCAGAAGCATATTCAATCATACACCTCCCAACTTCTCCAATCAAAATACATATCAACTCTACTTCCGATTACATCTCTTACCAATTGGATCATTTTATTGCAGGATCTAGTAAAACTATTCTTGTGGATGGAATGCCCATACTTGGTATGGAGGAAAAGTCACTTTATGACGACGATACCAATATCAGGCAGTCAGGAATTCGATACAATTTCAAAGGAAAGCATCGCCCAATCCTTAGTGTAGACAGGGAAAATATCCGAGAAATCCCAAAGGAAGTCACTTCTGTAAGGGAAAAACTCACTTCGCTTATAATTCAAGAAATTGCAAAAACTATATCTGATCATCTATCTAAATATGAATGTATATCGGATTTAGATTCTATGCAGTATATTGATCGTTATCTTAATAATAAGTTTGATCTAAAAGCATATTGCGAGATAATGCATGCTCTTTCAAAAAATGCATTTTCAAATTATCCTGTATCGAACATTCCTCTTAAGGATATCTTCACCCAAGAACCAATACATATCCCCGACTTTAACCTTCGCGATCAGAGAACGGGTATAGATTGTTTACTTAATACAATAACATGTCAAGCTGATAAAATCTGCATTGATGGGGATTCTGTCAGTTTTACCGCATCTAGCACAAAACAGGACATTGAATATGATGAACTTGAGTGGGGACGTGGCTTATTCATTTGTGTTAACGAATGGACCGGAAAATATAGTGACTACGATATTGTAAGTAAATTTTTGCCGCTCCTTCCTGAAAAAACCTTCCAAATATTAGATTGCAAAAAAGGATTTTGTGAAAGAATCAAACTCGACTCTGGAGCCAGAAGCAGTATGCACTTAGTTGATATTACACGCATTGATCCTTCATTTAAGCATGATTATACATTTTCAATTTCTCGTTCGGATATCCTTTTGCAATTAGACAGCAATCGAAACAAAGAGCAGATCCTCTCAAAGCCAATGGAGGGAATCAACGATGAGGATCATAAAAAATATGTACTATATACATATATTTCCCCACGAAACCTGTCCGAGGAAGAAGAACTCGAAATTACAAAATACGCATATTCGTCAGAATTTATTCGTGGTATTCATGAAGGTTGGAGCATTCTATTCTATAGGTATTCAGATGGATATCTTGTCGCCCCTGGAATTGTCGCTCGAGAAAAAATGGTTGAGCAAATTCCTTCTATTGCAAAGAATCATAATGACGGCATTACTTATTGTTTCACTGACGGAACAAAAGCATTTTGATGTATTTTAATCGTTCTGCACAATGGGGACATGCTTACTAGTAAGCATGTCCCCATTTCGTTTTAAAGATTATTTTGATTTACTTAGTTGTCAAAAGAATGATACTCTGTCACATTCTTCAAATACTCCCGAATGTCCCCATGGAGCAGCAGGTTCACGTAGTCTACCGGGGCATTATACACCAGCCAATCCAGTTCGCTGGCTTCGTACATATTCCGTGCAACCTCATATTCTACCCTGGTACAATCGATGGAGATCATACTGCCATCTTGATATTTGACCTCGACACAAGCGGTGTCGATATTGAACTCACAAGAGATAATCTTACTCATATTGTCCTCCCAAAAACAAAAATAATCCGAACCCTTCTCCTACTGAGATAAGGTTCGGATTATTCTGCTTTGGTACGGCAAAAGGGACTCGAACCCCCGACCTACTGATTCGTAGTCAGTCACTCTATCCAACTGAGCTATTGCCGCATGGCGCATTCCTTAGCGCTCAAATATAATAGCACACAGTTTGGAAAAATGCAAGCATTTTTTTCAAAATTTTCAATTATTTTTTCTTTGGGGAATTTCTTCGGTTTTGCCTGAATTTTGTGGATAACAAGCCGATTCCTGCTGCGAAAAGTAGGATGCCGGAAAGGATGACTGGCAGGGGGAGGATGCGGGCCTGTGTTTCCTGGGAAAAATCTTTTGGCTCTGGGGCTGGCTCGGGGGTGGTCTGCGGGGGTTCGGTGGGCGGGGACGAGGGCTGGGATGGGTGCGGGGGTTCGGTTTGGCTGGCTTCCTGCCAGGCTTTGAGCTCGGCTTCTGCCTGGGCATCCTGGGCGTAGGTGGTCAGGTTCTCAAACAGATCCTGCTTGTGTACATCCGGGCCTACGGTGCTGCGGTACAGGCCGTAGGCGCAGGGGCTGTATTCCGGGATATCCGCCGCAGCCTCGATCCCCTGAAAATACCAGCGGTAATAGCTCTGCTGGCTGACATGGCAGGGAAAGCCCAGGTCCCGGGTGACCTGGAAGGCGGTCATGCCGCCGAAGGATTCCAGGGGCTCGTCCCAGTCCATCCAGATTTCACTTTCCGGGTACAGGTGCAGATAGGTCTTGGGCACATCCCAGCAGCCGTAGCACTCTGCCGACTCCGGGAATTGGGTGGGGTCATCGGATGCTGCCAGAGCCTTGCACAGCAGGTCAGCATAGAGCATGTGCATCCCGTGGCCATACTCTCCCTGCAAATCGTGTCCCACTGCCACCTTGGGCCGGAACCGGCGGATATTCTCCACTACAAAGGACAGCATATCCTCCTGACGGATGCCCTTATTGCGGTAGATTTCCAATGCCTGGGCCAGGGAGCGGGAGTTGTAGTCTCCAAAGGGGCCGAAAACCGGATAGTGCCGTACCCCTACTGCCCACAGGCCGTCCAGCATTTCGTGGCTGCGGCGCATGGACATATTCCGGTGTCCGGTAAAGTATACCACCTGGACGCTGTACCCCCGCTCCTGGGCGTAGTAGGGCAGCAGTCCTGCAAAGAAAAGCTGTTCGTCATCCCCATGGGTGGAAAACAGCACCAGATCCGCTTCCTGGGCTGATGGCTGCCACTGCTGCACCCAGCTCGGCACCTGGCCCGGCCCGAAGGCTGACAGCTCTGTCAGCTGAACGGCCTCCTCTTCAAAGCGGATGGTCACCCGCTTGGGGGCACTGCCGAACCGGGCCTGCAGATCGAGAAATTCATGGAGAAAGCCCTCTTCACCAAAGGTTTCCTGGGCCCCGGCTCCTTCGTCGGTGACGGTGTAGCTTCCCGGTTCCTTTCCGAACACCAGATACACCGATGCAATGCCGGTTTCTGATTCCAACGTAAGGTATCCGCCCTTGCGGATGGTTACGGATTCCATGGTTCGCCCGTCAAACAGGGCATTGACAGAGCTGATGCCGCCTTTGGCCGTCACCAGAGCCTTTCCGGACAGGTCTTCCGCTTCCACCGCCCCGGCTCTGGGGGCGCAGCACAGCACCGCCGCCAGACACCACAGCAGCACCAGACTGCGGATGCCGGTTCCGGTCAATGGCTTGTAGAGATCCATATCCATCCCCCTTTCCTGCTATTTGTGAAAATTATAGCAAATGCCCATCCCCGTGTCAAAGGGAACTTGGCGGGTTGACGGAGGTTCTTTTCTATTGTAGAATAATAAAAGCAACACAACGTTACAAAGGAGATTTCCATGGAGCATCCCAGTCTTTCCGCCCTGCCGGGGCTTTTGCTGCCCTGGTATTATGAAAATAAACGCGACCTTCCCTGGCGTGCCGACCGGGATGCCTATCATGTGTGGCTGTCGGAGATCATGTTGCAGCAGACCCGTGTGGAGGCCGTCAAGGGCTACTACACCCGTTTCCTGCACACCCTGCCATCCATAGAAGCCCTGGCAAACTGCGATGACGAGCTGCTGCACAAGCTGTGGGAGGGCCTTGGCTACTACAGCCGGGTGCGGAACCTGAAAAAGGCGGCCCAGCAGATCTGCCAGCAGTACCAGGGCGTGTTCCCCAATACCTATCCCCAGATCCTGTCCCTGCCGGGGATCGGGGATTACACCGCCGGGGCCATTGCCTCCATTGCCTTCGATCTGCCCACCCCTGCGGTGGACGGAAACGTGCTGCGGGTGCTGTCCCGGCTTTGCAATGACGATGCCCCCATCGACCTGCCGGAGACAAAGCGGGCCGCCCGGGAGCTTCTGGCCCAAATCTACCCGGCCCAGGCCGGAGATTTCACCCAGGCACTCATGGAGCTGGGAGCTACCCTCTGCGGTCCCAACCGGAAGCCGGACTGCGGCCGCTGTCCCTGCAAACCGATCTGCCTGGCACGGCAGCAGGGGAGGGCGGAGGAGCTTCCCCGGAAGTCTCCCAAAAAGGAAAAACGTCAGGAGGATCTGACGGTGTTCATCCTCTCCTGCCAGGGACGGTATGCCCTGGAAAAGCGGCCGGACAAGGGGCTGCTGGCGGGGCTGTGGCAGTTTCCCAACCTGCCGGGGCATCTGGATACCCCGCAAGCCCTGCAGGCTGCCCGGGACATGGGGATCGCCGTACAGGAGATCTACAAGGAAGTGCGCAGGAAGCACATTTTTACCCACATCCAGTGGAATATGAAGGGGATCTATCTGGAAGCGGCAGCGCCTGGCGGAGATTTTTTGTGGTTTACCCAGGAGGAAGTCAATACCCGTGCGGCACTGCCCACGGCATTTCGTCAATTTTGGGAGGAGAGATAGAATATGTTTGACTACCATATGCACACCCGGGTGTCCTTTGACGGACGGGATACCGGCATCAACATGGCCCGGGCTGCCCATGCGGCAGGTCTGAAGGAGATCTGCTTTACGGATCATCTGGACTATGACCCCCTGGGGAAAATGGGGAAGCTGGACTTTGACACCGCTCAATACAATGCAGAGTATGACGATCTGGAAGTCCCCGGTCTGAAGATCCGCCGGGGCATTGAGTTCGGCATGGAGCCGGACAACATGGTGCAGCTGAAAAAGGATTTGCAGCGGCGGCCCTTTGACTTTGTGCTGGGTTCTGTTCACTTTGTGGAGGATCTGGATGTGTACTACGCCCCCTTCTGGGAGGGAAAGACGGTTTTTCAGGCGGAACGGCTGTATCTGGAAGCCACGCTGGAGCGGGTGCAGCTGCATAATGATTTTGATGTTCTGGCCCATCTGACCTACATCAGCAAAACCAGAGCCCACCCCGCCCCCCGGCCTGTGCCCTATGGTGAGCACCGGGAGGTCATTGACCAGATCCTCCGGGTGCTGGCAGACAAGGGCAAGGGTCTGGAAATGAACACCAGCGGCGTGGATCGCTGCGGGGACTTCCTGCCCTCGGCGGATATTTTCCGCCGCTTCCGGGAGCTGGGAGGGGAAATTGTCACTGTGGGTTCCGATGCCCACGACAGCAGCCGGGTGGGGCAGTACACCTTCCGGGCCTGCGACATTCTCAAGGATATCTTCGGCTATGTGTGTACCTTTGCGGAGCGCAAGCCCATTTTCCACAAGCTGTAGGCCCTGCCTTTCTTTGTAGCAAAAACGTATGTCCTTCTGTAAAATACATATTTGCGTAGTATTTAATTCACAGACGGACACGGTTCTTATTTTTTAATCAGAAATCCCTGTATTTTTGTCACAAATTCTATATTTTCCCTAAGTTATTGACAAGGTTATCCAAAAACCTTATACTGGAGCTTATATCTCTGGGACAATTCTTTTGCAAAAGAGGAGAAGAACATGGAAATTCGCTACGAAAAGCATTGGAGCAGTCATTTGAACCGGGACATGGAGTTCAAAATCTACGGTCACAGCGGCCGTCCTGTCCTGTTTATTCCCTGCCAGGCAGGCCGTTTCTGGGACTTTGAGGCCTTCCACATGGATGCAACCTGGGCACCCTGGATCGAGTCCGGCCAGGTCATGGTCTTTGCCTGCGATACCATCGACAATGAAGCCTGGGCCGCAGTGGGAGCAGACAACCGCTGGCGGATCGAGAATCACGAAAAGTGGTTCCGGTACATCTGCTATGAGCTGGTTCCCGCCATCCATCACATTGCCGGAAGTGCCAACGGCTTCCATCAGGACATTATGACCTTCGGTGCCTCCATGGGTGCCATGCACGCAGCCAACCTGTACTACCGCCGCCCGGATCTGTTCAACAGCTGCTTTGCCATCTCCGGCCTGTATGACAATCAGGAGTTCTTTGGGGACTACTGTGACGATCTGGTGTACAACAACTGCCCGGTGCTTTATCTGGAGAATCTGCCCCAGGATCATTTCTACATGGATATGTACCGCCATCAGAAGAGCCTGATCGTTGTGGGTCAGGGTGCCTGGGAGGAGCCTCTGCTGGCATCCACCCGGCGTCTGGACGAGGTCTGCTGCCGCAAGGGGATCCCCACCCGGTTTGAATATTGGGGAACGGATGTGAACCACGACTGGCCCTGGTGGCACAAGATGGTACCTACCTATCTGCCCTGGCTGCTGAGCTGACCGCCCAGCCAAAAAAATGAGAGAAGGAGCGCATCTACTATGAGAAACTTTGTGTTTATTTCCCCCAACTTCCCACTGACCTACTGGAAGTTCTGCCGTGAGCTGAAGTACAACGGCTTGCGGGTGCTGGGGATCGGTGACTGCCCTTATGACGAGCTGATGCCGGAATTGCAGGAAAATCTCCACGAATATTACAAGGTTACCTCTCTGGAAAACTACGATGAGGTGTTCAAGGCGGTGGCCTTCTTCACCTTCAAGTACGGCAAGATCGACTGGCTGGAATCCAACAACGAGTACTGGCTGATGCGCGATGCCGCTCTGCGCACCGAATTCAACATCACCACCGGCCCCAAGCTGGACGAAATGGACAAGATCAAGTTTAAGTCCGCCATGAAGGCCTACTATCAGAAGGCCGGTCTGCCGGTGGCTCCCTACCACCTGATCGAAGGGGTGGAGGATGCCCTGGAATTTGCCCACACCGTGGGTTACCCTGTGGTGGTCAAGCCGGACAACGGCGTGGGTGCTTCCAACACCTACAAGCTGAGCTGTGACGATGATCTGTACTGGTTCATGGATCACAAGGACAGCGCTGTGTACATCATGGAGCAGTATGTCAACGGCTTCGTCCAGACCTATGACGGCATTGTGGATTCCCGGGGCAATGTGCTCTTTGAGTCCGGCAACATCACCCCCCACTCCCTGATGGACATTGTCAACGGCAACGGAGACTCCCTGTACTACCTGGTCAAGGAGCTGCCGGAGAAGATCCGCCAGGCAGGTCTTGCCACCATCCGCTCCTTCGGTGTCAAGTCCCGGTTCATCCACCTGGAATTCTTCGTCCTCAACGAGGATCAGGAGGGTCTGGGCAAGAAGGGGGACGTGCTGGGTCTGGAGGTCAATATGCGCCCCGCCGGCGGCTTCACCCCGGAGATGTACAACTACTCCCAGGAGACGGATGTATACAAGATCTGGGCAGATATGGTGGCCTTTGACTGCAACACCAAGCCCATCGGCGAGCACCACTTCTGCGCCTTCTACGGCCGCCGGGACGGCAAGCCCTACCGCCTGGATGATGCCGCCATTATGGAAAAATACGGCGATCACATGGTCATGTGGGGCCGCATCCCTGAAGCCCTGTCCGGTGCCATGGCCAATCAGATGTACGTTGCCAATTTCGACACCGAGGAAGAAATGATGGCCTACTACGCCGACTTGGCCGATACCCTGTAAGAATCCGAATACCCCCCAAGGCTCCCGCCAACAGCGGGGGCCTTGCTTTGTATTTTGGTAAATGTTAATGCTTCTGAGCCTGTAGTAGAGCACATCCTTTAAAACTTCATTTGCGCAACGAAATTTTTGCGGCGGTAATTCAGTGGCACTGTCTGCGTAGGGGCGGATAGTATCCGCCCGGTTGTTTCCCTAACAGGGAAACAACGTCGGCGCAGAGCGCCGACAATGGCACCACCGAACATTTGCAAATGAAATTCGGTGGCACATTGCCGAAACATGGTGTATTTACAACATTGTTACATTACCGGGCTAAATCGGTTCTGCTCAAAAATTTGTTACGTTGGCGGGCGGATACTATCCGCCCCTACAGAGCCTACGGCATCGGGCGTAGTGCGCATTTTGGTAAATATCAATACTTCTGAGTCCGTAGGGGCGGTGCTCTGGTTTGTCAGCGGGTGGCGGCTGTCCTGGCAGCGCAGAGGGTAAGCCGGTGCAAATTTGGCGGCGCAGCCGCCCTTGGCTCTCCCTTTGGGAGAGCTGGCGAGCGATCAGCGAGCCTGAGAGGGTGTGCGCAGCTGCAAATATGGGAAAAGTGCGGAGATTG
>Ga0129311_1002374_pt1 | contig 11491 bp, 8 predicted proteins | sample Go1ome_FD_94435 | JGI IMG/M metagenome (GOLD analysis project Ga0129311, IMG submission 94435) | Western lowland gorrila individual fecal microbial communities from Wisconsin, USA - Go1022B metagenome | ecosystem: Host-associated > Mammals > Digestive system > Large intestine > Fecal | place... | reverse complement strand
GGAGATCCTGGATCACACAGGAGCATACTACGCCAACCCCTACACTGCTGATCCCAGCAGAGTCTTCTACAACTAAACCTCTTGTATTTGGCCCTCCCGCCGCAAGGCGGGAGGGCTTCTTTCTTGTGAAGGGTGAAACAACCCATATTTCCCCAGCAGAAAAATCCTGCCGGGGTGCAGACTGTCAAAAGAGCCTCGCAGAGTTTGCCGACGGTAGTCGGCAAATAAAATCAAATATATTTTTTGTCAGGACACGCCCCAGGGCGGTCTCTCTTGTCCCTTCGGGACAATTCACCTTCTGCGCCTGACAAAAAATACTTCTCAGGGCGTTAGTCTAGCGCCGCAGCGCTGTGCAGAGCGCAACCGCCGAAGGCGGCTCTTAGCGCGGAGCTGTAAGAGTTGTGCGCCATAGGCGCACAAGGAGTGCGCGCGGCGGACTGCAAAAAACTGGCGGAAAACCCCGAAAGGGGTTTTCCGCCACGCTTTACCCCGGCAGGATTTTCCTGCCGGGGGGGAATAGATGATGGGGATTATTCCTGGGGCTTCCAGTCCTTGTAGTTTTCGTAGGCGTGTACGGGATGGGTCTCCTGGGCCCAGAGCTTTTCGGCGCAGGGCTTCCAGTTTCTGGCGTACTCGGCGCATTTGCCGCACAGGTGCTCTGCCGTTTCGGGGGACTGGAGATCCGTGGACTTGGCACCGGATTCCTTCACCAGCTGCTGTAGAATTTCCGGATTCTCCAGCATGGGGCAGGGACGCAGATGGTTTTCGTTGAAGGGCTGATGATCCCGGTAGGCCATGAACAGGGGGCTCTTCAGGATCTCCAGCAGGGTGTGGGTGCGGATGTTGGTGTTGGAGTAGTGGATGAACACGCAGGGCTCGGCATCGCCGTTGGCGTTGATGTGGAAGTAGTTCCGGCCGCCTGCAATGCAGCCGCCTACAAACTCACCGTCATTCTGGAAGTCCATGGTGAACAGACCCTCGCCGTCCTTCAGACGGCGGATCTGGCGGATCCGATCTTTGATGTACATTCTCTGCTCGGGAGTGGGCAGGAGCTCCAGGGAAGCACTGTTGCCCACAGGCATATAGTGGAAGTACATGGCGTAGCGGCAGCCCTTATCCACCATCAGCTTAACAAACTCAGGGCTGGTGACGGACATACAGTTCTTGGCGGTGTAGCAGATGGAGGTACCGAAGATCAGACCGTTCTGCTTCAGCAGATCCATGGCGTGCATGACCTTGCCGTAAACACCCTGGCCCCGGCGCAGGTCGTTGACCTCAGGATCACCCTCCAGGGAGATGGCCAGCATCAGGTTGCCCACCCGCTTCATTTCATCGCAGAAGGCTTCGTCTACCAGGGTGCCGTTGGTGAAGGCCAGGAACTGGCAGTCATCAAATTCGTCACACAGCCGGATCACGTCCTTCTTCCGCACCAGAGGTTCGCCGCCGGTGAACATATAGAAGTACACGCCCAGGCTCCGGCCCTGGCGGATCACGCTGGCCATTTCTTCATAGGTCAGGTTCAGCTTGTTGCCGTATTCCGCAGCCCAGCAGCCGGTGCAGTGCAGGTTGCAGGCAGAGGTGGGATCCATCAGGATTAGCCAGGGGATGTTGCACTGGTGGACTTCCCGCATTTTACGGATGGTCATGGTGCCGGTGAGCATGGCCTCAAAGCCGAAGTTCAGGATAGAGGTCTTCAGTACCTTGGGGTCGATCTCGTCCAGAGCCCGGTTCAGGTACTGATTCAGGGCGCTGTCCTTGTCGGAGATCATGGTGCGGATGTTGTTCATATCCACCCCAAGATCCGTGCCGGAGGTGTACTTCTCCATCAGATCCACCAGCTCGACCATTTCCTTTTCCCGGTCGGACTTGTTGACCTTCTTCAGCATCCGGTCAATGCCGAAGCCTGCCGCAGTGCGGGCTGCCATGTGTGTCAGGTTTCCCATTTTCATTTCCTCCTGTGTTTTTTCATAAATAGGGGATACGGAATCCTTCATAAAATGGTCGTAAACCATTCATAAATGCACCGTAATTATCTTATAGTTCAAATTCTATCGAATGTTTCGACGAAATTCTACAGGCAAAACGGGCGATGTGTCTGAATTCAGACGAATCGCCGATTTTGTCTGTATTCCTCCGGGAAAACCCAGGATATGATATCCTCAGAAGGAGTCCTGCCCTAGAATACCCACTCCAGGTATATGCAGCCGGGAGGGGGGATTTGCCGGATTTTTCAGGGCGGCGTTTACTACAATGATAGAAAGCTGGGATTTGATTGACAAATATGGAAACCAAGGAAAAAGACAGAAATGTGCTGTCCCGAATGAAGGTGGCCGCCGCCATTTTGTGGGGCGCGCTGATCGTCATTGCTTTCTTCAACCGGGATAAGCTGACGGTGGAAAGCCTTTCCGGCCTGGGCCGCAACGGGATGCTTCCTGCGGCGGGGATCATGCTGGTGCTGTTTGCCCTGAAAAGCATCTCCGTATTCTTCTATTGCGGTATCCTGTATGCCGCCTGCGGCGTTCTCTTTCCCCTGCCGGTGGCCCTGACGGTGAGCATGGCGGGAAGCTTCGTGATCTCCGTGGTTCCCTACGCCCTGGGGCGGCTTCTGAATGAAAACGGGGTGCAGCAGCTGCTGGAAAAATATCCCAAGCTTGCAAAGGCCTTGGATGTCCGGGAGAATAACGACTTCCTGCTGTCCCTGGCTGTCCGGGCCTGCGGCTTTATCCCCAGCGACCCATTCAGTATCCTCATGGGCGCATTGGGGGCTGATCCTGGACAGTACCTGCTGGGCTCCATGATCGGTTTCATCCCGGATACCCTGGCCTACACCATCATCGGTCAGAACATCCACGATCCATCCTCCCCCTGCTTTTTGGCCCTGATGGCCACCAAGGCCGCCGCCATTGTCCTGTGGGTGGGCTGCAGCCGGAAAAAGAAAAAGGAAAAGGATGATATTTGACAAAGCAAAAGTCCCGGCCGCAGCCGGGACTTTCCTATATTTGCAGGGTGCTAAGGCATTATGCCTCAGGGAAGGTCAGGGTTTCCAGAACGCTGTCCAGCAGCTTGATGCCGTCGGAACCCTTGGAGGTGTGGGTGTAGGCTTCAAAGAGCCGGCCGCCGGTGATGTGGTTGTAGACCACAAAGCCCTCGTCCTTGGACAGGTCAAAGTCGATGTAGCGGTTTTCACCGATGGTCTTGAGAATGGGGGAAGCGCCGCCGTACCAGTTGGCGGACATATACTCGGCAGTCTTCTGAATCTGCTCATCGGTGAGGGTGTTCATTTCCCCGGTGAGGGCGGCCAGAGAATCGGCCTCCTCAGAGATGTACACAGAGCGCTCGGAATAGTAGTCATACACATCCATGTGGATGCCGTTGGTGATGTAGTGCTTCACGGCGGAGGCCACGTCGGTGTACAGGTTCAGATACACATCCAGCTGCTGCTCCAGATCCTGGGTGATGCAGCAGTAGCCGAAGGGGATGCTCAGCTGCATGGAGATGCCGGAGGCAGTATCCACAGTGACGGTGCCTTCCTCTTCATCAAATGATACATCATCGGTGGTCAGGGTGTCATCCACCGGGCTGCGGCTATCCTTGAGGGAGTTCTTTGTCAGATCCGAGGCCACCACTACGGCGGGCAGGATCGTCTCCTTCTTTCCCTTCTTTTCCGCAGCGGAGGCGGGCAGAACGGCGGTACACAGCATCAGGGCACTCAGTCCCAAAGCGATCCATTTTTTCATGGTAAAATCTCCTTTTTTGCAGGTTTCCCTTTTTACAGGTTATATTTCTATTATATCCTTCCTGGGTATAATGTCAACTGTCAATCCGCAAACCGGAAAAATAGCCGTCCAAGATCATCCCAAGGAGGGCAAAATGCGGCAATGACCTTGACGAAACGGGAAAAAACCTGTATATTAGACAAGAATTATCTGATGTATTGACAGTGCCGCAAAAGCGGATAAGGGAGCGTAAAGATTGAAAAAGAAGAAGATTCGACTGCCCCTGGTGGTCTATGATGCCGTCATCCTGATCGCCATGGAAGTGCTGCTGCTGCTGATTTATGAAAGCAACAATGCCCTGAGCTGGAAAGGCAGCCTGTTCCACGGCAGTATTATGTTTGTTTGTGTGATCTGCGCCAGATATCTGGGCGGCGTGTACCGCCAGATCTGGCGCTACGGCGGGATCCAGTGCTACATCCGGCTGCTGTTTGTGGATGCGGCGGCGTTTTTTGTCAACCTGGCCATTGAGCGGATCCTGCCCCTGTTCTATGTGGTGGAGAATATCACCTTCGCCCGGCTGCTGGCTCTGGCCTGCATGAATTGCCTGGCGGCGTTGTCCATTCGCATGATCTACCGCTATGCCTTCAAGTGCGGCACAGAGGATTCCCGGCTGGGTGTCTTCCTGCGGTGGCTGCTGCGGCTGTTTGCCGGTGACGAGCTGGGTTATCGGAACCCGGAGCGGGATCAGAAGATCAAGATCGCCATTGTGGGCGCAGGCCGTGTCGGTGTGAACCTGGCAGAGGAGCTGCTGGGCAACTCCCGGGCCAACTACACCCCCCGGTGTTTTGTGGATACCGATGCCTCCAAAGCCGGCCGCTCCATCCATGATATCCCTGTCCTTCTGGAAAATGAGGAGACTTTGGAGCGGATGCGGGGCTACGGTGTGCAGGAGGTGGTCTTTGCCATTCCCGGCTTGACCGATGAAAAGAAGCAGACCCTATACGCCGTCTATTCTCAGGCCGGCTACAAGATCAAGGTCTATGACTATCCCGCCATTCAGACCGCCGGAAAGAAGCGGATGCTCCGGGAATTCGGCATTGAGGAGCTGCTGTTCCGCAAGCCTGTGGTCATGGCCAGCGAAAAAACCAATGCCTACTACCGGGATAAGGTCATCCTCATCACCGGCGGCGGCGGCTCCATCGGTTCCGAGCTGTGTCGCCAGCTGGCAAAAATGAACCCCAAAAAGATCATTATTCTGGATATCTACGAAAACGGTGCCTACGATGTGCAGCAGGATCTGAAGATCGCCTACGGAAAGGCCTTGGATCTGGAGATCGAGATCTGCTCCATTACCAACATGGTTGCCCTGCGCCGGGTGTTCAGTAAGCACCACCCCCAGATCGTCATCAATGCCGCAGCCCACAAGCACGTCCCTCTGATGGAGAAAAACTGCATCGAGGCGGTGTACAACAACGTATTCGGCACCCGGAACCTGGTGACGGTGTGCGAGGAATTCCAGGTCCAGCGGTTTATGATGGTGTCCACGGACAAGGCGGTGAATCCCACCAATGTCATGGGTGCCACCAAGCGGATGTGCGAAATGATCGTGGGAAGCGCCGGTACCCGGGGTAATACGGTGTACAGCGCCACCCGGTTCGGCAATGTCCTGGGCTCTGCCGGTTCCGTGATCCCGCTGTTCAAGCGGCAGATTGCCCACGGCGGCCCCATCACCCTGACGGATAAGCGGATCATCCGCTATTTTATGACCATTCCCGAAGCATCCCAGCTGGTGCTCCAATCCGGCGCCATGGCCCGCAACGGCGAGCTGTTCGTGCTGGATATGGGTCAGCCGGTGAAGATCCTGGAGCTGGCGGAGAACATGATCCGCCTGTCCGGGGTGGAGGGGATCGAGATCGTAGAGACCGGTCTGCGGCCGGGAGAGAAGCTCTATGAGGAGCTTCTGGTCAAGACCGAGGCTCTGGACAGAACGGAAAACAGTCTGATCTTCATCGAGCGGGACACCCCGCTGCCCTGGGAGGAGATTCAGCGCCGACTGAAAGTGCTGGAGGATGCCTGCGCTACCGGTGACGATGACGCAGTCCGCCAGGCGCTGAAGCAGGTGGTTCCCACCTTCCATTCCCCGGAGGAGGTCAATGCCAAGGCCGAGCAGGCGGCGGAAATGAAAATGCAGCGCCCCATGGCCGCCGTCCCCGCAGCCGCCCAGATCCCCAGCTTGTAATAGATCCAACCAACATCGCCCCCACTTGCCCGGCAAGTGGGGGATTTTGCGTGAACGGGGACGTTTACGGCCCATCTGACAGAAAAAAGACGGAAAAAGCCCAGTTTCCACAGGTATCTACTTGCATAGATGGCAAATGCGTGGTATTCTAAAGGATAGTGGATCCTCTGAAAAAAGGGGAAGCCGTTTTTTACGAAACCGCCTGCCGGATATGGGGAACCCTGGCGGCAGCACCGGAAAAGAAAATATATTTGGGAGGATACTTATGTCCCTTTTTAAAGACAAGACCCTGATGATCACCGGCGGAACCGGCTCCTTCGGCAACGCCGTTCTCAACCGCTTCCTGGAAACCGACATTGGGGAGATCCGCATCTTCTCCCGGGACGAGAAGAAGCAGGACGATATGCGCCACGAATATCAGGCGAAGATGCCCCAGGCGGCAAACAAGATCAAATTCTACATCGGAGATGTCCGGGATCTGCAATCCGTCCGGGGGGCTATGACCGGGGTGGACTATATTTTCCACGCTGCCGCCCTGAAGCAGGTGCCCTCCTGTGAGTTCTTCCCCATGGAGGCTGTCCGCACCAATGTCATCGGCACCGACAATGTGCTTACCGCCGCCATTGAGGCCGGTGTGGAAAGCGTAATCTGCCTGTCCACCGACAAGGCCGCCTACCCCATCAACTCCATGGGCATGACCAAGGCCATTGAGGAAAAGGTGGCCATTGCCAAGTCCCGGATGTCCGGCAAGACCAAGATCTGCTGCACCCGGTACGGCAACGTCATGTGCAGCCGTGGTTCCGTCATCCCTCTGTGGATCGACCAGATCCGCGCAGGCAACCCCATCACCGTCACCGAGCCCTCCATGACCCGGTTTATCATGTCCTTGGAGGAAGCGGTGGATCTGGTGCTCTTTGCCTTTGAGCACGGGGAAAACGGCGACCTGCTGATCAAGAAGGCACCGGCCTGCACCATCCAGACCCAGGCAGAGGCGGTCTGCGAGCTGTTCGGCGGCAAGAAGGAGGATATCAAGGTCATCGGCATTCGCCACGGCGAGAAGATGTTTGAGACCCTGCTGACCAACGAGGAATGCGCCAAGGCTGTGGATATGGGGGACTTCTACCGGGTTCCCGCCGACAACCGGGGCCTGAACTATGATAAATACTTCAAGGAAGGCGACGAGGAGCGGAACACCCTGACGGAGTTCAACTCCAACAACACCCGCCGCCTGAACCTGGAAGAAACCAAGCAGACCATTGCCGCTCTGACCTATATCCAGGGACGTCTGGCAGAGGAGAAGTAATATGTACGATTTTCACTGGAAAGAAAACGGAAAAATCAAGCTGTGCATCATCGTTGGCACCCGGCCGGAGATCATCCGACTGGCAGCCACCATCCGCCGCTGCCGGGAATACTTTGACTGCTGCGTGGCCCACACCGGTCAAAACTACGATAAAAATCTGAACGACATTTTCTGGTCTGACTTTGATCTGGGCGGCCCGGATGTGTACCTGAATGTGGTGGGAGACAATCTGGGGCAGACCTGCGGCAATGTCATTGCCCGCTCCTATGAGCTGCTGGCCCAGCTTCAGCCCGATGCCCTGCTGATTCTGGGAGACACCAACAGCTGTCTGTCTGCCATTGCCGCCAAGCGGCTGCACATCCCCATTTTCCACATGGAGGCCGGAAACCGCTGCAAGGACGAGTGCCTGCCGGAGGAGACCAACCGCCGGATCGTGGATGTGATCTCCGATGTGAACCTGCCCTACTCCGAGCCTGCCCGGAAGTACCTGCATGAGATGGGTATGCCCAAGGAGCGCACCTATGTCACCGGCTCTCCCATGGCGGAGGTTCTGCATGGCAATCTGGAAAAGATTCAGGCCTCCCAGGTGCTGGAGCGGCTGGGCCTGGAACCGGACAGATACATCCTGCTCTCTGCCCACCGGGAGGAGAATATCGACACCGACAAGAACTTTGAAAGCCTGTTCACTGCCATCAATGCCCTGGCGGAAAAATACGATGTGCCCATTCTCTACTCCTGCCACCCCCGCTCCAGAAAGAAACTGGTCTCCAGCGGCTTCCGGCTGGATCCCAGAGTCCGGATCAGTGAGCCTCTGGGCTTTAACGACTACAACAAGCTGCAAATGAACGCCCTGGCCATCGTCTCCGACTCCGGAACCCTGCCGGAGGAGAGCAGCTTCTACCTGTCCATCGGCCACCCTATTGCCGCCGTGTGCATCCGCACCTCCACCGAGCGGCCGGAGGCACTGGAAGCCGGAGACTTCATCCTGGCAGGCATCTCCACCAAGGAGCTGCTTCAGGCAACCGATATGGCCATCACCATGAAGCGCCAGAACATCCTGGGCCACCCCTGTATCGACTACACCGATGAGACCGTCTCCATGAAGGTGGTTCGCATCATTCAGAGTTATGTAAACGTAGTCAACAAGATGGTGTGGAGGAAGTACTAAATGAACATCCTGATCACCGGCGCAAAGGGGATGGTGGGTACCGCCCTGGCTGCCAACCTGAAAAATATCCGTGATGGCAAGAACCGTACCCGGCCTGATCTCTGCATTGATGAGATCTACGAGTACGATCTGGACTCCACCGCCGAAGAGTTGGATGAATACTGCCGCAAGGCCGATTTTGTCTTCAATCTGGCGGGGGTGAACCGCCCGGAGGATCCGGAGGAATTTATGAGGGGCAACTTCGGCTTTGCCTCCGATCTGCTGAACTGCCTGAAAAAGCATAACAACAAGGCTGCCATCATGCTGTCCTCCTCTGTCCAGGCCACTCTGGCAGGGCGGTTCGGCAACTCCGAGTACGGCCGCAGCAAGAAGGCAGGGGAGGCGCTGTTCTTCGACTACGCCAAAGAAACCGGGGCCAAGGTGGCGGTGTACCGCTTTGTGAACCTGATGGGTCACAGCCGCCCCAAGTACAACAGCGCCATTTCCACCTTCTGCTGGGCGGTGGCTAATGATGAACCCTTCACCGTCAATGACCGGGCCACGGAACTGGAAGTTCTGTACATTGACGATCTGGTGGAGGGAATGTACGACCTGCTGGAGGGCAGGGAGCAGCATTGCGAGTTCCAGGGAACCGAAGCCGTCCCCTGCCAGGATGGCCGCTTCTGCTATGTTCCCGGGGCCCACAAGGTCACCCTTGGGCAAATTGTGGATCTTCTGGCCCAGTTCAAGGATCAGCCGGCGAGCCTGCTGATGCCCAAGATGCCCGACGGCAGCTTTGCCAAGAAGCTGTTCAGCCTGTATCTGACCTACCTGCCCAAGGAGAAGTTCAAGTATGCCATGAAAATGAACTGCGATGCCCGGGGCAGCTTTACCGAGCTTGTCCACACCGCCGACTGCGGTCAGGTGAGCATCAATATTTCGGGGCCCGGCATCACCAAAGGCCAGCACTGGCACAATTCCAAGTGGGAGCAGTTCATTGTGGTTCACGGCCACGGCCTGATCCGGCAGCGGAACATCCACACCAACGAAATGGTGGAATTCGAGGTCAGCGGTGAAAAGATCGAGGCTGTTTACATGATCCCCGGCTGGACCCACAATATCATCAACCTCAGCGATACCGAGGATCTGGTGACGGTAATGACCTGCAACGAGGTCTTTGATCCCAGCCACCCGGATACCTTCGCAGAGCCTGTATAAATACCGAAACCCCCTGCAAGCGTCGCTTGCAGGGGGTTCTTCTTGAAATGAGGGGGCATCTTGCTTAGGGAAGGGTATACTGCTTGACATCCGGGATCTGACGGCGGTTCATCATATATACCACAATGGCAATCTCCGTCATCAGCCGATTGGCGTGATCATCAAAGTCCAGATTCATGATCGTGCGGATCTTATTGTAGCGATACTTCATGGAATTGTAGTGCAGGAACAAATTCTCGGAGGCCTTTTTCAGGTTCCAGCCGCACAGTACGATCTCCTGCAGGGTGTCCATCAGTTCTCTGCCGTTTTCCCGGTCATAGTCCTCCAGGGGCTTGAGGAAGCGTTCGCAGAAATCTTGGGTCTCCGGGTTTGCGGCAATGGGCGTCAGCATCCGATACAGCTCCATGTCCCTGTAGAACAGAATGCGGTCAAACCACCGCAGCGTGTATCCCAGGTTAATGGAGGTACGGGATTCGGCATAGCTTTTATGAACATCGGCGATGTTGTCATAGTAGTTGCTCACGCCGATGGTGATGGTGAAGGGGCTGGTCTGCTTCAGCTTCTGCTGGATGCGGCCGAATATCTCCCGGAGCGAGGCGGCCAGATTGCTGCGTTCTGCCTGAGGTACCGAAATGATGAAGGAGATCAGGTTACTTTGCTTCATATAGTTGGCGCTGGCAAAGGAGCGCTGAAATTCCTGAATGGCAAGGGCGAAGATCTCTTCGGTCAGCTTTTCCAGCCGCTGGTTGGTGCGGCTGTCCAGCTTTTCCATAAAGTTCTGCTTGAGGTTGTTGATATCCACGGTCACCACAACGCCGCCGTTGTGAAAATCCCAGTTGTACAGCGCTGCACGGTTGTGGATCTCGGATTTCTTCTTGATGTTGTTCAGCAGGATATCCTCAATAAAATTCCCTTTGTATTTTTCTACCGCATACTGATTGGAAATGCGGGTCTGCATCCGCAGGATCAGAATGATCCTGGCTTGCTCCACTGCTGCCTGAACACAGTTGCCCGGGCTGGCCTTCAATTCTCCTCTTGGAAAGAAAATGTAGCCGAAACGGGCTCCCTGCTTCGCTACCATATACGTGTCGTAGTTTTCCAGCAGAGCCTCGGAAATGTCGGCAGGGTCGATCTGATCCATGGACTGAGCCAGGGTGCTGATTTTGTCAGAGTAGTAGACCTCCCGGAAGTAGGTGTCCACAAAAGCCGAGGGAACGCCCACGATCAAACTCAGGGCCTGCAAAATCTCAGGGACCGTACTGTCATTGATGGCCAGAGACTGAAATTTATCGTGGATCAGACTGCTCTGCGCCATCAGTGCATACTGATGATTGACCATTTTGGTCAGCACCGGGTTGATGATATCCACAAAGGAGTAGTGCTCCGGGATAGAGATCAAAGGCATGGGAAGCTGGTCGGCCAGCTGCAGCACGGCATCGGAGATGGCAGAAATATGCCGGTTCTTCTTGATTCCCAGTCCTGCGGCCTTCTTCTGGCTGAGGATCCGGAGAAATGCGGCCTGAGAATCCGGATTGTTTCCCACCATATAACCTGTGGTGATGACGAATTCGCCGCCGGTCAGCCACTGGGCACCGTCCGGCGTATCCACTACCGTCACGGAAGCAATCGCATTTTCCTTTCCCTGGCTGCCTGCCAGCAGTTCCAGCTCCGAGAAGGAGGGATCCGTAAGCAAATCGCACACACGCATTCCATGTCACCGCCTTTCCTGTTCTAGGGAAACTCTGAATAAATCGTCTGCGGCTGGGCAGCGGATCTTTTGCCCACAGTCTGCGGTTTGGAAAACGGGAAATATAGCGCAGCCGTTGCCAGCGCAAGCTGGCTTACGGATGCGGCATGCCCCCTGCGGG
>Ga0129311_1002370_pt1 | contig 11502 bp, 9 predicted proteins | sample Go1ome_FD_94435 | JGI IMG/M metagenome (GOLD analysis project Ga0129311, IMG submission 94435) | Western lowland gorrila individual fecal microbial communities from Wisconsin, USA - Go1022B metagenome | ecosystem: Host-associated > Mammals > Digestive system > Large intestine > Fecal | place... | reverse complement strand
TTTTCGAGGATAGATCTATTTTCGAAGAAGGAGTGTGCCGGTGGCACATGACTGATGAGAAAACAGATATAGACCGAAAAGATTCCTTAAGATGAGGCAGGTTATTTTTTGAAGGTTACTTAGTCGAGCCAATGGGAGAAGAATCGCCAGATCTCGGAGCAGGTGTCCATGTCCTTGTCGGACCAGGAGTGGTCGCCGCCTTCGACTTTGTAGAGCCAGACTTCGGTTGGCCTGCCGCCTTTCACAGCCGGCTTGCCGGCCTTGAACTGATAGAGAGTGACCTGGTTGCGGCCTTCACGGCGTGGAAGTTCGGTGACATATTCCTCCGTGCAGCCGTTGACGGTGATGATCCTGCCGACCGCCACCGGCACGGGAATGTACGCTCCCCAGCCGCCTTTGTTCTCCGGGTCGCCGAGCCATTCGGAGATGCGGTCCTGGGTGCCGTGGACCTCCATGAAAGGAAGCGGATGCTTGTAGGAATATTCCGTCTCCATCCAACTAAATTGCAGTCCGGCGATAGAGGCCATCGCCTTGAAGGCCTTCGGGGCGCGCATCGCGATCAGGTAGATGATGTCGCCGCCGTTGGACATTCCGGTCAGGAATGTGTTTTTGGCGCTGAGGCTGAACCTCTTCTGCAACTCTTTGGAGAGCGCGATGATGAATTTGACATCATCCGTCCTCATGCCTTCCTGGGACGGGTAGCGCACGTTCCAGCCCGGCTTGCCTTTCGGATCCTTTATTCCCTGAGGGTAGCAGACGGCAAACCCGTTCCTGTCGGCGACATCCATCATCGCTTTCTTGCCATTCTGGGCCGAGCCGCCGTAGCCGTGCAGGACGATCACAAGCGGGGCTCCTGCCTTGAGTCCTTCAGGGCGGTAGAGGTAATATTCCCGTTCAAGTCCCTGGTTCTTCATCGTGTAGCGTTCGCACCGCTCCTTGACAGAATATTCTTTGGCAGGGCTTTCGCTGGTAGCTACTGACGGTTTCTGGTCTTGACGGGCCGCGGCGGGAGGAGTCAGACTTGGCGAGACAAGGTTCATGACGGTCAGGAAGACCGCGATAATCGTAGAGGATAACATGCTGATTGACGGTGATTTTGATAATTCAAGAGGGTGGTGAAAAATCTCTGTTTCAGCCACCCTCATAGTCTTTATTTAGTTACTTCAGCCTCGCCGGCTATTTGTTCTCGGCGGCCTCTACGGCCTTGAAATAGCGGTAGGAGTTGACCTTAAGCTCGCCGGCGGCAGGCTCGTCAAGCACAACGGTGCCGAACTCGTGGAGCTGGAGGGCCGACAAGGTCACATAGTGGCTTACGCAGCCCTCTATGGCCTCTCTGACCACCCTTGCCTTCTTGCTTCCGAATGCGAGGATGAGAACCTCCTTGGCGCTGCAGACAGTGGCTACACCCACTGACATCGCGCGTTTTGGCACCAGGTTGACATCACCTCCGAAGAAGCGGGAGTTGACCTCGATCGTGTCCTGGGTAAGGGTCACCACCCTTGTCCTGGAGTTGATGGAGGAGAACGGCTCGTTGAAGGCGAGATGGCCGTCCTCGCCGACTCCGCCGAGGAACAGATCGATGCCGCCAGCCTCTATGATGGCTTTCTCGTAGTCCTCGCACTCTTTGTCGAGGTCGGCGGCGTTGCCGTTGAGGATGTGGATGTTGCCGGCAGGAATGTCAATCTTGTCGAAAAGGTTCCTGTGCATAAAGCTGTGATAGCTCTCAGGATGATTCTCCGGAATCCCGACATATTCATCCATGTTGAAGGTGATGACATTCTTGAACGAGATCTCTCCGGCGGCGCACATTCTGGCGAGTTCCGCATAGGTGTCCAGAGGGGTTGAGCCGGTCGGCAGACCGAGTACGAAAGGCTTGTCGGTCTTCTCGGCCTTGGCCTTGATCGCGGCGGCGATGTGATGTGCCGCCCAGAGGGAACCCTCTTTCTTAGTGTCTCTGATGATGACTTTCATGATTGATGCAGTTTATAAAAAATATTCTTTACTCTTGCTTTCTTGCTTTATTGAATATGTCACCGTGGGTGAGGTGACATATTCATGGATGATTGGTTATTTCAGCCGCAGGAAGACCTCGATGGCCTGGTACTCAGCCATTCCGAGTTCGTCGTAAAGCCTTGCGGTGTTCTGCGTGCGCTCCTCGGCCCTCTGCCAGAACTCCCTCGGGTCATCGCCAGGGAACGGCACGATGTCCTTCTGGGAAAGGTGGCGGAAGATGGCGTGGCGCTTCTCGATCAACTCGTCCGGGCTGATCGGAACTGCCATGTCCACTCTCCAGAGCTCCCACTCCATCCAGGCGCCTCTGTAGAGCCAGATGGTGGTGTCGTTCAGCCAGTCGTTGCCCTCCTCCTTGAGCTGCTCGATGGCCTCAAGCGCGGCCTCCGTGCAGACCCTGTGGGTTCCGTGAGGGTCGGCGAGGTCACCTGCCATGTAGATCTGGTCAGGGTGGATCCTGACGATCAGCTCCTTGATAATGTCAAGGTCTTTCTGTGTGCGCGGAAGCTTCGTCACGCCGCCTGACTCGTAGAACGGCAGGTTGAGGAAGTGGACGTTGGTCTTGTCGTTGAGGCCGAAGCTTCTGTCCGCTCCTCTGGCCTCGCTGCGGCGGATGGCCGCCTTGATGGCGAGAAGCTCCTTAGGCTCAGGCTCACCTGGCTTCTTTGAGTCGATGATTTTCTTTACCTCGTCGAATTTGTCTCCGAATCCAAGCTGGTAGGCCGCGTCCATGTGCTGAAGCACCACGTCATCGTGGACGGCAAGGTCTCCGGATGTCTCGTAGGCCACGTGCACGTCGTGTCCCTGATGCACCAGTCGGATGAATGTTCCTCCCATAGAGATTACGTCATCGTCCGGGTGAGGGGAGAAGATCAGCACCTTCTTAGGGAACGGTGTGGATTTCACAGGCCTTGTCGTGTCGTCTGCGTTCGGCTTTCCTCCCGGCCAGCCGGAAATCGTGTGCTGGAACTCGTTGAACACGTCGATGTTGATCTTGTCAAACGGCCCGTAGAGATCGATGAGATCGCCGAGGTAGTTCTCCAGATAGTCCTGCTGCGTGAGCTTGAGAATAGGCTTGTGAACCTTTTGGCAGAGCCACACCACGGCTTTCCGGATCAGTTTCGGAGTCCATTCGCAAGGACCGACCTTCCAAGGGGCCACCGATCTTGTCAGAAGGGAGGCGGACATCTCGTCTGTGAAGAAGGAGATGTTGTTGTGGCTCTGGAGCCATGAGGCCGGGCAAGAGGAGTCGATGTCCTCCTCGACGATTTTATGTACGATCTTGGCCTTGTCCTCACCCCACGCCATAAGGATGATCCTGCGGGCGCTCATCATCGTCCCGATGCCCATCGTGATGGCGGCCTTAGGGGTCACGGCGATGTCGCCGTTGAAGTTGTGGGCCTGTCTCTTTCTTGAGATGTAGGAGAGCGGCACGGTGCGCGTCACGCTCTTCTCGGTGGAGCCGGCCTCGTTGAAGCCGACCTGTCCGCCTTCTCCCACGCCGATCACCAGCAGGTCAATGCCTCTGGCGATTCTGTCGAACTCGGCGCAGTAGTCGGAAATCTCCTCCTTGGAGACAGATCCGTCAGGAATATGAATGTTCTCCTTCCTGACATCGACCTGGTCAAGAAACTCGTCGTGGAGTCTGTGGTTACGGCTTTGGATGGAGTCGCTGCCGCAAGGGTAGTACTCGTCGATCGAGAACACCTCGACATTGGCGAAGGAGACTTTGCCTTCCTTGAATTGTCTGGTGAGATTGCTGTAGAGGGAAATCGGGGTCCTGCCTGTGGTAAGACCGAGTTTGAAAGGACGCGGAAGCGCCGCTTTCTCGTGATCCTTGATGGCTTTGACAACGATGTCGGCCACACGGTCGCTGCCGATTGCAGCGTCGTCAAAAATCTCGGTGTTGATCTTCTCGAAGGAGTGGAGAATGCCCTTAGGCAGGTTCTCCTCGATCAGTCCACCGTCCTTTGGTAAAGAAAAGTGTCTCATCTCTTTGAGCTTAAAGTTTCGTTAATATGATATGTTTCGTTGTCCGTTCCCGGACCAAAGCTCTATGTCATTCTCCGCAAGTCGGACGGTCGCGGATCCCGTGCCAGAAACTACAAACCTTGGTGGCTGCCGGCTTAAATCGTACAAAGATAATCAGTTTTCCTCATAAGCCGAATAGATTTTCCCGAAAAAATGATGCGCGGAGAATCAGAGCGCAGACACCTTTTGTCTATCTGATCAGGAAGACCGTTCCTTCTGTGCCGTAAAATGTCCGGCAAGCAAGCATATCGCCGGACAAGTCACATCAACGGTTTGTCCGGCGGTTTGTCCGGCGGTTTGTCCGGCGGTTTGTCCGGCGGTTTGTCCGGCCAAACGGCTTTCCACCGGATAAGATGCATCGACAGCGGTGTTTATCCGGTATAAGTGCTTTTTGCCGGACATGAGGAAGTTCACGTTTTTTTCGCATAAGCTATTGTTGAATGTTTTGGAATATCGGAGGAAATTCAGTAACTTTGCAGACCTTTGAAGCGGAAGTGCAGCGGAAGTGCGAAGTTTCCAAAGGAAAGTCTACTGCCTGAATATGCCCGAATGGCGGAATTGGTAGACGCGTTGGACTCAAAATCCAATGTCCCTTAAAGACGTGCCGGTTCGAGCCCGGCTTTGGGCACCCTACTGAAGTCTCCCTCGTTTTTGGGAGACTTCTTCTTTTTTTGTCAGATTCAACCATACGTCTTTTGCCCAGTACCTTCGGGCGGCGGAAACGCGCGGAGGTGTCGCTCAAGCGTGCCGTGCTGCACCCTCGGGCAACGAAAAAGTACGAAAGTGTCGCTCAAGCGTGCCGTGCTGCACCCTCGGGCGACGAAGATGTACGAAAGTGTCGCTCAAGCGTGCCGTGCTGCACCCTCGGGCGACGAAGATGTACGAAAGTGTCGCCCAAGCGTGCCGTGCTGTACCCTTGGGCGACGAAAAAGTGCGAAAGTGTTGCCCAAGAGAGCCGTGCTGCACCCTCGGGCGACGAAGATGTACGAAAGTGTTGCCCAAGAGAGCCGTGCTGCACCCTCGGGCGACGAAGATGTACGAAAGTGTCGCCCAAGAGAGCCGTGCTGCGCCCTCGGGCGACGAAAAAGTGCGAAAGTGTTGCCCAAGAGAGCCGTGCTGCACCCTCGGGCGACGAAGATGTACGAAAGTGTCGCCCAAGCGTGCCGTGCTGCACTCTTGGGCGACGATAAGTGTGGTTTTCGTTGCCGAAGGGTTTCCTTCATCCATACTTCATTCTGCCCTGCGCCCTTGGGCAACGGGAAGGCGCGGAAGAGTCGCCTGACTGTGCCTCGCGTCACCTTCGGGTGCGGGACAGTCAGGCGTCATCGTTCCCGGAGAGCTCGGCGCCGTCCCCTGCTCCTGTCGTTGGAGGGGTTCAGGGGACCGGTCGCATGGTCGTGCGGCCATTATATCGGCCATTATATCCGGCATATTCGTTTGATATTTGGAAATTTTTATTATTTTTGTCCTGACACCTGCCACGGCGTCACGTCCCGTGCCGGTGACGCAAGGCAGGAACGAGATACAGACCGAAAGGGTGACCGATGGCCGCCAAGTTATTTACCAAGGCTTCGCTGAACTCATAGGACTCACGAGACTATAACCAAAACATCAATCGATATGAGCGTTTTACACACACACACACACACACACACGGCGCGCGCTGCTGACGGCTGCCGCCGCCATCCTTCTCATCACCTCCTGCGGTAAGAAGGAGGAGACTGTCGGAGTCTCATCCGTGACCGTAACCCCGTCCCGGATTGAGATCATTGAGGGCGGATCTGCCGCACTGTCCGCCAGGGTCTCTCCCGAAGCCGCGTCCGACAGGGTAGTGAGCTGGTCGTCGTCCGACCGGAGCGTTGCCACTGTGGACAAAACCGGCACCGTCCAGGGCCTCAAGCCCGGCACCGCGACCGTCACCGCGACGGCGGAGGGCAAGTCCGGCACCTGCGCTGTGACGGTGAAGGCCAAGGCGGTAAACGTGACGGAGGTCACTCTGGACAAGACGGAGCTGACATTGACCGAGGGCGAGACGGAGACGCTTACGGCCACGGTGAGGCCCGACAACGCGGACAACAAAAAGGTGACGTGGAGTTCGGACAAGACGGATGTCGCCACGGTCGACGGCACCGGCAAGGTTACTGCCGTTAAGGCCGGCGAGGCTGTGGTCACTGTGACGACCGAGGACGGCGGGAAGACGGCGACCTGCAAGGTGACGGTGAAGGCCAAGGTGGTTCCGGTGACAGGTGTGGATGTCAAGCCGTGGTCCGTGACGATCGGTGCGAACGGCACAACCAAACTTACCTGCACGGTCGCCCCGTCCAATGCCACTAACCGCAATGTGAGGTGGGAGTCGGATAACCCGTCCGTGGCCACGGTCGATTCCGACGGCAACGTGAGAGCCGTTTCGGCGGGTGTGGCCAAGGTCAGCGCTGTCACCGAGGACGGCGGCTTCAGGTCAGGCTGCACCGTCACCGTGAAGGAATTCTCTTCCGGGTTCGAGGTTGGCGGCCTGTTCTACAAGACCGCTAAAGGTTACTCTATGGATTTCGTCGAGGTGACCGGTAACCCGGGCGGAGGCAAGTATTCGGGAGATGTCGTGGTTCCCGGTACGGTTGAGTATGACGGGATTACCTATACCGTCAAAGGGGTCGGGAATAGGGCCTTTGAAGGGTGCGGTGACCTAAGGAAAGTCACTATCTCGGAGGGGATAGATGAGATCGGAGCCTATGCCTTCATTGGTTGCGGGAATCTTGAACGTGTCATCTTACCTTCCACGTTAGTAATTATTGATAATTCAAATCCGGTGTTTACTGGTTGTTCTAAACTGGAGATTACCGCAACCGCACCGAAGGAGGGTCAAGAGTTCTACCACTATGTGTATGACGGGGCTTTATATATGCACATAGGCCGAGAAAAGACTGAGAAGCTGAGGTGGATTCCTGAAAAGAAGACCGGTACGGTGGTGATAAAGGAAGGCACTACGGAGATCACGCAGTGTTCTATTTATCTAACGAATGTAGATAAGATAGTTATTCCTGGGTCTGTTAAATTAATAGATATCTACACATTTGTGTCATGCAAAACTCCTTTGGAACTTGAGCTGAACTGGAAGACCAAGGAGGATGTTGACAAGATAACAACAAACATGAGCGACCCGTCATCTTTTTTCTTTAACGGCACAGACCGCTCAGCCGTCAAGGTGACGGTTCCTAAAGGCACTAAGTCCTATTACGAGTCCCACTGGCTCTGGTCGAACCTCGGCGGCATCGAGGAGCGCCCGTAGAGTTTCCATAGAGTTCCCGTAGCTCGCTGAAAAAGCGCCGCGGTTGCCTCGTGTGTCTTTCGCGGCAGTCTCGTGAGTGAAAAGCCGCGATTTGCTCACGGGAGGGTCTTCCGAGGTTGTCTCGTGAGCAAAATAGCGCGTTCTGCTCACGAAAGGGTCTGCCAAGGATGTCTCGTGAGCGGAACGGCGTGTTCTGCTCACGGAAGGGTCTTCCGAGGTTGTCTCGTGAGCGAGACGGCGCGTTCTGCTCACGGGAGGGTCTTCCGAGGTTGCCTCGTGAGCAAAATAGCGCGATCTGCTCACGGGAGGGTCTGCCAAGGATGTCTCGTGAGCGGAACGGCGTGTTCTGCTCACGGAAGGGTCTTCCAAGGTTGTCTCGTGAGCGAGACGGCGCGTTCTGCTCACGGGAGGGTCTTCCGAGGTTGTCTCGTGAGCGAAACAGCGTGTTCTGCTCACGGAAGGGTCTGCCGAGGTTGTCTCGTGAGTGAAACTGCGCGTTCTACTCACGGAAGGGTCATCCAAGGTTGTCTCGTGGGCGAGACGGCGCGTTCTGCTCACGAAAGGGTCTGCCAAGGATGTCTCGTGAGCGAGACGGCGCGTTCTGCTCACGGAATGTCTGCCGAGGTTGCCTCGTGAGCGAGACGGCGTGTTCTGCTCACGGGAGAGTCTGCCAAGGATCTCTCGTGAGCGAGACGGCGTGTTCTGCTCACGAAAGGGTCTGCCAAGGTCGTCTCGTGAGCGAAACAGCGCGTTCTGCTCACGGGAGAGTCTTCCAAGGTTGTCTCGTGAGCGAGACGGCGCAATCTGCTCGCGGAAGGGTCTTCCGAGTCGGTCTCGTGAGTGAAAAGCCGCGTTCTGCTCACTGAAGGGTCTTCCAAGGATGTCTCGTGAGTGAAACGGCATGTTCTGCTCACGGAAGGGTCTGCCGCTGTGCTTTTGGGCGACTAAGAGTGTGTGTTGTCACCGAAGAGTCCCGTCATCCTTATGTAATTCTGCCCTGCACCCCCGAGCGACAAAAAGGTGCGGAAGTGTCGCCCAAGCGTGCGGTCTGGCACTCTCGGGCGACGAAAAGTGCCAAAAGCGTTGCCCCGGAGTGTAGCGCGGCACCCTTGGGCGACGGAAAGTCCAACAAAATAATCACCACCAAAAAGTCGGATTGTCAATTTGTTGACAGTCCGACTTTTTTTGTATATTTGTCTTTCGAGACTGTTCCTTGGGGCGGGGCGCGCTTTGGGGAAGGGTCTTGACTAAACATTTTTGACACTGGAAAGCGCTATGTACAAGAGAGTTTTGCTCAAACTGAGCGGCGAGAGCCTGGGCGGTCCGGAGGGAAAGGGACTCGACCCGGAGAGTCTGCGGAAATATTCAAAGGAAATCGCGCGGGCGGCGAAGGCCGGGCTGCAGATTGCCATCGTCAACGGCGGCGGCAACATATTCAGAGGCCTCCAGGGGCTTGAGAAGGGGTTCGACAGGGTTGAGGGTGACCGGATGGGAATGCTGGCGACCGTGATAAACTCTTTGGCGCTCAGTCAGTTCATTAAGGACGAGGGGGTGCATGCCGAGGTCTTCTCCGCCACACCGATGGAGCCTCTTGTGCGCTACTACAACCGCGACAACGCGGTCAAGGTGCTGGCGGAGGGGGGCGTGGCTCTGATCGCCGGCGGGACCGGCAGCCCGTTCTTCACCACCGACTCCGGAGCGGCGCTCAGGGCGCTTGAGATCAATGCGGACGTGGTTCTGAAGGGAACCCGTGTGGACGGAGTCTACACGGCTGACCCGGAGAAGGATCCTACCGCCGTAAAGTATGACGAGCTGACTTTCGACGAGGCGATGGCCAGGCACCTTAAGGTTCTCGACCAGACGGCATACGCCCTCTGCAGTGACGGGAATATGCCGATCATCGTCTTCGATGTGAACGTGGAGGGGAACCTTCTCAAGCTGGTGAACGGCGGGAAGGTCGGGACCCTTGTCCACAGGTAGCGGCAGAAGAAAGTCCGCAAGGGCGAGCCTCCGCGGCGCAGCCTGACTGGACACGGCGCTGCCCGACGGACCATAGCGCATCCTGACTGGACACGGCGCAGCCTGACGGATCACAGCGCAGCCTGACTGGATACGGCGCTGCCCGACGGACCATAGCGCTGCCCGACAGGACGCAGCGAAGCCTGACGGATCACAGCACGGCCCGACGGAAAACGAAATAACTGATTGATAACAATTAATACGATAGACTATGCTTACAGACAAAGCGAAAGAGATCATCAATGGAGTGAAGTCCAAAATGGAGGACTCTATCCAGTTTCTTGAGGAAGACCTCAAGACCTACCGCGTGGGAAAGGCCAATCCGTCCATCCTCAACAATGTGATGGTTGACTATTATGGTTCCCAGACCCCTGTTCCCCAGGTCGCCTCGGTGACGGTTCCGGATGCCAGGACCATCGCCATCCAGCCTTGGGAGAAAAACATGATCGGGCCGATCGAGAAGGCGATCATCAACGCTAATCTCGGCTTTACGCCTCAGAACAACGGCGAGGTGATCCGTTGCCCTATTCCTCCTCTCACGGAGGAAAGGCGTAAGGAACTCATCAAGAAGGCCAAGGCCACTGGCGAGAACATCAAGGTGGCCGTGCGCAACGCCCGCCGCGACGGCGTGGACGCCCTGAAGAAGGCGGAGAAGGCCGGCGAGTTCTCCGAGGACGTGCGCAAGGAGGGCGAGGACGAGATCCAGAAGGCCACCGACGCGAAAGTGAAGGCGGTTGACGAGCTCGTGTCAGCGAAGGAAAAGGAGATATTGACCGTCTAATGACCATCCTGGGACGGGCTGAGGAACTTTTCCCACGCCTCTCCCTTCATATTCTTAAAAATTAGAGAACATTTTGTCTCCTTTTTACTATCTTTGCGATGTTATGACAAAGAGCGTGCGATTTTATTCCTTCGGTTTTTATTTCTTTTACCACGGCAGGTAAAGGACAGGACGGGCGTACGCAAGAGTATTCAGAACAAAGGTGAATGAATATACGGCTGTCCGGTGCTTTTCCGGGCAGCCTTTTTTAATCGCTGATAAGGACTATGCCGCCGCGGCGATGGCGGAGAGTCCGGAAATTATGGCAGGAACGCTCCTGTCTGCTAAAGTTGATTGATGAATATGACAAAAGTTGCGATACAGGGCTATAGGGGCTGCTTCCACGAGCAGGCCGCGAGGGAATTCTACTCGGCAAGAGGAGAGGAGATCTCCATTGTGGAGTGTCCGACCTTCGAGGGGCTGTTCAGGGCGGTGGCCGACGGCGAGGCGCAGGCGGCGGTGATGGCCATCGAGAACACGATCTCCGGTGGCCTGATCCCCAACTTCGAGCTTCTGAGGTCGAATCCCTACAGGATTAAAGGCGAGGTGTACATCCCCATACATCAGAATCTTATGGCGCTTCCGGGGCAGGACATCCGTCAGATCAAGGAAGTCCGTACCCACTACATGGCGATCAATCAGACCCGGCAGTTCTTCGAGCGCAACTGCCCGTGGATCAAGATGGTGGAGTCTGAGGACACGGCCAAGAGCGCCATCGACATCTCGCGTGGCGGGTTGGCTGGAGTCGGTGCGGTCGCTTCTGAGCTGGCCGCTGAGCAGAACGGGCTGCGGATCCTTGCCCGCGGCATCGAGACCTACAAGCAGAACTTCACCCGCTTCCTGGTTCTGGACGATGCCATCACGGTTCCCCGCCGCGAGATCAATAAGGCTTCCCTCTGCTTCACCCTGCCGCACAAGCCAGGCTCGCTGGCGCAGGTGCTGACGATCCTCTCGTTCTACGAGATGAACCTCACACGTATCCAATCCCTGCCGATTCCCGGACAGGAATGGCAGTACTTCTTCTACGCGGACATCCGGTTCGCGACTTACGACCGCTACCGTCAGGCACTCAAGGCGGTCAAACCATTAATGAAAGGACTTAACATTTTAGGCGAATTTAGTAATCATTAAAAAATAACTTGAACAATTTGTATATCTCAAGTTTCGCATTTGCGAAACACCACTCTTCTTCACTGCTTGCAGTGAAAGCAAGTCCCTCCCCCGAGGGGAGGGATTTAGGGAGAGGGTAACGTGAAAAGATGTGGGTGGGCAATCACCTCCGAACGTGAGATAATGTATTTGACAGCAGGTGATTGCCTACTTGCGAAAGTTGAGT
>Ga0129311_1002369_pt1 | contig 11509 bp, 11 predicted proteins | sample Go1ome_FD_94435 | JGI IMG/M metagenome (GOLD analysis project Ga0129311, IMG submission 94435) | Western lowland gorrila individual fecal microbial communities from Wisconsin, USA - Go1022B metagenome | ecosystem: Host-associated > Mammals > Digestive system > Large intestine > Fecal | place... | reverse complement strand
TGATTTTCAGGGACTTTTGCAAATATTTCTACCGCATTTTTACCTTTATTTCGATAAAATTTTTGGTCTCTTCGGAGGCGTTTTATAAACTTTTATCACAGCAGTTCAACTGCTGATTGGAATTATTAATTCTCCTCGCCCGATTCTCTTTTCTGCGACGCTTTCGATCTACCCTCTTGGCTCTTCGACCAACCCAATACTTCACATCAAAAGCCAAGCTTACGAGACTAATGACAAGCATCAATACAGTTACCACAGAGGCAAGTTGAAGTAATAACACCGGTAATTTCACAAAGAGCATTAAGCACAGCATCAAAAGAACAAATGAGAAGAATGATGCGACCCATACTGTTTGCGTATTATACTGTTTTATATACGCCTCATGTCGAAATGTCTCGTATTCTATTGGCTGATACACATCCACATAAAAATCACCAGATACCTTAGCAACCATATCAACGCCATGTTCCTCAGATAATAACGATGAGTTAATCTCTTTGAGTTCCTTAGATATTAGGTCTGTTCCATCATATGACACTCGCACTTTCCACCCAAGACGACATGGATGCATTTTATCTCGATAATACCAAATGTTATTGATTTTTAAGGCAATATCATCTAATTGTTTTGCCGTGAAATCATCAATCCCGTAATCTCCACCACTCATTGTCAGTTTATTTCCTTCTAGTGCCATCTGATTCACCAAAATCTTAAACTCTTTTTCGTTTTCATCAATATCATTTGGGTAAATGATTTGCCACTCACACCAACCCATAAAACGAAAATAGGCAGATAGCTTATGCAGAAAAGGATTCATAATTCTATCGTTCCGCTCGTTCTCACGATTCCTATTCCCTATCTCCACAAAAACGAGGACAAAGCCGCCCGTTATTATTGAAGTCATGATTGCGAGAGCAATCGGTTGCACCTCAGAATAAGTCATAATAAGAGATCAATTTCGAATACTATACTTCTCCCCCCATCTCCATCAATTCCTCAAACAAAACTACTCTGTCTTCTTTCATCTCTCCAGCATTCAGTAATTTCTTGTTATGCTTGAACCAATTGCAGTATTACCCTTGTTCTTTGAGGCTGTGGCTGGTAAGATTGCGGCGACGAGTTTCGATGAAAGCCTTCACTTCCCGGTATTTCTTTAGCCACTGCTCGTCTTTCGGGTGATTATGAAATAGATGCTTCTTAGAACTTTCTCCACACCATCTTATTCACAATTCCCGTATAAGACTGTATGATCTTCACGACCTTGGTGGATACATTCTCGTCCACATAATCCGGCACAGGAATGCCGTGGTCACCAGCCTTATTCATCTCGACGGCCGTATCCACCGCCTGCAAGAGCGATTTTTCGTCGATACCGGCGATGATGAAATCACCTTTGTCGATAGCCTCCGGCCTCTCGGTGGATGTACGAATGCAGATGGCAGGGAACGAATGGCCAATCGAAGTAAAGAACGAAGACTCTTCAGGTAAAGTACCCGAATCCGACACCACTGCAAAGGCGTTCATCTGGAGGCAGTTATAATCATGGAATCCAAGAGGTTCGTGCTGAATGACGCGCTTGTCTAGCTTGAAGCCTGAAGCCTCAAGACGTTTACGACTCCTAGGATGACAGCTATATAGGATAGGCATGTCATACTTCTCCGCCATCTGATTTATCGCGTTGAACAACGAAAGGAAGTTCTTCTCAGTGTCGATATTTTCCTCGCGATGGGCCGATAGCAAAATATACTGTCCTTTCTCCAAGCCAAGACGAGCATGAATGTCCGAGGCCTCAATCTCCGCTAGGTTATTATGCAGCACTTCTGCCATCGGTGAACCAGTTACATAAGTCCTCTCCTTAGGCAGTCCGCAGTCCGCCAGATACCGACGAGCATGCTCGGAGTAAGCCATATTTACATCTGAAATGATGTCCACGATACGCCGGTTGGTCTCCTCCGGCAGGCATTCGTCCTTGCAGCGGTTGCCAGCCTCCATGTGGAAGATAGGGATATGGAGACGCTTGGCGCCAATGACAGAAAGACAACTATTCGTGTCCCCAAGCACAAGAACAGCGTCAGGCTTCACATCTACCATCAGCTGATAGCTCTTGGCGATGATGTTGCCCATCGTCTCGCCCAGGTCTGCACCCACGGCCTCCATATACACGTCCGGATCTGCCAATTTGAGATCCTTAAAGAACACCCCATTGAGATTGTAGTCATAGTTCTGCCCAGTGTGAGCCAACAGGCAGTCGAAATACTCCCTACACTTATTAATGACGGCCGCCAGACGAATAATCTCCGGCCTTGTTCCTACGATGATGAGAAGCTTCAGCTTCCCGTTGTTCTTGAATTGTGCCATATTATTAAATGATCATTTTACTCAAATCTCTGTGTAAATTTACTCAATTCGTTCGAAAACAGACCTACTTCACTGGTTCGAAAAAGGTATCCGGTTTGCCAGGGTCAAACACCTCGTTGCAGTACATGACCGTAACCAAATCTTCTGTGTCGGACAAATTGATGATATTGTGCGTGTAACCAGGGAGCATGTGCACGGCCTGGATATTATCGCCGGAGACTTCCCATTCCAGCACCTTACCCTCGGGGTCGTTGAGGTTCCGCTGCTGGATGAGACCGTGACCTTTGACGACGATGAACTGCTCGAACTTAGTGTTGTGCCAATGCTGTCCCTTCGTGATCCCTGGCTTGGAGATGTTAATGGACACCTGACCACAGTTGAGGGTATGAACCAGTTCCGTGAATGAGCCCCGCTCATCCACATTCATCTTAAGCGAGAATGCCACCTTCGACTGCGGCAGATAGCTCAAATATGTAGAGTACAGTTTCTTGGCAAATGACCCCGCAGGAATCTCCGGAATCATCAAGGTCGATGGTTGCGCGGCAAACTGATTCAGCAGGTCCACGATCTCCCCAAGTGTAGCCTTATGCGTCACAGGCACGTAGCAATAGCGTCCCGATGCAGAGGGAATCACATCCAGCCCCTCGAACTCACAGCGATGCTCCTCGGCTCGCAGACAAGCTATCATCTCATCCACTAGGTCATCGATATAAAGCAATTCCAACTCCACCGAAGGGTCATTCACCGTGTACGGCAGGTCATTGGCCACCGCATTGCAGAAAGTGGCTACGGCCGAGTTGTAATTCGGCCGGCACCACTTGCCGAACAGATTCGGGAAGCGATACACCAGCACCTTAGCGCCCGTCTCCTCGCCATAACGAAGGAACAACTCCTCCCCTGCCTTCTTAGAGCGTCCGTATTCGGAATTGCCGAAACGCCCAGTCAGCGAAGCCTGCTGCGAACTGCTAAGCATCACTGGACAAGCATTCCCGTGCTTCCGCAACGTATCCAGCAGCGTCGAGGCGAACCCGAAGTTACCCTGCATAAATTCGTCCTGGTTCTGCGGCCGATTCACCCCGGCCAAGTTGAACACGAAATCCGCCGAAGCGCACCACGCATCCAACTCCTCCGGAGTGGAATCCAAGTCATATTCATACACCTCCGAGACCGTCACATTGCCATAGCAACGCGCCTTCCCGTCCCGGATGTTCTTCAATTGCGCGCACAGGTTCTTTCCTACGAACCCTTTCGCGCCAGTTACAAGTATCTTCATGTCAATGTATATTTCTCGAACAATTTTTTCAATATATCCTCCACTCCTAGTGGTGCCTCATAAGGGCCATCTTTGCATCTATGATTACAGTCAGGAATTAAAGAGCATCGTCGGGCATAAGGTCTTATTTCTTAAGTGAGGCCAAATACTCCTCGTGCAGATGATAAAACTTCCTCATAAACAGCACATAAGCCACAGCCAGCACCATCAGCGCCACCACGAGATAAATCCAATGCCAAGCCACCAGCCCCATCCCGGACACCCTCGCCAGCACCGGACACAGATAAACGAACCCTAACGAAATCGCCAGCTGCAATAGCGCATAAAAAGACTCCACCTTCACGTGGCCGATGCCCAACTCATTGGCCATCAACTGATATGCGTGCTTGCGATGCGCCTCTCCCAGATTCTCGTGCAGCATAATCCTATGGCCAATCGTCAAACACCCATCCACGCCATACACCAGCAGGAATATCAGCCAAGTGATATCCCCCGTCGCCAGAATCAGCGCACCTATCAAAAACAGCAGAATATACGCCACGCCAATCGACCCCACATCCCCGGCAAAGCACTTCGCCCGCCCCTTCGGTTGGAAATTGAAGAAACAGAACACCACATCCGCCAGCATCACCACATAAATCAGCGACTGCGCCACAAACCACATCCCTGCATTTAATAATGCCAATGGCACCAGTGAGGCCAATGCATACGTCCCCGTAATGCCATTCACGCCGTCCATAAAATTGATGACATCTGCAGCTCCCACGCACACCACCAGCGCCGCCAACACCATCCACCACATATTCCAATGCAGAATGTCCAACTGATAAAACATCATCGCCATCGCCACAAACTGAACCACCAGCCACACGCTATTCGGGAGCGAACGGATATCATCCACAAAACTCACCCCGGCAATCAAGGTCACGGCCAATAATAACCAAACGTACTGGAACCCGAAGAACACGCTCCAAATTCACAGTGACAACATAAAAATGATGCCACCGCCCCTTAACACGATCGATGAATGCGACGACCGTTCATTCGGCTTATCGATAATGTTAAACCTATCCGCAATCTTGAAGTAAACTACTTCCAAACAAAAAAGAATCACGAAAATGATTCCAAAAGATATATACTGATTCATTACGAATTTAAGTTAGATTTGAAAAATATCTTTCAAATGTCATCAGTTCTTTCGACATTCGTCTCAGACAACGAACGTCCGGAAGGGGTGATGACTCCAAATTGTCATTCAGTGGCAATTTAAGTCTTTTTCAATAAAGGAGGCAAAAGAATAGTCTCATCACCACCTATACACATCCGGATATGACACTTCAGTAAATAGAAAACCATTAGGCATTACTGAAAACATCTGATCTTTATCTTTATTTTCTTTGCACATCACTCTGATACCCGATGTCACTTCTCGATCAAAAGCATCCTTAAGCTCAGTAGATTTCTGTCGATACGCAAATAAAGCTATTTTATTAGACTTATTTTTTATTGCACGTCCGATTTCGGGAATCGGCATAAGCAAATTGATAGAATTCTCAATCTGTTTTCTGGCTTCATATCGCTTCCCCATATGCACACCACCATCAGATCGAGTAAATTTATCAATATATTTGGGATTGCTACAAGTCATATCGCAAAAAACGATCTTCTCCTTACTTGTCATTAGCAAATCACACCTCGACTTTGATGGAATCGATTTCAAATGGTTATAATTATCTATAAACTTTTCAAATTCTATCACTTCTACATCTTCTACGCCAACATCGCAAATCAAGACCCCATCAGAGCAGTTTTCCGCTATAGCCGGTGTCTTGATAGAACAAGTTGCACATGCCTTCTCATCTCTACAAGAAAATGAGCCATGATAGGACCTAGAGCTTGCCGAAACAGCCTTTGTCGAATTATAATAACCTCCGAAATATGTTTCAAGTAAAGTTTTCATCTGACAAGACTCTCGAATTCATCAGCAATATCTTCCATAGCAGTATTCAGCACCGAAGAATCTACGGCCCATTTGGACATATCTGCATTATGCTTCATCATATCTGTCAACTTGCCATCAGAAATCAAATATACATTCAGGTCCTTATGTTCAAGATAAGACCTTGACGTATGTGGCCTGCGCAACAGAACATTTAAAAAGTTGATTATATATGGACTATGTGTCGTTACTGTTAACCTGTGTTGTTTGCCATGATTGATGATTGCGACAAGATGCTCCATCAGTTTGTATTGTTCCTGCGGAAAGAGATTCTGCTCTGGTTCTTCTACAACAAATTGTGTGTGTGAATACACCTTTCCTTGCATAAACCCTGACAAACGACGCATTTGCTCCTTATTTTGTTCTCCAGATGTTAGGCTATGAAGAAGATTATTCAAAATATCCTGCTCCTCCACCGAAAACGGACGTTCTTTCTCATATATCCCTTTAGTCAAGTAATCGGCCACCACTAATAATGGCGTCACTGAATGCAAACCACTAGATGCATTTCGCAGTTTTATCGTCTTGTTTCCGCCTATCTGGATTTTATCCTCGTCATCCTCCGAATAATACTTCATCCCCAAGTCAATTAGGTCCAGGGCTGAATCTTTTTGAAAATAACGTTTAGCCTCAAACCAATCTACGACGAAATTCTGCAAATTATCTTTCGACTCATCATATTTTTTCAGATTAGGTACTACTGACACGAAATTTCTCTCCGCCGGAATATACATAACCTTAGGGTTTAACACTCTCTCTGTACGAAAGAAGAATAGTTCTTTGTCCACCAAATGAGAACCATCATAGTGACCCTCCTGAAACTCAATCGGGCAATCACCTTCCCAATTGTAAGCGAATGCGATATTATCACCTTGATAAAAGATTCGGGAATCTTCTGAAAAATAACCTTCTAGCCTATGATATGAAATCAGTTTGTCAATTACAGACTCTGCAAAAAAAGATGGACTCACCATCTCGTGCTTATTCTTTTCAAGCCAAGCGCAAAAACTGATAATTTTAGCCAAAGTACTTTTTCCACTGCTCTGAGGGCCGATGAAAACATTTACTTTCTTCAGCCTAATATCGACATCCTTCACTGGGCCGACATTATGTATAATCAATCTTTGCATAATACAAATACTAAATTCTATCCCGCACTAAATCTGTTATACTGATACAAATATATAAATATTTTTATCAGAAATATTGTTTTTACGATGATCTGCCATAATCTTATGATTACACCATTTTCAATTCACGAATGATAGTCCATTGCTCTTTTTTTTATAAAAGCACTCTTCTTCTTTGCCGAAAACTCTATCAACAAATGTCATATTACCGAATCGACTCCACCTTCCGCACCATGTCCAGATATACCTTCTTATAAATCTGCTTACTTAACGGTGCTGGAGCGTCCATGACTATTATCTATTTTTCGGATAAACTTTGCCCAAGACCTTCGCCATTGACTCCACACGTTTCTGATACAAATCTATATTCACCTCATCTTTGAAGATACTGAACACGGCATAGTTAAACAATTCAGAGTAGAAAACCAATATTGCTGGCAGATAGGTATACTTTTTTCGTCTGTCGCCTTCAGAAACGCCATCGTTTCCTCATCACTCATTTTAGCGGGGTCGTAGTCATCCCTCTCGATGAACTTGTCGTAGAATTTATCATCGGTCAAGATTCGAAGCAAGATCCGCGAATTATCCACAAGCGGTCTTCTTAACAGTGCGAAAGACACCACAAGCCTCATCTTATTCGAGCAGTCCAGTGACTCCTGCATAAAGTAGCAGAAATCCATTAGAAGTCCAAGAATCAACTGCTTATTCAATTGCGTGTAGAACTGCTCCTCCCTATGTTTCTTTAGAAAGTCCCAAAAGTCACCGCATTCCTCCAGCAGTTTCATGTCCTCAGGTGTCATGGGCGTTGAAGACACCTTCAAGAACTGGTACTCATCCTTTACGATGAACTCCTCAACCTGCCTGATGAGGTCAAAGCAAGCGGTATGGATTGTCTGGTACTCTTTAGGCAAATAATAGAACTCCATATCATTCACATACAGGCCTCTCTAAACTGCTTACCATATTCATTTACATATAAAACATAGTTTGTCACCCGGAGATAGTTTCCATACTTCTACTCCTTATGCTTCCGCTTTCTTCACGAACATCTCTTCAAACGGAATAATATCATCTACCTTATCTGCTTTTCCATTCTCCCTCAAATCATGCATAAGTCGAATGCTAACCACTGGAGAAGTTGGATTCACATATACTTTCGCATTGATAAATACATTAAACAAAGAGTGCTCCCCTGCTTGTTCCTTGCTCATATTGTCCACAGTCTCAAGAAGGGCATCATTATCATTCAGTTTTACAATGCTTCCGTAAAGGCAGTACGTTTTTTCCAGTTCTTTGAGTTCATATTTAGATAAATGCTTTTCTACCGGTGGGATGAAAGTAAGAACTGGCATACTGCTCTTTGGCATCACGAACAAAGTTTGAGACACCAAGTCTGTTGGGCCACCATGGAGACGAATAATAGGAATTCCGTTATAACTATAACTCTCGCCTTTTTTCATCAATCCTTCCACACCCTTATTAAGGAAGAAATCCCAATATATATCAAATGCAACTATTACAAAATCCTTACCTATTTTCAAATTATCCAAGGCTACAAACACTTTTTCGCTACTAATTCTAAATCTCCTCTGCTCTACCTGATAGAAAACCGATGCGAAACCATGCTGAATACTTGTTATAGATGCATCCGTAACCGTTTCTGCCATATCCACATAACTCATACTCGCATCATCCTGAAAAGCTTCGTTTGGATACAAGAAACTGTTCATGCCTCTAAGATAATAAACCTTCAATTCAATCCCTTTTTGAGGTTCACAAACAAACAGATTATATTCGGCCATCTTTCTTTTAACCAACTTCGCAACCTCTTCCAGGTTCTCTTCAACAATATCTTGATCATTGGGTTTGTTCCGTTTTAGCTCCTTCTCCTTTAATGATACACCTGATTTAAAGTCAACCAGAGTTCTATACATCTCACGTTGGGCCTCATCCTTATTACTAAACGATAAGGTTTTCATCAATTGCTCATTTCCAAGAATCAACGGTAAAACTCGCTTAATACAATCTAAATGCTCCTCCATTCGTTTCAGTCCACCAATAGAATTTGGATAATTGACATAAGGACTCGTTACTCTCCCAATATTTGAGAACGCCCTAACATACAGATATGTGAGGTAACGCTTTATACTCCCAATCACCATCCCGTCTGTTATGCCCTTTATACCTCTCAATGGGTAATACTTTTCCACACCAAAGTCCAATCTAGGAGACTCTTCTACCATTTCAAAAGCATTCATGACATCATTCATCGAACTGGGAACTAATGGATACTCATATTCAGGTGTCATTGAGCGATAATATTCCATTAGTTTTTCCAACAAGTCATATCTCTGTTCGCGCATGATACTAGCACACAAGGCGACATGAAACTCAAGATACCTTTTCCGCTGATCTGTTCTTCTTAAAACATCTTCAGCAGTAGTCGACTTCCCATTTTCAAAATTAGCTGGTTCACCTTCGTGTAACTTTTGCAATTCTAAATCGTAATTCTGCACTGCTGCGCTCCAATACTCATATACCCAATCTTCTTGATTATAAAACAACTGTAGCTGTAGATTACTCCACAAGAATTGATACCCTTCATCTGACAATTTGGTTGGTTTACTTATCAGGTTTTTAAGAATCTGATTACCATTATTGATAGAGTAAGGACGACGTTGCATTAAGCAAAGATTCTCGTTGATACTGGTAATTCCACGAACTAAATATGATGGATAAGTTACACCGTCGTCACCAGCCTCCTCAAAAGCTTTATATATTTCACGTCCAAGTGTATCATACACTTTAAATGCCGGCTCCCTATCAGAAGACTGAAACAATGTTTTAGTAAGGTCAACCCAGTCAAGAAAAGCGCGCTCCTTTTCTTTCTCAGTTTTGGCCTTATTATACTTTTCCAAAATTCTATCCTGTAGCTTTTCCGGGCTATAGTAGGCAAGAATAACTTTGCATGAAAACAAGAAACAGACAATCAATGCTATGCAATAAGCTAAAGCAAGCAAATCCGCAGAATTGTTCATCAACCAACAGTCCCAAGGACTCGGTATGTGAACGAAGACTGCATATGCACAGCAGAACAATGATGATATCAAACAACAGATGGAAGCTATGACAATAGGTTCTCGCTTTAGTCGTTCTGCCAATCGCGTCGACTCATATCTCTGATCTACCCTTTCTATCACCTGCAACATCACCGGTACAGAAAGGCCCAAAATAACAGAGACAAATGCTAACAAGAATTCTATATTTCCGCTGAAATCAATCATGTGATAACTAATAGTCTATTGTTTTTCATCTTGCACTATTGATATTGCTTCCAGCCAGTTCGTCTTTGCTTGACATGGTCGGCTGTCCGAAGGTGCCGGCTTCAAGCAACTTGGAGTAGATGACCATCCCTCCCGGTTTCCAATGCAGCAGTTTTATACGATTCCGCGCTCTGTTCATGAATATGTACACACTTCCGTCACAAGGGTCGCACCCAAGGACATCGGTCACTATGTTATCTCTTGATTCATGCAGGAGCTTCAGTATTGGCGGACATAGTGATTGGAAAGTTCATGAAACCCCTAATACTATTACTCGTTAAAGAAATTTATCTATATTGATTGTCAATATATCATGTGAAAATCAACGAAATTTGCACAAACTACGCCGTCTAAGACGGGCTGAGGCAATAGGAGGAAAAAGGGTGGACAAACTAATTCCGCATAGATCCTTCTAATTTATCCATTACTATTCCTGCATGAGCAATATCATTTGATTGCGCATCACCTTTATATGAGGATTTTGTTCCCATATTACCAATAAATATTTTATTATCTACACACCTGAAATATATACGAATCCCGCCATATGCATGATTGCGAAGTTCGTAAACATTATCAGCTTCACACTTTTTAACTATTTTATCATCGCCTCTTGCAGGGAACAATAATCCACTTTGTAATGCCTTGACGAATAAACTAATTATAAACTCCTGTAAATCCGGTGAGCTCAGTTTAAATTTATCCATAAATAAATCACTCATGATGCACTCATTATAATCAAACAAATATTTAAATATAAATAAGTTTGCATCATTAATCATTTCATCCTCTGTAATACGACGTATTAGATTCTGCGTATTCAAGCCATGCCAATTTACGTTCTTCAATACAGTTTCATTCACTAAAATTTCAAGACTATCAACTTTAAGCGTTGCATCTAATGGCAATGACATAAAATAATATTTCAATTTACTTGCAATAAATAAATCTAGTGCATCCCTTCCATGAAATTTTATAGAAACATTTATATCCTCTTCGGTAAATACATCCTCAATGCGGACATCTACATCTATTGGATATCTTGTAAAAAATGAATATACTTTTTTCTATGCTCTTTATATTCTCCCTTTTCTGCAATCTTAAAATTATCTATAAGAGATTTTAAGGTTTCCCTGCAAATTTTAATAGCAGAAGGCTCCCTATTTGTCGCAATATACCCATTTATAGGTAGTCTTTTGTCATTTAATAAGCGTATAAATTTAAGCATTAAATTGTCAAAAACCTCGCAAAGATCGCCTGTATAATATTCAGGCAAATTTGAATTAAAGTAGAATGTCTTAGTATATGACATTTTTTTAAATTGATTCAAATAAATTATTGATTATCAGATAATTACTATTGCAAAAGACCTTAAAATTTCGTAACTTTAAGGTAAGTTAACCATCACATTAACACCATGTTACGA
>Ga0129311_1002367_pt1 | contig 11514 bp, 9 predicted proteins | sample Go1ome_FD_94435 | JGI IMG/M metagenome (GOLD analysis project Ga0129311, IMG submission 94435) | Western lowland gorrila individual fecal microbial communities from Wisconsin, USA - Go1022B metagenome | ecosystem: Host-associated > Mammals > Digestive system > Large intestine > Fecal | place... | reverse complement strand
CTTACGATGGTGGATTTCCTTCGTAAGCAGATGCAGCTCACCGGCACCAAGAGAGGCTGCGAAGAGGGTGAGTGCGGTGCATGTACCATCCTTCTGGATGGTCGTGCGATCACATCCTGTACGATGCTCGCCGTAGAGGCAGATGGTCACGAGATCGTCACGATCGAGGGCTTGAAGAAGGATGGTGTATTACATCCGATCCAGAAGGAATTCGTCGATAAGTGGGCACTGCAGTGTGGATTCTGTACCCCGGGCATGATCATGTCTGCGGTATCGCTGCTGCATGAGAATCCACATCCGACAGAGCAGGAAATCAGAGATGGTATCGCCGGTAATCTTTGCAGATGTACTGGATATGTCAAGATCGTAGAGGCGATCGACGCAGCTGCAAAAATCATGGCGAAGGAGGTGGAATAATGGCTCAGACACGAAAAGAATACTGGAGTGAAGTACGAAGCGTATATAAGGATCCGAAGGATTACGTGCTGGCAGGCCAGGGCAATGCGTATGTGCGTATCGATGCAGAAGCGAAGGTAACCGGCAGTGCAATCTATACAGACGACGTATACCTGCCGGACACCTGGTACTGTAAGCTGGTTCACTCTCCGTATGCGCATGCCATCATCAAGAGCATCGATTTTACGGAAGCAGCGAAGGTTCCGGGCGTAAAGGGATTCCTGACCGGTGCAGATTTCCCGGAGGGACATAACCTCGGAAATCCGGAGGCGTTTAAGGAGCTGGCAGATAAAGAGCCATTATGCCGTAAGAAGGTTCGCATGATCGGTGATGAGGTGGCTGCCGTCTGTGCGACGACAGAGGAAGCAGCGACGGAAGCGGCTCTCCTGGTAAAGGTAGAGTATGAGCCACTGCCGGTACTGCTGGACCCGTTTGAGTCGATGGCTGTCGACGCAATCCCGATCCACTATCCTGCAGATCAGCCGGGAACCGCAAATAACCTCTCGATCTTTACCGTTATGAAGGCCGGCGATCCGGATAAATGCTTCGCAGAGGCAGACTATACCGATAAGTCCTTCTATCGTACACAGGAGATGGCACATGCAGCCATCGAGCCGCACGGTGCGATCGCGAAGTACGAGAACGGTGAGTATACGATCTGGACGACGACACAGGGCGCGTATGTTTCCAGATACTGGATCGCATGGGGTCTCGGTGTTCCGGAGTCGCAGGTGCATCTGATCAAGCCGATGGTCGGCGGTGGATTCGGCGGAAAGCTGGATGTATTCGCACATGAGCTCTGCTCATGTAAATTCGCAGAGAGACTCGGCCATCCGGTGAAGTGTATTCTGAAGCGTGACGAAGTCTTCATGTGTACCAGAACCAGACATCCGATTTCCTTCCAGATCGAGTCTGCATTTACGAAGGAAGGTAAGCTTCTCGCGAAGAGATGCTGCCATATCCTGGATGGTGGTGCCTATGGTGGTTCCGGTATCGCAGCCAATACCCTGTCGCTGATCTGCGCGACCTTCCCGTATAAGGTCGAGAATATCGACATGGTCGCACGTAGACCGTACACCAACCACCCGGCTTCCGGTGCGATGAGAGGTTACTCAGCATGTCAGGTACATTTCGCACATGAGATCCATATGGATGAAGTGGCGAACCATCTGGGCATCGATCCGGTAGAGCTCCGTCATATGAATGAGATCACACCGTACTACACCGGCCCGACCGGTCTGGAATTTACCTCCTGTCGCTTCAAGGAGTGCATGGATGCCTGTGCAGATGCGATCGGCTGGAAGGATCGCTGGAGATATCCGAAGGGAAGTGGTGAGGCGATCGGCTTTTCCGGTTCCGGCTTCATGTCCGGTACAGGATTTCCGGTACTGGTAACACCTCATTACTGCTCGGCAACCACCATCGTACGTCTGAATCGTGAAGGCTATGCCGTCGTATTTACGGGTGCCAATGATATCGGCCAGGGCTGTGATACCGTCATGACCATGATCGTCGCCGAAGAGCTCGGTCTCGATATGAACGAGGTCAAGTGCGTACAGTCCGATACGACCACAACGCCATGGGATGCAGGTTCCTTCGGTTCCCGTGTAACCTTCCTCGGTGGTAATGCCTGCCATCATGCCGTCGGTGATGCGAAGCTGAAGCTCCTGAAGCACTGGGCAGAAGAGTGGGGATGCAAGCCACAGGATATCAAGATGTCCGATCACCGTGTATTCCTGCCGGGTGATCCGGACAAGAACATCTCCTTTAACGAAGCCTGCTACGGCTATGAGGAGAAGAACTTCGGTCGTTGCGTAGCCGGTGTCGGTGCATACAACCATGAAGGTGATAAGGATATCTATGTGAAGAACGTCGGCAACTATGCAACCGCATACTCCTTCTCTGCATCGGCAGCGAAGGTAACGGTTGATAAGGAGACCGGTGCGGTCACACTGGATGATTTCGTATTCGGTCACGACTGTGGTCGTCCGCTCAATATCCGTGCCGTTGAAGGCCAGATCGAAGGTTCTGTCCTCCTGGGTCTCGGCTTCACCTGCTTCGAGGAGTGCTTATATGATAAGAACGGACGTCATCTGAATCCGTCCTTCCGTGATTATCGCTTCCCGACGGCACTCGATATGCCGAATATCCGGACGAAGATCTGCAGTGACTACGATGAGGAAGGCCCAATGGGCGCAAAGGAAGCCGGTGAGGGCTCCACTGCACCGGTTGGTTCCGCCATCGGTAACGCCATCAACTATGCAACCGGACTGGTCATCAGAGAATTACCGATCACGCCGGAGAAGCTGTGGAGAGCGATGCGAGAGCATGAAAGAACAGGAAAGACCGAATTCGGAGCAGAGGATCTTCCGGAGAAGTTTGCGAAGATGCCGCCGTTACCGAAGCGGTACAATGTCTAAGCCGTACGTCTAGACCCTGTCTGATCGTTCATGAAAACTGAAAGGGTGGATGCCGCAGGCTCTGTAGTGTACAGATCGTCTGCAGGTCTCGCAATCCACCCTTCTTTTTTCTATAGAACGATGGATAAATATCGGAAAAAACGAGGTGAACATCGTGGCAAATTTATTTGAAACGAAGCGTGAAAAGCTGGTTCAGCAGCTGAGTGAGCTTCTGCCGCTCATCGAGGTGGAACGTCAGGCTTATATCCATGCCGAGGGTGGACGACTGGCCGCCATCATCGGAACCGGATACTGGAATAAGGAAATCGAAGATTACGAGATTTTTCATGGCAGAAAAGGGGATGAGCTGGCGCTGATCGAAGCACGGCCGAAGGACCCGTATGAGATCACGATCGAGGAAATGCTGTGGATTACCAGACAGTATAAAAAGATCGAGCGTGTGGGAACAGAAACCTATACCAACTTCTTTAATATGATGCCGGAAGACCGGCAGCGCATCGAACTTCTGGCGCGCATGTGGCATAAGCTGACACATGATACCTTATGCAGTGGCGCGGAGATCGAAGAGCTGAAAAACGGACATGATGCCTTTATCAATATGAAACTGGAAGTGAAGGTAAAAGTCATCCATAACGTCGTATGAGAGGAAAAGCGATATGAAATTTGAAAAGAAAGATACAGAAAATCATATGCTTCATCTGACGGTGCATCTCGATAAAAACGAATTCGATGATGCGAGAAGAGAAGCTTATATGAATCATACCGATGTATATCCGGTGATGGGCATCGCGTCCGGTCTCGCAACCATACAGGATCTCGAAAAGGTATATGGCCCGGCAGTCCTGTTTGATGAGGCACTGTCGGTCGTGATCCCGGAACGATTCAATACCTATCTGAAAGAGAGTGGAACCAGGATCTATGGTCGTCCGGAGGTCGTCGATATGCAGTTCGTGCCGGGTGGCGGTGTATGTTTCCAGATTCAGGCACCGATGTTTCCGGAAGTGAAGCTCGGGCAGTACAAGGGACTGACTGTACCGTATGCGCGTGATAAGCAGCAGATGGAATTTGAACAGGCAGTGCTGCAGAAAGCCTGTGAACATGTAGAGGGTGAAATACCGGAAGCGATGACGGAGGACAAGCTTCAGGCCATCATGGCACAGCAGAAGCTCAGTATCATGCAGGATTCCGTCTATGATCTTCTGGCGGATATGCTGGTCATACTGGATGAGGCCTATGTGGCAGCCGGTGTGAGCAGACCGAAATCACAGGTACGCAGAGAGGCGACGGACCTGATGCTGCAGACCGCTTCTGCAGAACATGAGATGGACTGGAAGGCCTTTCTGAAGGGGCAGATTTCAGCCATGGCGGAGCGTTATCACAGCCTGCCGAATGAGTTTGAAAAAATAATCGAGGATATCATCCAGAAGCGTCTCGATACCAAAAAGAAGCAGACCGCAGAGGCCCATACGGAAGAGCTGTTTAAAGCATATCTCGGTTCACTGGAGCTTAGCGAAGAACAGTGGAAGAACCAGCAGCGTGCACAGGCGGCCAGAGAGGTCTGCATGGATCTGCTCCTGGATGCCGTTTCGAAAAAGGAAGGCCTGGAGGTCACGGAGGATGAGATCCATCATGCCATCGAAGAAATCGCGGATCAGTATGGTGTGGAGCCGAATGAGGCAGAGACGCACATCGACCGTGATGCACTGGTATGGAAACTGAAGCGTGATAAGGCACTTCGACTGATCCTGGACAGCGCCGTGACGGATGAGGCAGCGAAGGCGGAGCTCGATCAGAAGAAGAAAGAAGAAAAAGAACGTATGGAGAAAGAAGTTGAAATCCGAAATTCGATCTAATCCCTTAGAAACAGAAAGCATTGGAAAGCTGCTAATCCGATTCTGCATTCCGGCCCTCGCCAGCAATCTGGTCACCTCACTTTATAACATCGTGGACCAGATTTTCATAGGCAATACGCTGGGCATCGTGGGCAATGCAGCGACCAATGTCGTCTTTCCGGCCGTCACGCTGGTGTCTGCCCTGGCTCTGATGTGTGGTGTCGGTGCATCCAATGCGATGAACCTGCACCTGGGGCGGGGTGAAATCAAGGATGCGAAAAGCTGTGTCGGTGGTGGACTGGGGCTGATGGTTCTCTGCGGGCTGATCGTTTCAATCCCTATGCTGCTATGGACAGAGAAGCTTCTGCTGCTCTGTGGCTGCACGCAGATGGTACTGCCCTATGCGACGGAATATGCACGCATCATCGCGCTGTCCTTCGTGTTTGCGGTTATCGGCGCAGCAGGACCGTTCCTCGTTCGGGCGGATGGGGCACCGAATTTTTCACTGGCGTGCATCGTGACCGGTGCGCTCTCGAATGTCGTGCTGGATGCCCTCTTCATCTTCGGATTCGGGTGGGGCATACGTGGTGCAGCCTGGGCGACGCTTCTGGCCGAAATGCTCAGTACGCTGATGGTGTTATGGTATCTGCGCTGTCGATTCAGCGCGTTCGAGCTTCACGTACAGGATTTCAGACCGGATCTCCGGCTGTACCGGAGCATCGCCTCCATCGGTGCCGGACCGGCATTTAATTTCGCAACGCAGGCGATGGTGCAGATCATCCTGAACAATGCACTGCGAAGCTATGGTGCGCGCTCCATCTATGGCAGCGATGTCTGTCTCGCCGTCGCCGGTGTCGCCGGTAAAGTCAATACCCTGGCGGCCGCCGTGATCGTCGGACTGACCAATGGCCTGCAGCCGATCTCGAGCTATAACTACGGGAAAAAGAACTACCGGAGGGTGGCGGAGGCGTCGAAACGGGTCGTTTCCATCGTACTTCTGTCCGGCTGTCTCGTCTTTCTATGCTATCAGCTATTTCCGATGCAGATTACGAGCTTTTTCGGTGAAGGAGAGGACGCTTACTATGCATTTGCAGCACGGTTTTTCCGTATCTTCTATCTGCTGATTCCACTGTTCGGACTTCAGAGCTCGGTGGCGGGCTTCTTTTCCTCGCAGGGAAAAGTGAAACAGTCCATCACCATCTCTCTCGTGCGGCAGGTGCTGTTTTTCCCTCCGCTCCTGGTGCTGCTGCCACGGAGCATGGGGCTGGATGGCGTTTTATGGGCGGGTCCGATCTCGGATCTCGCGATGGCCATCGTGGCGGGTACGCTGTTTGTACGGGAGATAAAGAAGCTGGAGCGGCTGGAAAATAAAAAAGAAGGTGAACTCTGCTAGAGAGTCACCTTCGGTTTCCTTCGATCGGGCTCCTTCTATCTGAGATCCGACGGGATGAAATCATACATCCGACGGATCGGCAGAGGCCTGGAATTCGAGCTGATCCATATAATTCAGGAAGGCATCGATATCCGGCAGATAGAGATGACCGTTTTCCTGGGAAATCAGTCCGAGCTCGCGGAGCTTTTTGAACTTTCGTGATACGGTCACGCGGTTCATCCCGAGAAGATCTGCGAACATCTGGTGGCTGACCTTTTCGTTCAGAAGCATGCCGTCCTTATACGTGTGACCGTAGTTTTCGAAGGTGCTGATGATCAGTCGGCACAGCTTCCATTCCGCATCCTGCTTGATGCCGATCCGCTGAGTCTCCATCGAGGAGCAGAATTTATTGCAGACAGAATCCAGCAGGTCCAGGGTGATATCGATATCGGACTTCAGCGCCCGCATGAGATCACAGCGATCGATGATCAGCATCTCGGAGTCGGTCAGGGTTTTAAACAGTACAGGGCAGGTGCGTGGGAAGAGTACGTACTCTTCCAGAAACAGAGAGCCGCTGCTCATGACATTATAGATACGGTGATCGCCGTCATAGCTGTCTTCGTAGGCGATGACGCGCCCCTTCTTGATATAGAAAATGGTATCCGGATGTTTCTCACGGAAATCAAAGATGTATCCTTTCGGATATGTACGCGTAGTGCCCAGTTTTTCCAGGCGCTCGATGCCTCGATTCATGTGCAGTATATGATACTGATCATCCATGATCTGCTTTTTATCATCATTCATCACAGGGTCCATTCGTAGCTTGGAAAAGAGAGATTCTTTTCGTTCGGAAAATAACGGAAGCGAGATCGGGCAGTCTGGTGCTGCCGCACGCTTCAACCATCTGATTATAGCACAAAAGATGGTGATAACGAACAAACAGAATCGCTGTGGAATGGCGGTTTTGTGCAGCCTGTATAAGCTGTGCTTACCGATACGTTTTCAAAAGTAAATCGCCTGATGCAAATTCATATATAAAGTGGTATACTAGGTCAAACGACCGACATAGTGCATAGACAGGAGTTTATATGAGATTCGGAGCAGTGATCGTGGCGGCGGGGATGTCGAAACGAATGAATGATTTTAAACAGCTGATGAAGATCGGGGATATGACATTCGCAGATCGTGTCATCACGAACTTTCAGCGAGCAGGTGTGCAGGATATCGCGATCGTGACGGGCTATCGTGGCGAGGAGCTGGAGAAGTCCCTGAAGGGATCCGGTGTGGTCTTTCTGCGAAATGATCACTACGAGACGACCAGGATGTTTGACTCTGCCTGTATCGGCTTTTCGTATCTGAAGGATCGCTGCGATGCGGTGTTTTTCTGTCCGGTCGATGTGCCGTTTTTTACGGATGAAACCGTAAAGGCTGAGATGAATCGTGTGGAGAGTGCGGATATCATCGTGCCGTACTGTCATGCGCGACCGGGGCATCCGATCCTGCTCAGTCACCGGGCGGTGGAGTATGTGCTTCAGTATACCGGTGAACGCGGGATGCGGGGCGCCTACGAGTCCTTCGGACAGACCGGCGCGGGCACAGTGCTGCAGATCAGCGTCGACGACGACGGCGCGGTGATGGACGCCGATACGAAGGAGGATTATCAGAATCTGCTGGATCTTCATAATGCACGTCTGATGCGACCGGATATCCGGGTACGGCTGTGTAATTCGAAGCCGTTTTTCGGCCCGGGCACCGTGAATCTGTTTCGACAGATCGCATCGACCGGCAGTGTCCGGGAGGCCTGCGAGAAATGTGGCATCTCCTACAGTAAGGGCTGGACCATCATCCATGACTGTGAAAATGAACTGGGCTACCGCATCGTCGAGCGTCAGCCGGGCGGAAAGTATGGTGGCAAGTCGGTGATCTCGAAGCATGGAGAGAAGCTGATCCTGCTGTATGAGCAGCTCGAGCGGGAGATGAATGAGATCGTGCAGCAAAAGTTCGATGAGATCTTCCTCCATGGGGACTGGTTGAAGAAATCGAATCTGCAGGGTGATATGGGGGATACCTAAGCTGCGATGTGCGTTTATGTTTGGCCGCGGCTGCATGCGTAGGCGTGAACGAAACAGTGCGACGCAACATCGAGATCGCAGGAAGGGGACGGGAAATGAAAACAGACACAAACCGGATCGCCATTTTCGGTGCCGGGCAGGCGGGGATGATGGTGCGGACCTGGCTGCCGGCCACGCAGGAGCTCATGTGTTTTATCGATAATGATAAGGAAAAGCAGGGAAAGATGCTGGATGGCCTGCCTGTGCTGAGCCTGGAAGAAGCACTGCAGCTTCATCCGGAGGAGATCATCCTCGCGATTCTGAACGCGGAGGCAGAGCAGCTGATCCGAAAGCAGATCGAGGCGGCTGGTTTTTCCGGAGACTGCATCCGTCTGGGAAGCCTACGGGCGATACAGGATGTCCGGCTGTCGGCCCTGCGCCTTCATGCGCGAGAGATAAAAGCACGGAAAATCCCGGGCGATGTCGCAGAGCTCGGCGTGTACCAGGGGGCATTTGCCGCGGAGATCAATCGACTGTTTCCGGAACGAAGACTCTGGCTTTTCGATACCTTCGAGGGCTTTCATGCACGAGACCTCGCCATCGAGGCAGAGAGAACCGGGGTGAAGACACAGCGACGGAGCTTCGCGGATACTACGATCGAGCTCGTACGCAGTCGACTGCCGCATCCAGAGATGGCGCGATTTGTAAAGGGCTACTTCCCGGAGAGTCTGGAGGACCTGAATTTTGATAAACCCTGCTTCGCTCTGGTGAGTCTGGATCCTGATCTCTATGAGCCGACGCTCGAGGGACTCCGCTACTTCTATCCGCGGCTCGCCCCGGGTGGACGTATCCTCATCCACGACTATACGAGCTGTCAGTTCGAAGGTGTGAAGATGGCGGTGGACGAGTACTGCCGCGCACACGGGCTCTTCGTGGTGCCGCTCATGGACCTCCATGGCACAGCGGTGCTGGTGAAAAGCGGAGCAGGCGGTGGGCGCTCTCTGTGAAATCGGGCGTCGTCCGGTGAGGAAGACTGAAATACAGCTTGTCATCGCGGACGGATGCAGAAATGTATCATCGCGTATGAGTATGCGTAGTGAGGATGGACATGCGACGGATCTATCTGGTCCGGCACGGGATGCCGGAGAAAAGTACAAGTGAAAAAGTATATATCGGCGTGACCGACCTTCCGCTCAGTACGCGGGGAAGCGCCGAGGCATCTCAGCTCGGGCGGTATTTCCTCCAGCATCTGTCGGCGACTACCACGGTTCGCATCCTGACCAGTCCGCTGCAGCGCTGCCGACAGACGGCGGAGGAGATGTACCGTGTGCTCTCTGATGGGGGAATCGTACTTCCGGAACCGTCCGTCGTCGAGGCGCTGCATGAAATCAACCTCGGAGAGTGGGAAGGGAAGCGCGTTCGGAAAATCAGGGAATGCTTTCCGGAGGCGTATGAGGCACGGGGATGTGCACTCGGAACGTACCATACACCCGGAGGAGAGAGCTTTCTCGAAGCCGGTGTCCGATTTCAGAACGCTATGGAGACTTATGCGTCGGATACAGACATGTCGGAAATCCTCCTCGTCGTCGCCCATGCCGGCGTGATCCGGGCATACCTCAGCCTGCTGATGGGGCGGGATCTGGACCATCTAATGGACAGCCCGTTGCCGTACGCCTCGGTCACGGAGCTGCAGCTCAGCAGGAAAGGTACTGACGTTGTGCCGGATCACATTGGCGTACGCCCGGAAGAAATGCTGGATGCGGCAGAAATCACACGGTTGTATCAGAAATACGAGACGCCGAAGCAGATGATCCGCCATATGCGGAAGGTCGCAGAAGTCGCAGATCAGCTGATGGACGGCATACCGATGCCCGGGCTGAACCGGGTGCGTGTGATGAAGGCCTGTCTCCTTCATGATCTCTGCCGGGCGGAGAAGGAGCATGCGCGGGTGTCAGCGGAGGCCATCCGGAAAGAGGGCTATCCGGCCATTGCGGCGCTCGTCGCGGGACATCATGAGGCGGCGTACAGCGAGCGGGAGGCGCAGGGACCCCTCACGGAGGCGGAGATCCTCTTCTATGCGGATAAACGCGTACAGGAGGATGTGCTGGTGTCCGTCGAGGAGCGTTTCCGGGAGAGCCGGAAGAAATGTCGGTCGCCGGAGGCCTGTGCGAAGCACGATGCGATGCTCGCGAAAACGCTGAAAATCGAAAAGAAAATCTTAAAAAACAGGAGATGAAGTATGAAGCTGATGAAAACAGAAGATGCGGTGGGCCAGATGCTCTGTCATGACATCACACAGATCATCCGGGGCGTAAAGAAGGGACCGGTGTTCCGAAAGGGACATATCATCACGGAGGAGGATGTGCCGGTGCTGCTTTCGGTCGGAAAGGACCATATCTACATCTGGGAGGTCAATGAAACGATGATGCATGAGAACGATGCGGCGATGGTGCTGTACGATCTCTGCAAAAACGAGCATCTTCGCCGGAACGAGGATATCAAGGAGGGGAAGATCGAGCTGATCGCTGACTGTGACGGGCTTCTCAAGATCGATGTCGCACGACTGCAGCAGGTCAATGCCTATGGCCAGATGATGATCGCTTCGCTCCACAATAACTATCCGGTGAAGAAGGACCAGCATGTGGCCGGGATGCGCATCATCCCGCTGATCATCGAGAAGGAGAAGATGGAAGCTGTGCAGAAGCTCGTGGGGCAGGAGCCGCTGTTCCGACTCCTGCCATACCAGCACAAAAAGGTCGGTATCGTGACGACGGGCAACGAGGTGTACTACGGACGGATCCAGGATACCTTTACACCGGTGGTGCAGGCGAAGATCGAAGCGTTCGGTGCTGAGGTGGTCGCGCATGAGTACAGCTCGGATGATCCGGAGATGGAGATCGCGTGCATCGAAAAGGTGCTGGCGGCTGGGGCGGATATGGTGCTTTGCACGGGTGGCATGAGCGTCGATCCGGATGACAAGACGCCGTACGCCATCGGAAAAACGGCGGATCGGGTGGTGAGCTATGGGGCACCGGTGCTGCCGGGCGCGATGTTCATGCTGGCCTATAAGGGAGCTCATGATGGGATCCCGATGCTGGGCCTGCCGGGCTGTGTGATGTATGCGGGGCGGACGATCTTCGACCTGATCCTGCCACGTGTGATGGCCGGCGATATCGTAACGAAAGAAGACATTGACCGACTCGGTGTCGGCGGATACTGCCAGCACTGCGCGAGCTGTACCTTCCCGAACTGCGGCTTCGGTGCGTACGCGTGAGAACAGAGGGAGGAAAGAAGATGGGGACAGAACTATATGAGGAAATCAGCGGGCTGAATCCGAATTACGAAAACTATATTCTGACGTTGCTGGAGGGCGAGGGCTTCGG
>Ga0129311_1002366_pt1 | contig 11516 bp, 17 predicted proteins | sample Go1ome_FD_94435 | JGI IMG/M metagenome (GOLD analysis project Ga0129311, IMG submission 94435) | Western lowland gorrila individual fecal microbial communities from Wisconsin, USA - Go1022B metagenome | ecosystem: Host-associated > Mammals > Digestive system > Large intestine > Fecal | place... | reverse complement strand
TGATGACACCTTTTTTTCATACAAATCCTTTATGAATCCAAATCATACGAAAACCCTTGAAAATACTGGATTTTCAAGGGCTTTGATGTTCTTCTGATATTCGCTTGAATTATCTCTTGCATAGTTTAGACCCTTGAAAAATAAGGCTTTCCAAGGCTTTTGTGTCCTACCTGTGTATTATGCAGACTATCACAAACCCATTCAAATCAAAATGACCCTTCCATCCTTGTCAGGTTCACTGTTCAATTGTTGCATTATATCTTCAAATTCTTTCTTTGCCCATTCAGGTGCATTTTCCTTCAATTTCCATCCCTGTTCAGTGTCTTCATCAAGCCATCCTTCCAGGTAAAATCTTGGTGCAGCAATCATCAGAATCACCTTCCTTTGCCTTGATTATATCATCAGGGTAGAAATATTCAAGTGAAGGTGCAAAAGGCTGTCTGTGGTCATCCTGTGCGGTCAGGGAAGGTCTTTCTGTTACATAAATAAAAGAAGCATTTTCCCTGCTTCTTGCACAACAGCTTGAATGCTTCTTTTTGTTTGACAATTTTTGGACATTTATAGGCAATAATATTATAATAATTTTCTTTATCTTTTTCAAGATATAGTTGATTTCCCCATTGGTTTCCACAACATATTGATGACCAGGATTGCAAGAAGAACAATCTTGATGACTTCATACCAGTTCACACTGCTGTCTGATTCCTGGACTGGTTCAGATGCATTGATGCTGATGGAATACACACCATCTTTCACTTCAAAGGTAACATCTGCACCTTTTGCATCAATCCTGATGTTGTTTCCAGGGTCAGGAACAACCACTGTTTGTGATTCTGCCTGAACCGCTTCCTGATGCTCCTGTGAGCCTGTCAGACCCTGTTCTGATGGTTGTATGTAGTTATTTATGACAACAGGGTCTGTTGCCTTTCCTGACTGTATCTGTGGCTGTTGCATTGGTGTCTGCTGTTGATTCTGATAATAATTGTATGTTGTAGAACTGTGATTGTCAGAAGATTCTGTTCTGCTATGGTCTGAATTGTCTGTTGTGCTTGTTGTCTGCCTGTTGTCCGTTGTGATGGTGCTTGTATCATGGGAACTGTTGTCTGTGGTGGTTGTTGTTATTGTGCTGTCATGGGATGAATTGTCCGTTGTGGTGGCATTTGAACCTGTTGCAGGCTGTTCTGTACTTCCTGAACCATCATCCTTCTTGTCATCCGTTTCATCCTGGTCACCACTGCTGTCACCTGGGTCTGTTTGTGATGGTTTGGAAGGGTCTTCCTTGCCACTGTCACCAGTATTCCCTGAATCATCCCCTGAACCACTGTCACCAGGTTCTGATGGTTCTGTTTCACCTGGGTCAGGTGTTGGGGATGGTTCAACAATTTCTTCATAGTCCAGTTTATAATATTTTGTTGCTGTGTCAGGGTCTTCTGTCCAGTTCCATCCATTGATTTTGATGTTTTCATTCATCCTTCATCATCTTCCTTTCTTTTTCCTTCTGTATGCAGGTTTTGGTGCATTCACACTGACAAGTTCCACTTCTTCTGACAGAAGAAGCTGTCCAAGTTCTTCCTGGGTCATTTCCCTTGTCACTGTCATTCCTGCACCTTCTAAGTATTTATAAATCACTGTGTGTTTCATCTTCATTCAACATCCTTTCCAATTCCTGAATCATTTCTTCCTTCCTGAAAAAGAACTGATTCCTTGTATATTTCAAAGCATCACAACATGCAGATGCATTCAGTCTTTGCACATAGAATAAATCAAATATTTTTCTTTGAAGTGGTGACAACTGTTTCACTGCACTGGTCAATTCTTCCCTGTCCTGCATCAACTGGTCTGATTCAGCTTTGATTTTCCTTGCTTCTGCAATACAGATTTCCCTGTTCTTTTTATCCTGGTCACTGTCATCAAGGAACATCATTGCTGTTTCCTTCCATTCCAAAATCAGCCTGTTATTGACTGATAGTCTGCTGTCTATTCTGTTATAGTTTTTCAAAAAACTTCTGACCTGCATGTTATCACCTACCCTTCTAACAATTCATCAAAGATGTTGTTCAGTTTGTTCTGCTGCCTTGCATATTTTTCTTCATATTCCAGTCTTTTCATTGCAAGCATTTCTGTTGAAGATGTGTGGTTGTCCACTGCCTTTTTCACTGTGATTCCATAAGCAAGGTGTGAATCATACCCATACACTTCATCATGTATTTGTTGCAATAATTCCATTGCACTAAGTTTCTTCAATGCTTCCTTTTCAATCTGTGAAACTCTTTGACTTGACAGGTTCATTTCTGATGCAACCTGAACCTGTGATGCATCTTCCAGGTATCTTGCACGAATCACATATGATTGTTTTTGTGGAAGTTGGTCAACAGCATCATTCACAACCTTCTTAATTTCATCCTGAAACACCTGGTCTTCAACTTCTGCTGCAATGTCTGCATCATCTGCAAGAATGTCTTCCAGTGCTGCATCTTCTGTTCCTGCAACAGGCTTGTGAATGCTGATGCAGTTCTGTTCATAGATGGTTTTTCTGATGCTTTCCAACTTCTTTGCAGTCAGTTCCAGTTCCTTCATGATGGTCTTGTCATCAGGGTCAGTTCCATGTGCATTGGTGTATTCCTGACAGAATTTCTGATATTTTCTGATTTCAATTTGCCTACTGTGTGGAATCCGCTTTGTATTTGAAAAGGATTCTATAAAGTGAATGCAATATTTTCTGATTTTCCATGGTAAATAGGTCAAAAACTTTGCTTCCCCTGGTTTGTAGGCATACACTGCATCATGAAGTCCAAAATATGCTTCCTGAAACAGGTCATCAGGGTCTGCATACTTCATCATTGGTTTGATGACAGAATAAATGAATGGTTTATTCTGTTCATATAAGATTGCAAGGTTGTCCTTGACATTGATTCCTGCTTGAATCTGTTCAACTAATTCTTCATTGGTCATTCCAACATCATCACCATCCTTTCATCAAATAAAGGGAACAAGCATCAACACCTGTTCCCCTGGATTCTGATTCCATAATGATTTTCATGTTCACAAATACATTTTTTACCTGGTTCAGTCCAGTTCTTGTGTCTTTCTGTCACATCCGAAATACCAAAGGGAAGAAGTATCATTTATGGAATCGGTCAGTCTGTTGGTTTAATCTAAATCAATCTGCTGACCTTCACCTGATGCAGAATCCTGACCTTCACTGTCAATATCATCTGCAAGTGCATCCAGGATTGTTGCATTGATGATGATATTTTCTTCATCATTTCTTTCACCATAACCATCAGCAGGTACACCATAAATTGCACCATGGATTCTGATAATCTCATTGACATATGGTTTTGCATGAATGAAAAGCATTGCAGCAGATTCTTCCACTTCACTGACTGCATTCATGATACTGTCAACCTTCATCATTCTTCCAAATGTCTTTGGAAATGTCGCTTCACCTGATGCAGTTGACATGGTAACCTTTGTTTTGATTTCCACCATCTTTGCAAATTTCTTCATTGTGTCATAGTCATCAATGAATTCTTTCAGAATCGGGAACAGTGCAGCATCCAGTTTCATAATTGCCTTGTGTTCATTTTCCAGTGTCACAGTTGATTTGAAATCTTCAAGTTCCAAATTCATGAATTCCCTTGCATTTGCAATCCTGATTGCATAATCAGATTCCTTGCTAACTTCATTCATATGAAGTGCGGTCATAAGTTCCTTCTTTGCAGAAGCAACCACTGTTGCAACCTGGTCATTCAGGGTCTTGTCATACTTCTTCCAGTCAGAAAGAATGCTGTCCATACCTTCCTTGATGGTCAGTTCAATTCCTTCCTGGGTGAATCTGCTAACATAAGATGGAACTTTGAAAGGTTCAAGCACTGCCTTGATTGCTTCACCCTGTGTTGTACTGTTCGCATGATATGCCTTAATATAATTGTCGATTTTGTCTTTAAGTCCTAACTTCATTTTTTCATCATTTCCTTTCTTTGTATTGATTTGTTAATGCAGGAAGTCCTTCCTTCATCCTTGCCTGATTGATTTCATCATAGATGTCCGAACATGCCTGATTGCATTTTCTTTCTACTTCTGCAATCATATTTTTCTTTGTAGAATCCGCAATTGCAAACTGGAATCTTCCCCTGGTTGTATATTCTTTTGACCTGATGGATTTGACTTCCCTTTGCTTTGCCTGCTGCAATCGAAGCACCAGTTGAAGTTTTTCCTGGGTCAGTTGTAATGCATCCAATATCAATCACCGCCTTTCCTGGAACTACCATGAAGAAAGTTCCTTTTCCTTGATTTATCAATGTTTTCTTTGCTATTTGTGTCCTACTTGTGACATTTATTCTGTCAGGTCATTCAAAATGATGACATTTTCCATACTGACATCAATTGAACCTTTGAAAAGTCCATATCTTTTTCCAAGAAGTTCTGCTGCTTTCAATCTTTCCATTTCTGATGGATGTTTCTGAATGTGAATTGCTTCACTGCATCCATTTCCAATTGCAATCACAACTACTTCTTCACCCTGACATTCTCCACGCATGACAGATGTCAGGTATTCCATGACTTCCTGTGTTTTTGCAATTCTTTCTGACTGCATCTGTTCCAGTCTGTCATCAATGTATTTTTTCAACTTTGGTTTGTTCAGATTTTCATGACCAATGTCAACAGCAGTCTTTGCTGAATATCCTGCACGAATTGCAGCCTGTGTTGCATTGCAATCAATCAGGTATTCATCACAAAATCTTTTCTGTTTATTTGTCAATGCAATCACCGCCTTTCTGCATATAAATAAAAATATTGGGTTTTGTTGGGTGTCCTGACATCACCCCAGGTGGCAAATCCTGGGGAACATCAAGACCGAAAATTTTTGGATTTGATGCAAACCTTTGACATATACATTTTACCATATATAGTGTTTATGTACAGTCAAATATACAATATATAGTTATTTACAAAATTTTACCGAAAAAAAAATCTGCACCACATCAAATGCAGTGCAGGTCTGTTATTACTTCTGTTTGCTTTTTATTCTCTTATAATGCTCATTATAAACAATCTTTTGAATCCTGTCCTTTGTCAAATCCATCATATCAGCCACTTCATCATAAGATTTGCCTGATTTGGTGCAAAGGTTAAATATACATGTATTCCTTTCTTCAATGGTTTCAAACATCATGGAACTGGATTTCTTTGGAATGTTCAGTTGTTGCCCTGGAAAGTGTTTAAACAATGCATCTGCCACTTCATCACCCAAGACTTTCCTGACCTGGTGAATTGTCACCATTGTCATCACCTACTTTCCAAACATATATTTATCATTTCCAAGTTCAAATGCTCCCTTGTATGGATATTTCTTCAATGCGTATTGCCACACCTTTCTGACATCATCCAGTGTGTTGCACCGAAGTTCATTATTGTCATTGAATTCATCCACACCAAAGATTTTGCACATCAGTTCATTCAGAACCACCGCCTGATGATAGAAAAAATCTTCTGTGGCTTCTTCTGCTGCCTTCTGTCCAACAAGTTTGTATGCCCACATCATATAAGCAGGAACAATCATTTTGAATTCATGACCATTGATGTCCTTCACCCAATAGAATGTGGTTTCAATATCTATCTGACAATAAGGTTTTCCACCTGGTTTACAAGTCACCAGTTCACCACATTCAGCAATATCATCCAGTTCATACAAGTCTTCAATCTGACCTTGCATTTCATCTAAAAACATATTCATTCTTTTCATCATCCTTTCCTGATTATGACATGATGGACAAGATGACACGTTTTCTCTATATACTCTATATTTTTATATATTATATAAAATCAAATTAAAATAATTGAATTTATACTATTTTTTAATATTTATAGTAAAGAGAAATCATGTCATGTCGTGTCATCATGTCCATTTTTCCGACACGAACATTTTTATCATGTCGCATCATGTCCATTTGTATGTTGTACTTCTCTTTGAATCATTCAGCCTGCATTTTTCCAGTCCATCCACCCTTGAACAAATTTCTTTTGAAAAGTTTCTTCTTGCAACCATGTTTTCCTTGATTCCTTCCATGACGCAAAATCCTTCATATTCTCCATAGATGTCATCAAAGTTTCTTCCTACAAGCATTGTATCCACAACATCATGAATGCTGTCTTCATCTGATTCTTTCATATTGTCTAACCAGGCAAGGATTGAATCATTGTTTGCTTCAAAATCATCCAGTTCCTTTGTTACAATGTCAGGTTCAGTGAATCCCTGATTCTGAATAATTCTTTGCAATCCCTGAACACCTAACATGATAAGATATTCAATAGCAGACTGTGACATCAGGTCTTTGATAATATTAGGATTGTAGTCATCACCATCCTTTGTAAATCGTGCTTCAAAAGGTATGATGACCAGTCTGTCCTTGATTGCAGTCAGTCCACTTCCACTGAATCTTGGGATTGTATTTGCTGCAAAGATAAGTGTTGCATAGGACTTCATATCAAAACCATCCTGACCCTTGAATTCAACAGTAAATGCTTCACCAGTGACAGCCTTCTTGAAAATTGATATTCCTTTTCCATGCAGGTCATCTTCTGCAATATCGTCACCAATATTTGCAAGTTTTCCATACAGTCTGACCTTTGAAAATCTGTCATTCAGGTCATTCAGGTCAAGGGAACTGACATTGTCATCTGAATCCTTATCCAGTGCATACCGAAGCATTTTCAGGAAGGTTGATTTTCCATTCTTTCCTTTACCAGTTAAGATGAATGATTTTCTGAATTTGTTTGACCTATAAAAGCAATATCCAACCATTTCTTCAAGAAGCATCCTGATGTCCTGGTTTCCGCTGCATATTCTGTTTATGGTGTCATCTGCTGCCTTGTCATAAGCACCTGGAACATAATTCCAAGGAATCTTGTTCAGGATGATATAATCAGGACTGAAAGGAAGCAGTTCACCGCTGTTCAGGTCAAGAATGCCATTTTCAAATGCAATCAGGTCTTCATGATACAGTGTGGATGCATTTTTCAGAATCTTGATATTCAGATACTTCAAGACTTCTGTTCGTTTGGAACTGTTCAATGTTGCACCACCTGTTCTGACCATTGCATTTTCAATATAGTTCTGATTTGATATATAAATTCCTTCATGATAGATGTGCAGTCTATTGTCAATTTTCTTGATATTGAACTGACGAATCATGTCATCACCAAAATCAGTGAATACAAAATTCTTGGAAGGAATATTCTGTGGAATAGCATCATCCCTGGTGATTCTCTCAATGTCAGCATCAGACAAAGGTTCAGCAAAAATGAACTGATTGATGTTGTTCACAATTCTTTTCAGAATCCCTGAATCCTTTGTCACCTGGGATGCAATAACATTTTCATATCCATATAGTGCAGAATCCCTTCCATCACCTTCACGCATTTCCCACAATTTAACTGTTGTATTCACTGGAATCAATTCATCAGGTACTTCATCATAATCTGCATCAGGGTCTTTGTCGAAAATTTCTTCTCTTTGCACTTCATCCACACATAATGGAATATAAGTTTCCCCTGAATGAATATCTGCAATCAATCCAACTGCAAGAACCGCATCTGTATATCCTTTTTTCTTGATTTTCCCTTTGCTGTCCTTCCAGTATGTGTGAATGTGCTTATTATCAGGATTTTCCAACACAAGACAGTTCCATTGTGCAGCTTCACACATATTCATGAATGCATCCGACAGTTCAGGTGAATCAAAGCTGATGTCAACAAAGCCATCATTCAGGATTGCTCCATAGCTTTTGAACTGTGATGCATCTTCAAAAGTTCTGACCTGGTCAATTCCTTTGTGCTTTTCAGCACTTTTCTTTCCATTCCCCTTCAAGTAGGTTCTAAAAACCTTGTTATTCATAATTTATATCATTCCTTCCATTGCATATTCTTTGAAGTTGTCACAATGATTCATTCTTCCATTCCTGACATCACTGGAAGACTGCAATTCAGGAAATGTCTGCTGCAATTTTCTTCTGACCCTTCCAACAGTTTCAAACTGTGGTAATCCATACTGATGAAGTGACAAAAACACCTTTCCAAATTCTATGGTGTCAACGTTCTTTCCATGGTCAGCAAGTACTTTCTTGCATACCAGGTAAAACAGAAGGTTGTCAGAATTCCTTGCACCAGGTTCTTCTGTCAAGATTTCCTTCACCAGTGCAGATGCATTGGTCAGGTTGTTCATGTCAGAAGGTTCTTCTGCATCCTTCTTGAATCGGTCTGCAATTGGAAGTTCTCTGACATGACAAGCACCATAATCAACATCAGGAATGACCTTCCTGAAATATTCATCCAGTGCATCCACTTCCTTGACAGCATCCTTGATGGTAGTTGCATAGATTTTCATTCCAAACAGGTCTTCAATGAATGCTTTCAGTGCTTCCAGGTCTTCATCTGTCTTCACATCTGCTTCAAAGGTTTCATAATTCTGACAATCATGTCCATATCCTACTGGTGGAACTGTGTTCATGATAAAGAATTCACCTTTCTTTTGCATTCCAAAATGTTCCACAACATCAAATTTCATTGCATTCAGTTCTTCAAAAGTCTTTTTCATAGTTGTTCATCCTTTCATTCTTGATTTCATTGCTTCTTTATTCAACCAGGTCTTCAACATTTACATTCAAAGCCTTTGCAATCCTTCCAACAGTGACTGGTTTTGGTGTGCTTTTTCCTTGTCTGATTTTTCTTAATGTAATTTCACTAACACCTGATTTTTCACATAAGTCCTTCAACAACATTCCTTTCTTTGCAAGAAGCAAATTCATTTTTTCCACATTTACCTTCATTTTTAATCTTCCTTTCTTAATTCGTCTTGACAGATGGTTTTGTATCGGTTATATTCATTGTAACAGATGTTTTTATATCGGTCAAGTATTTATATGTATCTATTAAAGATACAAAACCATCTGTTCAAATTCACCATCTTATGATAGAATGGGTTTTGGTGGTGATAATGTGACAGTTGGACAAAACATCAAAGTCATCAGAAAAGAAAAAGGAATCACACAAAAGAAATTGTCAGAACTGACAGGTCTTGCAGAAATTACTATTAGACAGTATGAAGCAGATAAATTCATACCTAAAATTCAGCAGGTTGAAAAAATTGCTTCTGCTTTGAATGTAACACCTTTTGATATAATGGGTGTTGATTATTTTGATGCAACTGCTAACAGTGAACAATTGCAAAAAGATGTTTCTATATTTGATACTATAAGTTCCACTTATGGTCATGAAGCATCAGAAATATTAAATAATTTTCTTTCTCTTAATGATGACGGAAAACAAAAAGCATCAGATTATATTTCTGACTTGGTGCTAATCTACAAAAAATGACACCCATTCTGAAAATTGAATGGATGTCATTTTTTATTTGATAATGGATGAAAACTGGTCACCAAAAACACCACTACCAACAGACTTTTTCATCCAGGACAAGAAAGGATGGAATAATATGAAGAATCCTAATGGAATGGGTAGTATTACCAAAATGTCAGGAAACAGAAGAAAACCTTGGAGAGTTAGAAAAACAGATGGATGGAAGACCTATGACCGACTGACCAAAGAAGACCTTGCAAGGATTCCTGATGGCTGTGACCCCTTTGAAATACTTGAAGATGGAAAAATGCGATTCACAAATAAACAGGTGTATGTAAATATTGGATATTATGCAACCAAGCAGGAAGCCATGAAAGCACTTGTTGATTATAATGAAGACCCTTATGACCTGCACCTGGACACAATTACATTTGCAGAAGTTTATGACAAATGGTCTGATGTTCACTTTGAAACTGTGTCTGATTCCAATGTAAAAGGATATAAAGCAGCATACCGCCTTTGTGGTAAACTGGAAAAAATGCGGATGGTAGACATCAAACTTGACCATTTACAGACTGTTGTTGATGAATCAGGGAAAAACACACCAACATTGCGAAAATTAAAAATCCTTTGGGGATTGATGTGGGATTATTGTGTGATGCATGAAATCCTTCCCCAAGAAAAAAGGGATATGGTCAGATATGTGGATATTAACAAAGCAGGCAATCCAAATTCCTACAACAGGAAGCCATTCACCAAGAAAGAAGTGAAGACTGTTTGGAAATGGAAAGATACCAATGAATATTTCAAGGTTGTCCTGATGCTTATATATTCAGGTGTCAGAATATCAGAACTGTTAGACCTGAAAAAAGAGAATGTAAACCTGGAAGAAAAATGGTTTGATGTGACCGCTTCCAAAACGCAAGCAGGAATCAGAAAAGTTCCTATCAGTAACAAAGTTCTTCCTTTCTTCAAGGAATGGATGAACAGGAATGATTGTGAATATCTTCTTTCCACCCCTGATGCAAAGCATTTTGAATATCGCAACTATTATGACAGCTATTGGACACCATTGATGCAGCAGATGAACATGGAACACACACCACATGAAGCAAGACACACATGTGTTTCCCTTTTAGCTGATGCAGGTGTTGATGAAAGAATGGTCAAGAAGATTGTTGGACATAAAGGTCAAGGTGTTACACAAACAGTTTACACCCACTTTGAAATTGAAGCATTGCTTGATGCAATCAACAAGATTTAAGGTGGTGACCGATATGGACAAAAACAGATACAAGCAACAGTTCTATGATGACCACTATGAAAGAATACATCTTGCAGTTCCCAAGGGAATGAAAGAAATCATCAAGACCCTTGCAAGTGAAAAGGGAATGTCAATCAATGCATACCTTCAAGACCTGGTAAGAAAAGACCAGGAAGGGATGTTTGACACAATGCAGATTGCAGATAAAAACAGGGAACAGATTGCAGGCATCCAGGGCAACATGCATGATGGATATTATGTCATCTTCAAGGATGGTCACCAAATCCATTGCAGAACCAAGAAGGATGTCAGGGCAGGCATAATTGAATATTGCAAGGGAAAGGAAGAACAGCATGAATGAACTTGACAAAGCACTGGAACTTTATGAACAGACATTTGATGATTCATTCCCTATGTTTTCTATGGTGACAAAACCATCTGATGAAGTGGTGGACATCATCAATAAATGTGTTTCTGCAAAGAAAGATGTTTATAACATGGGTTATTTATCTTTGAATGATAATACTATGTATTAGTATGTTGAAAAGCACCTAAAAGGGTGCTTTTTTCATACAAAAATAGTATCTTGCACAAGACATCAAAAATCTTGCACAAGATACTATTTTTCGTGTGTCCTATGTGTGTCATACTTGTGTCCTACGCATACAAATTGACCCTTTTTCACAACAATTCTTTATGAATCCAAAACATAAGAAAACCCTTGAAAATACTGGATTTCCAAGGGTTTTGATGTTCTTCTGATATTCGATTGAATTATCTCTTGCTGAACTGAGGAGCTCTACGAGCTGCCTTTAAGCCGTACTTCTTACGTTCTTTCATACGAGGATCACGAGTTAAGAAGCCTGCCTTCTTCAGTACGGGTCTGAAGTCT